>Ga0335069_10015052_pt1 | contig 10817 bp, 17 predicted proteins | sample Lox_Sample_11_FD_206714 | JGI IMG/M metagenome (GOLD analysis project Ga0335069, IMG submission 206714) | Soil microbial communities from Loxahatchee National Wildlife Refuge, Florida, United States - Lox_Sample_1.1 | ecosystem: Environmental > Terrestrial > Soil > Wetlands | place: USA... | reverse complement strand
GCGCGCGTGCGCTATGCAGTTGACTAGGTTGACTGAGGCCATCAAGACGAACTTATCGGACTCCTTTTCGGCGCGTCGGCGGGCCAGATCGCGAAGCCAGGCGTTGGACTCATTGAGAACCAGTGCAAGGAGAGCAGGCTCTGGGTAGTTGGCGACGTACTGTGCTCGGGCGGCCTCTGCGGCGGCCGGATCGAGGAGTTCTTCGGAGAAGCGCACTGAAGCGACCATGCGCCCGAGCTGGCGCTCTTGCTCTACTTCAGTGATCAGCGGCCACTCGAAGCCCGACTCGGACATGGCGAGGTAGCAGCTGAGCAGGATGTTGAGCAGGAACTCCATGGTCTGCTCGTCTGCTCCGAGTTTGACCTGCACAACGCAGGAAGCGAGCAGGTTCGGCTGCTTGATATGGATCTCGTCAATGAGGCTCGTCTTCTGCGCCAGAGTCAGAGTTCCGAGTTTGCGCACAGCCGCGGCAACGTGCTCGACGGAGATGCGGCCGCCGGAGCTCAGTGGCGTGCCGGGAGATCCACAGCCCATGGCAACATGGCCTCGAAGTCTTCGACACTCTTGAGGTAAGGCAGTCGCTCGAAGAGGAACGAGAGGTACGCGAAGGGCTCTACACCGTTAGCCTTGGCGGTCTCGACCAGGGAGTACAGGTTGGCGCTTGCGACGGCACCCTTGACGGTATCGGCAAAGAGCCATCCTTTGCGACCGAGGACAAACGGCCGGATCGCATTCTCACAACGGTTGTTGGTCAAGGGGACTTCGCCCTGTGTGAGGAACACCGAGAGCTTCGGCCACTGACCGAGCGCATAGTGGACAGCCTTGCCGAGCCGACCCTCCGGCAGAACCTTCGGCGCCAGCGTCTCGAGCCAGGTGTGGAACTCAGCCATGATCGGCGCAGACTGCTATTGACGGATGGCGCGCCGCTTGGCCGGCGTGCACGGGTGATCGTGATCCCAAAGCACTCGCTCGATCAGCGACAGCTTGCCGATGAAGTCGAGCGCCGTTTTGGCATGCGTCGAATCGCCCGCCTTGCGGGCTTCATCGAAGTAGCGTCTCGCATGCGCCATGCATCCCGCGTGAGTGAACCCGAGAACCTCAGCCGCGTCATCGTAGACCCCGTACCCATCGGTGAGCAGTATGCCCTTGAACCCTGCCAGCAATCGCATCGGTACGGTACCCCCGCGCGAGGGATCGTAGTCGAAAAGCACGATGCGCCTGCCTGGGGGACCGGCGGCTCGCACCCAGATCCAATGATCGGCGGTCGGAGCCTTGTCGCTCTTTAGGACCTGCAGCCGCGTCTCGTCACAGTGGATCAGCGTCTCGGCGAGCAGCAGTTCGTTCAGCAGGTTGATCAGGGGCACGAGGAAGGTGCCGCCGAGGCGGATGGCCCACAGCGCCATCGTGCCGCGACCCAGGGGGATGCCCATGCGGCTAAACTGGGGCTCTTGCCGGTATAGCGGGATACCGTCGACGAACTTGGCGGTGATGATCTGCGCCAGGAGCGAAGGGGTGGCGATGCTCTTCGGGAAAATCCCCACCGCTGCCGGAGCGATCCGCACGCCTTGCCGGCAGCAGGGGCAGGCGTACTTCGGGCGGATGTGCCGCAGGACCCGAACCTTGGCCGGGATCACCTCGAGCTGCTCGCAGATCTCCTCCCCAATGCGTTCAAGTGCCGTACCGTCGCGCGCGCAGACCTTCTCCTGTTCCGGGATGTCGTGGATGATCTCCACGCGCGGCAGCTGCGCGCTGAGCTTCCTGCGACCGCGCTTGCCGCGCTCGTGCGCGGGGATGCTGATCGTCTCAAGAGCAGCGGGCATCGCATCGTAGAGCGCCTCGATCTCGTTAAAGAGCCAGCGCTGGTCCGGAGAGATCTCTGCCGCGGGGGTCTTCTCCGAAGAGCGGCCAAACAGCTGTGCCTTCAGCCACCGGTTCTCTTCCTCAAGGAGCTTGATGCGCTCCTCGCGGGCCTCGCGGCTCGCTTCCAGCGTCGCGAGCCGCGCAATGATCGCTTCTACATCGATCGGTGTCGGCGCGCTCGAAGCGTTGGAGGTCACGGCGCAAGATTATATCGCACCGTGAATGATATGACTCATCCTAACACCGAAAAATGTAGCGCCGCGTGCGGCTTCATCCACACATCATAGCCATCGATCAGACGATTGAGCTCCGCACCCGAGAGTGTCAATACCGCATCGCCAACACGCGGCCAGTGAAAGCGATGTCGCTCGAGGCGCTTGTACCAGAGGATGAAGCCGTTGCGCTCCCACACCAGGATCTTGAGCTTGTTGCGTCGCGCGTTGATGAAGGCAAACATCGCACCCGACAGCGGATCCTCCTTGATCACATCCCGCGCCAAGATCGCCAACCCGTCGATCTGTCGGCGCATGTCCACCGGGGCACGATGGAGATATACGCGCTCGATGCCGCGCTCAGGCCGCAGCATCCTTCCACCCCGCCAGCACCGCCGCGACCCAGTTCGGCTCCGGCCACTCGCCACACTCGATGGCACAGCCATCGCTGCGCAGGAGTCGACACACCAGACCGCTGCGCGCGGCGGTCATCGGGGCCGGCGAGCTCGTCACCCGCACGGCGACGAAACGACTCTTGCGCTTGCGTGGTCGGCTCGCCGGCGGCAGAGCCCCGCGCCGCCGCAGCGTCGCAATCGCGTCATACACCGGCCGCAGCTCAAGGCCCTTCGACTTCGCGTAATCGCTCAGCGCTACGCCGGCGCGGCGCGCACCCTCCAATGCCTCTACCGCTTCTCGTTGCTTCTGCGTCAGCGTCTCGTCCATCGTGTACCTCCCTTCCCGCAGGTACACTGCCCGCAGCCACCTCACGACGGAAGAACGTCCTTCTTTAAGCTTACTTTGTGCTCTATGGCGCTTTCTTTATGCCTACACGACAAGAGTTGAGGAACTACCTGGATGGAAGGCGGAGGGAAAAACAGCCCGAGACGCATGACCGCCATGACCCCTAACAATCGTTGGAGGGGACCGTGAACGTCGGTAGTGTCGCCGCGGGTGCGGGAAGAGAGTGTGCACCCGCGGCTCCAATTGGGCGCTTCTGGGCTCAACTTCACCGTTAGAAGCCATGCCCACCACGCTAACCGTCGTCGCGAGGTTTGTCGCTGTGGCCCAGCTGGTTATCGCAGTCGCACTTGTCGGATGCGGACAGGGCAAGCGACCGTTCTTGCTGGTTCAGATTTGCTTTAGCGACGATCAGGAACTGGCAGAGTTCACGCACCTCTTGCAATCGGTGGCCCTTTCGGAACGTATGACATACATCGACAGAAGTGGGCCAACCGAGGGTGAGTTGGCTGTGCTTAACGCTCCGGGGAAGCTTGCCCCCGCCATTAACATCGGCCTGGAGACCCCCGACGGACTTGGTCTCGGCGTTGGCAACCTGGGACTCCCGAAGTACCAAGTCGCGGTCGGCTTTTCCGAGGGCTCTAGGCCGACCGAGGCACGCCGGTTTGCGGACACCGTGGTACAAGAATTCAAGGCTCGATGGCATGTCGAAACGGTTCCGGAAGGTAGGGGCGCTCTTCCGATCCCAGACTGCCTGGGACACGGGGGCACATAGCGGTGCTCCAAAGGTCGGGCATGGCTTCTAACAATCGTTGGAGGGGACCGTGAACGGTTGGCGGTTACGCGCCGCGGGCGCGGGAGACAGTATGCGCCCGCGGCGCCTGACCGGGCGCTTCTGGGCGGCCCCTCAACTTCACCGTTAGGCGTCGCAGACTTAGCATATGCAGCAGGTTCTGGCGCTGATCTCGTTCTTAGTCCGCGAGTACGATGAGGCCATCGCGTACTTCACGGAGACCCTCGGCTTTCGCCTTGTCGAGGACACATTTATTCCCAACCAGAACAAGCGCTGGGTAGTTGTGGCGCCTCCCGGTCCCGGCGCTGCCAACCTGCTGCTGGCTCGAGCCTCGAACCCAGAGCAGGTAAGTTGCGTCGGGCGGCAGACCGGGGGTCGCGTCTTTCTGTTCTTGCATACCGATGACTTTTCGCGCGACTTTCAAGATTACGTAGAGAGGGGCGTAGTCTTCGTCCGCCAACCCGTTGAAGAACCGTGGGGGAAAGTGGCAGTGTTTCGAGATTTGTACGGAAATCTCTGGGACCTCGTCGAGCCAACCGCGAAGGCTGCGACGCCTAACAATCGTTGGAGGGGACCGTGAACGGCCTATATGCTCGCGCCGCCGGCGCTCGTTGGGCGCTTCTGGGCGGCCCTTCAACTTCACCGTTAGGCCACCAAAGTGCGCACGGTTCTGCTCCTTCTTTTGGCTGACGCAGCTGTCGGCGCCTCTGGCGTCGTGCCGCCAGGTGCGGCACAAGTGGTTCTACAGAAAGAGATCTCGGACGCCTCCTCCAAGACGGTGCTATGCGTTCAGATAGACGGTACGGATCCTTCGGCCGCGTTACCTCGTAAACTACAGAGGCACGACCGCACTGTCGTGGTGGGCTCGGAGTGCCACGTCGCCGATAGCGTTCAGAGCCCCAGTTATCATGTGCCAACTGGCCGACCCGCCTTTCTCCTCGGCGTTTCGGGCACCCATTGGCTTTCTTCATCCACGATTGAGGTTAGGGCAGAGCGGTATTACCACCCAAAGTACGCGACGGTCTGCGCTGCACGGCTTCGACACGTTGGGAGTCACTGGGAGTTGGTGTCCTTTGATCGCTGCGAGGAGGCGTAACACCGTGCCGGGTTCAGGCCTTTGGTGGCCTAACAATCGTTGGAGGGGTCCGTGAACGGCTTACGGTTACGCGCCGCCGGCGCCGGAAGACAGTATGCGCCGGCGGCGCTCGTTCGGCGCTTCTGAGCGGCCCTTCAACTTCACCGTTAGACGTCGAGTCAGCGCGCAATCGCTCGCCTCGACGTATGCGCAAGCTTCGGCGCTCCAAAAGCCTGACTTGTAACCCGTAACGTAATTGGTTACAGTTTCGGGTGATGATCCGGTCGTTCCGTCACAAGGGATTGGCTAAGTTCTTTGCGACGGGGTCCCGAGCCGGGATCCAGGCGACTCACGAGGAACGCTTGCGGGTAATCCTCGCGGCACTAAGCGCGGCGGTTTCGCCACGTGATATGGGATTACCCGGTCTGAGGCTGCACCCCTTAAAAGGCGGTCGCGGGGGAACTTGGTCAGTGACCGTTAGCGGAAATTGGCGCCTCACGTTTAGATTCAGTGGTAAGGATGTCATTGACGTCGATTACGAGGATTATCATTAGGTGGCTTATGAGGATGCATAACCCTCCCCATCCGGGAGAGATCATTCGACAGCTGTGTCTTGAGCCTCTGGGCATGACGGTGACGGATGCGGCTAGTGCCTTAGGCGTGAGTCGTAAGACGCTGTCCGCTCTGTTGAACGGTCGCGCTGGCATTAGTCCGGAGATGGCGGTGCGCCTTTCCATCGCGTTCGGGACCAGTTCCGAGAGCTGGATGAATCAGCAGACTCAGTATGATCTCTGGCATGCAGAGAAGCGCCGCAAAGATCTCCGGGTTTCGCGCGTCGCGGCGTGACTCGACGTCTAACAATCGTTGGAGGGGACCGTGAACGGTGCGCGGTTACGCGCCGCGGGCGCGGGAAGACAGTGTGCGCCCGCGGCGCTTGGGTGGCGCTTCTGGGCGACCCCTCAACTTCAACGTTAGACCGCCGCGTGAGCACCGCAGTCCCGCTTGCCGTCCTCGTCGCCATCGCGGCCGGAGCTTCGGTTTACCTCTTCATTGCGACACGGCGTCGCATGCAGCCTTATTGGGAGCGCTCTTGCACGGGTCGTGCATGGTTGAATGAATTTCCCATGGCACAGTCAGAGGACATTCGTACCTTTCTTTCTCTGTTCGTGAGCTCGTTCGGTTTTCCTCGAACGCGAGCGCTGCAATTTGCTCCGAACGACCAGCCGCTTGAGATCTACCGCGCGCTCAATCCCTTGAAGGGCATGCCGGACGCGCTCGAACTCGAGAAGACAACAATCGTTGGAGGGGTCCGTGAACGGCTTGAGCGTCCGCGCCGTGGGCGCGGAAGAAAGTGTGCGCCCACGGCGCTTGATCCGGCGCTTCTGCGCGGCCCCTCAACTTAACCGTTAGCCGCCATGGGTGAGGTCACCGTTGATTTCGTCGCCCGCTGCCAGCCTCACGGTGGCTGGGCTCTCGTTCTGGTTGAAGAAGGCCCTTGGGCTAGCGAAGACGTCTCCGCTCACCTGAGCCGATTGCAGGAGCGCTTGTACGGGTGCTTGGACGCCGCTCTTGACGGCGCCCTCACGGCACGATTCCCGGAGTCTCAGGGTAAGCCGCTCGTGATACGGCTGAACGCCTTCAACGTTCCGGAACCTGAGATGCGTGAGTTCTTTCGGAAGTTCTCGGACGGTGTTCCTACACTTCCGGACTACGCTGCTGCATTGGCATCCCAGCACTTCTTTCCAAGCATTTCCTTCGAGTTAAACGTTGCGGACGCCTGCCATGACGGCTAACAATCGTTGGAGGGGTCCGTGATAGTCGGTAGTGTCGCCGCGGGTGCGGGAAGAGAGTATGCACCCGCGGCTCCAATCGTGCGCTTCTGGGCGGCCCCTCAACTTCACCGTTGGAGGCCATGCTGGGACGCCGGGGGTATACTCAGCGCCTATGGATACGAAGCACTCCGCCGATATGCCGGGCGTAGAATTCCTGGTGAACGAGCGCGGTGAAAGGCGCGCGGTACTGATTGATTTGAAGAAGCACGGCGCGCTCTGGGAAGATGTTTACGACGCTTATCTGGTACATGCGCGGCGCCGGGAACCACGCGAGTCCCTAGCTCAGGTCAAGCGCCTGCTACAGCGCCGTCCCGCCAAACGTAGAACCCGTGCGTGAATATACAGTCGTCTTTGCGCGCTCCGCGCGTAAAGAGCTGCAGGCACTTGATCGAACCGTTGCCACACGAATTCTCAAACGCATTGAGGCACTGACGCGCGAACCACGCCCATCCGGGTGCAAAAAGCTCGAGGGTACCGACAACCTCTGGCGAATTCGCATCGGTGATTGGCGCGTCGTTTATTCTGTGGACGACAGTAAGTCGCTGGTGGAGATCTCCGTGATCCGGCACCGGCGAGAAGCGTATCGCTAGCATGGCCTCTAACAATCGTTGGGGGGTATAGATATATCCCACGGAAATAAACAAACGTCACTTGTGTGTCATGCACGCTTGCCTCTTATCGCGTCCGCCCTTCCTGTTAGACCGCTTGCGGAGGCCTAAGTCCCGCTCAACGCTACCTGCTCGGCAATCTCTGCTCTTGTTCTGCGATTACGCAGCCGGGAGCCATCGGTGCTTGCGACCGTACAGGACTAAATGACTCAGGCCTGTTGCCATAGGTAGTGGTCCCTTCGATCGTCAGGTCCCTTCGGCATATTCGAGCGTCTCAGTGTTCCAGTATCGGTCCCACGCAATGTGGTCGGGCGCATTAAAACGACCGCGGGCTGTAAGTAGCGTCCCATCCCTATCCATGCGGCATTGGAAGGCGGATCCATCGTCGGAAATCATGATCCAAACTGCTCTGTTTTCAAACTTCCAGAGGCCAACAATTGCTTTGAGGTCCACGGGACAGCGGAAAGAGACCCGACTTGCGGCTAAAGTTGAAACGACCTTCCCGTCTAACCTTGCTGGCTGAAAGCGCGCTTGAGTCATCCTCTGCACTGCAACCTTAGCAAGTGCGGGATTAGTGAACTTGAAAGCGTATGCGGAAGCAATGGTGCCTTCAGTCGTTATCACGTACGCAACCAATACGCTGTCGGACACGCAACGGTTGTCCATATATTGCGGCTCCGGTGAGCCGAGAGGTGCGAGGGCTCTTGGGGAGAGGTAGCTATGATCCTGGTCTGTGAAATCCACGACCGAATACATCGATTCGAAGTGCTCGTCTAGCGCTTGATCGATTTCCGTGCGCTGCCCGGGGATATGATTGAACACTGTCGGCTTATCCTGCTTATCCGCCGCCGAAACCAAGAGCGCTGCAACCGCAAGCGTTAAGCCAACTGCGAAGCCAAACAGTACGCTAACGCGCAGCATGGCAGCTAACGGTCAAGCTGATCGCCGCGCGGAAGCGTCTGGTGACCGCCGCTGGCGTATACGGTCGCATGATCGCGATCACTTTCGCTTCGAGACTCCGAGGGCGTGGCCGTCGACGTGAGCGCACTTGTTACGGGGCGGATGTACCCCGCCTCCACCGGTCGCGCGGTCGTTCCGCCTCGTAGCATACCGGCTCTCGTCAGGTTGAGTGACCAGCCGCAGAATCGCCAAACGCGGCGTACTTCACACATTTCAAAGCATTCGCTTCGGACGTTTATCTATAGTCATCAGATGGCTTGGTACCGATTCCTCTCGCTGCGAAATCTCGTTGCTCGTAGCTGAGGTCCTCATTCAATGGAGAAATTTGCAGTCGGTTGAAAGTCCCGGAAACGGGGTTGGGGCGCCTAACAATCGTTGGAGGGGTCCGTGAACGGCCTGCAGGTACGCGCCGCGGCCGCGGAAAGACAGTGTGGGCCCGCGGCGCTTGATCGGCGCTTCGGAGCGGCCCCTCAACTTCACCGTCAGATGGCAAGGACCCGATGATGTTTAAGGTTTGGTACAGAAGGGCAATCACTCGCTACCGCATCCGGAAAGGCACTTTTCAACCCTGGCGGCGGTGTTGTGATCATCGGAGACGATGCTTTCGTTCGAGTAACTACCGAAGCCTTAGAGCTCCTAAAGAACAAGACACCAGATGTCTATGCTCTGCTGCAGAAGCATATTGGCTGCATCGTTTCGAGCAAGCCTAAGCGCGTTTCAAGGCAAGCTTTCGCCGCCTGTTGTCTTGTCAGCCTTCTTGCCCATTCTCCTACCACGGCGGTGCTGATGCGTCCCTATGGGAGTGAAATCCCAATGGAGGTGCGCGCTGGCATTCTCGGTCACGAGACATACCATGCCGAGTTGTATCGACGTGCGCAAAACGGCGATCCTCGCCAGGCGGTGCCTGAGAATGCCTATTCCGGGGAACACGCGGAGACCTTGTGTATCACGTACGAATGCGATGTACTGAGACGACTCGGAGTGGATGAGTGGGACATCCATCAAAACAAGCTTTTGCTCGAATCCAAATGGTGGGAAGCGCGGGGCGACGGTTGGGTCATTTGACTGCCGTCTAACAATCGTTGGAGAGGTCCGTGAACGGTCGGTGGTTACGGGCCGCGGGCGCGGCAAGAACGCATGTGCCCACGGCGCTTGATGGGCGCCTCTGGGCGGCGCCTAAACTTCATCGTTAGCTGTCATGGCGGGGTCACTATGAGTCACTTCCCAGTCGGTGATTTCCTTCTGTGGTGCACCATCCTGAACTACCTCGTCCTGCTCCTGTGGTTTGTAACCTTTTTCTTAGGCCATGACTGGATGTTCAGACTCCACGGACGTTGGTTTCGGTTGACGGCGGCTCAGTTTGACGCCCTGCACTACGGGGGCATGGCTGTCTATAAGGTTGGTATCCTGCTCTTAAATCTCGTTCCGTATATTGCTCTGACCTTGGTTGCTCGCCATGCCAGCTAACAATCGTTGGAGGGGTCCGTGAACGGCCGGTGGTTGCGCGCCGCGGGCGCTGGAAGACAGTATGCGCCCGCAGCGCTTGATCGGCGCTCCTGGGCGGCCCTTCAACTTCACCGGTAGCGGACCCTTGTGACTTGGCTGGGGATTACCGCGTTCGTTTTCTTCTGCGCGGGAGTCGCCGCAGCATTGGTGGGTTACGCCCTCAGACTCGATGTCAGATTCCTGTTCTTTGTACTCTGGGGCGCGGGAGCTATCGCGTATGCTGCTGCATTTCTAATGCGGTTTTTGCGGGAAGGCCGGGCCTCCCGCGGCCCTCAGGACTATATCGATGACAACGTAGACCTCGACTTGGGTCGGCACGAACATGGCCATGGACATGCGCCTGAGCATGACGGGCTCGATGGCGGAGACGTTGATGGTGGTCATTGAGAGAGATGTGCGGGTACACGATGGCTCCCCTAACAATCGCTGGAGGGGACGGTGAACTTCGGTAGTGTCCGCCGCGAGTGCGGGAAGACAGTGTGCATCCGCGGCTCCACTTGGGCACGTCTGCGCGGCCCTCAACTTCACCGTTAGGCCGCAGGAGGACACCCCATGAGACGAACGTGGACGATCATTGGCGTTGGCGATGTGTCTCGCAGCTTCAAGTGGTACCAATCGCTACTTGGCCTGCCGGAGACGACTCCGGCCCATGACTACTGGGGTCAAATCCTCGACTTGGACGGAACGGTCTTGCTCTGCCTTCATGAGTGGGGTGCCCATGACCATCCTTCCTTGATGAGCCCCGATCACACGCAGCCTGGCAACGGCCTCCTCTTGTTTTTCCGCCTGGATGATTTCGATATGGCGCTGCCAAGGGCGCGCGCTCTCGTCACTCGACTCGAGGAGGAGCCCCACGTGAACCCGAACACTGGCACTCCGGAGTTCTCCCTTCGAGATCCGGACGGGTACTACGTTACGATCAGTGCGCTCTCTGCGGCCTAACAATCGTTGGAGGGTCCGTGAACGGTCCGTGTGTCCGCGCCGCGGGCACGGAAGAAATTGTGCGCCCACGGCGCTCGATCGGGCGCTTTTGGGTGGCCCTTCAACGTCACCGTCAGAGACCAATCTGGCCTGGCGTGAATTCATCTAACAATCCAGCATTCGTTGGAGAGGTCGCGAGGTCAATGAACAGCTTATGGTTACGCGCCACCGGCGCGGGAAGACAGTATGCGCCCGCGTTGCTTGGTGGCGCTGCTGGGCGGCCCTTCAACTTCATCGTTAGGCGCTGGCTCG
>Ga0335069_10015050_pt1 | contig 10819 bp, 11 predicted proteins | sample Lox_Sample_11_FD_206714 | JGI IMG/M metagenome (GOLD analysis project Ga0335069, IMG submission 206714) | Soil microbial communities from Loxahatchee National Wildlife Refuge, Florida, United States - Lox_Sample_1.1 | ecosystem: Environmental > Terrestrial > Soil > Wetlands | place: USA... | reverse complement strand
AAGATTGACGAAGGGCTGGAAGACTGCGAATTCTTCATCATTGTCCTCTCCAAGAACAGTATCAATCGACCGTGGGTTCAGACCGAGCTTGACGCAGCCACGATCAGAAAGCTGACCGGCAAGGTCCGCAAGATCATTCCCGTCAAGATCGAAGACTGCGGCGACCTTCCACCCACACTTGGAGCTTTGCTTTGGGAAGACTTCTCGAATCAGACTTATGAATCGGCTCTGAACCGAGTCCTGTACAGCATTTTCGATATGGATGTCAGACCGCCGTTGGGTCAAGCCCCGGTTGCGTCGAACCCCGCCGAACAGCCAGCGCAACCGCAGCGCAATGACTATGAGCCGCCCAATAATCCGCAGGCCGGATCTCAAGAGCACGGCCCAGTTCTGGAGTTGAGCCGGGGCGACCCTACAGTGCAGATCAATAATTTACGCTACTTTTATTCATTGACCCTGACCAATACCCAGGACGATTTTGAGGCCCCTGCGTTGGATGTAAAGGCTGAACTGTCTTTTCGGCACAAGAAGGCAGCGGAGGTTGGCGTGCGGTCTGCGCTCCTCATGGACAGGCACACCCTCGACAGGCAGGATGTAATCACGTGCGTGTTTCCGAGCTTGAAGAATCGGCAGACGATTGAGATCGTGCTCGTTGGTCAGTCAAAGGATTACATGCGGTTCCACACAATGCGCTGCCCGCTGAGTGAATCGACTGCCGATGAGACCGACCTCGCTCTCGGGAACTGGACCTGCAATGTTCGTGTCACGGCGTGCTACGACCACGAGGGCGTCCGAAGAGAATTGGTCCTGGACAGCGAATGGACGGTCAAAATCTCGCTGGGTCATCTAGCAGAGATCAAGCTGCGCCCGCCAAATCAGGCCAGCGATGAGAATGGCGGGTTATTCATCAGGACGTTCTTATGGAACGGGCAGGGCCGCTATAGATGTTCGGTCTGCGAGTTTGACAATCAGGACCGCACAATAGTGGAAGAACACACGAGACTGAATCACGGCTTCGCCGTTGGGGAAGAACAGACTTCCACTGGCCTCAATCTGCTGATTGCGAATGCATCAGGAACACCCTTGAGCGACTTGGTGTTGACGCTTGTTGACTTCAAACAATGGGACAAGGGGCTGGGGCAGTTTTGCGTGGTTTACGAGCTGCGGGATTTCCAGCCGGTCGAACTGCGTGGCAACTATTCTCCAATCTACGTAGGCAAACCTGCGATTTTCCAGCTTGTTGACGCTGTACATCCAGGAGCGCCGACTATGCGTTCAGTTGTCGGTTCAGACTGGGTAGTGCCGAGTCACGGCATCTGGAGAGCAGACTTCGAGTTGCATCGCAGAGGGAGGAATCCGACGAGGTTCTACAAATGTTTGGCATGGGATGGAAGATCGAATCCGAAGTTCGTCCTATGCCCATGACAGCAATAAGGCTCTGAGCCGAAATGCCCGATACCCTCACCACGATCACCAAGCTCATCAACTCCCCGCCCGGTCAGTTGGCGGCTGGCGGCGTCCTGGCCGGGGTCGTGTGGAAGTTCTTCGAGCGGGTTGAGGCGGTGCTGACAGAGCGGACGAAGCTGGAGATTGCAGTTTGGTTGTTGGGCGTGAAAGTTGGTCAGAAGGTGGAGCCGTGGCCTGACAGCTTCATCAAGGTGTTTGATCGAGTGTTTGGGACGAAGCATCTAACGTGGCGGTGTTTCTGGCGCTCCGCCGTTATTTCAATTGGTGCCGTCTGCTTCGTAGGTACGATATGGGCCGTAGCCCGGCCATGGCAGTTCATACAGTACATAGACTTGTGGACGGTTCGACGGTCTCGCTTCGTGTCACAGTCACTCTGGTATGTAGCCTATACCATCTTTATCAACGTTATCCCCGACTACTTGTCGTTAATCAAGACCCGAAAACTGATTGGTTTAGTCCAGAAGGGGCATCACGTAGCGCTTGTTCTACTTGTTGACTTGGCCGCCGATATCGTCGCAGGCATTAGTGCCATCATCTGTTGTATTGCGACCATTCTTGCAATTAGTAGCTTCATTCCCGTCAACCGTTCCGTACAAGAGACGGGCTTAGCCGGGGTACTTCAAGAGGTCGTCCAGTTCACGGCCTCTTACACCGCATCTCCCTCCTTTGCTGTCTGTTTTATCCCACCTTTTTCACCTCCATCTGGCTCTGGCTGTATGCCGGTTCCGGCTTCCTCTTGAAAGCCGCCCGCCGATTCGACATCGGTTTCGACTGGTTCAATCGGCGCTTCGACATCGAGAAAAAACCGCTGCAATCCATCGGTCTGGTGGCGGGAGCGCTGGTGGCGTTCGTGTATTGGGCTGTGGCGATTGTGAGCAGGGTGGTGGGGTGAGCCGACTTTGTGGCTTGGGGTGGATGGCTATACGGAAGGTCTCGAAAATGAATGACGAAAAGGTAGCTGTAGGCGAGTTTGAGTCTTGGAACCAGTACTCGCAATTTTCGCATTGGGTCATGAAGAAGGCCCGACATCTGCTCGACGCCAGGAATCAGCGGTTTCTGGATGCAGTAATCCTGACAAGTGTAAGGCGAAAGCGTATTATCAAAGCGGGTGAAGGGATATGGAGAGCACAACTCGGTTGTGGTTGGCGTACCGAGAAGATGCTTGACGAGAACGAGCGAGAGACGGACTCGTTCCTTGTAAGAGGCCCGCATTCACCGGAGCGGATGGTACCGCTGTCGGATTGCGCCTATGAAGGGCGAGTGAACCCAAAAGGAATTCCCTGCATCTACTTTTCGACGGACAGCGACACAGCCATGACTGAAACACGTCCGTGGATAGGTTCGCTGGTGACGGTAGCGCAGTTTGTGATCCTGAACAACCTGACGGTAGTAGACTGCACGGCAACCGAACCCGTTGACGATTGGAACCTTGTCTTCAACTTTGGCCCACCTGAACCCGAAAGGCGGGAAGAATGCGTTTGGGGAGATATCAACAGGGCGTTTTCCCAACCTGTAGATCGTATTGATAACGTCGCTGAATATGCTCCTACACAAGTCCTTGCTGAAGCATTTCGCATGGCGGGTTATGATGGGATCGTTTACGGGAGTAAACTCGGCACCGGAAAGACCGTGGCAGTCTTTGATCTAGCCGCTGCCAAAGTTGCCAATTGCCAGTTGTGTCGAGTCGAGGGCGTCAGTCTGGCGTATTCCGAAGAGTCAACAGTGTATCCGCCATAAGGGTTGCGTTAAGCCGCCTTCCTGAACGACCACGCAGGAGACCTTCGGTCGAACATTCTTCTGGAGGGTGGGGCTGCTGGGCATTGTGCATTGGACGGCGGTGCTTGTGAGTAGGGTGGCGGGGTGAGGCTTCTATTGTTTGGCATCGGAGACAATCGACTGGGATGATAGATCGTCCATGAGTAGCCAACACGAGTACTTCCGGGTTGTCTGCCGCCAATGCGCAAACAAGGGAACGCTTCACCACAAATCTGATGATCGGGACCGTTGGGAAATCGACATGACAGAAGGGTTCCGTGTGTTACGGCCTCGGAATATTCCCACCACCTCCAAGCTGAAGTGCGACAAATGCGGGAGCGAGAACGTCGAGATCGAACAGAAGCCCTGCGGTTCTGGCGAAGTCGATTTGGAGTCTTGATGCTCGTCAGACAGTTCAAATTCAGACGCAACAGCGACAAAGGCGGCTTCAGATGGACGGCAGAATCGGAGATCGAGCGCCCCGGCTTCTATCGTGGCTTCCATGCCGTTGGCAAGACGCTTGCGGACGTGAAGGAGTTTGCCGCCCTCGTTCGGTAGTAGTGTCAATTTGACAGTGGTGGTTTCCTGCGGAGCCACCCGGTAACGGCTCCACCCCAATGCGTCTCCCACTTCAGCAGTTCAGCGCCAGAAAGTCGGTTGATCTCAGATTCTAGTTCTCGCAGCCTTTCCGCAGCATGATTGATATCACGTCGGATCGACCATTGCGAAACGCCTATCACCACGACCACTAAGATTAGGTTTGTCCCTGAAAGTTCCACGATACCCCGAATGCTCGAATTGGCAGGGTGAGACACCAACCAAGAGCAGACGGCGACAAACACACCGATGACAACTGTTATCATTTGATTTCCGTTGTTTGTGCGGCTGAGGATTTCGGCTCGTAGCGTGTCGTACTCCTTGAACAGTACTGCAACGTGGTCCATACTAGGCTCCCTCAATACGAAGCGTACCACCCGCTCGGCGTGGTTTCCATGCCGTTGGCAAGACGCTCGCCGACGTGAAAGAGTTCGCCGCCCTGGTGCCGTACTGTGAGCGGACTGGTTGTCTGGAACGGCTGTCGGAGATGCACCCGCCCGATTGGGAGGAACGAATGCAGACGACGTGGGGAGGGAATTGGTAACCGCATGGACATTCAACCGCATCGTCGCCACGCTGAATGCCGAAGGCGTTCCGACATTGACGCCCGGATCTAGTGCGTCATGCAGTATACATAGAGATGCCGCCAGGGATCAGATCCTCTCACATACCACTGGTCCGCATACGCCTCGCAAGTTAAGGATACTTTATTTACAGCACTAGCGGCTGCACCAACTTTGTCACCTAACGAGGTCGCACCAGAAACTCTTCGTGCGGTTGCTTGCTGCTGAGCTAGTGTAGGTTCAGCCGTGACCTTATCGACCATCTCCATGAGAGCGCCAGCGGCTCCTCTCCACCAGTTTCTGGTGACCTGCAAATAGCCGACGTCTTGCCAATCTCTGAGAGAGTTCCTCGTCCTCAGGAAGATTACCACCGTCATGTAGTTCTGGTATCCCCCGAAACCGTAGGCATTTGGCACCCTAACTAAGTTTCTGCTCAGTACAACCACTTGGATATCGGCGGACTCCGCTGTCGTGGTTTTATCACTAATAACTGTGAAATGTCTTTTTGTAGCTTGATTCTTAAGATCACTGACAGTGTTCTCAAGACCTCCCTCATTTGCATTAATGTAGATTGTCTTCGCTCCAAAGGAAACCTGTCCAAGAGTACATAAGAGGAACAAGCCAGCATACCATTTCATAATGTTCCTTTCTTTGGGAGACCCAAGAAGCAAGACCATGCTGGAATTACTTCTCAATCATCCCTATTCTGCTGTCCTTCATGTTGCTCTGCCTTGGGCGGATTATCGCCAGCCTTCCGCAGTGCGTTATCGACCTGGGTGTGCGAGTGTTCTCATGCGAAAACTAGCTGGCGTGTTTCCGCTGACTCCGCAACCCAGGACGGCATTCGTCACGATTTGAACGTCTGCGGCATTGACCACGCCATCTCCGTACATGCCCGCAGCATAACCGGCAACGATTTGCGCCGGTAGTTGCCTTTGGGTAGCACAGCAGAACGACCACGGTTTGTAGCCGCCGAAGCGAGCGCAACAAGTTGCAGTTGGCCGTGGCGAGGTATTCCGACTGTGCCAACGCACTCCTGCTCAGGCAGAGCGGAAGGGTAGAACAGGAGCGCCGTGGCCGTCGCCGTGTCCCCGCCATCCCGGAAGTCCAATCTGGCGCTGGCGACCGATCTGGAGCCGGTCTACGTGCGATTCCCGCCCGCCGTGGAACGTCTTTTAGCGATTGGAGAAGGGTCTTGTTGTTCCCGTTATCGCATACCGACCTGCGCATCCTCTTCGTGCGATTCCGACGACTGAAACAGTCTGCCTTGGCCCCGTATCATTATCTATTGAGGATAAAACGGTACGTAACTATGGTTAGCTTGGGGTGGATATTGCTTTACCCTCCATATGGTACCTGGTGGCAGATCTTGCCGTATTACGCCGACAAGCCGGAAGCCCAACGCACTCATAAAGAGAGCGGCACTGTAGCCATGACGCCGCTTCAAGCGCCTCGGGATCGCAACTCCAGTACGACAGCAGGCGCTTACTCACCCTACCACCCAAACCAGCGCCCGTTTCGTTGAACTCAGTTATGATCCTGGAATGGGCTTTCGTGTCATGATCGCTTCATTTGGGATGGTCGCACGTGCTATGGCGACTCCGGAACCTAACCTGGACCTATATTTCAAAGACAGATACGCAGTCGTGTCCAAGCGATTACTGCTCTTGGTGACGCTCGTCGTTGTCATCTTTCCGGCGTCCGCAATCGCCGTCAAGCTGCTGCGATCCTCGGACCGATAGCTCTTCGGGTCTTGCAATCACCGCCGACCTGGGCTTGCCAATACCGCCAATGGAACGCCATGAGATTGGCTTCGGGTCCGCTGGAACAAAATCTACACGCAACCCGTCAGGATGTAGATCTTGGTTCCATTTGGAACCGACGCCAATCTCAATTGCCGTGTAGAGTTGACGATTTGGATTACTCTGGTGGCGTACACATTCTTCTGTGGTCTGATCGGCGGACCCGGGTGTTCACCTCTTCAGTGTGGATTTCATCGGAAAATCGGTAATTGTGGTCAGTACGCCGAAGGCGGGAACCCTCACCCTTTCGGGTAGAGTGTGGAGTTTCGTTTTTTGCTACCTAAATGACATCCTCACTCGCTACCGCCGCAAGGCGGTTTTGGTGGTTGGAGTGAGCGTAAGCGAACGACAACCAACAAAACCCAAATAGGCAACTCCAATCCAACCTCCAATGCAACTCGATAGGTCCTTTAGAACCAGTAGGACCACTTTAAAACCCTACGACCAACCCATTTCCTACACCATCAGTTTAACCAGGACCCTTATAGAACCTATTAAATACTATAAGGCAGATACAAGAACTTTAGCTACATCTACTTTTGCCAATCCGCCAGACTCAATAGATACATCTGAATCCATTTGACGCCGATTGAAACGGTAGGATAATAATATTTGGAGAGAGAATGTGTTATCTGTGTGAGATTGGTGCTCTGACCACAATGCACGAGTTCTCGAGAATTCACTTTCAGGCGATGGGTGAAGCTTTTCCAGTTGGAGAACTGGCGAAGGAGATCGACGCCCTTTGTCCAACCAAGGTCGGCCACGACGTTGTTTATCGCCTGATGCAGCGCCCCGGTTTCGTCGGCGTTTGGCGCAAGACCGAATCCGAAGACGGCGATATTTCGTATGAACTCGAGCTTGCGTACCGTCTTCTTCGTGTCCACGATTCGGAGGTCGCCGCACGGAGCCTGGTTGTTGGATGGTGGCGGAAGCACGGCATGAACCATGATGAGGCCAAGCTCAACGAAGTGGTGTCGCTGGCGATGGAGGCAACACAGAAATATCGACAAGGGTTTTCCAAACATCCAGATCGACGCAAGACAGACACCACAGACAGAATTCTGAATGTTCTGAAAGGTGGCGTGCTGTCCCGGCTTCAGATTCGTGGCAAGCTCACGGAGTTGACCGGCACACAACTACAAAATGCTCTTGTTCGTCTGCGAAAGGCCAACAAGATCGAGAAGGTTGGACACGGGTTGTATCGGGTGAAAGAGTAGATCTATTACCACAGCCTTCTGGATCTCCTGATAAAGTTGTGGTCAAGATATGCTCAATGGCAACTCGATTACTGTCTGGTTTGCTCCTTCACCTTCGCTTCTGCGGGGCCGATCACCTTCTCAGTGAGCGCCGCCATCAGCCCATCCTGATCGTCGTAAAGGTACGGTTCCAGCACCCAAGGATATCGCTTGAAATGCTCGAACATCCCATATTCTCGCTGCGAGGCCAACAGCAATGGCTGGACGGGAACGGACGGCAGCGCAGGAACGATTGCCATCAACTCCTGCGGTATGGATTTCGCATCCGTAATGTCGGCAATTACGAACCGGGCCATGTGCGCCAGCGTCGAAACGGTCTCCGTGATGTCACGGTCGTCCGGCTTATCGAAATCAAACAGAACCGGAAGATAGTCCCGTTTCCGAAGCTCTTCCCTAATGGCATCGAGGACGGCCTTTCGTTCGGGCGTGAAGCGGCCAAGGATGAGGACGACTTTCGAAGTGATGGTGTCGATGACTTGGCGGATTTTCCGGTTATTAAGCAGAAGGTAGATGAATTGAGCGACTTCAAGGTTGTCAACTGTTATGATTGGCTCACCCTGCCCGGTGATGACAAGATCGTTTTGCACCGCCGCTTCAAGCTGAACATTCCAAGCCGCAACGCCGTACACCCGACAGCCTTTGAGATTCGCTCTAGTGAGGTTTGTGCCAACGAGTGTCGCACCGATGAGGCAAGCTAAACTGAGATCAGCGTCCGTGAGGTCCGCTCCGCTGAGGTCCGTTCTTGTGAGGTCTGCTTCGTTGAGATTGGAGACTGTGAGGTTGGCTTCACTAAGATCGGATTCGCTGAGATTTGCATTGCTGAGATCTGCGATAGTGAGGTTGGCCCCCAAGAGGTTGGCTTTCACTAATTCGGCCCTGCTTAGGTAGGCGTCGGTAAGGTTAGCGTTGCTGAGGTCCGCTTGGAAGAGGTTCGCTCGTGAGAGGCTTGCGCCGTAGAGGTCAGCGTTAACAAGGTTGGCTTGGCTGAGGTCCGCTGCGAAGAGATTAGCACCGCTGAGGTTGGCTTTGTAGAGATTAGCGTTAAAGAGATAAGCCTCGGTGAGATCAGCGAAGCGAAGATCAGGCTGAATCTGCGGGTTCTCCACCCTCCACCGATTCCAGTCCTCTACTCCTGCCTGGAGATGCGCCAAATGTTCTTCATTAGCCATTGCTGTGGCCGACCCTCCCAGACTTCATTGCAACTTCCATTGTTCAGCGACCTGATTCATCTCCGCATCCGCCTCCCTGCAACACGTCTTGCAAGCCTCTCCGCCGGCCCGATCACCTTCTCCGTGAGCGCCGCCAGCAGTCGGTCCTGGTCTTCGTACAGGTACGGCTCCAGGGCCCACGGATACCGCTTGAAGTGCTCGAACATTCCGTACTCCTGTTGCGATTTGAGAAGCAATGGCTGCACGGGGACGGACGGTAGGTTCGGAACTATCGCCATCAGTTCTTGCGGAATACTCTTGGCGTCTGTAATGTCTGCGATGACAAACCGGGCCATGTGCGCCAACGTCGAAACCGTCTCGGTGATGTCCCGGCTTGACGGCTTCTCGAAATCAAACAGGACGGGCAGGTAGTCTCGCTTGCGGAGTTCGTTACGGATGGCATCGAGGATGACTTTGCGCTCGGGAGTGAATCGGCCAAGGATCAACACGACCTTGGAGGTGATCGTGTCGATGACGTGGCGGATCTTCTGGTTGTTCAGGAGCAGGTAGATGAATTGGGCGACTTCGAGGTTGTCAACTGTAATTCCGGGAACATCGGGTGGTGTGATGACAAGATTCGATTGGATGACTTCTTCAAGCTGAACGTCCCAAGCGGAAAGTCCGTAGACAAAGCAGCCTGTCAGGTTTGCTTTCGAAAGTCCAGTTCGGACTAGGATGGCCTGGCTGAGATCGGCCTCAGTGAGGTTGGCTTTAGTGAGGTTGGCTTCGCTGAGGTTGGCTTCACTGAGATTGGCTGCATGGAGGTTGGCTCCGAAAAGGTAGGCTTCCCTGAGGTCAGCATCGTTGAGGTTGGCTGAGCTGAGGTTGGCGTGCCTCAGGTTGGCGTGCCTGAGGTTAGCTCCGCTGAGGATAGCATCGTTGAGGTTGGCTGAGCTGAGGTCGGCTCCGAAAAGATTGGCCTCGATGAGGTCGGCTCCGTTGAAGTTGGAGTTGCTGAGGTTGGCTCCATAAAGGTCGGCTCTTGAGAGGTCAGCGCTGATGAGATCGGCGTTGCTGACGTTGGCGTCGATAAGTTTGGCTCCATAAAGGTTGGCTTTACTGAGCTTGGCGTTCATGAGGTCGGCTATCCTGAGGTCCGGCTCTACGACTAGCTCCGTTCTTCTCCATGAATTCCACGTATCTACGCTTTCCCTAAGCCTCCTTAGATGATCTGAATTCGCCATAGCTTAGTGAACCTTACCAGGTTCTACGGTGATGTTTTCCTGCAGAGCAGTGGCTGACACCTGCTGGACGCACAACTGCCCCCATGCGGTCATTGTAGTGAAGTCACTTTCCGAAGCACTGAGCGATCATTTCGGTGATCTCGAATAGCGGCTCCATCGGCTATCCCTTTAATTCACCTTCGAGTTCCTTCCTGTGCCGCTGGACCAAATCCACTAATAACGCCGATACGGACGGCCTACCGCCATATTTCTTCGCCCGCTCGAAGGCGACCCGATTCAAAAGCTCCCAAATGTCGGCGGGAAGATTGATGCCGGTGGTCTTGTAACCCGGTTGGTCGGCATCCGTTTTGGCAGCAGGTTTCGTTTTTGGCCGTTTTGCCATGTCACGAAAGAGTTTAGCGCATTCCCAATTACCAATTCTGGTCCTTCCGGCGTTCACCACGTTGCTGCACAGATGTGCATCATGACCGGCAAGTGGCAATTGACAAATCATTATCAAGGGTGTGATAATGGAACTGTATCGAGGGTCAGCCGCCCCTACTGATGCCTAACGATCTTGTCGTTTCCACTCCTTCCACCAGCACTGAGATTGGCCCGCTGGCGGAAATCGCCGACCGGGCTTCCGAGTTCATCCAGCAATCCAAGGCAGCGAATACCGTTCGGGCATACCGCTCCGATTGGACGCATTTCCAATGCTGGTGCAAGGCGCACGGCCAGTTGTCGCTACCGGCGACACCAGAGACGGTGGCGCTGTACGTGACCGATCTTGCTTCGACCCGGAAGACATCCACGCTCACGAGGCGCATCTCTGCGATCTCCCAGGCGCACCAGATCGCCGGGTTCGAGACGCCAACCAAATCGTCGCAGGTTCGGCTCGTCCTAGCGGGTATCCGGCGCACCAAGGGCACAGCGCAAACGGCCAAGGCGCCGGTCCTGGTGGATGACCTCAAGCGGATGATCGCCAGGTTGCCCGGAAACTTGCTCGGT
>Ga0335069_10015049_pt1 | contig 10819 bp, 7 predicted proteins | sample Lox_Sample_11_FD_206714 | JGI IMG/M metagenome (GOLD analysis project Ga0335069, IMG submission 206714) | Soil microbial communities from Loxahatchee National Wildlife Refuge, Florida, United States - Lox_Sample_1.1 | ecosystem: Environmental > Terrestrial > Soil > Wetlands | place: USA: Florida... | reverse complement strand
CCCTAAGGTATTGAAAACATTAATGCCGGAGGGGGGGCTTGAACCCCCATGGTACCAAGTACCACCGGATTTTGAGTCCGGCGCGTCTGCCAATTCCACCACTCCGGCATGCTCAATTTTATAAGGTTTTTCTCATCGCTTGTCAACTTTTTATGGTTCATATGGTTTGTATGGTTTGTATGGTTTGTCGTGTTTGTTTGGTTTGTCAGGTTTGAACCAAATGAACCAAAACGACTATACAAACAAATCAACGGAGGAGGTTTGTATGGTTTCAACCAAATAAATCAAAGAAAGTTTGTATGGTTTGTCGCGTTTTAACAAAACAAGACAAAGAAAGTTTGTATAGTTACAACCAAGTAGACAAAACAAGCGATGTGAACCAAAAGAACAGGATTTGGGTTCATCTGATTTCAACAAAATAAACCAGAAAAACCAAACAAACCAAAAAAACGGTTTGTCGGGTTTCAACCAAATAAACCAAACAAACCAAATAAGCCAAACAAACCAAATAAACCAAACAAACAGACAACGCGAAGCGGTGTGTTCTTGTCTAAACGCGCACCCGAGGTTGCGGCTGGGATTAACTGCGTTATATTTGGGATTATACGCATGAATCGGATTGTGCCATCATGCGTGAGGCGGGACCGCGTATGAGATGGCGCGGCTTCAGGGGATACGCCCAGGAGGAGGTATGTCATGACGAAAGAGGAGTTCGTAAGAGACGAACCGGGGAGGGTGGAGAGGCGGGTAACCGCGACCGTTGTCAGCGCCGACATATTGCGCTGGCTCAAGGGGTTGTCGAGTATTCCTATATCGGTCATCACCAGGGCTCAATCAACGCTTGAAAAAGCCAGGCATGGTGGGGTGATCCGTGACTTCCGTGTTTTTGCCATGGGAAGCGACCTTGTGGCGCAGATAACTTCGCTCGGCAAAGGGCTCAACAGCATTCACATGCACGGGCTTGCGCTCGAGGCTATGGCGTCCGCCCTTACGGCGGCATCCGAGGCGGGCATCTACCGTGCCGCCGACGGTCTTGACTTCTTCTGCCTGCGACCGGATGAGAAAGTGGAGGCCTTGCGGATAATACCGCTCGATTTTCCGTTCACGGAACGGGGAGCGGAACCGATCTTCGTCGCTAAGGTGATGAACGGAGGAATGGGCGCTTTCAACAGGATGCTCTTCGATCTCTACTTTCATCCTGACAAAGGTTCCCATCAAAGGCTCGATGGGGCGCGATACGTTGCCATCGTGGAGAATATCGGGGACGTGCGCTCCTGCAAAAAAGTGCGGCGACTCTATGTGTTCGGCGACCGGCCGGAGGAGGAAAGACTCTTTTTGGTCTATCCCTTCGCGGAGGAACCCCTGGAATTGCAGCGGGACCACGTGGGGGACTGGGGTGAGCTTCTCTCCATGATCGCAAACCCGGCAGAATGGGTGATAAGCGCGGTCTATGCGGTGAAGGGCCGCTTCGTTTTAAGCGAAGGCAAGTTCCAGCCGACTCGCCACGAGCCGGCTGCCGCTGTGTCAATCGCACCGGCATTGCCCGGCATTCCAGTCACAAATCCGGTGGCGGTTCTGCGCCTTCAGGGCGGACTCCCCGCTGTGGGAGAGGCTCATTTCAATCTGGGCGGCGATTTTCATTTTGTTGTGGGCGGATTGGATGGGGGTTACCATGTGGGTGTAGTGCCCGTCACCATGGAAGAGGCATCAATCGATGCCCGCGAGGCTGCGACGGCCAGGCTTGCCGCATACACGTACCAGTCTTACGGGAACGGGCTCATCCCTCCGGACCACGACTTCGTGGATGTCTTCGGCCAGGATCGGGTACAGACCGAGTGGCTGCAGTCAGAAGCACGTGCTTTCATCAGGCTCATGGCCGGCCACGGCGAATTTCAGCCGCAGATGACTGCAGAGATGGCTGAAGCTCGTGCCGAATCAAAGGCAGCAGAACTGGCCGGCTATTTTAAACGCATCCCTGAGAGCGGGCAAGGGAAATTGGACCCCCTGGTTGAAAAGGCCAACACTGACTCCGGGGGAAACACATTGTCAGATATCAAGGCGGATGCGGGAGGGAAGGTGGGACACACCACTCCGACTACGCTCTTTGCGGCCGTTTCCCGGGCAAGCCTGATGGAGGCAAAGGAAAATGGACTTATAAAGGACTTCAGAGTTTTCGGCGTGGGGGATGACCTTCACCTCGTGATGCACCACGTGAGTGGTGTGGACGCCAATGCCATACATCTTCTCGCGTTTCGGTCGTTCTGGCGCGAGGTGTGGGTAACGGAAATAATGGGATTTAAACCCTATGCCCTGGCCCAGGATCTCCAGATCGGCCCGGCGACAAAAGGGAAGAAGGTTGAAGAGCTGGCTGAGCCCAGCGAACGTTTTGTGGAGCTGCTTAACGAGACTCTACCCGAGCCCGAACGGTCATCCATCGAGAAGATCCGGTCTGCCATGGCAAAATGGAAGGCGGGCCACGCCGGGGTGGAGGTGAAAAAGCCTTTCGCAGGCAATGTCACGGGGCAGGGGCCTGGATTTGCGGAAGTGCCCGTTGGGAAAATGGGCAACGTGTATCTTCTGGCTGCAGATAAGGCGGGACCGGCATGTTTCAATATCCCTCTGTTCCACGCAGCGCGCGAAGCCATACGCGAGCCGGGATTCCAGTCACGTTACGGGCAGGACCTGGCTTTTGAGATCTGGGATATTCATCGCCACACGAGAATTTTCTTAAGCGCCCGCTGGCACACGGATGATATCCTGACCTTACTCGGGGCTACAAATCTTTTCAACGTGAAGCGCATCTGGTCAATGAACCGCAGTGTCACAGGCAAAGAGGAAGTGGAGCAGGCGCTTGGGAGTATGCTGCTCTCAGCCTCCACAGAGAGGCTTGCAATCATCACGGGCGGTCAGTATGTCGGCAAGGACGATCCGGTGCTCCTGGGGGTCGAAGAACTTGTTCTGCCCATTTTCGAGCTGCTGAAGTCCGGATATTTCATGACCCAGGGAGATGAACGGGGTTCGCATTACATGATGCTCGTCCCAAAGCCGCTTCCGGAGGCAGTGGGCACGATACGGAGCAGAGGTCTCCATGTGGGGTTAGTGCTCGGTTACGGCCCCGAGGGCATTACACAGATGAGGGACGTCTTCGCGGAGCCGAGCTATCATGAGGCGCGGATCCGAATAGACAAGATCAACGCCAAACTGTGGCGGGCACAGGGATCGGAGTTCACGCCTGTGGGTGTAGGCGCCCGTGACGTGGAACCGGCGTATCCGCTCGTGAAGGTGCTTAACCGTATTACTGCGGACGGATCGGCTTACGCGTTACCGGTAAAGAGCGTGCTCGAGGAGGTGTACAAGAAGCTGACGTAAGCGGGCGCCCCGTAAAAGACTCCTAAAACGGGATTTCAGCCGCTTTTTTTAGCGTGAGGTATACAGTTTTGGCTGCCATTGCCGATAACATCTTTTGTGCTATAATAAAAAAGACTCGACTCCAAGGAGGGTATTATGGACCCGAAAGACGTGAGGCTGCAAGGACTTCTTCAGACATTTGGAAAAACGATTATCCTTCCCTATGATCAGGGATTGGAGCATGGACCGCGGGATTTCTTTCATGCGCCATTTGCCGAAAATCCTCTGCATATCATAGAGATTGCAAAAAAGGCGAGATACAACGCGGTTGTCTTCCATGTGGGAAACGCCCGCCGGTACTTCGACCGTATGTACAATGAAGTGCCTCTGGTTCTCAAAGTGAACGGCAAAACCGAGATCCCGAGCGACGCCGACCCTCTCTCTCCTGTAACGGCCTCGGTCGATGACGCCCTTCGTCTTTCGGCCATAGCTATCGGTTACACGCTGTATATAGGCTCGTCACGCCAGGATGAGGATTTCGAGCAGTTCGCCGCAATCAGGGAAGAAGCGCACCAGGCAGGATTGCCGATCATAGTCTGGTCATATCCCCGGGGCCGTGAAATTGAGGCAAAAGGGGGCAAGAACAGCCTCTATGCTATCGAATATGCAGCACGCACGGCCGTGGAGCTTGGCGCCGACATGGTAAAAGTGAATGTGCCGAGCATGAAAAAAGACCCGAAGGTGCCTGAGCCCTATCAGAGCTTCAACGTGGAGCTTGAAGAGGCCTTGAAACGGGTCGTGAGGGCGGCCTGCGGCGCGCCGGTCATCTTTGCCGGCGGAGAGATGGTTTCCGATGAGGACCTGCTCGCGAAGGCGCGTCTCTGTATAAATGCAGGCGGATCAGGCTTTATCTTCGGCCGCAACATATGGCAGCGCCCGCTTGAGAAGGCCGTGGAAATAACCGTGAAACTCAAACAGATCATACGGGAAGGCAAGGCAAAGAAATAGAAGACGCGATCCAGGCGCGAAACTACTCGTTGAAGAACTACAGGATCATTGATCACGAAGCAGACGTGGGTTTCGAGGTTTACGGCAGCACGGAAGAAGAAGTTTTTAGCGAGAGCGCTCACGCCCTGTTCTCACTCATAGCGGACATGAATCCGGTGCGTCCCATCGAAGAAAAGCGGCGCCCCATTGCGGGGTACGGCGAACCTCTTGTCATCTTCCTCAACGATCTGCTTTATCTGTGGGACACGGAGCAGTTCCTCCCCAAAGAAATAGCCATCGAGAAAAAAAAAGGCGAACTCACTGCCATCCTCAAGGGTGAGCGTTTTGACGAAACGAGACATACGGCTATCGGCGCGGTCAAAGCAGTGACGTACCACAGGTTCTTCCTTGGCAGAAACAAGGGGCGATTCAAAGCGACTTTCATTGTGGATCTGTGAGGGAAAGAACGACATGGCCGAGAGAACGAAAACGCCTTTGAAAAAACTTGATAACAATCGCTATCTCGTGGAAAAGCACGGGGCCATGCGGGTCGACGGACTTATCTTTCTTGACGATGAGCTTCTCAAGATACTCGGTACCGATGAGAGTATCAAGCAGGTTGAAAACGTGGCTTGTTTGCCGGGCATTGTGGGCGCTTCCATGGCCATGCCCGATATGCACTGGGGATACGGTTTCCCCATCGGCGGGGTCGCGGCATTCGATGCCGAAGAAGGGGTCATTTCGCCCGGGGGTGTGGGCTACGATATCAACTGTGGTGTGCGGCTCATGCGTTCATCGCTTAACGCAAAAGAGATAAAAGAGGAGCTTTCTCAGATCATCGATAACCTTTTTGTCAACATTCCGAGCGGGGTGGGTTCGCACCGGAAAGATTTGAAACTGTCACGGGACGAGATAAGAAAGGTCCTGCATAAGGGCGCACGGTGGGCCGTGGAGAAAGGATACGGGGACGCCGGGGATTTGCGCCGCATGGAAGATAACGGCGAGCTTTCCCATGCCGATCCCGATTCTGTTTCGGAAAGGGCCTACGAACGGGGCAAAGACCAGTTAGGCACCGTGGGGAGCGGAAACCACTTCGTGGAAGTGGGCAGGATCAGTGAGATCTATGACGAGAAGACCGCCCAGGCATTCGGGCTTTTTATAGACCAGATTACGATTATGATCCACAGCGGGTCTCGGGGGCTCGGATATCAGGTATGCGACGATTATATCAGGGAGATGATCAGGGCTTCGGAAAAGTATGGTATATCGCTTCCCGACAGGCAGCTCTGCGCAGCGCCTTTCACCTCTGACGAGGGACGACGGTATTTTGGGGCCATGGCTGCGGCGGCAAATTACGCCTTCGCGAACCGGCAGATGATTACGCACTGGGTGCGCGAGACCTTCGAGAAGAGTCTGCGGACAAGCGCCTCCCACCTCGGCCTTTCGCTTGTCTATGACGTCTGCCACAACATCGCGAAGTTAGAGAAGCACCGTGTGAAGGGAAAGGACGTGGCACTCTGCGTTCACCGAAAGGGCGCTACACGGGCCTTCGGCTCGGGCAGTAGGGGCCTGCCCGATGAATACCGGCATGTGGGGCAGCCGGTGCTTATTCCAGGCGACATGGGCAGGGCATCGTATGTGCTTTGTGGCACCGAGGCCGCCATGGACGAGACCTTCGGAAGTACCTGTCACGGCGCCGGACGGGTCATGAGCAGAGGCCAGGCCATAAGGGCGGCAAAAGGACGAGCCCTTCACAAAGAGATGGAAGATAAAGGGATTTACGTGAAAGCGGCGAGCAAGACAACACTTGCCGAAGAGATGCCCGAGGCGTATAAGGATGTTTCCAGGGTAGTCCGCGTGGTCCACGATGCCGGGATATCGAGGCTTGTGGCTAAGATCATCCCGCTCGGCTGCATCAAGGGGTAAATGGGCAAGAGCTTAAAGCAATAACGGACCGAGCGGTGTCACGCGCGGCCTTTTGAAATGGGGCTCGTTTTCTGTTAAAATATGGGGCTTCAAAAGCGGAATCAGTAGAAGATGAAGGTTAATGGACAGAATATTTGTAAAAGGCGCCAGGGAACATAACCTCAAGAATATCGACGTTACTCTCCCACGGAATAAGATGGTTGTAATCACGGGCCCGAGCGGCTCCGGGAAATCGAGCCTCGCTTTCGACACGATTTACGCCGAGGGGCAGAGGCGCTACGTGGAATCGCTCTCGTCCTATGCCCGCCAGTTTCTCGAACTCATGGACAAGCCCGATGTCGATTACATCGAGGGGCTCTCGCCGGCCATCAGCATCGAACAGAAGAGCATCAGTAAGAACCCGAGAAGCACCGTGGGTACCGTGACCGAGATTTACGACTATCTGCGTCTTCTCTTCGCCCGTATCGGCCACGTGTACTGTTACAACTGCGGCAAAGAGATTACCAGCCAGCATGCCCCGCAGATTGTGGACGCCATCCTGTCCCTTCCTTCGGGAACGCAGATCTCAGTGTATGCCCCCATCGTGAGGGGGAGAAAAGGAGAATACCGCAAAGAGATCGACGAGCTGAGAAAACAAGGTTTCGCCAAGATCAGATTGAACAAGAAGCTTGTGGACCTCTCCGAAGAGATCATACTTGACAAGAACAAGAAGCATGAAATCGATGTGGTCATCGACAGGATTACGTTAAGAGAAGGTATTGAACGTCGGCTTTTCGAGGCTGTCGAGCTTGCGCTCGCCAAGGCAAACGGTCTCATCACCGTCGAGACCAAGGAGAAAACGTACATCTTCAGCGAACGGTTCGCCTGTCCTGATTGCGGGATCAGCTACCCTGAGATTGCCCCGAGAATGTTCTCCTTTAATAATCCGTACGGCGCCTGTCCCGCCTGCTATGGCCTGGGCGTCAAGGAATATTTCGACCCTGTACTCATCGTACCGAATCCCGATCTGTCTTTGAGAGAGGGGGCTATACTCCCCTGGGCCGACAAGAACCCGGTCCACTTTTTGCCCTTTCTCGAAGCCCTGGTCAAACATTACAAGATCAACGTACGCAAACCCTTCAAGGATCTGCCCAAGCACGTGCAGGACGCCATCCTCTTCGGCTCAAAGGGTGAAGAGATCGATTTTTTCATCGATCACGGGGCAAGGAGAGAATTTGCAAAGAGGCCCTTTGAAGGCGCAATCGGTGAGCTTGAGAAGGAATGGGAGAAGGCCGATTTTTACGAAAAAGAAAAACTCGAACGGTTCATCAACCTCATTCCCTGTCCGGTTTGCAACGGGGCCCGACTCAAGAAAGAGATGCTCTGGGTCAAGGTGAACGGGCTCAATATCCATGAGATAGCGTCCCTCACCATCGAGGAGTCGCTCAAATTCTTCGAGAAGATCAAACTCTCCGATAAAGAACGGGAGATTGCCCGGGCCATTCTCAAGGAGATCGGTTCAAGGCTCAAATTCCTCCTGGATGTGGGCCTCGATTACGTGAGCTTAAGCCGCAATTCGGCCACGCTCTCGTCGGGCGAATCCCAGAGAATACGCCTGGCCACGCAGATAGGATCAGGACTCACGGGTGTGCTCTACGTGCTCGATGAACCGAGCATCGGGCTGCATCAGCGGGACAACGAGCGCCTGCTCGGGACCCTGAAAAGGCTTCGCGATCTCGACAACACGGTGATCGTGGTGGAACATGATCACGATGCCATCGTCCAGTCGGACTATGTGGTGGATTTGGGCCCCGGCGCTGGAGAGAATGGAGGCAGGCTCGTATTTCAGGGAACGCCCGCGGCCCTTGAAGAGCATCCCGATTCGATTACGGGTTTGTATATATCGAAACGGCGCCAGATCAAAGCGCCTGAAAAAAGAAAGAAGCCCAAAGGTTTTATCAAGATCAAAGGCGCCCGTGCGAACAACTTAAAATGCATCGACGTGGAAATCCCCCTCGGGGTCTTTACCGCTGTTACCGGCGTGTCCGGTTCGGGAAAAAGCACCCTCATTGTGGATACACTTTATCCCCTGCTCAAACAGAAACTCTACAAGTCCAAGGAACGGGCTGGAGAGACCGAGGGGATGACCGGATACGAAGCAATCGATCGTGTGATCGATATCGACCAGTCGCCTATCGGAAGGACGCCGAGATCAAATCCGGCCACATACACAGGCATTTTTACGCACATAAGAGAGCTTTTTGCCAAGCTCCCGGAATCACGGATGAGAGGGTACAAAGAAGGACGGTTCAGCTTCAACGTGAAGGGCGGCAGATGCGAAACCTGTACGGGGGAAGGCTTCGTCAAGATTGAGATGCAGTTCCTGCCCGATGTGTACATTCAGTGTGATGTGTGCAAAGGCAAACGGTATAATCGCGATACCTTAGAGATACGATACAAAGGAAAGAACATCGCCGATGTGCTCGAATTGACCGTGACCCAGGCGATGGAGTTTTTCGATGCGCTGCCGCACATCAAGAGCAAGCTCAAGGTGTTAAACGAAGTGGGTCTCGGCTACATCAGGCTCGGACAGGCCGCGACCACGCTTTCCGGAGGGGAGGCGCAGAGAATTAAGCTCTCCCGCGAGCTTTCCAAGAGGGACACGGGCAGCACGCTCTATATCCTTGACGAACCCACAACGGGGCTTCATTTTGCCGACATTGAAAAGCTCCTTCACGTGCTTTTTGAACTCATCGAACGGGGCAATACGGTTGTTGTAATCGAGCACAATCTCGACATTATCAAATGCGCCGACTATATTATCGATCTTGGCCCCGAAGGCGGGGAAAGGGGAGGCAGGATCGTGACCAAAGGCACACCCGAGGCGGTTATGGGGTCTCCCTCAAGCTATACGGGACTCTTTCTCAAGAAATATTTGAACGGCGATATCCTCAACAATAGGGCAAAAGATAAAGTCCTGGCCCAAAAAGTGCGATAATTACCTATAAGATGATCCCTGTCCCCAAAGCTGGAAGACACGTGGCTTTCTTCTTCTTCTGTATTCTCCTCGTGACGGCGCCCCTTACTCTTTCTGCCACTACGGGGTGGAAGAAGGTTGCCCTGACCACCGAGAAGGATACGTGGTATTCAGAAGAGGTCCTGGGGTTTTCATCCAAGGGGTCTGTAACCCCCGCACGCGGCCAGTTGAAACTCGTGCCTGCCCCGGCAAGCTCCGTGGGTTTAAGCATTAAGAGAGGACTTGCCCGTGACGGTCTCAATCCGGATGCTTTCCATTACTTCATAGAATCAGTCGAGGTGGACTGCAAAAAGAAAGTCTTTGCCATACGAAAGATCGATTTTTTCGATTCTGAGGACGCACGTATCTCTGGACAAACGTTTGCTGAGCCCAAACGATACACAGCGAGCCCCGGCAGCATCTTTGAGATGATCGCCTGGGATTTCTGTCAGAATAAGCCTGGTCTACTTGATACGGTCAAGGATACCCTCAAGCGAAAGAAGCCTTTTCTTTACCTGTTTCCCCAGGGAGAACCCGCCAAGTGATCCGTCGTCACGGATGACCCTGTGACAGGGAATGATGATAGGTATGGGGTTTCTTTTGACCGCCTGGCCCACAGCCCGGGCCGCCATGGGATATCCCAATCTCTTTCCTATTGAAAGGTAGCTCGCCAGTTCTCCGTAAGGGATTTTTCTGAGTTCCGCGAGTACCCTGCAGGTGAAGGGATTGAGCCCCGACGTATCCACATCCACATCGAAGTCGACCTTTTCTCCCCTGAGGTAGCGGTCGAGCAGGAGCCTTATGGTCTTAAAGGACCGTGGAGACTCGACGGCGTCAGGGTAGCGGGTCAGGAGGTATTTCTCCACCTGGTAGGGGTGTACTGAATTGAGATCGAGAGCGATTATCCTGTTGTTTTTAGAAACAACAGAGATGACGCCTAAGGACGATTCGAAGGAAGTGTACTCTATGGAATCCAAATTGACATCTCCCGTACGGTCAATTAGAATGAGATTACCATAAGGAGAGGCGAAAATGGAATGGTTTGTCCAGTTCTTCGGCACCGGGGGCGCCCGGTTTGTGGCCTCAAGACAGCTGCGCGCAACCGGAGGCCTGCGACTCAAATACAAGAGCACGAATATTTATATAGACCCCGGCCCCGGGGCTATTGTCCGGATCCGGGCAGCACAGGAAAGCTTTGATCCTGCCGAGCTTGACGCCATCATCCTTACCCATAAACATATGGACCACAGTAATGACGTGAATATTCTGATCGAGTCCATGGCGGAGGGCGGGTTCAAAAAGAAGGGCACGCTCTTTACGCCTCAGGATGCGCTTAACGAGGACCCTGTGGTGTTCCGGTTTGTGAGGGGTTACCTTGACCGTATAGTGGCGCTTACCGAGGCAGGGCGGTATTCGATCAAAGATGTTACATTCTCTACCCCTGTGCGACACCGTCATCCCGTGGAGACCTACGGACTTTTATTTCATCTTGAGAGCACCATCGGGCTTATTGCGGACACGAGATTCTTTGACGAACTGCCGGACCACTATCGGGCGGACTAC
>Ga0335069_10015048_pt1 | contig 10819 bp, 12 predicted proteins | sample Lox_Sample_11_FD_206714 | JGI IMG/M metagenome (GOLD analysis project Ga0335069, IMG submission 206714) | Soil microbial communities from Loxahatchee National Wildlife Refuge, Florida, United States - Lox_Sample_1.1 | ecosystem: Environmental > Terrestrial > Soil > Wetlands | place: USA... | reverse complement strand
TGGGAATGAGCCTGTTGCGGTTGGGAATTTGCTGCCCCAATGACTGGTCGGGAAGCGCAGTGGATTTTGTGGAACGCGGTTTCCGGAGGTTCTGCTCCCAGAATCGCGCCGCTGACGCGAAGAGAGTTTGGGTTGGAGACCTGCGGATTACGGACAGCCTTTTCGAACTGACCGAGCAAGAGCGAAATCAGGTTGAAGCCGGAAGAGAATGGATCACGGACCATTTGTATCTGGTCGGCGACTACGAGGCCGCGGCCTCGATTCCAATTGGCGCGACGCTCACACGCCTCGAAGCCGAACATCCTCACTTGCCAGCCGCCTTTTACGAGGTCTTTGCAAAGAACCTTTACAAATGGATGCGTGTATACGACTACGTCGATGCCCAGGAGCACGCCGAGACGTGGATGGAGGATTTGGGCGACGAGGAGTCGGAAACATCGGTCTATCGCAAAGTGGACTTGGAGATCCCAGCCTGCATCCAGAGGCACTCTAAGACGCTCAAATACGGGAAAGCCCGGAACTTGCTGCAGGAGATACGGCCGCGTACAAGTGTCGCTCGCGAACTTGTCCGGCACATGCTGGAAATGGATGCTCATGGCCAAGGGTACGAGCACGCCTGGCCCGGCCAGATCAGTGAGAAGGACGTACCAGGCATTGACGACTGGCTTGCGGATGCGGAGTACTCACGACCCGGATGTCTGATCACATGGTATGAGAACGACGCGATCAACGCTTGCTTTGACGAAGAGGCGCAGCACATGGGCGAGAACGGTCCTTGCCAGCCGAATGTGGCGCTCCCGATTCACTTGGACAAGACAAACAAAGAACGAGATGAAGAAGTGCGGCGCGTCTTCGCTCACGCTGCCGCGATGCTTCGATCGTTGGCCTCCGCCGCCAAGATCGTCGAATTGGTGAGGGACCTATACGATGAATATCTCCGTGAACATCGGCTCGAGTCAGGACTTCCGGTTGAGCCGAGCCCTGCTGGTGTATGGGAAGAGCAGCTACGAGGGATACCCGTATCGCCATCCTTTTGTAACTCTCCATGAAGTGATGCATGACGGCGAAGTGGCGCGACTGGGGGAAGGCCAGTTGATGACGCCACCGATGCTGCTCGACCTGATGGCCGGTTTGGGAAGAGCGGTTCCAGCCGAGATCTTGCCGGCGCGCGTACTGGTGCGGACCGCAGAAATGATCGTGTGGTGGAGTCCAGCGTGCGAGCGAACCATGTTCTTCAGCGACCACAGCAACGATCGTATCTTGACCAACATGAATGGCAAGCTCTATCCCCACCCGCCCTTGCTGTTCAAAGCGTGCGGCTCTCATTTGTGGGTTCGCGCTCTTGCTACGAACGAGCGGCCAACGGCGGAAACCAAGCTGTGCACGGCGCCGTACTGGAACTGCTATGACAACGGCGTGTGCTGCACCGGCAGCATGAAAATCCCGCAGGAGAAATCGGTCGCAGCCATTGACCTGTGGGAGGAGTCGTTCTTCCAGAGTGAATTCACGCACGCCTCCGGCGTTCGCAAGCATGTCCGGTTTCGCGGGGGCTTCCTGGCAATGTGGCAATCGCTCGCGGGACAAAAAGCGTTTCCCGCAAAGTACCTGGTGAAGTTGCCACAGACACTCGCGGAATTTGTGAGGAACGATGACCACAGCTATCGAAACGACAATCCCCGCGAAAATCGACCATGAGATTCCCGGTGTGCTGCTGCAGAAGAAGGTTCAGGTCACGGTAGTCGGCTGCGGCGGGACGGGCAGCGCCATTGCTGCCGGAATGCCATATCTGCACCAAGCCATGGTTGCTTTAGGACATCCGCATGGTCTGGATGTGACCCTGGTCGACGGAGACCGGATCTCCCGTACCAACTGTGTCCGCCAACCCTTCAGCGAAAGTGAGATCGGGCTGCATAAGGCGACGGTACTCGTCACGCGAATCAATCTGTTTTGGGGTCTGGGATGGAACGGTGTGCCGCACTTCATCGATGAACGTTGGGGGCACGAAACCGACATTCTGATTGGCTGCGTGGATACTCGCGCCGCACGGAACGCGATCACCCGCACCCAAACCTACTGGAATTGCCACTATTGGCTGGATCTGGGCAATAACGCCGACAGCGGTCAGTTCGTGCTGGGGCAACCGGAAAACCAGAGAAACAAAGCGCGAGACTTGCGGTTGCCGACGGCTCCCGAACTTTTCCCCGAACTCGTTAACGCGAAGCTCGACAAGAAGGACAGACTTCCGTCCTGCAGCGCGCTGGAAGCGCTGGAACGGCAGGAGCCGTTCGTGAACCAGACGCTCGCATACCTGGCGCTGGCGATGCTCGCTCGGTTGTTTCGCTACGGGCGGCTCTCATACCACGGCGGATTTGTGAATCTACGAACGGGACGTACAACTTCGCTTCCTGTCGACCCGGTTCTATGGCAGCGGATGAGGCCCCGGCCGGCAGATTCCGAGTTACTCAAGCACAGGAGAAGGAAGGTGGTTAGGCCATGAGCCAATGTTTTCGGCCAGTGAAAGAAATATGGAATGCACACTCGTCCTGCTTCATTGAACCGGAGAAGTTAATTGTGCTGCTGCACGACCTTGCCGCCAGGGTAGGGGCAGCGAGCGACGAGCACGGATACGGAGACAACCACGTCGTCTGGCTTGAAAACGGCAGGAAGGTTCTGGACTATATGGAAGCAGACGAGCGCTTCAGTGCGGCCAGCTTCAAAGACAGTATGGCAGAACAAGGGATCGCTGTTAAAAAAAATGACCTGATCGCTCTGATCGACAACATGCGGAGCTTGTCGAAACAATGGCGGAGTTCTATCGGAAAACACGGGGAATTGATCTTCTACATCGATGCATGTTGAACCCTGCGGAGGTTAAACGCGACACTTTTCGACGACCAATGGTCTTCGAACGCCATTGAAGTCACATGCTTAGAACAGGAACTGGTGAATCCAGGTATGACCGGCATATGAAGCAATCACGGGAGTTGCCTTAGGGCGCATTTCGTGGACTATCGCTGTGCGCTTTGCGTCTAAGCTCTTTCAGCTCATCAAAACACGGAGCGCACCGTCGAATGTGATCCACCAAGTGGGAGAGTTGAGCGTCCGCGGGCTGTTGCGCGAGCTTGAGCAAGGCTTGGTGCTCTGGACAGTCGATGCGCTGAGGATTGGGAAAGTCTTCGTGCAGTACCCGGTCAAACGCGTCGAGCAGTTCTTTTTCCAAATCCATTCCACACGTCCAAGTCGAACATGGAGTCCCCGACTGCCATGTTGCCCCCCCAGCAGAATCCCACGATCCATGATCGGTGTCGATGAAAATCTTGGGCGCATTCACCATCGGCGCATGCCATTGAAAATTTCAGTCCAGGGTGAGACACATTCCCATTTCGCCGCCATGTATAGGTAGGAGGGCATGTGGGGTCCGGCTTCCACAGTCTTGCAGCGTTATGGAAGAACTGAGTCGAGAAGTCCGCCGTCGCACGTTTCGCTGGCCCGGAGCAGCACGGGCGATGGTCAAGGCATATCTGAAAGACGTCGGTTTGAAAGGCTCCGGAGTCGGTGAGGACATCCGCTTGAAGGAACTGATCGGCAATCTCGCCGCGATCTCGGGGAATCCGAGAAGCGCATGTTGGAGACTCGTCCGCCATTGGGGTGTGAAGTCGACACGCAGTTACCGGCAGTGGACGAAACCGGAGCAACAGAGGCTCCTCGACCTGATCGCCTCTCGTACCCTCGGCGAAGTTGCTATCCTGCTGCGGCGGTCGCGAACTTCGGTTCGATCCATGTTGCACCGGCTGGGAGCAAATGCGCGCATGGGCGAGGACTGGTTTACCAAACATGCCTTGGCTGAAGCTCTGCACGTACGCACCGACGAGGTGCAGAAATGGATTGACCGGGGCTGGCTCAAATGCTGGGTCGTCGGAACCGACGGACTCAGGAGGGAGCTGATTGACGCGGACGATTTTTGTGAGTTCTGTAAGCAGCACCGCAAGGAGGTCGTGGGAAACAGGCTCAATGTCGACCGGCTCGATTTTGTCCAGACTTTTGTATTTCCTCCCAGCCATGCTGAACTGTTGCCGGTCAGAAGCGCAAAGAAAGAGCGTGAGGCGTACGCGGAACAAATAAAGGGAGATGTTGGGGAAGGTTCTGACGAACTAAGTGCGACAGCTTCGGGAAATCAGACCTCGCCGCTCAGTTAGGAAAAGTCGGAACGACAAAGTTGCTCCCGTCCCTTTCTTATGTCCTTAATATGGATTTGAGTTCCGGAACCTTGATTCCTAGAGTTTTCGCAGCGGCAGGATACTCGTTGTCGAAGGTGGTGGCGACTTCGCGAGCATAGAACTTCAAAGCGTCTTCCAGACGGGTCTTCTCCTGTTCCATCTCATGAAAGGCGGTTTGCACCTTTTCTCGACACTCCTCTTTTCCTGCCCTATCGAAAAACTCGATTCGATATTTTGGCTTGCCCTGGCTTGATTCCCTGATGGCGCGAAGCTTTTGGCCGCGCCAGTCGAAGAAAAGAGGCTGCGATTTCTCCCCCCCGCTGTGCCGCGAGCAAGCCTTGATCTGTGCCATCAGAAGGGGTTCTACCGACTTCGGTAGAGGCAGCTTAGATTCTTTTTTTGAGTCTCTTTTTTCGATCCTCACCTCATTCTTCGTCGGGTCGATCACCATGGCTTTCGCGTCCCGCAACAGCCCAAGCGTCAATAGAACACTCGCAAAATCGCTGGTGTTCGCCATTACGTTGCCGTCCTGGAACGAAGCAACCGCCGCGGCGGCAAGGTTCTTCGACCAATCCGGCGCGGAACCTTGTTCTTGGCTTGGGGATCCCGTGGGCGTGCCTTTAGAGGACGCGGATTCCCCCAAATACTCGAGTACGGCATGCGTTAAAGGCGTAGGGGAATACCGAAGCCTTTGTCCATAGCGGTCGGCGCGCATGATTTCGCGGTCCACGAGGCGGCTGCATAGAGCGGACAGATTCGATTCTTGCATTCCGGTCTTGTCAGCCAGTTCGGAGGCACCCACCGACCCGAGCAAAGTGACGGTTCGCAATACTTCCACGGCCCGCCCACTGCTTGCGACGAGTTCAATCACATCCTTGGGCAATCGCCGCTGTCGCAGCTTGTCGGCTATTTCGGCGAGAAGGTAAAGCTGTCCCAGATAAAAGCTCGGTTCTTTGCGAAAATCTCCCTGAACAAAACGAGCCACCATGGCATAGGAGAAGCGGAGAATCCGCAACAGTGCCTCGGCCTCCTCACGAAAGGGTTCAAAGTGAGCGGCGACCGCCTTGGTCGCTAGGGAATCAATCTCGCCCTGGACCGCCTGGAATTCTCCTTCTTTTTGATCCCTCAGTGCCGCCTCCACTGCCTTTCGAAGGCGCGATTCAAGGTCCTCTGGATTCTGCTTTTCTGACGATGTCAGTTCTGAAGGTGGTGCTTCTGCTACGGTCGGCATACGAACCTCTCCGCTTACTTATGTCTCACATATCATGATTACATAACTATTTAATAAGTGTCAAGCTGAATCGATCAGTTTTCAGGCAATTGATAACAAAGGACTTCGAGGTTTGCGGTTCCCGGAACAGCGGTGATTTCGGTCAGAAGCACGTGTGGTCTATGGCTGTCGGCCCTGGCCAGCGGCAGTCCGATTGCTCCCAGGGGAGGCAGGCCCGGATTCTTTTTCCAGGCGTTTCGGGCCAAGCCGGCCGAGTTAGCGACAATGTAGAGAGCGTCGTGGTCGTTCAGCACGGGATCGAGATTGGTCGTAAAGCCGCATCCTTCATTCAAGGGACCTGCCATCACCGGAACAAGCATGAGGTTGGTTTCAAACTCCCGGGCGACAGTCAAAGCTGGCGCGCGGGTCGCATCCTCACAGATCAGCGTTACCATGCGCAATCGGTTCACCTTCGAGTCTCTCAGTTCCAAGACCCGGGGCTGATATGTAATGTGTTCCATCGAAGAAATGCCGTTTAATACCGCATCAAGACCGAAATTCTTCTGTTCGTGTTCTTTCATCTCGTAGGGCTGTAGTTTTCTTTGTCGCCATAGCTCGAGGCCATCGCCATTGAGGACCACTGCCTCATTGTATGGAGGCTGCGGGGAAGAACCTTTGGGGCTGCGCCCGAAACTGCCAGCGAGCACCAGGGATGGCCGGGGCTTTTTGTGGTCGGCAAGGTCGTAGAGCACCTGCTTCAGCCGCATAAGAACGGGGTCAGGAATCACCATTTCAGGAAAAAGCACAATGTGCGCGCCCCACGCAGCCAGATGCCTTAAGGCCGCCTCAGCCCGCTCGCCGAGCTCGTCGCAGGCATGCGAGGGATCAGGAGACGGCGCGATGCGAATCCCGAACTTTGATGCCGGGCCGCTTTCTTTGACGACTCGCAAAGGACCGGGAAGCAAATGCCCTTCGTTTGCTATGACTTGAAGACTCTCTACCAGCGGAACTACAGCAATCCGCAACGGGGTCGAGGGCAAAGCTACGTCTTCGACCGCAGGCAGGATATGCAACTCGACCGAGCAGCCACTGGTTTCTCCGACCCGTAGCAGATTGTGAAAGTAATCCTGCAAATCTACGCCGCGGGTAGGAAGAGTCGCCCATTTTCCGTTGGACTTGGTGGCGAGGAACCAGTCGCGGCCGGACTTCTCGAAACCATGCGGGCGAAGCAAGACCTGTCCCCGCGCGTTTCTCTCGAGTGAACGCTGCCGGTCAATCTGTTCGCGCACATTGACCCATCGGCCCGCGGAAGGACTGATGAACGCAGCCATGTAGTTGACGCCAGCCGCGGCATTATCGATCGCCCTAAGAACGCAATACAGACGCACATAGCAGGCGGTGCTTTCTAAATCTGCGTTATTGCCGGGAAGATCCAGATACCGGCGAACCTCCTCTGGAATCAAGCCATCCTGGCTGGCGATCTGCTCGACAAGCTTGCGACGATGCACTTCCTTCTCTTCGTGATCCAGTTGGTCGTAAGCAGTGCCTTGATCCGGCGGGAAGAACCGCCCATGCAAGAAATCGAACATATGTGCGAAGAGATCGAAAATCCATTGGCACTGGTGGTAGGCATTGCGAAATGCGGCAGGCTCAACTGGCATTTGGACATCCTCCAGATGAAATGACTTATGCGATCGGCTTACTGCATGCCTAAAGTTTTTATAAGTTAGGGCCGCTAAGCGTCAGACACGATTTACCCGTTCTCGAACAGCGCAATCCCGGGTATAGGTCAGGAGGAAGGCATCAAGAATACGTTAAAAGCAACTCGGGTAACAATAGCGTTCTCAATAATCCAGCCTGGGCGGATCTTTTGCTCACCATGAGGCCTAGCATCCCTGGAGCATCGAATGTGCCGGGCCAGCGTGTCTTCCAGTTTGTAACCCGGAGATCAGCGCTGCTGAAGGATTGCTTTGTTCCGATTCGGACTGACTCCCGACGGATAGTGTTGTCCTGTCAAGAAGCAATAGGATCCGACGAACGCCTCGAGTGTGATCTTCCGAACTGTTCTCGTAGATTCGCGATTTCGCGCCAAAAACTGTTCCGCGCCGCCGCCGGTGTCGTGCGGAGCAGTCTGGCTATTTCCTTCCACTCAAATCCCACTGCCCGCAGCATCAAAACCTTGGTGCTTGGTTTACTCAGATGCCGAACGATTTTTTCGAGATCCAAGCGTGCATTCGTCCGATCGATCCATGACCGGGAACTCGCGTGAATCCCGAGCTCGTTTGCTCCTCCCACCAGTTCCACACGACCAAGTTTTTCCGCATGACGGCGGAGGTTGCGGCAGAAGGCGACCATCAACAGGCCGTGCTTTCGCGAGCCATCGGGCGCCCCAAGGCGATCGAGGTAGCGCGAGACCTGCGCCACTGCACACTCCATCAACTCAGCTGCTGGACCATGATCGCCCAGGATCGCAACGGTCCGCTGACAGGCCTGCTCCCAGATTCCATGGGCGGCGAGCCTCGCGTCCGGCCGAATTCTTCGTCCAACACCATCGACCTCTCGGTCCCACCAGACAAGTATTCTCCCTGCACATGCCATGACTGCCCCATTTCAAGTGAGCGCAAGAATTGTAGAAACGGAGATTGCATCCGGGCCAGTCGGAAATCTCGATCGATCTGAACTCGAGAGCTCAGGAAGGAATTGCCTCGCGCGCCCTGGGGAGCGTGTGTGGTTTCCGGGACCTCCTCAGCTGCAGTCTCGGATGACGAGACAGACGGGCGGAAAAGACGGTCGGGAAACCGTACAATTTGCCGGTCAGAAGCAATATTGAAGCACGTTCCACAACATTTCCGAAGGCCTTATGAAATGGACAAGTGCGAGGAAAGAAGGGGCGCGGTTCGAGAGTGGTTGCTCGTTCAGAGCAGCCAAAAATAATCGACCAATGGCTTGAATCAACGGAACTCTCAGATTGCGGAACACTTGCGGAAACACATGAATCTACAAGCTCACGCTGTCCTGGATCCCCAGGTAGTGATGTCACTTTCCGAACTGCTCGATGGCTGGTCCCCACAACATTTTCTCGCGGAGAGGATGATCATCATGGTGCCGTATTTTCGCTCAAAGGTGTGGAAGTTTATTTTGCACGGTCGGAATTCTGGACAGAGAGGAAACGATCAGTGGATGCGCTTCGGGTCGTAAATGGACACGTCTTCGGAAACGGCCAGAATGCAGGTCTCGCCGTCAAACTGGATTCGATCGGCGGAGAACGCTGTGAGCTTAATTTCGCCCGACTTAACCCGAAGGCGAGTGACCGCGTTGCGAACCGGACCACCTTGCTTCAATTGGCTCACCAGTAGCCTTCGATCGGCTGGATTTTCCCAGATCCGCAGATCCTCGACCGTCCGCCCGAGGACTTCGTTTCTCGAATAACCGTAGCGAATTTCAAACGCCGTGTTGACCTCGAGGAATCGGCCTTTGTCGAGCGTGGTGATCGAAAACGCAATCGGACTGGAATGGAATATCTTTTCAAACTTCTCTTCCGAAGCTCGACGCACGTGCTCGGATTGATCGAGGGCACGCTCTGCCTTTTCGAGATCTCCCAACCGCTTTTCGAGCTCTGAACCGTACATTTCCGCCGTCGAATACAACCTGGCATTTTGAATCGCAGCGGCGGCGGGTATGGCAAGCAGTTCGGCGCGCCGGAGGTCGTTTTCCGCGAGGCGATTCGGCTCGATGTGGCCGACGGATAGAAATCCCAACAGTTCCTCGGACGCAGCCAGCGGGACACACAGCCACGAGAGCAAGTGTTGGTGCCCGGCGAAGCTCTCCCATCCTTCCGCATTTCTCGTGTCCGGAATCAAGAGGCGTCTGCGTTCCGACCAGACCCGCTGAAAGAGAGGGCAGTCATCGGCAATGAAGGTAAGCGGGGCGCGAGGAGACTTCTTGGGAACCTCAGGACACGATCGTTCTCCCAACGCGAGCCAATGCGGGCCGCCTTCGGGGACGAGGACACGGGCGCATGTGTAAGGAACGAGTTCAGCCAGGGAGCAAAGCAGGGTCTCGAGAACCGAATCCATGTGAAGGTCCTCGGTGAGCGCAAGCGTTGCTTTGCGCAGGGCCTCGGCTTCGGCCCAGGCCGATTTTGCTTTGGCCAGATTGGTGGCAACTTGGTCTTCGGCTTTCTTTTGCCCGGTGATATCCAGGGCCGTTCCACCCAGCCGGATAATCTTTCCACTGACATCTTTGCGCGGGAAACCATGAACCCAGACCCAACGAACTTCACCATCGGGGCGCACGATTCGAAAACTCTCATCGAAGTGTCCGCTTTGTGCTGCTGCGGCGAGTTTCGTCAGCACGCGAGATCGGTCTTCGGGATGAATTGCCTGCACGTAAGACGAGGGTTCGTCGATCAGGGATTCACAAGAGCGCCCGGTGATGGTTTCGTATGCAGGATTCACGAAGGTTGCCTTTTTGGTGCGGGGATCGAGAATCCAGAAAATCTCCTGAATGTGCTCCGACATTTCCCGGAAATCCTGAACATTGTCTTCGAAGGCGCTGACTGTCTGCTTTTCTCTTTTCCACAGCTTGCGGATCATGTCCGCTGCCACCAAAGCGAACACGAGCGTGGCGACCGTCAACGAGATCCGAAGTGTCACGACCAATTGCTGGGATTCAAAGTTGGCGGCGAGAACCGCGACCAAAAGAACAGCCGAAGCGACAAGGAGAACGAGAGGAGCGGCAGTCCAGCGTTTTTGCTCCTTTGGCCGAAGGGGCGTACGACCGGGCTGATCGGCTGGACCCACGTTGGTACCCGCAAGTTGCCGGACTCGGGCTCATACTAGGCGCGGAGAACGAAAACTGTCCGCTCAGCAAAATTCTGCTGGCGTGCTATGTTCGATGCCCACACAATCGGTCCGGAATTAGTCGTATTCTATGCCCAATGGCTTCTTGACTCCAACGTCACGCACCACGATTGGTGCGGGGCCACTTGATGCGCCATCGATCACCGGGACAGGCGTCCAGAAAAGGCGTTTCGGTGGAGTCGACCGCGCGCCATGGTAGAGGGCTCCGGCTCGTTCGTAGAACCCGAGCGTATGCCAGGAATCCGGACAGCGGAACTTCTGAAAACCCAGGTGATGGCAGAATTCGTGGCAGAGCGTGCTCAAACAAGTGCCAAACAGTGATTGAGCCAGAGCTTTTCGGGTGATTTGGGACAGCTTCAACCAAGAGCCGGCGGGAGCCCAACTAAGTCACACATTCGAAGTCGCGCTTTTTGAGCCAATCCACCTGACCTTTTGGAAGGCTGAATGAGGCCCAGCTTCCAGCCAAGCAAGCCACAAAGACCCGGTCGTCGTCATGCACGATCGTCATCATAAAGTCCCGGACATCGGAT
>Ga0335069_10015047_pt1 | contig 10819 bp, 10 predicted proteins | sample Lox_Sample_11_FD_206714 | JGI IMG/M metagenome (GOLD analysis project Ga0335069, IMG submission 206714) | Soil microbial communities from Loxahatchee National Wildlife Refuge, Florida, United States - Lox_Sample_1.1 | ecosystem: Environmental > Terrestrial > Soil > Wetlands | place: USA... | reverse complement strand
CATCGCCGACTCGACGACGCCGTACCGCGTGCTGACCGAGGTCATGTACACGCTCGGCCAGACCGAGTTCGCGAAGTTCCACATGATGGTCCTCCAGGGCGCGAAGACCGGCTCCAAGCAGTAGCCGCGTCGCTCAGATCAGAATCCGAGGAAGGGGGTCGGCCGCGTGCTCGCCGCGTAGTAGCGGCGCATCGACACGTTCATGACGAGGCCCATGCCGATGAGGATCGTCATTACGCTCGAGCCTCCGTACGAGAAGAGCGGCAGCGTGACGCCGACGACCGGCAAGAGGCCCGTGACCATGCCGATGTTGAAGACGACGTGCCAGAAGACGATGCTGGCGACGCCCACCGCGATGACTGCCCCGAAGCGATCCTTCGCGGTGGACGCGACGCGCAGGCACCAGAGAACGAGCAGCCCGTAGAGGAGCACGAGGCCGGCGCTGCCGATCAAGCCCCACTCCTCGGCGAACACGGGGAAGGGGAAGTCGCTGTGCTGCTCGTGCAGGAAGAGGAACTGGTTCTGCGAGCCACGCATGAACCCCTGGCCGAACCAGCCGCCGTTTCCCACCGCGACGCGGGCCTGACGCGGGTCCCAGTTGTACCCGAGGATGTTCTCGTTCGGGTTGAGCCAGGCGTTGATGCGCTCGTTCTGGTAGCCGCGCATGCCGTAGCTCCAGAAGATGGGCGCGCCGATGGCGGCCGTGATCGCGAGCGCCACCAGGCTGCGGCTCTGGATGCGCGTCATCGCGCAGATGGAGAGGAACACGAGCACCAGGATGAGCGCCGTCCCGAGGTCGGGCTGCAGGAGCACCAGGGCGGTGGGGATCGCCGCGATGATCGCGGGCGGGAGCAGGTCCTTCAGCGCGCGGCCCTCGGTCTTCGGGTCGTCGTGCAGGTACTTGGCCATCGCGACGACGAGGAACAGCTTCATGAACTCGCTGGGCTGGAAGCTGTAAGAGCCGATGTAGATCCAGCGCGAGCTCCCGCGGATCTCGCGCCCGAGGATGAACACGAGCACGAGGAGCGTGACGCCGACGCCGTAGAGCGCGTAGCCGAGGCGCTCGTAGTGCCGGTAGTCGATCGCCGCGACGACCGTCGCGAGGATGCCGCCGCCGACGAGCCAGTAGATCTGCTGGATGTAGTCGTCCGAGTGCGCCCCGTGCGAGACGCTCGTCGCCGAGTACAGATTGATGACCCCGACGACCGCGAGCAGCGCCACCGAGATGAAGAGGGTCCAGTCGAAGTGCTCGCGCACGCGACCGAGCGACCCGCCGTCGAGGGCGCCGAGCCTCACGGATGCCCCCGGTCGCGCAGTTGCGGCTGCGTCGCGGGCGACTTCGCCGACGGCGTGTGGCCCAGCCGGATCGACTGCAGGCGCTCGTACTCGTGGACGATCTGCATCGCGACGGGCACGGCGATCTCGGGGCCCGAGCCTCCGTGCTCGACGAGCACCGTGACGGCAATCTCCGGAGAGCGCGCGGGCGCGAGCGCCGTGAACCAGGCGTGGTTCTGCGTGAGGAACCAGGCCATCTTCGGGTCCATGTCCTTCTTCGCCACGAACCCCGTCTGCGCCGTGCCCGTCTTGCCCATCACGTCGAGCGAGGGATCGCGCGCGGGATACGCCGTGCCGGGGCCGACGGGATCGTTGACCACGTCGTAGAGGGCGTCGGTCACCCGCCGCAGGTTGTCGGGCTGCAGCGTGATCTGCCGGCGGATGCGCGGGGGGAACTCCTGGACCACGGTGCCGTCGCTCGTCTCGACCGCCTTGACGATCTGCGGCTGGTACAGCGTGCCGCCGTTGCCGATGGCCGCGTAGGCGAGCGCGAGCTGCAGCGGCGACACGATGGCGTCGCCTTCGCCGATGGCCATGTTGAGCGTGTAGCCCACCTTGAACTGGCCCCTGTACCGCAGCGCGTACCAGGACCGCGTGGGGATGCGCCCCGGCGCCTCGGGGTTGGTGCCGAGGCCCGTCTTCTGCCCGAGCCCGAACTCTGTCGCGATGCGGGCGATGCGGTCCATGCCGACGGTCTCGGCGAGGTGGAAGAAGTAGACGTTGCACGAGCGCGCGATGGCCTCGCGCATGTGCACCGTGCCGTGCACGTGGCTGCAGCGGAAGATGCGGTGTCCGAAGACGAGGAGGCCCTCGCACTTCTCGGTGTGCTCCGGATCGACCAGGTGGTCCTCCAGCGCCGCGAGCGCGCTGAACGGCTTCATTGTCGAGCCGGGCTGGAAGGCACCGCTCATCGTCTTGTCGAGCATCGGGCGCAGCGGGTCGGCGTAGAGGCGGTTGAAGGCCTCGCGCATGCGCTGGTGTCCTTCGCCTCCGGAGAGCTCGTTGGGGTCGAAGCTCGGCTTCGAGTACATGGCCAGCAGGCGGCCGGTCCTCACGTCGACTGCAACGACCGCCCCCGCGGCGTGCGGCCGCATGGCCTTGTCGATCGCCTGCTCGAGGTCCACGTCCACCGTGAGGCGCAGGTCGCGCCCGGCGATGGGGTCGAGCCGCCCGGGCGCGTCGATGAGGCGCTCCGCCTCCGGGCCGCTCCGGTAGCGACCGCGCGCGTCGACCACGCGCTTCTCCCAGCCGCGCTGCCCGCGCAGGTACGACTCCCACGCGTGCTCGACGCCCGTGGCGCCCACGAAGTCGCCACCCTCGTAGCCGAGCGGGTTGATGCGCTGCTGCTCCTCGCGCGGCAGCTGGTCGTATCCAGCGGGCCGGTACTTCGCGAGCATCTCGGGGTCGATCTCGGCGACGTAGCCGAGCAGGTGCGCCGCCAGCTCCTTGTACGGGTAGAAGCGCACCGGGACGCTCACGATGTCGACGCCCGCGAGCTCGTCGGAGTGCTGCTTGAGCTCCGCCACGACGTCGCGCGGGGCGTCGTCGCGCACGCGGATGGGCGTCTTCCAGCACGGCGACTTGTCGTCGTCGGTGGTGCAGGCGGCACGGATGCGAGCCTCGAACGTCCGCTGCTCCTCCGGGTTGAGGCGCAGGATGTCGGCCAGGCGCGGCCACGAGTCCGGGTCGTGCGGGATGACCTGGCCGTTCCGGTAGCGGACCGGTCGCGCGCTCGGCATCACGCGGCCCGGGACGACCTCGACGTCGTACGACGGGCGGCTCGAGGCGAGCACCTTCCCGTTGGCGTCGCGGATGACCCCGCGCGTCGTCGGAAGGCCCACCCTGCGGATGATGTTCTCGTGCGCGATGGCGGCGTAGTCGGTGCCGTCGAGCGCCTGCAGGTCGAAGAGGCGGCCGACGATGGTGAGGAAGCCGAGGACCGCGAACAGCGCCATCCACTTGTAGCGCTTGCGGAACTCGCCGACGTCCGAGCGGGAGACGAGCAGATCGCTCATGCCGCGACGCCGCCCCCTCCCGCGGCCTCGGCGCGTGGCGCGTTCGCCGTCGCGGCGTGGAGCGCCTGTGCGATGCCGAAGACCAGCGGCGCCACCGCCGCCGTCGCGATCGCGTGCGGCATCAACAGCGGGTAGAGCGACCGCGGCACCCAGACGTCGCGCCCGAAGATCGCCAGGAGCACGAGCACCATGATGCTCTGGAGGATCGCGAAGACGCTGGCGAGCAGCACCTGCATCCACAGAGTCTGCGCGGCGAGGCGCACGCCCGCGGCGCGCGCGAGCACGAACGTCGCGACGTACGTGAAGGTGTAGAGGCCCACCGGCGCGATCCCCAGCACGTCGGTCACGTATCCGAGGACGAAGGCGACCGCCGCACCGCGCGCGAGCGAGTACTCGTGAACGCCCATGAAGAGGATGAGCGGCAGCACGAGCGCCGGGATAGGCCGCCCGGCCGGGCCGCGCCCGAGCGCCACGAGCACCGAGTACACGAGGAGCACGGCCATGGGGAGCGCCAGCTCCGCCCGGAAGTTCGCGATGGGGCGCGCGCGCCCGGGCACCTGGCGCATCTGCCCGACCGTGCGCCCGACGTCGATCGCGAGCGCCCCGAGCAACGCCAGCGCGGCGAGCCAGGGGTTCGGCTCGTCCACGGCGCGGAAGATGTTCGCCTGCACCACGAGGAGCGCCAGCCCGGCGAAGAGGAAGGCGAGGTTGCGCATCTACTGTCTCCCGCGTGCACCGCCCAGCGTGCCCGTCCCGATCGCACCGGTCGGCGACGGCTCCTCCCCGGGGGAGGTCACGAGCACGAGCACCGAATCGAGCCGCGAGAAGTCGACCGTCGGCGCCGCGTCGACGTCCTGGTCTCGCCCGAGCTCGCGCTTCACGACCTTCGTCACGCGGGCGACCGGGATGCCTCGCGGGAACCAGTGGCCCTTGCCGCTCGTGACCAGCAGGTCGCCAATCTCGACCTCGTCGCGCGAGTCGACCATCTCCACCTTGCACGCGTACCGCGCCGGGTCACCGGTGCCGCGCACGAAGCCGCGCGCGTGCGTGCGCTCGTCCTCGACGTCCACGCCGAACGCCGCGTCCACCGCGAGCTGCACGTCCACCGTGTCGCCCGCGACGTGCAGCGTGGCGCCGACCACACCGTCGGGCGCGACCACGGGCATGTGCGGGCGCACGTCGCGAGCCCCCTTGTCGAGCACGACGCGCGTGACGCGGAAGAACTCGGTGAAGTCCTTGCCGATGACGCGCGCGCTGACGGTCGCCTCGGGCATCGAGTCCTTGAGCTGCAGCAGGCGCCGGAGCTCGCGGTTCTCGATCTCCGCCTGCTCGAGCGACCGGACGCGCTCGCGGAGGCGCGCGTTGTCGTACGAGAGGCGCTCGTCCTCCTTCCGGACGTCGACGAGGTACACGTAGTCGTTCCACACGCCGCCGAGGCCGCGCGCGATCGTGGCGGCGGCCGCCTCCACCGGCGACGACACGCGCAGGATGGCGCGATCGAGCGGGCTCTGGCTCTCGGGCGACTTCATGTTCGCCTTGAGCACGAAGAACGGCAGGGCCAGGAGCAGGACGACGATCGCGGCGTCGCGATAGCGCTTGAGGGCGGGGGTCACGGCGAACACCTACGACACGCCGCAAGAGCCGCTGCCCTCAGGCGATCGTGACCTCCTTGAGGAGCTCCATGTGGTCGAGTGCCTTGCCGCTGCCGAGGACGACCGCGCTGATCGGGTCGTCGCTGACCATGACGGGCAAGCCGGTCTCCTCGCGGAGCAGGACGTCGAGGTTGCGCAGCAGCGCGCCGCCGCCGGTGAGGACGATCCCCTTGTCGACGATGTCGGCCGCGAGCTCGGGCGGAGTCTTCTCGAGCGCCGTGAGCACGGCCTCGGTGATGGCGTGAATCGGCTCGGTGAGGGCCTCGCGCACCTCGTCGCTGTTGACGACGACGGTCTTGGGCACGCCGGCGACGAGGTCGCGCCCCTTCACCTCGGTCGTGAGCTGGCGCTCGACCGGGTAGGCGTTGCCGATCTGGATCTTGATCTTCTCGGCCGTCTGCTCGCCGATCGCCAGGTTGTACTTTCGCTTGAGGTAAGCGCCGATCGCGTCGTCCATCTTGTCGCCGCCGACGCGCACGCTCTGCGAGTAGACGATGCCGGCCAGCGAGATGACGGCGACCTCGGTCGTGCCTCCGCCGATGTCGACGATCATGTTGCCGCTCGGCTCCGTGATCGGGAGACCCGCGCCGATGGCGGCCGCCATGGGCTCCTCGATGAGGTAGACCTCGCGGGCGCCGGCACTCTCGGCGCTCTCCTTCACGGCGCGCTTCTCGACCTCGGTGATGCCGAAGGGGACACAGATGATGATGCGCGGCTTGACCAGCGTCCGGCGCGAGTGGGCGCGGGCGATGAAGTAGCGGAGCATCGCCTCGGTGATCTCGAAGTCGGCGATGACGCCATCGCGCAGGGGGCGGACTGCGCGAATGTTCCCGGGCGTGCGGCCGAGCATCTCCTTGGCCTCGCGCCCGACGGCGAGCACCTTGTTGCCGCCGCGCACGTCCTTCTGGACGGCGACGACGGAGGGCTCGCACGAGACGATCCCCTTGCCCTTCACGTAGATCAGCGTGTTCGCCGTCCCGAGATCGATGGCGAGATCGTTCGAGAACAGGCCGTGAAGCCAGTCGAAGATCATGGGTGGGGGTCCCTGCCGGCCCAGGTGCCGCGGGGAGCCCCGCTTGTACCACAGGCAGCGATCGTGTCTACCCGTGGAAGCGTCCGGCGTCTGCTCGGATGCTCAGCAGGCAGGCCGCCGCTCAGCCCTTGGAGATCTTCCCCTCCTTGTGGGGGAAGTGCTTGCGGCACACGGGGCAGAACTTCTTGATCTCGAACTTCTCGGACATCGTCCGCTTGTTCTTCGTGGTCGTGTAGTTCGCCCGGCCGCAGTTGCCGCAGGTCATCTTGATCAGGTCGCGCATGACAGCCGGCCGAGAGTACGCATGGCTCGGCCTTCGTCAAGGTCGGCCGAGCGTTTCCCCTCGATCTCGGCCTCGGCCGCGTCCTCCTGTGGGCCGCGACCGATTACACTGCAGGCGCTCTGGGCGGCTCGTCAGTTCACGTTGAACTGACCCGTCACGTCGTCGCCGCGCACCGTGGAACGAACGGGATAGAGGCGCTCGAGATCCGGGGCCACGAAGGTGGTGGTCGCGGTGCCGCCGGGCGGGATCGGGCCGATGGTCGCCTTGTCGGGGAAGCACGACTCGGTCGGGCAATCGTCGTGGTTGGGTGTCGGGACGCACTGGACCGCGAACCCGTGAGGACGCGTGCCCTGGTTCTTCACCGTCAGCGTGACCTTGGCCTTGTCTTGCGCGGTCACGAGACGCGGGTGGAAGCCGTCGTCGTCGACGACGATGACGATGTTTTCATCGCCTCCGCTGATCCCGTCCCCCACCTCGGCGCATGCGGTGCTCTTCTTGGAAGCGCATCGCGAGACAGCCAGGCCGCACGACAGAAGAGCCGCGGCGGCGATGAGAATGATTCGTCGCGCTCGCATTGCACCCGTGTGGAGCAAGATCACGGCCGGACTTCGCCAGCGCTTGCCACGCCACGGCCGAATGGCGAAGGGCGCGGTTCGCCGAGCGCTGTGGCGTCCCTGTCGTCGCCGCCCTTGTGGCGGTCCGCGCGGGGCGCGACCATGAGGTTCGTGGTCTCCACACCGCCCGCAGCGTCGTCGTGCGATCGCTTTCGACGTCAGCACGAGGAGCTGAAGAACCTCGGCCTCGAGATCGCGTCCAAGCTGTCGCGCCGGACGATCGCAGAGGAAGCCGCCAACGTGCGCCGCCTCGTGGCGAAGTTCGCCGGCAAGCTCACGGTGCACGCGTCGATGGAGAACGAGGCGCTCTATCCGAGGCTCTTCGAACACCCCGATCCGGCCGTGCGGGCCCGCGCGAAGGAGCTGTTCGACGAAGTGGGCCACCTGTACGCGACATTCCACGACTACGCGGCCCGCTGGCCGACGGTCGCGGCGATCGAGGCGAATGGCACTGACTTCGTCAAGGAGACGCGCGAGATCCTGTTCCGGCTGGCGATACGCATGACCAAGGAGAACGACGAGCTGTATCCACTCGTCGACGCGTCCGGGGGCTAGGTTACGCCTGCCCCGCCGCCTGGCCGCCGTCGACGTGCAGGATCTCCCCCGTCACGAAGGATGCACTCACGCCGCCCTTGGTGAGCGAGGCAAGACCCGCAGGATGGTCGATGATCGGCGCGCTGGCTCCGCTGATGTTCACGATGTGCCCGCTCCGCCGCTCGAGGAGCTCCGCCAGAACGACCTGCGTCATGTGAAAGAGCCCGGTGACGTTGGTCCCCGTCACCGCGTCGAAGTCCTCTTGCGTGTATTCGATGAACGCCTTGGCGACGAAGACGCCTGCGTTGTTGACGAGCGTGTCGACGCGGCCGAAGCGCTCCTTCGCGGCCGCGACGACTCTCCGTGCCGTCGAGCGGTCGCGGATGTCGCCGGGAACCGCCAGCACCTGCTCATCCTTCGAAGGCGCGATCGAGCGCGACGTGGCGACGACGCGGAATCCGAGCCCCCGGTAGCCCGCGACGAGCCCAGCTCCGATGCCATGAGATGCGCCCGTGATGATTGCCACTCGCTGTGCGTCGACCATGCTCACTGCTCCGGAGGCCGCGCTTGCACGCAGCGGACCGGTGCGCCTCTGCCGGGCCAGGGCAGAGCCGTCCCGCCGCCTCAGGGCCGACGTCTCCCTGGGCGGCGGGGCGACGCGCGCCTCAGAGCGTGTCGGAGCGTGCCTTCGCGGGCAGGGTCCCGACCATCGGCGTGAGATCCGAGCCGGCCCAGGGCCACGCGGTGTTCGCCGGCCACCACGCGGGCTTCGAGCTCCGGTAGAGCGAGGACGGGAGCGTGCGCACGGAGTTCGACGGGTTCCACTCCACCGCCTTGTTCACGGTGTCGTAGTTGCCGTGCCAGAAGAAGGTCGTGTACGCGACGTCCGTCTTCGAACCGAACTGGATGATCGACGAGCTCGATGTGTTGAACGCGAAGTACACCGAGCTCACCGCCGCGGTGCCGAGGTTGTTCGCCGACGAGCTGCCGAGGACGTTGCCGACCGCGTTCAGGTCGTAGTCACCGGTGTCGCTCTCGATGCCCGTGACGTTCCCGTTCTGCGTGCTCGTGGAGCCGTAGACCGCGGGCGACGCGAACTGGCTCGACGAGTAGTTGCGGTAGAAGGTCAGGTACCCGGCGTTGCCGTGCGTGTTGGCAGCGCCGACGTGTGGAGCGTAGTTGCCCTCGATGAGCTCCATGTGCGGGAAGGACGCGTGCGTGTCGATGTTGAGCTCTTGCCAGCTCGCCGGCGTCGCCCAAGAGTTGTCCGCGTAGTTGTAGGCGACGACGTTGCCCCCGCCCGACACGCTGAACAGGACCGGCTTGTTCATGTACCGGACGATGTTGTTCTCGACGAGCGCGTCAGCCGTTCCGCAGCGCAGCACGATGCCGTAGCAGTCGGTCCCGAACCCGTAGTTGGCCGAGTTGTGGAACCAGCCGTCCCGCACGACGACGCGGAATCCGCCGGTCACCGTCACGTGCATCCCTCCGATCGTGCCGTCGGTCTGCACGTCGGCCACCCGGCTGTACGCGGCGTTCGAGATGTCGATGCCGCCGGCCATCTGTCCGTCGTACCCCGGGTTGCTGCCACCCTGGAGACCGAGGCTCTCGATGCCGGCCCACTTCACCGGCAGATTCGTCTCCGGCGTGATCATGGCCTGGTAGGCGCTCGACGACTTGAACGTCCAGTGGAGCGGCGAGCTCAGGGTGAGCGTGCCCGCGGTCGCATCGACGGCTGCGATCTCCACGCGCTCGGTGACCGACCGGCCGTTGACGCGCTTGAAGTACGTGGCGTCGCCCTGGATCACCGTCGAGTCGTCGAGCTGGTCGAGCAACGCGAGGCTGCCGACGGTGAAGTTCTTCGCGTTCGCACCCACGTAGACGGTGCTCGTCTCCTTGAGCGCGTCCTGTGTGAGCGCCACGGCCGTGCCCATGGATCCGGAGTAGCAGGTCGCGTCCTTCTGGCCGCCGATGGCGAGGACCGATCCGCCTCCGGTCCTCTTGAGGGTCGTGCCGCTCGGCGCGCCCTTCGAGCCTGCCCCCCGCAAGACCACCGACTTGGTGAGCGTGATCGTCGACGACACGGTGAAGGTTCCCGCCGCCAGTGCGACCACCTGATTGGCCGGGCACGCGGTGAGCGCAGCGTTGATGGCCGAGGTGTCGTCCCCTCCGCTCGGCGACAGCGTCTTGCAGATCGTCGTTCGCACCGGCAAGCCAGTCGAGGAGAGCGGCAGATTCAGGGCGGTGTCCGCGAGTATGCCGGGCTGCCACGTCGTGATCCGCGCCGGGTCGAACAGCCCCGTCGGCGGCGGCGGCGCCCCGGCGTCTCCTCCACCGGTGCCGTTGCCGCCGGAGCTGCTTCCACTGCTGCCACTCGACCCACCGCCCGAGCTGCTCCCGGAGCTACTCCCGCTGCTGCCTCCGGAGCCGCCCCCGCCGCTACCACTCTCGCTACCGCTGCTGCTGCCGCTGCCCCCGCCGCTGCCGCTCGCGCCGCCGCTGCTGCTGCTGCCGGCCCCGCCGCTGCTGCTCGCGCTACCGCTGCTATTGCCGCTCCCGCCGTCGGGTCCCCTTTGATTCGACACGTCGCCGGCGCCGTCGTCACCACCGTCGACCTCACCGGCCACCGAGGTGTCGTTGTTGGTTGCACAGCCCGAGAGGATCGCGAACGGCACGATCCACCACCAGTTGTTCTGGTTCCTCATGCCCGACGTTACCGAAGCGGATCCCCCGCCCGGCCATGCCCATCGTCCTTCGTGACGTCTGAAAAAAACTGCACCGAAAAAATCCGGTCACACGCATCGCGGGAACCGACACCAGCGCCGCGCTCCTACCTCATCCATGCAGGCATGAGCACGAGCTTCCCGACGGTCTGCCCCGACTCGATCGCGGCGTGAGCGCGCGCAACGTCGTCGAGCGCGAACTCGGTGATGGGCGGCGCGGCGAGCTTGCCCTCCTCGACCCACGCGAGCACCTGCTCGAGCGCCGGGACGAGCATCGCCTTGCGCTCGAAGAGGTACGACAGGTTGAACGCCATGACGCTCTTGTTCGCGTTCGTCATGTCGATCGGGTTGAAGCGCGGTGTGCGCAGCCAGTCGATCGCCAGCTTCGCCCAGTCCGGCCTTCCGCTCCTGCGCGGCAGCATCGAGTGAAAGCCGTAGACGACCAGGCGCCCGGGCGACGCGAGGTGGCGCCAGCTCTCGGCGAGCGTGGAGACACCGTTCGCGTCGAAGATGGCGTCGTAGCCGTCGGGCGCGTGGCGCCTGGTCATCCGCCAGAGGTCCTCGGTGCTCTTGTCGATGACGGCGCTGGCGCCGGCGCGCCGGGCCGCATCGACCTTGTGCGACGCCCCG
>Ga0335069_10015046_pt1 | contig 10819 bp, 11 predicted proteins | sample Lox_Sample_11_FD_206714 | JGI IMG/M metagenome (GOLD analysis project Ga0335069, IMG submission 206714) | Soil microbial communities from Loxahatchee National Wildlife Refuge, Florida, United States - Lox_Sample_1.1 | ecosystem: Environmental > Terrestrial > Soil > Wetlands | place: USA... | reverse complement strand
GTGTCCATCTGTGGTTTCAAATCCGCTTCATGCGTTGGCCGCGCGGGCTTCGCTGGCGTGGGTTGCGCCGATCAACGCCAACACTTTGCGCGCCGCCTTCGGGATCTGTGTGCCGGGACCGAAGATGGCCTTGACCCCGGCCTTTTCGAGGAAGGGATAGTCCTTTGAAGGAATGATGCCGCCGACGGTGACGACGATGTCACCGGCACCGAGACTCTCGAGTTCCTTGATCAGTTGCGGCACCAGCGTCTTGTGTCCGCCGGACTGGGTGGAGACGCCGACGACGTGGACATCATTCTCGACCGCCTGGCGTGCGACTTCCCCGGGCGTCTGGAAGAGCGTGCCCACGTCGACGTCGAAGCCGAGGTCGGCGAACGCCGTGGCGATGACCTTGGCGCCGCGGTCGTGACCGTCTTGCCCCACTTTGGCAACCAACATGCGCGGCCGGCGGCCGTGCTCAGCCGCGAAGCGGCTCACTTCGGCTTGAATCTCCTGCCAGCCCTCGTCCTTGGCGTACTGGCCGCCGTAGACGCCCGAGATCGAACGAACCTGGGCGTGGTAGCGTCCCCAAACCTTCTCCAATGCGTCGGAGATTTCTCCGACCGATGCGCGAGCGCGCGCGGCGTCGATCGCGAGGGCGAGGACGTTCCCGGTGCCGCTCTCCGCCGCACGGGTCAGCGCATCGAGCGCGGCGCGCACCTTCGCCGCGTCGCGGGTTTCGCGAATCCGCTTCAACCGCGCCACCTGCGCTTCGCACACGGCGGTGTTGTCGATCTCACGGGTGTCGATCTCAGGTTCCTCGGCGAGTTGGAACTTGTTGACGCCAACGACGATATCCTCGCCGCGGTCGATCCGCGCTTGGCGCCGCGCGGCGGTCTCCTCGATGCGGAGCTTCGGCATGCCGGCTTCGATGGCCTTGGTCATGCCGCCCATCTTCTCGACTTCGTCGATGATGCCGAGTGCCTTGCGTGCGAGCGCATGCGTCAGGGATTCCATAAAGTACGAGCCGCCCCACGGATCGACAACCTTCGGGATGCCGGTCTCGAGTTGCAAAATGAGTTGCGTGTTGCGGGCGACGCGCGCCGACGCATCGGTCGGCAACGCGATCGCTTCGTCGAACGAGTTGGTGTGCAGGCTCTGGGTCCCCCCGAACACCGCAGCCATGGCCTCGACCGTGGTGCGGATGATGTTGTTGAACGGGTCTTGCTCGGTGAGGCTGGCACCCGAGGTCTGGCAGTGCGTCCGCAGCATCAGCGAGTTCTGCTGCTTGGGATTGAAGTGCTTCTTCACCAGGGTGGCCCACAACAGCCGCGCCGCGCGCAGCTTGGCCACTTCCATGTAGAAGTTCATGCCGATGGCGAAGAAGAACGACAGCCGGCCGGCGAAGGCGTCGATGTCGAGCCCTTTTGAGAGCGCGGCGCGAACGTATTCGAGGCCGTCGGCGATGGTGAACGCGAGTTCGAGGTCGCACGTCGCGCCGGCTTCTTGCATGTGGTAGCCGGAGATCGAAATCGAGTTGAACTTCGGCATCTCCTTGCTGGTGTACTCGATGATGTCGGCGACGATGCGCATCGACGGCTTTGGCGGATAGATATACGTATTGCGCACCATGAACTCTTTGAGGATGTCATTCTGAATCGTGCCGGTGAGCTTGGCCCGCGGCACACCTTGCTCCTCGCCGGCGACGATGAAGTTGGCGAGCACCGGCAGCACGGCGCCGTTCATGGTCATCGACACCGACATCTTGTCGAGCGGCACGCCGTCGAACAGGATCTTCATGTCCTCGACCGAGTCGATGGCGACTCCGGCTTTGCCGACGTCACCGACGACGCGCGGATGGTCGCTGTCGTAGCCCCGGTGAGTCGCGAGGTCGAAGGCGACGGACAGGCCCATCTGCCCCGCGGCGAGATTGGCGCGGTAGAAGGCGTTGGATTCTTCGGCGGTCGAGAAGCCGGCGTACTGGCGAATCGTCCACGGCTGACCGGCATACATGGTCGAGCGCGGGCCTCTGATGAACGGGAACGCTCCCGGGATGGTGTCTGCGAAGTCGAGGTCGGCGACGTCGGCCGCGGTGTAGAGCGGCTTGAGATCCAACCCCTCGGGCGTGTGCCAAGTCAGGTCGTCGGGGTCTTTGCCCTTGCGTTCTTTGGTCGCGAGCTGACGCCAGACGCTGAGGTCGGCTCGGTCGCTTGTCTTCGCCATCAGTTGACTCCTTTGATGAACCCGCCGCCTGGCGAGAATCGCAAGAAGATTATCAATTCTCCGCCCAGGTGCAACGTCAGGAGCCAGGCCGTGGTGTTTCCGTCTGACCCTGCTGACGGCGCTGGATCACGGGCCGAAGATCAGTGACCCCGTGAGGACAATGTCCGTTTCGGTCAGGACACCGTCGCCATCAGCGTCATCGCCGCGGCACGGGGCGCGTCCGCCGGTCGTGAGCAACAAGAGTTCGCCGGTGAGGTCTGCGGCGCCTACCTCGCCGTCACAATTCGCATCGCCGGGAGTGGCGAGCGCGATCGTTGCCGTCGGCGATGGCGTAATCGTGGTGCTTGCCGACGGTGTAAACGTTGCGGGTGGAACACTGGGCGTACCGGTTGGTGTTGCGATGGGAGGAGAGGTCGACACGGTGGCACTGGGCGAGGCGGTGAGCGAGGCGCTCGGTGTCGGCGTACGCGTCGCCGTCGCCGCCAACGTGGGTGTTTCCGAAGCTGTGCTGGTTCGCGTGGCCGCCAGCGTGGCGGTGGTCGTTGCTGTGGATGGCAGAATCGACGGTGTCAACGTGCCCGTTGGCGCGCCGGTCTGGCTCGGTGTCGCAGACGGAGTTGGTGACGCCATCGATGTGGTCGTCGTTGTAGGTGTCGGACCGGCGTTGGGCGGCGTTGCAGTAGGCAGCGCGATGGACGTCGGAGTCCCAACACCCGCGACGGTGAGCGGGCAACTCACCGTCGTGCTTTGTCCGGCGATCCTGGCGGTGATGAGCAGGTCGCCTGGTGGAAACGGTGCACCGGTCAGGTGCGTCAGCGTTCGCTCGGGCAGGGCGATATTCAGCGAGGTCGAGTCATTGAACTTTTGGTTGAAGGCGTTGGTTTCAGTGATCTGCACGACGACGCCTCCGGTTGCGGGCAAATCCGTGGCGCGCACGATGAGTTCGACAGTGGCCCCCACAACCACGCCGGGGCCGCACCCCTGCGGAGTGGTGATGTCGAGGACCGGCTGAGCCCAAGCGAGCCTGCATTGAACGATGGCCAGCGTCGATGCAACCAACAGCATCGTCAGCGGCTGGCGGGCGTCGATCGTGCGCATGGCTCGACCTGATTCGAACTGGCAACTGTGGTCAGACGTCTCCCAACTTCCGCGACAGATCGACCTCGCGCATCGTCGTGACGGCGAAGACGAGGAGGATCCCGGCTTCGTCGAGGAAACGGGTCTGCACGAACCGCAGCCGGCCCCGCGATTTGATCAGCTCACTCTCCATCACGAAGCGCGGGCCGAGCACGGGTTCGAAGTAATCGATGCGCATGTTGGTAGTGGCCAGCCAATGACGCGGCGAGCCCGGGGCTTCGCCGGCGCGCACGGTGAATAGCGCGACCATGTCGACATAGGTCGGCGTGAAGCCGCCGAAGAGCTGGCCGCGGGGATTCTTCACGTGAGCCGGCACGTGCGCGTCGATGCGCAAAAACCCCTTGCGGCGCTCGGTGACGACCCAGTCGTAGGCTTCGAGGAAATCGCCGGCGGGATGCCCGCGGCCGACAAGGCGCGACGCGTCGCTCGGCCACCACGGTCGGCGGGTCAGGTTGGGCTCGGCATCGCCCGGGCCGTTACGCTCGCCGCTCAAGCACTTCCTTGTCGCCGTAGAGCCGCTTGACGCGCACACTGCCGGGATTGCCGACACTCAAGCACAGCTCGCACAAGGTGCACTCGTCGAGATTCTTATCGACGATCTGCAGCCCGCCGTCGTTGGCCTGGGCGAAGATGTTCACCGGGCACACCTCGACCAACTTCTTCACCAGCGCCGCGTCCTTCGCGACCGCCGGGCTTACTTCGACTTCAATGAACAGGGCCATGTCTCTACTCCAGTGCGGAATGCGGAGTTCGGAATGCGGAATCGACTCCGGACGGTCACGGTATGGTTCTCCGTATTCCGCACTCCCCATTCCGCGTTCCGCATTCAGGTGAGTCGCTTGCGAACGAGCGCCGGAATGTCTTCGATGCGTTCGGCGATCGAGATGCCGGCGGACTCCAGCCGCTTGATTTTCTCGGCGGTGGTATCGGCTTTGCCCTCGACGATGGTACCGGCGTGACCGAAGCGCATGCCGGGCATCTCGTCCATGAACCGCCCGGCCATGAAGGCGATGATCGGCAGCCGCGACTTCTTTTCGACCACGTGGCGGGCGAGCTCGGCTTCCATGCGCCCACCCGGCTCGCAGTAGATCACGATGGCCTTGGTCTCGGGATCGGCTTCGTAGAGCGGCATGAGATCGGCGTAGGTCGAGCCGATGACGGCATCGCCGCCGATCGAGACAGCCGTCGACTGGCCCAGTCCGGCCGCGGTCAGCGTGTTGCACATCTCGGTGGTCATGCCGCCGGAGCGCGACATCACGCCGATCGGTCCTTTCTTGAACGCCTTCTTCGCGTCAACCGCTCGGCCGCCGAGGCCGCCCATCTTGGCTTCGTCGGGCGAGAGCACGCCGAGGCAATTGGGGCCGATGATGCGCGCGCCGCGTAGTCGCGCCAGCTCGACCATCTGCGCGACCTCGAAGCGCGGAATACGCTCGGTGACGACGACGATGATCTTGATACCGGCTTCGATCGCCTCGTACACCGCATCGCGTGTGAACGCCGGCGGCACTGCGACGACCGATCCGTCGACGTGGGTCTTCGCCGTGACCTGCTTCACGGTGTCGTACACCGGAATGCCGTAGACATCGCGACCGCCGCGTCCGGGCGTCACGCCGCCGACGACTTTCGATCCGTAGTCGAGACACTCGCGGCTCATGTTCACCGCTTCGCGGCCGGTGATGCCTTGAATGATGAAGGTGGTGTCCTTGGTGATGAGGATGGACATCGCTCAGGCCCCCCTCATCTTGGCGACCGCACGGCCGGCGGCTTCGTACATCGACACGGAACGATCGCAGTACTCGACACCGTAGTGCTTGAGGATCTTGAAACCCTCGGTTTCCCAGGAGCCCGGGATGCGGAAGATGGCGATCTTTTCGGACGGTTGGTAACCCGACTCGACGACGCCCTTGATCACGCCGCGGGCGACGATGTCGACGCGCGTGTTCGAGACCACGTTCATCATCACCGCGATCTTCTTCACGCCCGGTTTCGCGAGAATCAGCTTGGTCAGCTCGCAGGCCTTGGTGACACTGGGGTTGCCGCCGATCTCGCAGTAGTTGGCCGGCCGACCGCCGTGCTTGCGGATGGCGTCGAACAGCGTCAGCGATCCACCGCCGGCGCCGATAACCAGACCGAGATCGCCGTCGAACTCGACGACATTGCCGGCCACGCCGCGGTGATCGGCGGCGTCGACCGCGGCGCCTTTGATTTCGAATTCCGTCGGCGGTCGCGCCTGGCGCTTCTCCTCCGGATCGATGCCGAGTTCCTTGAGGATCGCCTTTTGACTGCCGCGCGCGTCATCTTCCATATCGACATGACCGTCGAGACAGACGAAACGTCCGTCGGCCAGTTTGGCGAGCGGATTGATCTCGGCGAGCGTGAGCCCGTAGGTGACGAAGATGCGAGCCAACGCGGCCGCGATTTGGGTCAGGCGATTGAGATCAGTGTCGCTGATCTTCAGCGAGGCGATCAGTTCTTTCGCCATGAAGTCGGAGAACGGAAGCAAGGTGGAGAAATTGCGCTTGGCGATATGTTCGGGATGCTTCTCCGCCACTTCTTCGATGTCGATGCCGCCCATATCGCTGCAGATCATCACCGGCAACCGCGCCACGCCGTCCCAGGTAACGCCGATGTAGTACTCTTGCGCCACCGGCGCGCGGCCTTCGACCAACACGCCGCGCGGCGCGTGGCCGTTGATGATCAGGGCGAGAATCTTCTTGGCGGCGTCGGCCGCCTGCGCCGGCGTATCGGCGAATAGCACGCCGCCGGCCTTCATCCGTCCGCCGGTGAGCACCTGCGATTTCAAGACGACCGACCCCGCGATCTCGGCGGCGATCGCCTTGGCGTCATCCGGCGTGCGCGCGATCTTCGATCCGGTCGGCAGCGGAATTCCGTGCTTGCCGAACAGCCGTTTCGATTCGAATTCGTAAAAGCGCATGGGGCAGGGCGCTACTATCTTCGCTGCGAAAGGTCAACTGAGCTGTGCCACGCTGCTGTTCCATCTCGGCGACGAATTTGCCAAGCTGCGCGGCGCGCTGGAGTGAGCAATGACAATCAAGGATCGCACGGCGATCGTCGGGATCGGTCAGACGGTGTTCGGCAAAGGACTCGAAGCCAGTGAGCTGTCGCTCGCGTGTCAGGCAATCTCGATGGCGATCGACGACGCCGGGCTGCAGCCGTCCGAGGTCGATGGGCTGGTGATGTACTCGATGGAGAACGGGCGCGAGGTCGAAGTCGCGCGCAACGTGGGATTGGGCGACATCACGTACTTCGGCGAGATCGGCTACGGCGGCGGCGCCGGCTGCGGCGCGGTCGGACATGCGGCGATGGCGGTGGCGACCGGCCAATGCCGAGTCGCGGTGGCGTGGCGAGCACGCAAGCGTTCCGCCAAGGGCAGTCGGCCGTGGGCCAACGTCAACGCGCGCCTTGGCGGCGCGCAGCAGTGGACGCGCCCCTTCGGTTTGCTCCGACCGGTCGACGAGATCGCGATGCTGGCGCGGCGCTACATGCACGAATTCGGTTGCACCCGCGATCATCTCGCCAACGTCGCGCTGGCATTTCGCAAGCACGCCAATCGCAACCCGGTTGCGACGATGTACGAGAAGAAGCTGACGCGCGAGGACTACATGAAGGCGCGGTGGATCTCCGAGCCGTTGTGCCTGTTCGACAATTGCCTCGAAACCGACGGCGCGCTGGCAGTGGTGATCGTGTCGGCGGAACGTGCGCGCGATCTCAAGCCGCGACCGGCATACATTCATTCGTTCGCGCAAAGCATTCCACGGCAGCATCAAGTGATGACGAACTACTTCACCGAGGATCCGCTGCTGGGACCGTCGTGGGCGTGTGCGCGCTTGCTATGGCAGCATAGCGACTTTGCGCCCAAGGACGTGCCCGTGGCGCAGCTCTACGACGCGTTCAGTCCGCTGATTCCGCTGTCGCTCGAAGGCTACGGCTTCTGCGGGCGCGGCGAGGGCGCGGCGTTCACGCAAGACGGTGCCTTGGAATGGCCGAGCGGTCGCTTGCCGACCAACACGGCGGGTGGCGGGATGTCGGAAGCCTACGTACACGGATTCAATCTCGTGCTCGAAGGCGTGCGCCAGATGCGCGGCACCTCGACGAGCCAGGTCGATGGCGCCGAGTGTTGTCTCGTGACGAGCGGCGAGGGCGTGCCGACGAGCGCGCTATTGCTGCGGAGGTAGAGCGATGGAATCCGGATTTCTCTTGCCTGATCCCGAAGACGACGACGCCGCGCCGTTCTGGCAGGGCGCCGCACGCGGCGAGCTGCGGGTGCAGACCTGTGCGTCTTGCGGACGACGACGGATGCCGCCGCGACCGATGTGTCCGTCGTGCCGGTCGCTCGATCACGACTGGCACACGCTGTCGGGTCGCGGGACGATTTGGTCGTTCGTGGTCGCGCACCCGCCGCTGTTGCCCGCGTATCAAGCGTTGGCGCCGTACAATGTGATCACGGTTGCGCTCGACGAAGATCCGAGCCTGCGCTTGGTTGGAAACCTGGTCGCGCGGCCGGATGGCCCGATCAACGAGATCGATCCGACGACGATCCGCATCGGCGACCGCGTGCAGGTCGTCTTTCAACCAGTCGACGACATGCATCTGCCGCAATGGATGCGGACAGATGAGCGGAGATGACCGGGCAGGTAGATACGGGTTGTTCGGCCGCATCAGGATCGAAGTGCCAGGCTACGCGGATTCGATGGGACACGAGAATCCCGTCCTATAGCGGCGATGTCCGGCAACGCGACGCGAGCAATCCGGTTGCCGCGGTAAGGTCGAGATCGGCCACAAGCAGGCCTTCCTGGCCGTAAGGTTGAAAGCACTGCAGCGTCCCATCGGGACGGGCGACCGCCGACGTGGTGCCGGAACCTTCGCTCGCGCAGTTCACGGACGCGAAGTAGCACGTATTCTCCGCCGCACGACACAGCATCGCCTTCTCATGGAAGGTGTTGGCAGGATCGGCAAACGTGACGGGGCGATAGCTCTCGGGCTCGGCGACATGCGCGTGCGGGTGAAACACGACCTGCGCGCCGCGGCGCACGGCCCACCGCACCGTCTCCGGATAGCGCCACCCTTCGTGGCAAATCACGATTCCGAAGGTCAACGGGCCCGCCGTGAACACTCGGCGTTCGGTCCCGAGCGCGGGATACGTGGCCTCCTCCGAGGGGTCGAGCTGTCCCTTGTCCTGCCAGCCGGCGATCGTGCCGTCCGGGTCGATCACGCACGCGGTGATCTGCAAGCCGCGGTTGGTCACCCGCTCCGTGCCCAGGATGACGGTGATGCGGGCGTCCCTGGCGGCGGCCGCGACGTCAGCCCACGCTCGTTCGAGGAACGCGGGATCGGGCGGTGGCGGTGTCGTGCCCGGCCAGCGATACCCGGGAACGAAGCATTCCGGAAAGCAGATCACAGTGGCGCCTCGACGGCTTGCGTCGGTCACCGCTGATGTTGCCAATCGCACAGACTCGTCGGGTGTCGCAGAAACGCGGAGGTTCGCGAGGGCGATGCGGACCGTACTCATGGTGATGCTCCTCAACCTCGCTGCGCCTTGATCGGGCGGAATCGTCTTCGCCGGTTGTCTCTCAGCGTCATGGTAGTGTTGACACGCGTGTCGCGTGGATGCGTCCAGTCATTCGTAACGTCCGCACCTCAGCGTCTTCTTGGGGCGTCGACCGGAACGTGTCGTCACGGAGTTGAGGTCTTTGGTGGCGCGCGGCCGCGCGTGGAACGCGACCGCGTGGGCGCCGACCACGCGGTACCGGACGCCATGAACATTCAACGCGGCGATGAACTCTTCGTAATCTCGGCATCTCATCGAGACCCCGTGTCTTCAGACAACTCTGCAGCGCTGCTCCGACTACCTCGACACGTTGCTCGGGAGTGAGCCCGTCGTACCAGAAGCGAAAGTCGGCCTCGTCCGCCGCCGATTTGCGAATTCGGGCCACCGTCCATACCCGGCCTCGGGCGCGTACCATCTGGAGTCGGTCAGCCATGCACCCAACACCGTACCGCGAACTCATCGCGGCCGACCAATGCTCATCATGGCCTGGCGGGATCTTCCCCGGGTTCAGTGGAGACGACATCCGGCAGCCCAAGCCTGCGCGGCGTGGATCGAACTGAAGATGCGACGCATTTCGCGGGTCTTCGCTTGAGGCCATCTCAACGTTCAGCATCAGCGGCGGCGAGAAGCGCCGCCCGCTGCATGCTGTTGTTGGGCGGCGGCGCCTCGTCTCTGGGGCTAGACATCGCTATTACGATACCCATGCGGGGTGAGCACGATGCGCTGCGAAGTATGCGCAGCCTCCGACCATGCTTGCTCAACGGAGGACAGAGGCATCGCCTTTGCGTCGACGCGGAAGGTCCCGCGCACGATCTCCTTCACGAGCGACGGCAGCTCATCGACAATGTCACGGCCCGGTACCGAACCAATACCGCTGCCGACGATCTGCAGGTGCGCTGCGCGCAGGGCCGCCGACGGGATGGCGGCGGTTGGACCCGACACCGAGCCGATTTCGATCCAGGTGAGCGGTTGAGAACGGTCCGCACGCTCGGTAATCACATCCACCATCGTCTTTGCGGTCGCCGCGCCCCAGACGAAGTCAAGGACGACATCAACCTCCCGCGCGAGCGTTCCGAGCTTGGCGTCTTCGAACGTTACGACCTCCGTCGCGCCAAGCGCAGGTAACTTCGCGAGCTTTCTCTCGCTGCGACCTGCTGCGATAATTTGCGACGCGCCCAAATGGCGTGCGACCTGCACTGCCATGCTGCCCGCGTTCCCGGTCGCTCCCAGGATGAGCACCTTCTGTCGCTTCTTGAACGGAACGCGGCAGCGCAGCGCGAGCCACGAGCCCATCGCCGGGTTCAAACCCGCCGCAACCGCGAGATGATCAACGCCACGTGGGAGCACGATGCTGCGGTCGACCTCGATCGCCGTCCTTTCGGCCATCGAGCCCATCGGTGTGTCGTCGAGCACGAAGTAGCGCAGCTTCCCGTCCGAACCGCGCCCGACGCCGTCAATGCCCGGAATCAGCGGCAGCTCGCCCTTGCTCGTATAGTGGGAGCCGTCTGCTTGCGATCGCACGCGCGGGTGAAGCCCGACCGCCAGCACCTCAAGCAGCATTTCCCCGCGATTCTTGGCCACGGGCTCAGCGAAGTCTTCGTACCGAGGTGGTGTATCGAACGATCTGACGACTGCAGCTTTCATGATGCTTTGGTCCGTTCCGAACTCACGATCAAGGCCTTCAAGACCGCATGGCCGCTGTCGTATGAGACTCTCAGGTCGCCCGACTACTATTCGACTCCCGAAAGGAAGTCACGACCCACGCGAATTGTCGTCAGCATAGCATCCCTCGGATGTACTGGTCGGTCTTCGGCGATTGCTCCGCAGCATCGCATGTTTCACTCCGGATCGGCGCGCCCCTCGTAGGGTTGCTAGGCGTCTCCCCCTCGCGGACTAGTATGCCGGAACCGC
>Ga0335069_10015045_pt1 | contig 10820 bp, 10 predicted proteins | sample Lox_Sample_11_FD_206714 | JGI IMG/M metagenome (GOLD analysis project Ga0335069, IMG submission 206714) | Soil microbial communities from Loxahatchee National Wildlife Refuge, Florida, United States - Lox_Sample_1.1 | ecosystem: Environmental > Terrestrial > Soil > Wetlands | place: USA... | reverse complement strand
TGTCAGAAGTAGGCAGGGACCGTGGAAAAGTAAAGGTAGCGCAGATTGGAGGATTTCTAAGATTTCAACGCGCGAAATATCGCGATGACGATCTGCGGACGATCGTGTTACGAAATGCTTACGATCTAGCCCGTTCGGCTATGCGCAGAATGTAGATCAACACTTCGGCTACGGCGCGGTAGAGCTCGATCGGAATCTCTTCGTCGATCTTCAAACATGACAGTGCATGCGCAAGCTCCGGCTTGTGCGTGACCGGGACGTCATTGGCCTGCGCGAGCTCGATGATGCGGCGCGCCAGCTCGCCGCGGCCGATCGCGGTGACGCGCGGCGTGCCCGGTTTTTCATATTCGAGTGCGACGGCGAACGCCGTTTGGCCGTCGCTCATGATGTCTGATCCACGAACATGCCGGGCGCCGCTGCTTGCGAGCGCTCCGCACCGGCTGCATTGGCGCCGCCGGTGCGACAGCGCAATTCGCCGGGTTCGAGCTGTGCGCCGCGCAAGCCTGCATCGAGCAGCGGCAGGCCGGCCGCCAGGAGTTGGGCGCTTTCCATACGCTCGGCGTTGAGCGTCACGGTGGCGCGTTCGCCGGTCAGCGCGATGCGGGCGTGCACGGGGCCGATTTCCGGAAGGTCGATGGAAAACCGCACCAGCCAGGACTTCGGTCCCTCAAGAGAGTTTGAGTTGTCGCGGTCGCGCGCGATGGTCATCGGCGCAACGCCGGTGCCTTGCGCGGTGGCGATCGGAATCTCGAACATCACCCGCATCGCATTATCATTGCTGCGCTGCGTGTTGCTGCTGCCGGCCGGCTCGCCGGGCAATGAAACAATGCGCAGCAAGGTCTGTCGCGCGATGGCTGCGTCGGTTTGCGACAGAAGATGAATGGCCTGCTCGCGCGGCGGCGCGGCCGATGGTAGCGAAACCGGCGCGGGCGCCTGCGGCAGGCTCGGCGCACCGCGATAGGGCGGCATCGGAATATTGGTCGCAGTGCCGCGCCCGGTGAGCGGCGGCGCTGCCGCATTCGGTGCTTCAGGGGGGGTCTTCGTGTCTGGAGCAGCTGGCAACAGAACGTGGGTCGTCTGCTCGCGCGCGGGACCCGTCGTTGCAAGCAAGGTGAGCGCAGGCGCTTGCTGTACGTTTACCGATGCCGAGCCGCGATAGGGCTGCGTCGCAGCATTGACCCGCGCGGCCGTCTGCGGCGCCGCTGCGCCTGGCGGTTCCGATCCGGTCGTCGCGTCCGGTTGCTGATCCAGCCAAGTCTTCAAGACTTGGCGCAGGGCAACAAGCGCCGTCCCGAGATCGGTCGGTGCGGCCACCGGCGCCGAGACTTCGGCCGGCGGAAGAGCGCTCGCGAGGCCCGCCTGCGTCAGCGCGGCATTCACATCGTCGGCGGTAATGTTCTGGCTGGAGACGATGTCCAAGTGCATCCCGAGCACAAGCCTTGCCGCGTCGAGGACCGGCGGCGGCAGCGGCGTCGACGGCGCCGTCACCGCGGCGTCGAGGTCGGCATAGAGCGCGGCAAGGCTTCCTTGGCTGGTCGCCGCATCGCGCACAACGGCTGTGGCGGTCGACAGCGCGGCCTGGTTTATAGCGGTCTGCGTCGTGACAATTTGCGGAGTCGCTGTTTGGGCCAAGGACGGCGTCAATCGCGTCGCGACAGTCGACAGGGGCGATTGTGTCGAGGTCGGGGCGGTGAACGTTGACGGGCTCTGTGAGCTAGCGGAATCCGCCTCGTTCGCAACGGATGAATCGGCTGGTGGCGCAGTCGTGAAAGTTTCCGTGTTGGCTCCGGCGGTCTCGGCAGCAGCCGTTTCATTTGCGGTTTCGGGCTGCTGCGGAACCGGCTGGCGCAAGGCGATGGCGGCAGCGGTCAAGATGATCTTAGGCTCCTGCGTGGTGCCCTTGACCTCGATCGTAACAGGCGTGCCGGCCGGCAGTGGTGTATCCGCGACGACATCGAGCAGGCCCGCCGGCGTTTGCAGGCGCAGCATCGCATCGTTGAGAAGCGCGATGACGGTTCCGCTCAGAACCTGGCCAAGCTGAAGCTGCACCGGCGCGACCGGCGCGCCCGAAGTCAAAGATGCAAGCTCCGCCGTAAGCTGCGACGCGGGCTGTGGCGTGGCGATCGGTGTCATTGCCATCGATCATAAAGCCCGCGCGTAAAGGACCTGTTAACCAAGAACGGCCGCGATGGACGCGTTGCTCTCCATTACAGGCCGCCCGACATCAGTTTCTGGTTCTTCCGGTCGAGCTTCCGCAAGTCGCCGGATGTGACTTCGAAGTGCTTGCGGGCGGCGTTCCAGCGGTAGATCGCGTGATAGGTCCTCCGCAGCGGCCGTGGGACTTTCTCGCCGCTGCAATCCTGCCAGTCCGGCTCCAAAGTCACGCGCTCATTCACGGCGACATGGATCCGGCGATAGGGCTTGCCGGGATCGGACGCCGTCGCGATCGTGGGCGCTTCGGTGCGGCGCGACGTGCAGATACGCACGTCGAAGGTAAAGAGCGAGCCGGCCAATTGGAAACGATCATTGCGCACGAACAAAAGCTCGGTACCGACGAAATCCTCGTTGGAATTGAAATGATCGCTGCTGATCGTGATCAGGTCCAAACTATTTTCTGATCCCTGCCCGAGCGGCAGCGGCTTGCCGGCAAAACCGGTCAGCCGGTCGGTGCCGACCTCGACCACGTCGAGAAGCTTCGGTCGATCCGCCATATCGAACAGCGCCAGCAGCATGAATTCCGCGACGGCCTCGTCGGACGGGCCGAGATCGATCATCAGTGCCAGCCGTGATTTGCCGTCGGCCTTGATCGTCAGTGCGGTCAGCAATTGGATCGCGACCGGTCCGGCGGGGTCGGTCTTGGCGTCGTCACCCTCGATGTGCCGATACGGCACGATCGTATGCGCGGTCGGTTCGCCGTGCGCGGGCAGACTGTCGAGATCGGGGACGATCTGTTTCACCAAGTCGAAATAGGTCACGGTCGCATGGCCGGGCACGTGATCGGTGGGATCGAGCGCGCCGGCGCGGCTCCCACCAGCTGCGCATGAAAGGCCAAGGACAAATGTGACGACGGCTGTTACCGCTCGCGCTGATCGCCTCATCTAGCGGAAGCCGTCGCCCTCGCGCGGGTCGGCGCCGCCGCAGCTATCGTCGTTGTTCGGCGCATAGTCCTTGCTGCGCATATAGATGCCGTGACCGCCGCCCCAGACGATTGGCGCGTCAGCGGGCAGAGCCGGCCCGCCGATGCGGGCCACGCCGTAGAGTCCGAAGCCCAGGATAATGAAGATCGGGATTATTGGGTTGAGGCTGAAATAGGCTCCGGCGATCATCACGGCGGCCATGAGCGCGACCACGGCAAAGAGCAGCTTCAGCATCCGCGCCTCCTGATCGACTTGCTGGGGCAATGCGTTAGTCGCGATTCCAGGCTTCCGCGTTCACTGCCATGATAACGCCGCGCCCTGCCGCTGGCGCCGCCGTCGGCGCTCCACTACCATTCTGACCCAATCCAACGCTTAACGCAGGAAAAACCGCATGCCGGGACGGGTCGAGGGAAAAGTCGCTTTGATTGTAGGGGCAGGCTGCGTCGGGCCCGGCTGGGGCAACGGCCGCGCCGCCGCCGTGCGGTTCGCGCGCGAGGGCGCCAAAGTCTTCGCTGTCGACAAGGACGCAGATTCAATGACGGAGACCGTGGTGCGCGTCGGCAATGACGGCGAGATCGCAACGCATACTTGCGACGTGCTCGACGACGCGCAGGTCGCGTCCATGACGGAAGCCTGCCGCAAGAGATTCGGCAGAATCGACATCCTCCTCAATAATGTCGGCGGCTCGGCCGCAGGCGGCGCCGCCGAAATGTCGGAGGAGGCTTTCGACAAGCAGATCGACTACAATCTCAAGAGCGTGTTCTTGTCCTGCCGCCATGTCATCCCGGTCATGGTCGAGCAGGGCGGCGGCGCGATCGTCAACACGTCGTCGAGTTCCGGCATCCGTTTCACCGGCTCGCCGCAGATCGGTTACGCCACGTCCAAGGCCGCGGTGATCCAGTTCTCGCGCGTCACCGCGGTGCAATATGCCAAGAACGGCATCCGCGTGAACACGGTGATCCCGGGCCAGATGCATACGCCGATGGTCGAAGCGCGGCTCGCCAAGCAGCGCACCGGCGGCGACATCGAAGCGCTGCTTAAGTCACGCGTCGCCCGCATCCCGCTCGGCTTCATGGGCGATGGCCGCGACACCGCAGCCGCGGTACTGTTCCTTGCCTCCGACGAAGCGCGCTTCATCACCGGAACCGAGATCGTCGTCGACGGCGGCATGACCGTCCGTTGCGATTGATCGTCACAAGTAGAGTATGTCCGCATGTCCATCCAGGCCGACGATCTGACGCCGACGATTCTGCCGCCTGATCCGCATCCGAAGCAGCCGCGCATCGTCTTGCCGCCGCTGGCCTGCGATTCGCACTTCCATGTCTTCGGCCCGCACGCCAAATTTCCTTATGCGCCGAAGCGGCCATTCACGCCCGCTGACGCGCCAAAGGAGGATCTGTTCCGCCTCCACGAATTCCTCGGCTTTCAGCGCGGCGTGTTCGTGCAGTCGACCTGCCACGGCAGCGATCATGCGGCGCTGGTCGATCTGCTCGAAGCCGGGCAGGGCCGCTATCGCGGCGTGGCGCTACTCGAGCCGACCATGTCGGCGGAAGAGGTCGAGCGACTGGATGATGCCGGCGTGCGCGGCTTGCGGCTGCATTTCTACTTCGCGCATCCCGGTCAGGCGCGGCCGCGCGAGGACATGCTGAAAATGATCGCGCTCGCCGAGCCGTATGGCTGGCACGTCGCCATCCATTGCGGCGGCAACGGCATCATCGAGCTCTACGAATTCATCCGCTCGATTGATGCGCCCGTCGTGATCGACCATATCGCCCGCATCGATGTCGGCGAGGGCCTGCACGGCAAGGCGTTTTCAACGCTGCGCCGCCTGCTCGATACCGGCAATATCTGGGTCAAGCTGTCGGGCACCGATCGCATCACCAAGCAGGCCTATCCCTATGCCGACGCCGTGCCGTTCGCGCGCAACCTTGCCCAGCATGCGCCGGAGCGCGTGGTCTGGGGCACCGACTGGCCGCATCCCAACCACAAGGCGGTCCCCAATGACGGCGAGCTCGTCGACCTCATCGCCGAGATCGCGCCCGACGACAAGACGCGGCGGCTGATGCTGGTCGACAATCCGGCAAGACTGTTCGGGTTCTAGAGCGATCGGCGGAGCGTAAAACGTTCAGTCATGCGGTATCCAAGCTTCGTCGAGGCCATTCGGCAATCGCCAGCGATACTGACCGATGGTGGCATTGAAACCCGCCTGATCTATCAGGATCATCTGAGGTTGCCTGACTTTGCGTCGTTTCTTCCGTTGTTCGACCCCGCCGGCCGTGGCGCGATCGAGGCGCTCTATCGCAGCTATCTCAATGTCGCCGCGGAATCAGGACTGCCGATGCAAATCGGAACGCCGACCTGGCGCGCGCATCCGGAAGGCTTGGCGCGGCAGGGCTTCAGCGCGCCGGGCGATCTCCATCGGGTCAATGCGGCCGCTGTCGCGCTGTTACGCGATTTGCGCGAGGCAGGTGGGCTGAAGGGCCAAGCCTTCATCGCCGGCGTCATGGGTCCCCGCCGCGACGGCTATGATTCTCACAATGCGCCGGACGCTCGCGAGGCGCGCGAGTATCACGGGGCGCAAGCCAGATGTCTCGCTGGTCTCGGCGTCGACTTGCTGTATGCACCGACATTCGCCAGCGCCGACGAATTGCGTGGCATCGCTGCGGCGATGGCCGCGACCGGTCTGCCCTATGCGCTGGCGCCGGTGATCGATGCCGGCGGTGTGCTGCTGGATGGCACGCCGCTCGCTGACGTAATCGGCCGAATCGACGCGGAGGTCGCGCCACGCCCGCTGCATTATCTGATCGGCTGCGTGCATCCGACGACCTTGCGCAAAGCGTGGCAGCATCAGCCGAAGCTGCCCAAAACTGTCGCGGGACGCGTCGCCGGGCTGAAGGCGAATGCATCGAATCTACCGCCGGATCAGCTCGACAAGCTCGATCATCTGGAGGAAGGCCGGCCGGAGAATTTCGCCGACTTGATGCTGGGTTTGCATCGCGACTATGGCCTGCGGGTGCTTGGCGGTTGCTGTGGCACGGATGATCGCCACATCCGTGCGATCGCCGACCGCTTGGTTGCCGGGCTCCCAAAGGTTCGTGCTTGATCTCCAGCGAGTAACACCCATGCCTAAGACCACTCTCGGCAAGCTTCCCAGCGACGCGTTCGGAATGACCGAGCTTCCGGTGCTGCCGTCGGATCTGCTCGCCGGCTTTGTCGCGCTTCCCGATCTCACCGGCATTGTTTCCGACGCGATGGACGAGCTTGGCATTGTCGGGGCGGTGCCGGCGGCCTTGCTCGCGCCGCGCGACCCTTCGGCACGGCTCGTCGGACGAGCGCTCACCGTGCGTAATGTCGCTGCGAGCGCGCCGGTGCCGGACAAGGTGAAGGCGGGCATTTCGGGTTTGAGCGAAATCGAGGCGCATAATCTCGCCGCGCCGGGCGACGTCATCGTGCTGCAAGGCGTCGATCTGTGCTCCAATCTCGGCGGCATATCGGCCACGATCGGTCATCGCCAGGGCGAGCTCGGCGCCATTGTCGACGGCGGCGTGCGCGACGTCGATCACTCGCGCGGCATCGGCTATCCGATCTGGTCGAAAAGCGTGAGTCCGATCACCGGCAAATGGCGAGTCGAGACGGTCGCGATCAACAAGCCGGTGACAATCTGCGGCATTACGGTCGCGCCGGGCGACCTCGTGCTTGCCGATGAGACCGGCGTCTGCTTCATCCCGCGCGGGCGGGCAGCCGAAGTGCTGCAGCGTGCACAACGCAACGTCGCGGCCGAAAAGCTGCGCGAGGACAAGATCGCCTCCGGCGTGCCGGTGTCGGAATTGTTCGGCAAGGCGCGCTAACAGCCGGGCTCGGTCATTCCCCGGTGATCCCGAGCTTGGTGATCGTGCCGGGCCATTGCGCCCAGTCTGTCTTGAGCCGGGACTGAAAAGCGTCGTAGCCGAGCGTGCCATGCATGCCGAGCTCGGCGAAGCGCTGCTTGACCGGAGGCGACGCCACGACGGCGAACAACGCCTTTTCGAGTCTGTCTCGGATCGGGGCCGGTGTGCCGGCCGGCAGGAAGGCGCCGTACCAGCTCTCCATCACCACGCTCGGCAGGCCGAGCTCCTTGGTCGTCGGCAGATCGGGCAGGAGCGGCGTGCGTTCCGAAGCAAACAGCGCGATTGGCGTCACCGTGCCCGCTTTCACCAGCGGCAGTAGCACCGGCAGATCGGCATTGAGCATGTCGACATGGCCGCCGAGCAGATCGTTGATCGCGGGCGCGGCGCCGCGATAGGGCACGTGGGTGATTTTTACGCCGGCGGCATTGTTGAGCATTTCCACCGCGATGTTCATCGTCGTGCCGGGCCCGGCGGAGCCGTAAGTCAGCTTTTGCGCCTTGGCCTTGGCGATGAGGGCTTTCATGCTGGTAACGCCGAGGTCGCGATTCACCACCAGAAGCGATGGCATGGTGGCGACCATCATCACCGGCTCGAAGGATTTCACCGGGTCGTAGGTCGTCGGCGGCCGCAGGATCGGCCCCAAAACCTGCCCGCCCATGCTGGCGAGCAGCACCGTATTGCCGTCCGGCGTCGCGTGCGCCACGAAGTCGGCGCCGATGGCGCCGCCGGCGCCGGCGCGGTCGTCGACGATCACATCGGTCTTCAGCTGCACAGCGAGTTCCGGCGTCAGCAGGCGCGCCAACTGATCGATCGGCCCGCCGGCGGCAAAAGGCACGACGATCTTGACGGTTTCGGCGAAGGCGGGAGTCGTGAAAATCTGCACGGCGACGGCAAGCGGCGCAAAGCCGCACCAGCCCGCAAGGAGCTTGTTAAAGCGTTCCATCCCTTTTGCCCTTCGGCGGCGGCGTCCGCCGCTTCTTGTTGCGCCGAGCAGCCGGTCTTACTGAGCGACTATGCCCTCGGGCGCGGTTTCGAGCTTGAACGCGGCGGCAAACAGCGCGCGCGTGTAATCGGTCTTGGGATTGCGGAATAGTTCGGCGGCCTCGCCGCTTTCGACCACGAGGCCCGAGCGCATGACCAAGAGCCGGCTGGCCAGCGCCGCCACCACGCGCAGGTCGTGCGAGATGAACAGGTAAGTGAGATTGTGCCGCTTCTGCAAGGCGCGGAGCAAGTCGACCATCTGCGCCTGGATCAGCATGTCGAGCGCGCTGGTCGGCTCGTCGAGCACGATGAAGCTCGGTTCCAATACCAGGGCGCGTGCGATGGCGATGCGCTGGCGCTGGCCGCCGGAGAATTCATGCGGGAAGCGGAAGCGCATGTCGGGATTGAGGCCGACGTCTTCCAGCGCCTTGATGACGCGCTGGTCGCGCTCGCGGTCGGTCAGCTTCGGATGGTGGACCAGCAGGCCTTCCTTAATGATGTCGCCGACCGACATGCGCGGCGACAGCGAGCCGTAGGGGTCCTGAAACACGATCTGCATGTTGCGCCGGTAGGGACGCATTTCCTTGAACGTCAGGCCCTGCAGATTGTTGCCCATGAAGGCGATGCTGCCGTCGGACGAGATCAGCCGCAGGATGGCGCGTCCGAGCGTTGATTTGCCGGAACCGGATTCGCCGACCACGCCGAGCGTCTCGCCCTGGCGCAGCGAGATGGTGAGCCCGTCGCAGGCTTTGACGTGTCCGACGGTCTTGCGCATCAGCCCGCGCAGGATCGGGAACCAGACCTTGAGCTGTTCGGTGTTGAGAACCTCGGGCGCGTTGGGCTGCGGCGGAGCCGGGTCGGGCTTGGGCTCGGCGGCAAGGAGCGCCTTGGTGTAGGGGTGCTGCGGATTCGAAAATACCTGCTCGACCGGGCCGGCCTCGACGATCTTGCCGTCCTTCATCACGCAGACCCGCTGCGCGATCTTGCGCACGATGCCGAGATCGTGGGTGATGAACAGCAGCGACATGTTCAGCCGCTTCTGGATGTCCTTCAGCAGCGCGATGATCTGCGCCTGCACGGTGACGTCGAGCGCGGTGGTCGGCTCGTCGGCGATCAAGAGGTCGGGCTCGTTGGCCAGCGCCATGGCGATCATGACGCGCTGGCGCTGGCCGCCGGACAATTGGTGCGGATAACTCTTGAGCCGAGTTTCCGGATCGGGAATGCCGACCTGCGTTAGCACCTCGATGGTGCGTTTGCGTGCCGCGGCGCCGGTCAGGCCGCGATGCAGGAGCAGGATTTCGCCGATCTGCTTCTCGATCGTGTGTAGCGGATTGAGCGACGTCATCGGCTCCTGGAACACGATGGTGATGTCGTCGCCGCGCAGCTGGCGCATCTGCTTTTGCGAATATTGCAGAATGTCCTTGCCGTGGAATTGGATGCTGCCCGACGGATGGTGCGCCTGCGGGTAGGGCAGGAGCTTGAGGATCGACAAGGCAGTGATCGATTTGCCGGACCCTGATTCGCCGACCAGCGCCACGCATTCGCCCTTGACGATGTTGAACGAGACGTGGTCGACCGCCAGCGTCTCGCGTCCGCCCGAACGGAAGGCGATCGAGAGGTCCTTGACCGATAGGCAGAGGTTTTGGTCGGGAGTCTTGCTCGCGTCACTCATGCGAACGTCTTTCGCGGATCGAAGGCGTCGCGCACCGCTTCGCCGACGAAGATCAGAAGCGACAGCATCAGCGCCACGGTGAAGAAGCCGGTGAAGCCGAGCCAGGGCGCCTGCACATTGGCCTTGGCCTGCGACAGCAATTCGCCGAGCGAGGGCGAGCCGGGCGGCAGGCCGAAGCCGAGGAAGTCGAGCGAGGTCAGCGTCATCACCGAGGACGACATGATGAACGGCAGAAATGTCAGCGTCGCCACCATCGCATTCGGCAGCAGGTGGCGGAACATGATGGTTCTGTTGGAGACGCCGAGGGCGCGCGCGGCCTGGATATATTCGAAATTGCGGCCGCGCAGGAATTCGGCGCGGACCAGGCCGACGAGGCGCACCCACGAGAACAGCAGCAGAATGCCGAGCAGCACGAAGAAGCCCGGCACCAGCACCGAGGACAGGATCAGCAGCAGATAAAGCTCAGGCACCGAAGTCCAGATTTCGATGAAGCGCTGGAACAATAGGTCGGTCCAGCCGCCGAAATAGCCCTGCACCGCGCCCGCGGCGATGCCGATGATCGATGACACGATGGTCAGGATCAGGCCGAACAATACCGAGATGCGGAAGCCGTAGATCAACCGCGCCAGCACGTCGCGGCCCTGATCGTCGGTGCCGAGCCAGTTCATTTCCAGCGTGCCGCATTGCGCATAGCCGTTCTTGGCGGCGAAATCGCAATCCTTCTTGTTCAGCAGCCAGGTCGGCTTCGACGGAAACGCCATCGGCGGGCGGTCGTTGATGGTCTTGTAAGAGAAGGGAATCGGCGGCCAGATCTGGATGGCATTGTGCTCGGTCAGGTATTTCTGCGTGTACGGATCGCGATAGTCGGCGGCGGTGCCGAGATCGTCGCCGAAATCAGTGTCCGGATAAGTGAAGAAGACCGGGAAGTAATTCTTGCCGTCGACATGGATGAAGATTGGCTTGTCGTTGGCGATGAATTCGGCGAATAGCGTGACGAAGAACAGCACCAGAAAGATCCAGAGCGACCAGTAGCCGCGCTTGTTGGCTTTGAAATTCTTCCAGCGCCGCGCATTGAGCGGCGAGAGCGTGTAGCTCGGCGCAAGCGCAACGAGCCCAAGCGGACCGGCCGGCTCGAGATCGGGC
>Ga0335069_10015044_pt1 | contig 10820 bp, 7 predicted proteins | sample Lox_Sample_11_FD_206714 | JGI IMG/M metagenome (GOLD analysis project Ga0335069, IMG submission 206714) | Soil microbial communities from Loxahatchee National Wildlife Refuge, Florida, United States - Lox_Sample_1.1 | ecosystem: Environmental > Terrestrial > Soil > Wetlands | place: USA: Florida... | reverse complement strand
CTCCACTATTCCGACGTCTTCATGAACGGCAACAAGGCCTACGCCATTCCGCCCGGTAGCGTCAGCACTCCCGAACGCATGCGCCAGTTCGCCGCGTTTATCTTCTGGACCTCGTGGTCCGCTTCCGCCACGCGGCCCGGCGACACCGTCAGCTACACCCAGAATTGGCCGTTCGAGCCGCTCGTCGGCAATCGCCCCACAGGCGACAGCGTCATCTGGACCGGCGTCAGCATCATCATGCTGCTTGCCGGCATCTGTGCCATGGTTTGGTGGTACGCCTCCGAAACCCAAAAAGAAGTGCTTCCCACTCTTCCCCTCACGGACCCGCTTGGCGAGTGGAAAGCCACTCCTTCCCAACGTGCCACCCTGAAATACTTCTGGGTCGTCTCCGCTCTGATTCTCGTCCAGATCCTCATGGGTGTCGTCACCGCTCACTATGGCGTCGAGGGCGACGGCTTCTACGGCATCAAGCTTTCGCAAATCCTGCCCTACAGCGTCACGCGCACTTGGCACGTCCAGCTCGGCATTTTCTGGATTGCCACCGCGTGGCTCGCCGCAGGACTATTCATCGGCCCCCTCGTCAGTAAGTACGAACCGAAATTCCAGGCCCTTGGCGTTCACGTCCTCTTCGGTGCCCTGCTGGTCATCGTCGTCGGCTCCATGGCCGGGGAATATCTCAGCATCCATAACAAACTCTCCCCCGTGGGTTCCTTCCTCTGGGGCCATCAAGGCTACGAGTACGTCGATCTCGGTCGCGGCTGGCAGATTCTTCTATTTGTTGGATTGTTGATCTGGCTCTTCCTCGTTCTCCGCGCCGTGCGGCCGGCGCTCAAACAGGCCGGAGATCAACGCCAGCTCCTGTGGCTCTTCATCATCTCCGCGGCCGCCATCGGCATGTTCTACGCCGCCGGTCTGTCCTGGGGGCAGCACACTCACCTTTCCATCGTCGAATACTGGCGTTGGTGGGTCGTTCATCTCTGGGTCGAAGGCTTCTTTGAAGTATTCGCCACCACCGTTATCGCCTTTTTGTTCACACGCCTCGGCTTGATTCAGCCGGGCATCGCCGCGAAAGCCGCTCTGCTTTCCGCGACGATCTTCCTCGCCGGTGGCATCATCGGCACCTGCCACCATCTCTACTTCTCCGGCACGCCCACCGTCGCGCTCGCCTTTGGGTCCGTCTTCAGCGCGCTCGAAGTGGTTCCTCTCGCCATGGTCGCCTATCCTGCCGTCGACGATCTTCGCCGCGGCAAGCTCACCGTCTGGGCGCAGCGCTACAAGTGGCCTATCTATTTCTTCGTTGCCGTCGCCTTCTGGAACATGGTCGGCGCGGGACTCTTCGGCTTCATGATCAATCCGCCCATCGCTCTTTACTTCATGCAGGGACTCAACACCACTCCGCTCCACGGACATGCCGCCCTCTTCGGTGTCTACGGTATGCTCGGCATCGGCTTGATGCTCGTCTGCCTCCGCGCCATGAATCCGGCAAAGCACTGGAAGGAAAACTGGCTGAAGGCCGCCTTCTGGCTGATGAATACCGGCCTTTTCGCCATGTGCGTCGGCAGCCTGCTCCCGGTCGGTCTGATGCAGACGTGGGCCAGCGTCAACCATGGCTACTGGTTTGCCCGTAGCTCTGAATTCCTCGGCAGCCCCATCATGCAAACGCTGCGCTGGATGCGCGTCCCCGGCGATACCATCTTCGCTCTCGGCGCTTTCATTCTCGTCGCCTTCGTCTTCACCACTTATTCCTACAAACGAGAACAACCCCAGTTGATCGGCGAGCCAGTACCCGCGCCCGCCGCCGATTAACGCACCGCCCAAACAAAAACAGGCGCAACCATCGTGGTTGCGCCTGTTTCACTTTCAAGAGCCTTTAGTCTGTTATCGTTCTCACAGCAGCAACTCCAGCCCCGCACCCTCAGCAAATGCTTGGAAATCACGATCGCGGGTCACCAGCGCGACTCCGCGATCAATACAGCTCTGCGCAATCAGTGCATCCCCTAATCGCGCCCTTTTTTTCTTCCCCAGCAACTTGGCCCTCAATACCCCCACGCGCTGCCAGTAACCCTCTTCAACCTCAATCAACGGCAACCCTAGGAGAATCTTCTCGATGTTCGCGGGCAATTTAGGATCGCTCAGCAACTCACTCAGCACCGCCGGAGCCATGAGCACCTGCTGGTCGCTTAGCGCCTCGTCCAACAACCGGACATCGTTTCCACTCTCCCCCTCGATGAATGCGACCCACGTGCTTGAGTCCGCCGCTATCATCGATCGTCTTTCATCTGGTCGACGCTGATGCTGAAACGATACTTTCCTCGAAGCTTTCGGGCTTGAGCGTACGCTTCCGACGCGGCGACAATCTGCAAGCCTCTGCGAACGGTCTGTGTGATTCCTGTTCCCGTGGCTTTCTGTGCTTTTTCCAGCAACTCGGCTGGCACCTCAATCGTGATTTTCCGTGTGCTCACGCCTTTTATTATACCATATCCGACACCAGTATCGAGTATGGTGTCCCGCAACGAACTACGTAAAACACGAAGGCCCGCCTGATCTAGCGGGCCTCTGGGATAGCTTGAATTCTTCCTGCGTGTCGTCGACAGGTGCCTGCCAACGGAACCGTTACGTCTGGTCGATCAACCGGTGATGAATCGCGTACAGCGCCAGTTCCAGGCGATCCGACACGCCCAGCTTGTCGAAAATATTGTGTAGGTGATTCTTCACCGTCTGCTCGGAGATGAACAGCTTCTCCCCGATTTCCTTGTTCCGGAAACCCTGCGCCACCAGCTGTACAATCTCTTTCTCGCGGTCGGACAGCAGCGGCTTCTCGCGCCGCGGTCCGGATTCCGACGACTTCGCGAACGCCTTCATCACTTCCGCCGTCATCCGGTTGTCCAGCCAGATCTCGCCGGCATGCACGCGGTGAATGCTCTTCACCAGAAGGTCGGTCGCCGATTGCTTCAGCACCACGCCCCGCGCTCCCAGCCGCATCGCGCGCACCACATCGCGATCGTCCTCCGCCGCGGTCAACACGATCACCCGCGTCGGAATTTGATCGAAGTTCACTTCTTCCAGCACCGCAAGCCCGTCCTTATCCGGCATGCGCAGGTCCAGCAGCAAAATGTCCGGCTTCAGCTTCGCCAGCATCTTGATGCATTCGGCCCCGTTCTGTGCTTCGCCGACAATCGTGATTTCGTCGTCGCCGTCCAGCAGCTTGCGCAAGCCGTCGCGGAAAATCGCATGATCATCGGCCATCAATACTCGGATTTGCTGTTTCGTCGTCTTTGCCATATGTCAGCCGAGCGGAACCTCAATCGTTAAGCGCGCACCATGCCCCGGGTTTGACTCCACAGTCAGCACTCCCCCGACTGTGCGCGTTCTTTCCTTGATGGAAATCGGACCCAACCGTAGGCGGTCAAGCTCATCCCCCGTAAACCGTCCGGCGAAACTGAATCCTTCGCCGTTGTCGTCGACCACCAGGGCGAGCCGGCTGTCATCCTGCGACAGTTTTACCACGACATGGGAAGCCTTCGCATGCTTTTTTATATTATTGAGTGCTTCTCTATATATCTGGAAAATCTCCCGGCAGACACGGTCCGGAGCGTGCAAATCCACTGAATCTACAAGCAAATCCAGCGCTAACCCCGATTCGTTCCGGAAGCGCTCGGCGAATCCGCGCATCAAATCCACTAGATCCGCCGATTGCACACGCAGCGGTCGCAAATCCGTCACCAGGTGCCGCAATTCCCCGCCTTCGTTCTTCACCGTCTGCTGCAGCGAGCTCAATCCCGATTCCACTTGCTCTGGATGTGTCGTCACCTTGCGCCGCAGCACGTCCAGTTGAATCTCGATGCTCAACAGCGTCTGCAGAATCCCGTCGTGCAAGTCCCGCGAGATTCGCGACCGCTCCGCCTCGATCGCCCGCGCTCGCAAATGCCGTAGCAGGAAAATATTTTCCAGTGGCCCACTGATCTGCCGCGCAATCTTTTCCAGCCACGCCAGATCCTCCGGCGCAAATGGATCCTGCCCCGGCCGCCGGTTCACCAAAAAAATTCTTCCCACCGGATGATCTTCCTGATCGAACGCCACCGACACGAAATTCCTGATCCGAAACTCGTTCTGCGTCGGCCCCGGGATCCTCGGCAGAATCTTCAGCCGCTGCGCGTTTCGCCGGTCCCAGCCAAACCCCGATCCCCGCCCTTCCAGCGAATTCCAGCAGAGCGACGCTTCCAGATCATCCAGCAAGAATCCATCCGCGCGAGTCACCGGTAGATTCTCCGGTGTCAGCCGCTCGCTTTCTCCAGACTTCAGTCGCCACAAAAAAATCCGTTCCAGGTCCGCGTCGCGATAGGCCAGCAGCGCTTCTTCCGTCTTGAATTCGCCGCACAACTTTTCCAGCAGCTCCCGCAACGACTCGGCCAGCCCGATCTCCACGTGCATCGCGCCCGCCAGCTGCCTTAAAAACTCCTGCTGCTCCGTAAACACCCGGTTCCGATTCCCTAGGAACGCCATCGCGCCTGCGCCCAGCAACGTCGCTCCAAAGAATGGCAGCAGGAAATACAGTGATAGCGCTGTCCCCGCCTGCGACGCCCGTTGCATCTGCAACGCCACCCCCAGTAACAGCAACCCGAACGACAACGACATCGCCAGTTTCAAGTTCCAGCGATACCCCGCCGCGAACGCCACAAAAAAGATCAGGAACCACGCCGGCAGCTTTTCCGGTGAGAAATATAGCAATAGCCCTGCCGCCAGCACGTCGCACCCGAGCGGAAGGTGCCATTTGTACTTTCGAAGCCAACTCTCCACGAACGGCAGCGCCACCGCCACCGCCAGGTACACAATCAACAGGTACAGCGCCGGCCTTGCCTCTCGCGCTACCCGCAATTCCAGTAACGACGCGATCGCCAACACGGCCACCACCGGCCGTGCGTAGGCAATCTGTATCTCGAAATGAAGTCGATCCGTCGCTTGCGGGTTCATGTGCGGGGACACACACCCCTGTCGCTGCGCTTAGCCCTGGGCGCAGGGCCTCACATCTCCACTCTACCAAGCCCCCTCCTCTCCCCCTCCCCCATCCCTCCTTCGCGTTTCCTCCTTGCTATGTCCTAATCAGGCAATTCTCCGGCCCCCTTTACGGATTACCGATTACTGATCACGTTTTGCTCCTCCCGACCCAACCAATTTCGACCCCACCGTGTTTCCCGCCCTCGGCGGTCATGCTAAACTATCTGTCTGCGGTGGGAGTAGCTCAGCTGGTAGAGCGTCGGTCTGTGGCACCGAATGTCGTGGGTTCAAATCCCATCTCCCACCCCAATCCAATCCCGCATCACAACTTGTCTCGCTAAGCTCGTCCCCACGACCCCGTAGTATGATGTCCCTGCCTTAAGCCAGCAGAGTTGTCTCCAACTTTCGCGCCGATTCTCGCGACAGGGGATTCGCCATGCAGATCAAGGTATTCGAGGGAAGGGATCCCTTAAGCAAGGCAGCCGCTGCCCAAGCCGCTACGGCCATCCAACATGCGATCCGGGACAAGGGGACCGCTCGCATTATCGGCGCCACCGGCGCTTCCCAGTTTGAATTCCTGGAAGCATTGACCGCCACTCCCGGCATCGACTGGAAGAAAGTCGAACTGTTTCACTTGGACGAATACATCGGCCTGCCCAAATCTCACCCAGCCAGTTTCTGCAAGTACCTGCAAGATCGCCTGATTTCGAAAACCGGAATCGTCAGCGTTCATCTCCTGGATAGCCAGCAGGATCCCGCCGAAGTCATCCGCCGCACCAACGAAGCGATCAGCGCCGCTCCCATTGACGTGGCATTCGTCGGAATCGGTGAAAACGGCCACCTGGCTTTCAACGATCCCCCTGCCGATTTCGAAACTGAGCAGCCCTACATCGTTGTGAATTTGGATCAGGCCTGCCGACAACAACAGGTCGGTGAAGGCTGGTTCCCCAACATCGAATCAGTCCCGAAACAAGCCATCTCCATGTCCGTGAAGCACGTTCTCAAGTCCAAAGAGATTCTCGCCGTTGTGCCCGGACCAATGAAGGCGCAAGCGATTCACGCCTGTTTCGACGGTCCCGTCAGCCCCATGGCTCCGTCGTCCATCCTCCGCACGCATTCGAATGCCACCATCTATCTCGACCGCGAATCCGCCGCCTTGCTCAGCCCCGCAACCCTGTCCGCGCTGTCCGTTTCGGCTTGAGCATGTCCACAACACCATCCCTTGGAGGACGCCGCGCCATCCCGTCTCTCCGCTGGTGGATCGCGGCAATCCTGTTCACCTCGACGATCATCAACTACATCGACCGCCAGACGCTCTCGCTTCTCGCTCCTTATCTCAAGCAGGAGCATCACTGGTCCAACACCGACTACGCCAACATCGTGGTCGCCTTTCGCGTCGCCTATTCCATCGGCCAGACCGTCTGCGGCCGGCTCATGGACCGTCTAGGTACCAAGCGCGGACTGACACTCACCGTGCTGTGGTACTCGATTGTCTCCATCCTCACACCACTCGCGCGCGGATTTTCCAGCTTCCTCGGTTTCCGGTTTCTGCTTGGCGCCGGAGAATCCGGTAACTGGCCCGGTGCCACGAAAGCCGTGTCCGAATGGTTTCCCAAGCACGAACGCGGACTGGCCACCGCCTTCTTCGATAGCGGCTCTTCCATCGGTGGGGCAATCGCCCCATTCCTCGTGCTGCCACTCTACTTTCGCTGGGGAATGGGCGCGGCGTTTGTCGTGCCCGGTTTGCTTGGCCTGTTGTGGCTCTTTGCCTGGCGCTGGCTGTACTACCGGCCGGAAGAGCATCCACGGATCGGCAGCGCCGAACTGAGCATGCTCAAGGCGGACAAAAGCAGTGACGACGCTCCCGGAAGGCCCACTCTCAAATGGCGCGACCTTCTGAAACTTCCACAAACCTGGGGCGCCATCGTTTGCCGTTCGTTCACCGACCCCGTCTTTTTCTTCATCGCGGACTGGTTTCCGATCTATCTGGTCGCCAAAGGCATCTCCCTCAAAAGCGGTCTGATTGCCATCTGGATTCCATTTGTCGGCGCCGATCTCGGCAACTTTTTCGGCGGCTGGATGTCAGGCTGGCTGATCCGTCGCGGATGGCCTGTGGGAAGAGCGCGCAAAGCGCTCGTGGTATTCGGGGCCGTGGGCATGACCCTGCTCATCGCCACCATCTCAACAACGAATCTTCCTCTTCTCACACTGCTCTTCGCGCTCGCGACCTTTTGCTACGGATCGTACACGACCATCGCTAATGTACTGCCTTCCGATCTTTTCTTTCCCGAGTCCGTGGCTTCTGTTAGCGGCTTAAGCGGCACAGGAGCGGCGATCGGCGCCATTATCGTGTTTGAACTCGCCGGTCATCTTTCCGACGCGCGCCTCGCCACAGGCACGCATCTCTTCGATCCACTCATGATCCTTGCTGGACTGATTCCGTTCGCCGGAATGATTCTCGTGTTGTTCCTCGTCCGCAATACGCGCGCGACGGAGCAAGGGTTCACGCGCAGAGTCTGAAATCGCGTCACAGTTCCGTCACGCCGGTACCGGATGTTCCACGATGCTTTCCGTTTCCGCGTCCCAATATACTTTCTTCCCCGACCAGTACGCTTGCGCCGCCATGATGCACGCCACCGAATGCGAGAAGCCCTCGCGAACTGTACAGTGCGGCTGCTGCCGCGAGCGCATGCAGTCAATCCAGTTCGACATGTGGTCTAGCGTCAGGTCGTCAATCCCCATCGGGGGAAGTTCCGTCGCACCCGGCAACAAAACATTCTGCACCGCGCGCTCCCGATCGACATCCGGATTGTCTTCGTGCGTCCCCTTTTCTTCCACCAGTTGATACCGCGGGCTGCCCTCGCCGCCGATATTGTTCAGCGTAGCTTTCTTGCCCATGTAGCGCGTGAAGCTCGGCGCGTCATTTCCGAAACTCGTGCTGTAACTCACCAGGAAGCCTTTCGGGTATTCCAGTAACGCTTGAAACGTATCGGCGTTCTCCCTTCCATCGGGCCACGCAAAGACTCCGCCGTGCGCCACCGCCGAACGCGGAAAATTGTCGTTCATGAACCAGTGCACCAGGTCGATCGCGTGGCTCATCCACTGATCCGGAATCCCGCTCGAGAATTCCTTGTACAAACGGAATTCGCAATAAATCTTCGCATCGAACGGGCGATATGGTTTGCTCAGTAAAAACTTCCGCCAATCCGTATCCCCTTCCCGCAGCAACTTCGTCTCCTCCCGGCCTCTCCATCTCGGCCCGTGATAATTCCACACGATCTCCACCTTGCTCACCTCGCCCAGAATTCCCGTCTGGACCAGGTCGTGCGCCGCCCGCGGATACGGCTCGCTCCGGTGTTGTGTGCCCACCTGCACAATTTGCTTGCTCTTCAACGTCGCATCGCGAGCCGCCTTCGCTTCGGCCAGCACGTTGCCCATCGGTTTTTCGACGTAGCAATCCTTTCCCGCTTCTACCGCCGCTTTCAACACAGTCGAGTGCGAATGATCTGGCGTGGAAATGATCACCGCATCGATTTCCTGCAGCGCCAGCGCCTCCTCGTAGTACGCGAACGATCGCGGCGTGCGCCCGTAACGATTCGCATTCTCGACCACCGCCTTCTCGCGGTTCACCTTCCATAGGTCGCACACCGCCACCATTTCGACGTTCTTGTTCTTGCTCAACTGCGACACGATGCTGCTCAAATCTCCCCCGCGGCTCCCTGTCCCGATGTGACAAAGCGCAATTCGATCGTTGGCCCCGAGGATTCGTCCGTACGAGAGCGCCGAAGTCGCCAGGCTCATCCCTCCCGCTGCCAGCGCCGATTTGGTTAGAAACGACCTTCGCCCGATCGATTTCTCTGAACCGTTCACGTTTCCTCCTCGCCACGAGGCGTTGCCGCTCGATTGCCAAAACCTAATCTATATCAGTCGCGCCACTTCCGAATAGAATGGTACAGATGACTCAAATCTCGTGTAGGGCTTTGCTTTTTGATATGGACGGCGTCCTCGTCGACTCCACCCCCGCCGTCGCCCGCGTTTGGATGCGCTGGGCTCGCAAGCACAATCTCGATCCCGAGTTCACCGTCGCCGCCGCTCACGGACGCACCAGTCTCACCTCGATTCAGGAACTGCTCCCTCACGCTGACTCCGCCGTCCATCTCGCCGAAAACGCCTGGATGGAACGCGCCGAAATCGAGGACATCGACGACGTCACCGCTCTTCCCGGCGCCAAAGACTTGCTTTTCTCCATCCCGCCGCCGCAGTTCGCCGTCGTCACCTCCGCCACCCGCGCGCTCGCCGAAGTTCGCCTTCGCGCCGCCGGGCTTTGGGACCACATCCAGCATCTCGTTACCGCCAGCGACATCACTCGCAGCAAGCCTGACCCTGAGCCCTATCTCAAAGGCGCTGCCGCCCTCCATCTCCATACGCAATTCTGTGTTGTCGTTGAAGACGCCGCCTCGGGCACCCGTTCCGGCAAAGGCGCGGGCGCTCGCGTCCTCGCTCTTCGCACCACCACCGCTGACACCGAACTCCTCACCGCCGGAGCCGACTGGATTGTCAACGACCTCGCCTCCATTCATGTCGATACCAGCGCCAAGCCCGGCCATCTGGCTCTTGCTCTCCCGGACTACGAAATCCCTCGGCTACCGAAAATGCGCTAGAATGCGTCCAACTCGTCTATAGCTCGTTCTCTATTTCCAAGGAGAAAACTTCGAATGTCGCTCAAACACTGGACCTCCGTTCTGTTTGGGGCCGCCCTGCTCTCGTCTGTCCTTTGCGCTGCTTCTCTCGCGCAGGAAAAGGACGCCAAGCCCGCGGACAAACCTGCGGACGCCACTCCCGCTGCACCGCCGAAGGAAGAATCCTCCGTCACCGATCACTCCATCAAACTCGGCGGCCAGACCATTCCCTACAAGGCCACCGCCGGCACCATTCTCCTCAAGAACGACAAGGACGAGCCCGCAGCCCTGGTCTTCTACACTGCCTACACCCGCAGCGACGTGAAAGACACCAACCAGCGCCCGCTCGCTTTCCTCTACAACGGCGGCCCCGGCTCTTCTTCGATCTGGCTGCATATGGGCTCGTTTGGCCCCAAGCGCGTCGTTACCGTGAACGCCGGCGTTACTCCTCCCGCGCCTTATCAGCTTCAGGACAACGCCAACTCCCTCCTCGACAAAACCGATCTTGTCTTCATCGATCCCGTCGGGACCGGTTTCAGCAAAGCGGTGGGCAAGTCTCAGAACAAGGATTTCTGGGGTGTCGATCAGGACGCCAAATCCCTGGCTCAATTCGTTCAGACCTACGTCACCCGCAACAACCGCTGGAACTCCCCCAAATTCCTCATCGGCGAAAGCTACGGCACCTTCCGCAACGCCGTCCTCGCCAATACCCTCCAGCGCAACGGCCTCTATCTCAACGGCATCGTCATGGTGTCGTCCGTCTTCGATCTCGGCACGATTTCCTTTTACCCCGGCGTGGACCTCTCCTACATTCTTTATCTCCCCAGCTACGCCGCCACTGCCTGGTACCACAAAGTCTTAAAAGACCGCCCCGACAGTCTCGACACCTTCCTCGCCGAAGCCCGCGCTTTCGCCAAGGGCGAGTACGCCGACGCGCTTCTGAAAGGCGACACCCTCAACGCTGCTGACAAAGCCGCCATCGCCAGGAAAATGGAGCGCTTCACGGGACTCAGTGAAGATTACATCGTTAAATCCAATCTTCGCGTCAAGCTCCCTCAGTTCATGCAGGAACTCCAGCGCAGCCGCGGCCTCACCACCGGTCGTCTCGACGCGCGTTTCTCCGGTCCCGCCTACAGCCTCATCAGC
>Ga0335069_10015041_pt1 | contig 10821 bp, 5 predicted proteins | sample Lox_Sample_11_FD_206714 | JGI IMG/M metagenome (GOLD analysis project Ga0335069, IMG submission 206714) | Soil microbial communities from Loxahatchee National Wildlife Refuge, Florida, United States - Lox_Sample_1.1 | ecosystem: Environmental > Terrestrial > Soil > Wetlands | place: USA: Florida... | reverse complement strand
CACGACGAGCGCGTCCGGGAAAGCCACATTATTTGTGACAGTAGCGAAACTGTCTGCCAACGCCTCTGCCGCAACCCGGCGCAGGCTAATCTCAATTCATGCATGCCATCCAAAGATCGGCACCTATGGACGAGCCAAGAGCACTGAACCTGCGCATCTTGGTGGTTTTCACCGCCATCATAGTGGTGATTTGCAGCGCGATGCCGCGGATTGCCCAGCCGCAGTCCTATCACGCGTTCGCGGATCGGAGATCCCTCCTCGGGATCTCCAACTTCGGGGATGTTGTATCAAATTTGCCTTTTGCAGTGATTGGGATTTGGGGCTTGGTTTTCTTGCTGCGATCTGGTTCTAGCGCGAAGTCCCGGCTGTTCATCGATCGCCGGGAGATTTGGCCATACTTATTTGCTTTTGGAGGATTGCTCCTGACGGCGTTCGGCTCCTCGTTCTATCACCTGGCTCCGGATAATGCGCGACTCGTTTGGGATCGTTTGCCGATGACGATCACGTTTATGTCGCTGGTGGCCGCAGTCATAGCGGAGCGCATCAGTCCGAAACTTGGACTTTGGCTGCTGCCGATTCTGATATTGACGGGTTTCGCAAGCGTGTTGCAGTGGGATTGGACTGAAACGATGGGAACGGGAGATTTACGTTTCTACATAGGTGTGCAGGCCTATGCAGCATTGGTGATTCTGCTGTCGCTGTTCCTTCCACGGCGGTACACGCGGGGATCGGATTTCGGACTTGTCCTCGGATTCTACGCCCTGGCAAAGGTTCTGGAGCTTCTCGACAGGCAAATATATGCGGTTTTCCAGGTTGTAAGCGGTCACACACTGAAACATATTGCGGCGGCGGCAGCCGGCTTCTGCATCCTGCGAATGCTGCGGAAACGGAAGCCAGTCGCAACCACATCGCCTACTTTCAGTTGGCAAGCAGCCGCCGACTGAATACTCAGACCGAGGCTCACCCGGACTATGGCATTTACACAGGATGGCGTCTGTGTTCGTCTATGGAGGACGCCCTATCCTGTGAGGCCTGCGTGAGATTATGGTTTTCTCCGGACAGCGAAGTTCCGATCTATCGCCAGCTCGTCACCCAGATGGTCCTTGCCATTCTGAGCGGGGACCTCAGCCCGGGCGAACGGTTGCCGAGCACGCGGGAACTAGCACGGCGGTTCCGCGTTCATCCCAATACGATCAGCGCCGGCTATCGCCAGCTCGTGCGGGAAGGATGGGCGGAATATCGGCACGGTAGCGGCGTCTTTGTACGGATGAATAACGAGGCGCCGACCACACCCGCTCAGATTCTGGATCAACACATTTCCGCATTTTTCCGGGCCGTACGCGAACTCGATCTTCCGGCGCCCGAGGTGCGCGCACGGGTCGCGGAATGGCTGGCTTGTCCTCCACCCGATCATTTCCTGGTGATTGACCCCGATCCGGAGCTGCGCGAAATCCTGATGACCGAAATTCGCGATCTCACGGATTTTCCGGTGACCGGCCTGTCGGTCGAGGAGGGTTCGAAACCCGACGCGCTGCGCGGCGCAATACCTCTGTGCCGCCCCAGCAAAACCAAAATAGTGCAGGCCGTCTTGCCGGCTGGAGTCGAGCTCATCACACTCCAGATTCGCTCAGCCAACGCCTGGCTGGCTCCCTCGCTCCCTGGCTTGAAGGACAAGCTCATCGGCGTTGTCTCGCACTGGCCGGAGTTCCTGGTCATTGCGCGCACCATGCTGGCTGCCGTCGGTATCGACCCTGACCTGCTGGTGTTGCGCGACACGCACCGGCCGCGCTGGAACCGCGGACTCGACCAGACCGCCGCCATTATTTGCGATGTGCTTACCGCGAAGACCCGCAACCTTCCAAGCGGACCACGCCCATTTGTGTATTCGCTGTTGGCGGACGCCGCCCGCGCGGAGCTCGAACGCATTGCCGCTGGTTCCCGCTTTTAGGGACACTGCGGAAACTGTACAGAAAGGCCATTTCCGGTTTGAACACGGGCCTATGCTCTGTACATCGGCATTTCCTGGGAGGGCCGGACATGGCGGATGGAAGGATCCACGAAGGCGAGACAATCATGCAGACCGAAGTTGAGGCGAAGCGCAGCCGCAAGGGATTCTGGGCCCTGATCGTGACTCAATTTCAAGGTGCGTTCAGCGACAACGTCCTGCGCAATCTTCTGCTCTCCATGGTCGTGGGCATGGGCATTGCCCGCAGCGAACGCGAGACGTTTGTGTCCGCGGTGACGTTCATCTTCTCTGTGCCGTTTCTCGTGCTGAGCATGCCCGGTGGCTGGCTTGCGGACCGCTTCAGCAAACGCGGCGTGACCATCTGGACCAAAGTCATGGAATTCGGCTCGATGCTGGTGGCCACCGCCGGGCTGGCCACGCAATCATTGCCTCTGTGCCTTGCAGCCCTGGCGCTTGTGGCCAGTCAGGCCGCGCTGTTCGGGCCAACAAAATACGGTCTGTTGCCGGAATTGTTGCCAGAGAAGAGCTTATCGTGGGGCAATGGCGTTATCGAACTCGGCACGTTTCTCGCCATCATTGTGGGCACAGTGGCCGGCGCGGCAATGGCCGAAGGCTTTCACGGCCACGAAGTCTATGCCGGGTATGCGCTGCTAGGCCTGGCCGGCGCAGGGTTTCTTTCTAGCCTCGGAATCGACAAAGTCCCCGCTGCCGCACCCCACAAGGCCTTTCGGGCCAACGTGCTGAAAGATCTGTTCGTGCAGATCCGGATCATGCGCAAAGACCGGGCCCTTTTCCTGGCTGTTCTCGGCAACACCTATTTCTGGTTTCTTGGCTCTCTGTTGTTCTCCACCATCGTCGTCTACGGGCCGGATGTGCTGCATGTGGGCCAGACAAAAACGGGATACCTGAATGCGACGCTCGCGGTGGGCATCGGCATCGGGAGCATGGCCGCCGGCTGGCTCAGCGACAACAAGATCGAGTACGGACTCATCCCGCTCGGCTCGATTGGCATGACGTGTACCGGGCTGGTTCTCGGCGCGCTGCCGCACGGCATGGCCGGTTCTGCGGTGCTGCTGGGTCTACTGGGGTTTTGGGCGGGATTTTTCGCAGTGCCCGTGAACGCACTGATTCAGCATCGGCCTGCGGCCAGTGAGAAGGGTGGAATCATCGCCGCGGCGAACCTGCTTTCATTCGTAGGTATCGCGATCTCGTCGGCTGTGTATTTCATCTTCACCTCCTATATTCACCTTGACCCGCGTGGCGTCATCGTTGCGGCCTCGCTGATCACCGGTGCCGGCACGATCTACGTGCTGATACTCCTGCCTGAGTGGTTCGCGCGCCTGATTTTGTTCTTCGTCACGCGGACGCTCTACCGCATTCAAGTGGTGGGCCGGGACAATTTCCCGGAGAAGACCGGCGCGCTGCTGCTGTCGAACCACATGTCCTTTATTGACGCCGCACTGTTGGTCGCCGCTACGGATCGCCCTATCCGCTTCATCATGTACCAGGGCATCTACGATCACCCGATCGTGAAGCCGTTCGCGGCTATCATGAAGGCGATTCCGATTTCGAGCGAGCAGCATCCGCGCGAAATGATCCGCTCGCTGCATGCGGCTACGCAGGCGTTACGCGAAGACGAGATCGTCTGCATCTTCGCTGAAGGCCAGATCACGCGAACCGGGCAGTTACTCCCCTTCCGCCGGGGCCTGGAGCGGATCATGAAAGATGTCGATGCGCCTATCATTCCTGTCAATCTCGATGGCGTATGGGGCAGCATCTTCAGCTTCGAGCGGGGACGGTTCCTGTGGAAGCTACCCCGACGCATGGCGCACAAGATCACGGTGAGCTTTGGCAGGCCGATGCCACCCACGTCCACCGCCATTGAAGTGCGGGCTGCCGTACAGGAATTGCATGCCGGAGCATTCGATCGCCGCAAGCCATATATGAGGACGCTGGATCGCGCCTTCGTGGCCACGGCACGACACAATCGGCACCGCTTCATGATGGCGGATGGAAACACGCCTCGGGTGACGTTCGGAGCGGCCCTTACGCGGACCATGTACATTGCGCGGCGGCTGCGTTCACAAATCGGCGGAAGGCGCAAGGTGGGTGTGCTGCTTCCGCCGTCTGTGGGTGGGGCGCTCACGAATTACGCGCTCATGCTGCTGGGACGTATTGCGGTCAACTTGAATTACACGTCGTCCAGCGAAGTGCTCGCATCCTGCGCCACGCAATGCGATCTTGATGTGGTCATCACGTCGAGAGCGTTTGTTGAGAAGTTTCCGGACCTGCGCATTCCCGGCCGCACGCTGTTGCTTGAAGATGCGCTGCGCGAACCGAAGACGGGCGAAAAACTGGGCGCACTCGCATTGTCATGGGTTGTTCCGGCTGCGCTCTTGCGGTCTGCGCTGGGCGGATCGGCATTGCCGGATGTGGCCGACCAGCCTCGCATGGATCAGATCGCAACCGTCATCTTCTCGAGCGGCAGTACGGGCGATCCCAAAGGCGTGATGCTGAGCCATTTCAACATCGAATCCAACATTGGCCAGGTGAGCCAGGTCTTCATGCTGGGTGGACGCGACAAGATCCTTGGAATTCTGCCCTTCTTTCACTCCTTTGGCTTTATGGCCGGTCTCTGGCTCCCGGCTGTAAATGGAATCGGCGTGGTGTACCACCCCAACCCGCTCGATGCCCAAGCCATCGGCAGCCTTGTTGCGAAGTATAAGGTCACGTTTATGGTGGCCACGCCGACTTTCCTGCAGACCTACATGCGGCGCTGTTCGCCGGAGAGCTTCGGCTCGCTCGAATACGTGCTCGTGGGTGCGGAGAAGCTGCAGGAGCGTGTTGCCGTGGCATTCGAAGACATGTTCGGCATCAGGCCGCTGGAAGGCTATGGCTGCACGGAATGTTCGCCGGTGGTCGCCGTAAATGGGCGCGATTATCGCGCGCCGGGCTTCCTGCAGGTGGCGGCGCGCCGCGGGCGGATCGGGCATCCGCTGCCCGGAGTCTCGGTCAAAGTGGTGGACATCGATTCAGGCGCTCCGGTTCCGCCGGGAACGGCGGGCATGCTGCTTGTGAAGGGACCCAACGTGATGCGCGGCTATCTCGGCAAGCCGGAGAAGACGGCCGAAGTCCTGCACGACGGTTGGTACACCACCGGGGACGTTGCGGTCATGGAAGAAGATGGGTTCCTGACCATCACCGACCGGCTTTCGCGATTCAGCAAGATCGGCGGGGAAATGGTGCCGCATCTGCGCATCGAGGAAAAGCTTCAGGAACTCGACGGCAGCACCGAACAGGTATTCGCTGTGACCGCGGTACCCGACGAGAAGAAGGGCGAGCGCATCATGGTGGTGACCACGCTGACGGGCGCCAAACTCGACGCGGTCCTCGAAAAACTCGCTGCATGCGATCTGCCAGCGCTGTGGAAACCGAAACCGGGCCAGTTCGTTCGCGTGGATGCGCTGCCTGTCCTTGGAACCGGCAAGCTTGATTTGCGCGCTATCAAGACGATCGCCATTTCGCAAACAGCCGAGGCGGCCCCGGCATAATTCTCGGGTCAACGAATCGCATTCACTCTGCGGTATACTCGCAACCATCGTTTGCAAAAGGACTGCGCTGTTCAGCCATTTGAGGGGCTGCGCTTATGGAGCTCTTTGTTGTTCTCATTGCCGGGTTGGTCTTGAGTATTCCGGTCATGGCGATCGTCGCCCTGGTACGAACCGGCAAACTTCGAGACGCATTGGAGCAATCGAATGACGAACATCGCCGCGAGCTGGAATATCTCCGCAGGCAGGTGGAGCAGCTCCAGCGCGAACTCAGACATGTGACGGAGCGCGAACAGGCAACAGCCTCTGCTGCCGGACCCGCGCCCGCCTCAGCCGCGGTTGAACCCAAACCGGCGGCTCCTGCACCACCTCCGCCCAAGCCGGTGATGGTATCACCGCAGCCTGTCATGCCCGTAGCTGTTCCGTTGCCTCCAACGGCAAAGCCGGCGGAATCGGCTCCCGTCCCTCCGAAAGTCGCGCCGGTCGTTCCGCCATCGACCGTTCCTGCATTCGCTGCTTCGCAAGCGACTCCGATCCCTTCGATTTCAGCGCCCACCGAGCGGAGCACGCCGAAAGCGTCCGCGCCGACCGCTGCTCACCCGCAGATGCCCGCCCGCCCACAGGCGGCTGTCCCTACCCCTGCGATCCCACCCGCACCCGCAGTTCCGACGTTCGTTGCCGCGGTCCCGCCGCGCAAAAGCCTGCGCGAACGCCTCGGCGCCACACTACCTCTGGAAGAAATCCTGGGCATGAATCTGTTCGCCAAGATCGGCATTGTTCTGCTGGTGCTTGGCTTTGCGTTCCTTGGACGTATGGCGTTCGTCTCCATGGCCCCCGGCCAGCGGGTTGCGCTTATCTATACCGCGTCAGCAGCCATGCTGGGCGGCGGTATCTGGCTGGAGAGAAAGGAGCGTTATCGCATCCTGGGGCGCGCCGGCATCGGCGGTGGGTGGGCTCTCCTGTTCTTCACCACCTACGCTCTGAATCACGTCGCCGCCATGGCGGTTCTCCATTCGGAAGCTACCGACTTCGTATTGATGCTCCTGGTGGCGATCGGCCTGGTGGGGCACACCCTCCGCTATCGGTCGCAAGTCGTCACTGGGCTCGCCTTCTTGTTGGCGTTCTCCACCATCTCGATCAGCCAGCCCAGTGTGTACTCGCTCAGTGCGGGCGTGATTCTTGCGCTCGGCATTGTGGCTATCGGCCTGCGCATGGCCTGGTACGAACTGGAACTATTCGGAATCCTCGCCACATATGCCAATCACTTCTACTGGCTCTACAAGCTCTACCCGGATGGGTTCGCCGGCAGGCCGTTTCCCCAGTTCTGGCCGAGCGTCACCATTCTTCTGCTCTATTGGCTGGTATTTCGGATCTCCTACGTTACACGCAGGATTGGGTCTCCGCGGCAGGAATCCGTTTCAACTGCCGCCGCATTGCTCAATACGATCGCACTGGGCGCAGTGATGAAGTTCCAATCCACCCGGCCTGAGCTGGCCTTCTATGCATTGCTGGCTCTCGGGGCCGCCGAGTTCGTCTTCGGCCAAATCTCTCCCAGCCGGCGCCGCCGTATGGCCTTCAAACTGCTCACGGTGATGGGTACCATCCTCATCTTTGCAGCGGTGCCATTCAAGTTCAGCGGCAACAGCATCGCGCTGTTCTGGATGGTTGCGGCCGAACTGCTGCTCGCCGCCGGAGTTCTGCAGCCGGAGATCGTCTTTCAACGCCTCGGCCTGATGGCCGGAACCCTCACCGGATGTCTCATTGCATTTGAAGCCCGCCACATTGTTGGATTCCGTTTCGCTTCCGAGTCGCTTCTTGTCAAGGATGGCGTTCTTCTCCTGACATCGGCGCTGCTGTTCGCGATCAATGCGCATTTCGTGCGACGCCAATGGATTAGCCTCTTTCCGCGACTTGATACCGCGCTCGCTGCGATCCAGGGATACCTCGGTGCGGCCACGGCCTTCTTTGCGGTCTGGGCGCTGTTCGCTTCCGATTGGACAGCGCTTGGCTGGGCGGCTCTGTTCCTGATTGCCTGCATGGGTAAACGACGCCTGAATGACAATCACCTGCTCGTACAGGCATGGGGGTTTGCGGCTGTCGTACTCGTCCGCTGCGCAGTGGAGAACTGCCACTTTGACGTTGTTTACCCGCATCATCTCACCACCAGGCTCATCACCCTTCCGGTTCTCGCAGCCGCGTTTTATCTTGGAGCATGGATTCTGTCCGGTGCACCAGACTGGAGCAAGGCGTTGCGGATTGTCACCCTGTGGGCCGGGTCCGGGTTGTTATCCGTGCTCATCTGGACCGAGGTGAGCCAGCCCTGGGTTGCGTTCGTGTGGGTGGCCTTTGCGGTCGCGCTCATTCTCGTTGCACGGCGTATCCTCGTCGTTGAGCTCACATACCACGCTCACGTGCTCGCGGTTGCTGCGGTGGCGCAGCTCGCCGCGCGTAATTTTGATGCTGCAATCTCGATCGACTGTTACCTCCCCATCATCGGTTGCGCGACTGCGTTCTACGTCATTTCTCGCTTCTCCACGCTCAAGAATGCGGTATACCGGCGCTTTGCGGGATGGGCGCACACGTGGGCTGCGACCGCGCTTCTGGCCGCGTTGGCGTGGCATGAATCTCCCCAGCCTTGGCTGGCCACCATCTGGGCGGGATTTGCCTTGGCCCTGGCATTGCTTGACCGTATCTTATCCGTTGAAGAGCTTCCCTGGCAGGCGCACGTTCTGGCTCTGCTTGCGGTTATCCGCCTCATTACGTTGAACCTCTACATCGTCGATTCCTGGCACGGCGCATCTCTTCGTCTCATCACCGTCGCGATCGTGATCGCCTGTCTCTATTGCATCGCGCGCTGGGTGCGCCTGCCGCAATCGCTGCGCGAACTCGATGTGCACCACGTGTATTCGTGGGTTGCGTCCAGCCTGGTTGCATGGCTCATGTGGACGGAACTGCGCGCGGTCGCGTTGGCGGTCGCCTGGGCCCTGTTTGGCCTCATCCTCTTCGAGATCGCGGCGTGGAAAAACCAGATCCACCTTCGTTGGCAGGCGTTCCTCGCATTGGCCGGCGCGTTCACGCGCATCTTGTTCGTGAATCTCACCGCCGAGGCGCTGCCTGGCGAACGCATCAGCCCGCGCCTGTATACCATCGCTCCGCTGGCGCTGATTTATTTCTATGTTTGGAGCCGGCTGCGCCCGGCGAAGTCGGCGCACGACGCGGAGCGCTGGAATCCCGCCGATCTCATTGCGTACTTCGGCACCGGCTCGGTGGCGGCGCTCCTCTATTTCGAGATCGCCCCGGCATGGGTTATTGCGGTCTGGGCTGCGTTGTCCCTTCTCCTGAGCGCAGCGGCCCTGGCGTTTGGCCGCCGTGTGTTCCTGGAGCAGGCCCACCTGCTGGCGGCGGGCGTAGTCATCCGCAGCCTTGCCCACAACATCTTTGGCGGAAGCTACTTTGCCGCCGGGGAATGGCACGGGCGGTTCTCCATTCTCGCCATCGCCGCGGCCCTGCTGTTGGCGAACCTGCCGGTGGCCTTCCGCCTGCGCGCACGCTACCGCGGGGAGCCGATACCGAAACTCGATACCTGGCTGGCGATCCGCTATCCCGAGCAGGTGTTCTTCTTTGCGCCGGTTGCGCTGGCCACGCTCACCATCGCAATCAAGATGAATCCGGGAATGGTCACGCTCTCGTGGGGCATAGAAGGCGTCCTGATTATTCTGATCGGCCTGCTGGTTTCCGAGCGCAGCTATCGCCTGACCGGGCTTTTTTTGCTCCTGCTTTGCGTGGCGAAAATCGTGGTTCGCGACGCTTGGCTTCTCGGCGAGCGTGATCGCTACACCACGTTCATCGTGCTGGGCGCTGCGCTGACCCTCGTTTCCCTTCTCTACGGCCGTTACCGTGAGGCTGTAAGGCGGCTGCTATGAAGCGCCTGTTCCTGCTTGTCCTGGTGGTGGCGGCGGCCGTAACCGCCCTCTACTTTGCGCAGCGCCGAAAGAGTGACGACAGGGTCGGTCCCAATGCACTCCTGGACGTGGCGGCCGATTGGCAACACGATCTCTCCCGCGCCCCGATGCACATGACGCGGCTTTCCGATGGCGACGAAATCCGCATCGGGCGCAACCTGGTAGAGGCCTACCGGCTCGGCGCCGCCGAAAAGGATCCACGCGCGGAGGCCATCCAGGAATACGTGAAGCAGGTCGGAACGCGGGTGGCGTCGCATGCGCACCGCAAGATTCCTTTCGAGTTCTTTCTCGATAAGAATCCGGACCTCATCAATGCCTTCGCATTGCCGGGTGGAAATGTGGTGGTCGGTCTCGGCTTGCTCCGGCAGATGCACAGTGAGGACGAACTGGCCTTCGTCCTCGCGCACGAGATCGAGCACATTGACCACTATCACGCCATCGAGCGCGTGCAGATTGAGGCGCAACTGCACAAGTTGAATCTGGATGTCGTCGCCGAGCTTGCCGAAATTCCGCTCACCTTGTGGCAGGTTGGATATACAAAAGACCAGGAGTTCGAGGCCGATCGCGAAGGGCTGTTGCTCGCAGCAGAGTCGGGTTTTTCCCCGCAAGGTGCTATCGATCTGATGAACACATTTGTCCGGCTGGACCGCGAGTACATTGCACAATCGCAGACACCGGTGGACGCGCTGGGTCACTTGGCTATCGAAAGCCTGTCTGGATATTTCCGTTCCCATCCGCTGACCTCGGAACGACTCGCGCAGGTCGAAAAATTGATTGCGCAAGCCGGGCTGCACTCAAGCTCCGTTCCGGTGTCGTTCCCACCGAAGGTCCAGGCACTACTTCGATAGACCTCCTGGTTTCGGTAGTGGCAAATCAAATTTAGTCGTATAGAAGCTTCAGGTTGATCACTTTGATCATCATGCGGCAGTCCAAGCACGCTTAGATTATTGGACGGTTCGGGATCACGGGTTGGACAACGGGTTGAAAGGGGCGACCCGCAACTGAAGTCCTGCAGGTAAGTTATTTAGAATGAGTGGGGAAATGGTAGGCACGACTGGATTCGAACCAGCGACCTCTTCCGTGTCAAATAGGTTCGGATTCCTAACTCATTGATTTTAAAGCGCACTGATGGCTCAGAAAGCGCACAAAAGCACCCAAAATGAGGCTTCAGCACCCTGATCGAACCCAAAATTTGGTGCGAAAGAAGAGGTCAAGGTAGGAACATAGGCTGGGATGGGACAACTACACGGTCTGCAGATCGTCGCTTATCGGAGCAGTGGATTTTGAGTCCCATTTTTCCACGATATTGCAAAGGGCCGATTACCGCACAACCTAATAACTTAAT
>Ga0335069_10015039_pt1 | contig 10822 bp, 10 predicted proteins | sample Lox_Sample_11_FD_206714 | JGI IMG/M metagenome (GOLD analysis project Ga0335069, IMG submission 206714) | Soil microbial communities from Loxahatchee National Wildlife Refuge, Florida, United States - Lox_Sample_1.1 | ecosystem: Environmental > Terrestrial > Soil > Wetlands | place: USA... | reverse complement strand
TCGTGGCCTACGGTCGCACTGCCGAGATTGTGCGTGATTATGTGACCAAGGGAAGTCAGCTATTCATCCAGGGAAAGATCCAGACCCGCTCGTGGGATGACAGGCAATCCGGCCAGAAGCGGTATCGGACCGAGATATTCGTCCATGACCTGACGTTGCTCGGCGGCGGTAAAGAAGTGGATGAAACTTACTATCGCGGCCGGCGTAAAGACAATGCACCGAGGAGAGAGAATCCTGCGCCGCAATTCGAACGGGAATACCAGGACCAGGAACTCAGCCCGGACGAAATTCCGTTCTAGCCAAGCCCTTCTACTTGGTTGCTTTCTTGATCTTTGCCCATCGTGCCTTTTGGGCGGCAGCGATTCTCGCGCGCGCCTCGGGTGAGAGCCGACGCTTTTTCCCTCCGGCTCCCGCGGCCTTGGTTTCGTGGTGGCCATCTTTGCCAGCCAGAATTGCGCGTACCTGCTCAAGCTTTTGAATCTCCGCGTCGATCTCCGCGAGAATGCCTTTCATTTCCATACGAAGAGTCTAACAGCGGCGAAGAGCCGCCTGGTTCTCTCAAAGGCCAGCCGATCCGTTCATGATCAGTATTCGATCAAGACGGAATGCGGCGGGCTTCTGTGCGCGCATCTCAATCCAGGAGCTAAAGCGATGGCAACCGAAGAAACCAAAGCAAGTCCTGATCCGAACAATCTCTTTGTCGAACTGGCAGAACCGTTCGATCCCAGCGAGATCAAGTGGCGTGTCACGCACACAAGCAGGGATGGCAGCCGGGGCGCGGTAATCGCGTTTGCAGACCCGCGTGCCTATACCGACCGGCTCAATCAACTATTTACGCCGACCGGGTGGACGCGGACCTATGACGTTTCGACCGTGTCCTCAGTGACCCGGACGAAGAAAGACAAGCTCATTCAGACCGGCAAAGTGCTGGTGACGTGCATTCTCACAATCACCGGACTGGGTTGTCATTCCGGGAGCGGAGAAGAGTGGGCCGACGAAGAGAACGCGATGACCTCGGCAGAGGCGCAAGCGTTCAAGAGGGCAGCAAGCTGCTTTGGACTGGGCCGCTACCTGTACAACTTCACCGAAGTGTGGGTCTCTCTTAACGAACACCGTCAGCCAACGCAGTTTCCGCAGCTTCCGCAATGGGCGCTTCCCAGAACTCACCGCGTGAAGGCACACCCGGCATCCGGACCACGTCCTCCCGTAATCCAAAGAGGCCCTATCAATCAGAAGACTACAACCAAAATCGAGAGCTTTCGCCGCATTCTCGGAGACGGAATCTACGGCGAGATTCTCTGGCGAGCCGGCCACGCACGACGAGCGAATGAAATCCCAAATGCGCAGTTCCAGGTGAACGTGGCGGAAGCGATGGAGCGCGCCGCACGAGGTGTTCACAAGGCGAACTCTTTGGCAGAGCAGATCGGCGAGGCATCTTTCATCGCCGTCATGGACAAACTCCACATCGAGTCGATGACAACCATTCCGAGGCTCGAATGCCTGAAGACTCTGGTGGCTGAGCTTGAAGAGGAAGCGGCGCGGTCCGTCGCCTGATTCATGGCCTGCTACGACTTTCTCAAACGGGAGCATTTATGCGGAATGTCACTATGATTCGTTCGGAGCCCGGGCTCATATCGATTCCGGTGGAAAGAGCGGTCTACTGCCAATCCTGCCAAATGGTCTCAACATCACTTGGACGATGCGGATTGTGCGGGTCGGAGCGGATTATCGAATTGGCTCCGCTGTTTTCGAATCCATGGGATCCGGGCCCTGTTCCTGCAGCCGCTCTTGCGGCGTGAAGCTGGCGACCGCGAAGCTCGATTTGATACTCGGCGATTACGTACTCATCGAGATGAGCTAAGCGACAGATACTCGTAGAATCTGAAGAAGCCGCAAAAAAAGGAGGGAAGAACGCACCACATGAGACGTCCTCCCCCTTCCTAGGAGTTCGAGAATACGGAGACCGCATGAACACGGAGTATTCTCGACCCTCAAGAACCGTCCCGATTATTCAGTCCGCAAGGCCTGCGTCGGATTGATTCGCGACGCTCTCCATGCGGGAACGAGGCAGGCCAAAACCGCAACCGCCAGCAGCGTCGCAATCACGCCGGAGAGGACCACAGGATCGAGAGGCTTCGTTCCGAAAAGCATCGATTGAAAGATGCGTGTCGCTGCGAAGCTCATCACCAAACCAAGCCCGAGCCCAAACAGCGCTGGCCGCAAGCCATCCATTAGCATCAACTTCAAGAGTTGATCTCGTTGCGCGCCGAGCGCCATGCGGATTCCCAGTTCCGAGGTCCGTTGCGTGGTCAGATACGAGAGCACGCCGTACAATCCCACCGAAGCAAGAATCAGCGACAAGACAGCAAAAGCCAGCACCAGCGTTGCACTCAGACTCGCATTCACCAGGGACGCGCCAATGATCTGGTTCATGGTGAGCACATCTGAGACCGGAAGTTCAGGATCGAGGGAAGCGATCTGTTTTTCGAGCGGCGCCGAGAATTGCAATGGATCCGTTGCCGTGTGAACCACGAGCATTGCACCGCTCCGGCCTTCAAGGATGGGGAAATACATAGTCGCCTTCGGCTCTTTGCCGACTTGGTACAGCGTGTCGCCGACCACGCCCACAATCTCCCAATCCACCAGGTTAGGTGCTCCATCATGGGCGCGCCCCGGAACGTGCAAATGCTTACCGATAGGATTGTCGCCCGCGAAATATTGCTGAACGAATCGACGACTCACGATCACCTTGTACGACCGCGCAACACGTTCGTCGCTGGTAAAGAACCGTCCGCTCACAAGCGGAATTCCAAGCGCGCTGAAGTAGCCTGGATCGGCCCAGCGCGACAGCGCGTCCGGCAAGTGTTCGCCCGCTTTGAGGGGAGGATGCTCCTTCACCGTGAATTCGTCGGTGCCCCAATATCCTGTTCCCGGAACCGTGGTTCCCAATGCAGCGCCGCGAACTCCGGGCATAGCTCTCACTCGCGCGAGCAGCGCTTCATTGAATGCGTTTTGCTTCTCCGCGGTGTCGTATTTCTTTCCGGGCAGGCCGTAATTCAGCGTGAGCACGTTTTGTGTCACACAGCCTACATTGACTGAACGCAGCCCCAGAAAACTCTTGAGCAGCAGCCCGGCGGCCACCAGCAGCACCACGGTGATTCCAATCTCCGCGGTCAGCAGCGATTTTCTGAGCGCCGTGCGCGCAACGCTGCTCGATCCGGTCCGGACCGAGGTTTCGAGGGCCTTCAACATCGACTTGCCGGTTGTCGAAAGAGCTGGCAGCAAGCCTGCAATCAGCGCCGCAGTGAACATGAGCGCGCAGGCTAGCGCAATCACCGAACCATCCATGTGAATGCTCTGCGCGGTGGGCAGGTCCTTCCACGTTTTTGCCAGCCACCGAGTGGCGCCCAATGACAGCAGAATCCCGCCCAGACCGCCGGCTGTGCAAATCAGAATACTCTCGGCGATCTGTCCGCGAATCAGGGTGGCCCGCTGAGCGCCGAGAGCGCTTCGTATCGCCACCTCTTTCTGCCGCGCCGCGCCCCGCGCCACCAGCAGGTTGGCGACATTGAGGCAGCCAATAAGCAGCATGCAACCAACTGCGGAGAGCATCAGAGTCAGCGGCTTCTTCACATCTCCGGCAAGATCCTCGTTCAGCGAGCGCGAAACAACATCTTCAGCCACCGGATCGTGCGGGTACAGCAAGTGATTCTGGTACTGTACGGCGCCCACCTGCGCGATTGCGTTGGCCAGGCTTACGTCAGGGCGGAGCCTTGCCACCACATAGCTCCCATGCCAGTCGTGATGCTGAAGCATCTCAGGACTGGCATTGGCCTTGTAGGTAACCCAAAGCTGAATTCTGTCATCGGGATACTTGAACCAAGAAGGCAGCACGCCGACCACTGTGTAGCGCCTGCCGTCAAGGTGAATCTGGCCGCCCACAATCTTCGCGTTGCCTGCAAACCGCCTCTCGAACACGCTCCAGGTCAACATCACAACGGCGCTGCCGCGCTGATCGTCCGCCTCAGTAAAGTCCCGGCCCAGTGCCGGCTGCACTCCAAGCAGCGAAAACAGATTCGAGGAACCTGCCGCTGCGGGGACCGACTCCGGCAATTCGTTGCGCACACCGGTGAGGTTGTACCCGTCGTAACGCCAGACTGCCATATCTTCAAAACCATGCGTCTTCGAGCGCCAGTCGTAGAAGTCGGCTGGCGCAACAGGGTGGTAGCTGAGTTCCCCTCCTCGGAAGTGTTCGTACACCATCACCAGCCGCGCGGCGTCGCGAAAAGGCAGCGGCCGCAGCAGCACCGAACGTACGAGGGTGAAAAGCGACGTGGCAGCCCCCAAGCACAAGGCCATGACCGCAATCGCGATGATAGAAAATCCGGGCGTGCGGCTCAACGTTCGAAAGGCGTATCTTACGTCGCGGGCGATACCGGCGAGTTGCTGAGGCGTGTTCTGCACCCACAGCGACTCGCGCACCTTCTGCGCGTTGCCGAATTTCAATCGGGCCTGCCGCCTGGCTTCGTCGGGGGACATGCCGCGAGCCTCATTGTCGGCAGTCTCTTCCGTCAGAAAAGTGTCGATCTCGTCCTGCAACTCGGAGTCGGAGCGTTTGCGGTGGAGGAATCTCATCCAGCTCATTGCGCACCGCCTTCTTCACCCATCACTAGGCCAATGGCCCGAGTCATCTGCCGCCAGCGGCTAGTTTCGCGAACCAACTGTTTACGGCCTTCTGCCGTCAACCGGTAAAACTTGGCCTTGCGATTGTTCTCGCTCGCACCCCAATAGGAAGAAACCCATCTTCGGTCTTCAAGCCGGTGAAGTGCCGGGTAGAGAGATCCCTGTTCCACCTCAAGAATCTCTTCGGAGGTGCGCTCAATGACTTTCGCGATTGTGTGCCCATGCGCGTCTCCACCGACGAGGGTTCGCAGGATCATCATGTCCAGGGTGCCCTTGAGCATTTCATTCTGTGGTTCGCTGCTTTTTCCCATTGATCTCTCCACTAGAAGTTCGATGGGAACGAATCATACACCACTCGAACTTCTATGGGAATCAAAAAATTGGACAGGGCGTCGATTGACGACTTCAGATGGGATGAGAAGGCCAAATCGCTCACCGAGCCTAGCGCTGCCATGGATGGCGGGCTATCCCTTAGGGTCTCCCCCCAAGAAAATCCACAATCAAGGTGAAACCATGCGTAACGTCGCCCGCCTGAAAATGGGCTACTACCCATTGCCGGAGAGCGAAGGAGTGAAACTGCGCTCTCTTCTTACCTATTCTCAGTCCGCCTCGGTCATTGACCCATGCGTGGGCCAGGGTGCCGCGCTCCACTTGGTCACCAGTAACGCACCGGTTCGACGCTATGGGATCGAACTCGATGCGGAACGCGCGCGTATCGCTGACGCGAGCGGGATCGAAACGATTCAGGGCAATACGTTCGACGCGTTGGCAAAGCCAGAATCCTTCTCGCTTCTGTATCTCAATCCGCCCTACGACTCCGAAATTGGCTCGACTGCGAATCGGCGTATGGAAGCCGTATTCCTAGAGCACACATACCGGTGGCTGGTGATGGGCGGTGTCCTTGTCCTCGTGATTCCATACGAACGGTTGCACGACTGTGCTGGGATTCTCAGTTCACATTTCGCCGCGCTGAATGTGTTTCGCATGACCGATCCCGAATCGGTCCAATACAGGCAGATTGCTGTTCTGGGCGTCCGTAACGATGTTCGGAGCGCCGCGCTCGAAAGGAACAAACGGCAGTTTCACAACATTGGTGTTTATGGAAGCTTCCTGAAGGTGCCGGAGTTGCAGCCGGGCGTTTGCCAACCCTACTCAGTGCCCCAATCTAGCGAAACCACCCTCACCTACCGGAGCCTTCCATATGACATCCTCGAAGATCTGTTGCCCCATTCGCCGGCTTGGAAGCAAGTGGCACCACTGCTCCTGCCGAGCGACGATGTGGCGACGGGTCGGCCGATCACGCCACTGCATGGCGGTCACGTGGGGCTGCTCTGTACTGCCGGTCTGCTCAATGGCGTTTTCGGCGAGGGAGAGGACCGGCACATCGCCCGCTGGCGATCAGTCAAGCATGTGACCACATTTGTGGAGCAGGAAGGCGACGCAGAGGTGATCCATCATCGCGAACGATGGACCAACGAATTGCGGTTGGTCTATGCGGACGGAAGAACGCTCAAGCTGACCGAGACCCCAGCGAAGAAGGAGGACGAAGCCGATGGAGAATGCGCACCTGCGGCTCGGGCTGCTTGAGTATGTTCGCTTTACGGAAAAGGCCTCGACCCGCATTCGGTTGCGGGTCGATCGGTATATAGGGGAGGATCGGCAAGCTCATTTGCTGAGTGTCTTCGGAAACGATTCGGATGTCGGTGCGGTTACTGCTGCGGTCCATGAGAAAGCTACGTTCAGCATCACTTTCCCGAATGGGGCCGAGAAGGAAGTCTCGTTTGGAGAACATGCTTCCTGCTACAAGGGCGCGGTTAGTCTGCCCTGGAGGAAACAGCCCGTCCGGCATCTGGTCGCTGTCTCTCAACATCTCCATGCGAACGGCAGTACAGGTCAGACATTTCTGCTGCGATACCAGCGCGAGCAGGCGTGGGCGACGCTGGTGAGCTTCCTTGGTCTCCCTGCATGCCCCACATGGGCGGACCATATTCTTGCAGTCGTTGAGAGGAAAAAGCGAGTCGAGGAGATCGATGGGATCGGCTGCCAACCCGTACTAATCTCGGCTGCGACCGAAGAGGTCCTTGAGTGGATCGGTGAGGGACTGCGTTCGCAGGCGTTGGCGTTCCCCGTGATGAGCGGCCCCATACGCTGGCCGGAATTCTCGATTCCCAATGTGTTGCAATCTGTCGCCCCCCTCCTCGCCTAGTTCTCCACCCGCTCGCAGGTTCCTCGTTTTCTCCGCTACCAATCCAAACAAATTGTTCTTGGGAGGCATCTCCATGGAGACGACCTTCGACTACTTGCGCCGGTTCGGCCAGACATTAGCCGAACGGATTCTGGCGACCTATCCGCCGCTGCAAAGCACGAAAGATCCGGTTGCACCTTCTCTCAACTCGCTGCTTCGCAAGCCCCTCCCTGCACAGGCACTCGTCATTACGGGTACTGCGAAGTATCTCCGTGATGGTAATGCGGTGCGCATTGTTGCTGAATGTGGCGCCGGAAAGACCTTTATGGCGCTTGGCACCATACATGTCCTCAGCGGTGGACGGCCAAGTTCAACGCTGGTGATGTGCCCCTCGCATATCACCCACAAGTGGGCGCGAGAAGTGCTCCTCACGATTCCGCGGGCTCGCGTCTTCCTGATTGAGGACATGCGTAATGGAGGCGATGTGAGCCGGCCTCACGGTATTTGTGAAGTCAAGCTCAACAAAGGAAAAACGGTGTATGAGGGAAAGCGGCTCTCTCTGGCGGACTTGAGGAGCATGGGGCGGAAGGAATGGCAAAAGCGCTTCCCGGGCCCGACGTTCTTCATTACCGGCAAAGACAAGGGCAAGTTGAGCTACTTCTGGGACCATGTCTATCTCAGGGCGAAGTCGGGCCCCAATCTTGGCGGTGTCGTCAATCCTGATTCCGGCGTGGCGATCCTAGATTCCGAGATGGAGAAGCTCACGAGCCTCGATTTCAGGGACAAGGTGAAGGTCGCGGAGACTCTGCCCGGAAGTCGCGGCGGGAGGATGAGGTTCTCGCCTCTTTGGCAGGCGGATCGCACGCGCATCCAGCGCATGGCGCCAATCGAGTACGTGGGCCGATACATGAAGGGCTGGTTTGACTTTGCCATTGCCGATGAATTGCATCAACTCGCCGGTGATACGGCGCAGGGAAATGGTCTCGGTGTTCTCGGCCGAGCTGCGCGCAGATTGATCGGTCTTACCGGAACTTTGATGGGCGGATACGCCGACGACCTGTTCAACATCTTCTTTCGGATGGAGCCTCGCGTGATGGTGCGCCAGGGCTTCGCCTACGGAGGGCAAGGAAGACGCGACTTCCAGGAGCAGTACGGCGTTCTTGAAACCATCGAGAAGGTGGAGGATCCCGATAACGCCTGCTCACGAGCAACCAAGAAGACCGTTCGGGTTCTGCGGAAGCCCGGGGCATCCCCGTTGCTTTTCGGGAAGTTCCTCATGAGTTCGACGGCTTTCCTTTCGCTCGAAGACATCTCCGACAATCTGCCTCGATACGACGAGAGCGTGATCTCTGTGGATATGGATGAGATGCTCCAGAAAGCCTACGAGCGGCTGGAAGAAGAGATTCGCGCGGCGATGAAGGAGCACCGAGGCAACAAGAGCCTGATGAGCATTCTGCTCAACACTCTGTTGCTGTATCCCGACCATCCATACGATTTCGATCAGATTTGGGCGCGCGCTTTCGATCCGCAGTCGAGAGAGTATGTGAGATTCCTGGTCACTGAACCAGAAAACCTGACCCGGGATACGCTCTATGCGAAGGAACGCGCCTTGATTGCAGACATCAAAGACGAATTGCGCCAGGGTCGGCGTTGCCAGGTCTATGCCACCTACACGGGCGAAAAGGACGTCACGCTCCGTTTGCAGGCGGTGCTTGAGCGGGAAGGCGTACGGACGGCGGTACTTCGCTCATCGGTCTCGACGGACAAGCGGGAAGACTGGTACGACCGGCAACTGAAGGCAGGCGTAGAAGTCGTGATCTGCCATCCCAAGCTGGTCGAAACCGGGCTCGACCTGTTGGCGTTTCCAACTCTCTACTTCTACGAAACGGGGTATTCTCTGCACACGCTGCGGCAGGCCAGCCGCCGATCGTGGCGTATCGGCCAGCGCCTTCCCGTGCGAGTCAAGTTCGTCACGTATGCAGGCACCATGCAGGAGACATGTCTCAGGCTCATGGGCAAGAAGATGCTCGTGGCCCTGATGATGGAGGGCAAATTCACGGGTGAGGGACTGCAGGCACTCGATACCGACGAGGACCTGATGAGTGCGATGGCGCGCGAACTGGTGGAGAAGGCTCGAGTCGGAGAATCCGCCGACGCAGTATGGAGAGACCTCGACAAGGAGCGCGAGAAGATCCAGCCACGTTCCTCAGCCGTGGCCGAGCCCGAGACGGAAGAAAGCTCCGCATCAATGCTCGAAGTGCCGATGCTCGAAGTGTCGGGGCAGCCCTCTTCACAGCCTCTGCCAATTACCTTCGGCCTTGATCCGATCGAGCCGACAGGGGCCGGTAAGCGGAAGAAGACCATACTGTGGCCGAAGGCCACTGAAACCAATGTGCAACTCAGCCTATTTGACTGAGTTGCACGCGCGCACTTGGAGGTCGCACATGAACGAAGAACGGGGGAGAATTCGCTGCCGGAATTGCGAACTCGTCCAGTGGAGTGAGCAACCGAATTGCCGCCGATGCGGCGCCGCACTGCCAGAGCCAATGGTGAAGATTGTCGAGCGGGTTGTCGAGAAGGTAGTGATCCGGCAGGACCCGGAATGTCTGGCCGCTCTTGAGCAGGCACAGAAACTGATCGTGACGGCATCGGAGCGCTTGAGCCTGCAACCTTCGGAGCCAGTGTCGCTGGTTCCGGCAACTGCCTCGTTTCCGACCTTGGTCGAAGTCGAGCGGCGAATGATCGTCGCGGCCTACCAGAAGTCGAGCGGTAAGCCGCTCGAAGCCGCGCGGCTGCTCGGAATTGGGAAGACGACCTTCTACCGGAAGCTGCGGGAGCTCAAGCAGGCAGCGTGAAGAGCCCGCGCAGCCCTTCCTTCGAGCACGCGTGCGGCCGTAGCCCAAATGTGCGGGCAAGGAAGGTCCGTTTCGAATCTCACTAGAAACACCCCTGAAGGAGTTACTATGAGCACTCTCAAAGCCGAAGCGCTCGTGCGCGAGTTCCACTACCACGGGATCCGCATTCCAGATCCATGTCCGGAACTTTCCGTAGAACAAGTTCGCGACCTGCTGACACCCCAATACCCGGAAATCGCTACGGCATCAATATCCGGGCCCGACGCAACCGGAACGGCGCTCCGATACACATTTAGCCGCGCCATCGGCACGAAGGGTTGACATGCGGAAAGAAGTCGATACGCCGGCGGATCTCCTCGCAATGTTTGCGGCCAGGGTGGCAGCGCCGCCGCCCAGAGAGAACCAGCTACTCGTGAGGCATTTCCAATGCAGAGAATCGCTCAAAGCATCCCAGTGCCTCGCAGAAGCGATGGACCGCTACGTCGTCGAGGCCGATCAGGTGCTGCCGACAGCCGCGGAATTGTTATTCCCGCCGGCGTAGAGACCCTCGCACCAGCTTTCTCCCTAGCGTTACCAGTTCTTCAGGGTGCTCCCGCAGTCTATAGCCACGAATTCCGCGCCGAGTTGTTGTATGAGCTATGCGGAGCGCTGGTTCGTGAAGGCTTGGCTGGACCGGAGATCTGGCGGAATTCGGAAGAGAGCGCGGTGCTTTTTGCACAGCGCGCCATCATGCAGAGCGTCGGTGAGACATGCTGGAGCCTCCTCCAGCGCAATGTCGAGTATCACCTCACCATCAGTGACGTTGCCGATCAAGATGGCGAAGAGAAGCTTTTGGGCAATGGCCGGCTCGCTGTCACAATCGAGTGTGGCGGGAGTGGGTTTCTCAGGTTGGGTCCGGCCATCGAAGCGCTTGAATCGGAGTCGGAGGGTTTGGGCGCCGCATTCTACTGGGCCCTGACGTATGCGCTCTACCGCGTGATGCGGGTCTACAACCACGATGACGCATTTCAGTACGAAGAGCGAATGAAAGAGTACGCCGAAGATGATCCGGAAAATCCTGAACAATACGAATTTCCCGAGGTCGAGAACTCGTTGCCCG
>Ga0335069_10015038_pt1 | contig 10822 bp, 9 predicted proteins | sample Lox_Sample_11_FD_206714 | JGI IMG/M metagenome (GOLD analysis project Ga0335069, IMG submission 206714) | Soil microbial communities from Loxahatchee National Wildlife Refuge, Florida, United States - Lox_Sample_1.1 | ecosystem: Environmental > Terrestrial > Soil > Wetlands | place: USA: Florida... | reverse complement strand
TCTTCGCGAAACCATTTGTTCAGCGAATCGCGAACGCTGAGTTCGTCGTCCACGATCAGGATTTTGCCCTTGTTCACAGTTACCTCGCAGCGGCCATGGTTGCGGCCGCGGAACCCGGCTGGGACACCAGGTGCCCATCCGTGGGAAGAAAGATGTAGAAGATCGTGCCCCGACCCAGTTGCGACTCGACTTCGATGTTGCCGCGGTGGCGCTCGACGATGTTCTTGCTGATTGCGAGTCCCAGTCCGACGCCCTTGCCGCCTTCTTTCGTGGTGAAGAACGGCTCAAACAGCTTCTTCATAGCGTCTTCGGGAATGCCGGCGCCGTCGTCGCGAATCTGTATGGAAACCTGTCCGCTGGGCAGCGCGCGCGTGCGATACCAGAGGTTGCCGCCACGCGGCATAGCCTCGATGGCGTTCATGGTGAGAGCCAGGAACACCTGCTCGATCTGAGCGCCATCGCATTGCACGCGCGGCAGATTGGGATCGAGATCGGTTTCAAGATTGATGGAACTGTTGTCGAGATGGTGCTGCACCAGCATCTGGCAGCGATGCAGGATGTCGTTCAGGTCGTGGAAATCAATGTTCAAGGGCGCCGTGCGCGAGAACGTCAGCAGGTTCTTTACCAGGTCGCCGCAGCGTTTGCTCTCGGTCTCGATCAGGTGCAGGCAGTCATACATCTCTTTGCGGCGCTCTGCCTTGATCTCCACTTTGTCGAGCCAGCGCCGCAGCAGCTTCGAATAGGTCAGAATGCCGGACAGGGGATTATTGATCTCGTGGGCGACCACCGCGGCCATCTTGCCGAGCGAAGTCATCTTTTCCACATGGATCATCTGCTGCTGCGCACTGGTTAACTCGCGCGTTTTCTCTTCCACGCGCGATTCGAGGGTTTGCGCCCAGGCGGTGATTTCCTGGTTTGCCTTCTCGAGTTCGAGACTGGTGTGGTTGAAGGACTCTGCGAGGTTGCCGAGTTCGTCCTGCGAATTGACCGCGATCTGGAAGCCCAGGTCTCCTTCGCCGAGCCGCTCTGTGCCAGAAATGAGCGCTTTCACCGGCCGATCGACGTAGTGCCAGATCAGCAGCGCGATCAACACGCCAAGTAGCACTAGCGCTCCGATCACATAGAACAGCATCCGCCAGCTGCTCTCACGCAAATTGGCGTCGGCCACCGACAACGACATATTGGTGTCGAGCACGCCGAGAATCTTCTGTTCCGCGGGATGCGCATGGCAGGACGCGTTACTGCATGACGGCTGATTTTCGATCGGCGTGATGATGCCGAGCACGCGGCTATTGCCATTGTTGAAGATGCGGAAACGCTGCCTGCCTTTCAGTTCAGCGCGCGTTTGCGAATCCGCATGGCAACCGGTGCAGGCCTCGTTCGCGGGATTGATTTGTCGTTGAACTTCTATCGCATCAGTAGAGTAGGCCACGGTGCCCTGGTTATCGATGATGCGAATGCGAACGATGCCGGGTTCCTTGCCCACGGTGGTAATCAGTTGGTCCAGCGCTTCGCGGTCGTTGTGCAGCATGGAGTAGGAAGCGCTGGCTTTGATCATGTCGCTGAGGCGCTCGGCGGCGCTGAGCGTGCTGGCTTCAAGATGAGTGCGATGCAGCCGCAACGTCACATACCCCAGCAGCGCGAAGATGATGACGAGTGCCGACAGCAGCACCAGGATCAGCTTTGCGCCCAAGCTATGGGACAGGCGAACCCAGTGCCCCCAAAGAGTCTCTGGGCTCGCCTGTTCCCCGGGTTGTGGTTCAGTCGTTGGCATGGCTCATGACTGGCGACTTCGCGAACACTGGAGCCTCGGCTGTTATCGCCGTGGGCTGTTCGTGCTCGGAGAAGATCGGCAGGTACTCCACTGCCAGACGGAAGAGGGCAAAGCCCATGGCGATGATCATCATCGTCACCATGAACTCGGTCCATTTCGGTACGTAGTGGTGTCCGACATATTGCTCGAACCCGATGAGGCTGATGTTCAAGCGATTCGTGACAAAGCCGAGCAGGCTGATCACGGCCGCCCAGTACAAGCCCTGGGGTGACAACCGGATCTTCTTGAAACTGAGCAGCGCGATTGGAATCACGAACGCCAGCGCCAGTTCCAGCCACAGGAAGTACGCCTCGTAACTCGGAGTGACTACCTGGCGCAGAACTCCACGATGGTAGAAGTCCTCGAAGCGAAGCAGCGCGTTCACCCAGAGGGCCACCAACAAGGCGCCGCCCAGGGTGACGAGCACCTTGGTTTCCAGGTGCCGGCCCATTGCTTTGGCGCTCTGCGTCGATTCAAAGATCGTCATCGCTAAACCGACAGCAACCGCCGAACCGAAGAAGAAAAATGGAAGAGCGGGCGTGTACCAGAAGGGATGAAGCTTGCTCGGCATGATCAGGTAGAGCGATCCCAGCGAACTCTGGTGCAGCGTCGAGAGCAAAATGCCCAGAACGATCAAGACGGGGTAGATTTTCTTTACCCACTTAATGCCTGCGGGGAAATTGAACCGCTCGAAAACGTTCGGCAAAAATTCGAAGAAGAGCACCGTCGTGTATGTCATGACACAGGTGCCGACCTCGAACATCACCGAGTGCGGGTTCATGTAGATCATCTGGTGCCAGATGAACCACGGGCGTCCGAGATCGAACAGCAGTCCGACGATGAACAAGAGGTAGCCCAGGAACGCTGTCAGTACCGCTGGCTTTACGACGCTATGCAGGCTCTCGACGTTGAAGAGGTAAACCGCGCCGACCATGCAGAATCCGCCGGCCGCCAACATGACGCCGCACAGGCAGTCGAAGCCGATCCACAGGCCCCAGGGGAACTGGTCGGTCATGTTGGAAACTGCGCCCAGTCCGTGGAAATAGCGCACGTAGCTGGAATAAATGCCGAGCACCATGATGACGATGAAGACGACTCGCCAGAAAGTGAGCTTGAATTTCATTGGGCGCCCCCGTTCTTCTTGCCTTCCACCGCAGCCACTTCTTCTCGACGATGAGAGATCCAGTAAATTCCGCCGAGCACCAGCGTCCATACCGGAATGAAGTCGGGAATTTTGTCCATGATCCTGCCGGTGTATTCGGGCATTGGAGTTTCGCCAAGCTTGGCCGACGCCGGATAGCCGAACGCTTCCACTTCGGAGCCGGCAATAATCAGGACGCTGGTTCCGCCGACTTCGTGGAGTCCGTAGATGCGGTCGAGGTAATTGGTGGGATTCTTCTTGATGCGGTCTTTGGCTTCGGCGACAAGATCGTCGCGGTCGCCGAATTTGGTGGCGCCGGTGGGGCAGATCTCGGCACAAGCGGTCTGCTTGCCTGCCGCCAACCGATTGGGGCACATGATGCATTTGCGCACGCGTGGGTTCAGTGCTCCCCATTCGTACTTCGGTTGGCTGAAGGGGCAGGCCACCATGCAATAGCGGCAGCCGATGCACTTCCAGACGTCATAGGCGACCGGGCCCTCTTTCGTCTTGTGAAGGGCTCCGACGGGGCAGACCGAAGCGCACGCCGGCTTCTCGCAATGCATGCAGAGGCGGCGCATGAACTTGTCATCTTTGGTGACAATACAGGTGAATTTGTGTTCCGACTGGAATGCCTGGGCGGCAATCTTGTCGTCGTAAGGTAGCTTGTTCTCCTCTGCACAGCCCTGTTCGCACTGCTTGCAGCCGATGCAGAGCGTGGCATCGTAAAGGATGGCCTTGCTCATAGACGGGGGCTCCGGGTGAATTACCCCGTTAGCGGAGGGCGGGTTCGGAAGCGGGGTCAGAAATGGTAATGGGTCGTACCGGACGGCGTGGGTCGCAGTGATTGAGTAGAAGCGTTCGGGTCTGAGGGTCTAGACCCGAACGCAATCTTGAGTTGCCGGTGGCGGGCGCTCGTCGATAAGTTGGCGAAACTTCCTTGGCCGGACTTCCACCGAATCGTGGTTCGGTGTTTATGACAGCCGACACTGCGTTTCCCGAAGCCGCCGGCTAAGTTCGGCGGAGATACCGTCGTTTACTTGAGGCTCTTTACGTATTCCGCAACAGCCTTCGCCTGATCGGCCGAAACGCCAGCTACGCCCTTCGAATGCGGGGCCTTCTTGCCGGCTTCGCCGTTCTGGACAAACGCGGCCACGTCAACCTTCGTACCCTTCAGAGCCGGACCGACTTTGCCGGCGCCATCGGGGCCATGGCACATCGCGCACTTCGCCTTGTAAACGGCTGCGCCGTCTTCAGCAGCCCAGGACAGACTGGGAACCACAACCATCAGAGCCACTGCAATTGCCAGCACCAGGATCGCGAGCTTCATGAGCTTCATTATTTATATGTCTCCTTGCCCAAATATTGGGTCCGATAAACCTGCCGCCGGCCATCGGACTTCCGGAACAGCAGAATTACAACGCAAGTGTCGACCTTTCAGCGGGTTGAGGCTGTGACCTAGCTCACTTTTCGAAGTGATTAAAAATTAAGCGGCCAGTGATCTAGAACCGGCCGAAAGATGAAAAATTAAGCAAGATGAGAGATGCAACAGTCGGTGGCATGGAAAAGATGCGAAACTCAGCTTGGTTTGGCCGCACATGAGGCAGCAGTTTCGAGTTCAAATTTCAGTTTCGGGTTGCCGCGCTGGCCATTGTTGCCGTGTCGGGAAGGTCCGCTCAATTTATCAGGAGTGTCTCCGGTCTCTGCCCATACGGCTGGACACTTCTTCACACAGACTGTCACGCCCCGACTATCGTATCTCGGAGGCCACCACACTTCGCACTGAGGGCGACACTGCACGAGGGCGTCCGCGTTACATAAGCCCTGAAAGGCAGTGGACAGGAGTGTTCTCGGCACATAAGAAATCTGCGCTACACTTTCTGGTTTCTAGAACAATTCACCTCTGTCACACGTATATCTCCGGAAGTCGGGTATTCTAGGATTAGTGCGTCTTCTCCTCGATATTTTCGGCCAGACCCTCAGCACATTGTGGAATCACAAGCTGCGGTCGTTTCTGACGATGTTCGGCATCGCCTGGGGGGTATTCTCGCTGTTGCTGCTGGTGGGGTTGGGCGAGGGCTTCCGGACGGGGAACCGCAAGCAGTTCGATTCCATCGGCGAGAACGTGATGTTCATCTGGGGCGGGCGTGCTCCCGCGGTGCAAGGCAATTTCACCAGCATGCACTGGTATTTCCTAACCGAGAAGGACTACCGATCGATTCTGAGGGGAGCGCCGTCGGTGGCGGATGCGGTGCCGGTGATCCAGCGCAGCGACATCAAGATGGTGAGCGACTACTTCAATACCAGCGGAAGAGTGGAGGGAGCGCCGCCGAAGTACAGCCAGATTCGATATCTGCCGATCGCAGACGGGCGTTGGATCAACGATGACGACGAAGCCGAGAAGCAGAACGTCATCGTACTGGGAGATGAGACGCGGCGGCTGCTCTTCTCGGGGCGGACGGCGGTGGGCTCGACGATCCTGCTGAACGGGATTCGGTTCCAGGTAATCGGCACGTTGCAACGCATCGGACACGGCGACAACGCGAACCAGAACATGCGCTGCATTATCCCCTTCAGCACGATGCGGACGTATTTTCCGCCACTGAACACGGGAGAGGCGGTCGATCCCATCTCCTTTATTAACTACCAGCCCAAGAGCCGCGCGCAGCATGAAGAGGCGAAGATCGAGGTCCACAAGATCATTGCGCGGAACCACGGGTTCGCGTGGAACATGCCGGACGCCTATGACGAGTGGGACACGATCAACACGGTCGACCAGGTGGGGAAGATTTTCGACGCCATGGACATGTTTCTCGGAAGCGTGGGGTTGGTAACGCTGGCGTTGGGCGCGATTGGCATTATCAACATCATGCTGGTGGCGGTCGCGGATCGGACGAAGGAGATCGGGCTGCGCAAGGCGGTGGGGGCGACGAACCGCAGCATTCTGTTCCAGTTCTTCGTGGAAGGCGCGTTCCTGACGCTGATGAGCGGAGCGATCGGGATGGGATGCGCGGAAGCGCTGATGTGGACAATCCAGACGTTCATGAAGATGGGGCTACCGAACGGATTCGATCCGCCGAGATTGGTGCCGATGACAGCGACGATGGCGATCGGATCGCTGGCGTTGGCGGGAGTGGTGGCGGGATTGTATCCGGCGCGCAAGGCCGCGATGCTGGAACCGGTGGAGGCGCTGCGGAAGGAATAGTATGCACCGCGACCTGCTCCAACAAGCGTATGCCGCGATGCGGCACGATTTGCGCAAGACCTTGCTGACCATCCTCGGCATGGCATGGGGAATCGCTACCGTGGTGCTGCTGCTCGCCTACGGAAATGGGTTTGGGCAGGCGATCAATAACATCTTCGAAAGCTTTGGCGCGCATGCCGTGGCGATTTTTCCGGGGAGAACATCACAACAGGCAGGCGGAAACAAGGCGGGAACGCAGATCCGGTTTACGGATACTGATGTCGATCTGCTGCGCAATGTAGTGCCGCTGGTGCGGCATGTCTCCCGGGAAGTCGATGTCGATAACGCGAACGTTGTGTATGAAGCCCGCTCGTACACGTTGCCGGTGACGGGGGCCGACCCTCCAGCAGTCGATATATGGAACCTGATCGTGGACGACGGGCGCTGGCTCAACGATGAAGATAGCGTTCAGCATTCCAAGGTGGCGGTGCTCAGTTCGGAAGCGAAGGACAAGCTGTTTTCCGGGATGCCGGCATTGGGGCAAACGATTCGCGTGAACGGAGTCAGCTTTGAAGTGGTGGGTGTCCTGAAGCCGAGGATGCAAGAAGGTGACAGCGACATCAACCGCAACGTGTATATCCCATACAGCGCATCGGACACCTTGAAGGATAACCACTACCTGGGCGGGATCTGGCTAGACTTCCAGGGCGTGGATCACGATAAAGTTACGAAGACCATCAAGGACGCGTTGGGCGCCGCGCACAATTTCAAGCCCGACGACACGCGCGCGGTGTTCGTGTTCGACGCGATGAAGCAACTGGACCAGTTCAACATCCTGACGCTGGCGCTCAAAGTGTTGCTCGGGTTTATCGGCACCCTGACGCTGGCGATCGGCGGGATCGGGCTGGCGAACATCATGCTGGTCTCGGTGACGCAGCGGACGCGGGAAATTGGCGTCGAAAAGGCGCTGGGCGCGAGGAAGCGGGACATCCTGTTTCAATTCCTGGCGGAGGCGCTGGTGATTACGGCGGTGGGCGGGCTGATCGGTATCGCGATGTCGTACGTGATTTCGCTTTCCGTCGGGAAGTTGACGCTGTACAGCGCGCTGGCGAGCCATGCCGATGCAGGAGATATCCGGCTGCTGGTAGCGCCGAAAATAGTGTTGATCGCCACAACCATTCTGGCGGTGGTGGGGATCATCAGCGGGCTGGTTCCTGCAGTGCGCGCGGCCAACCTGGATCCAATCGAAGCTCTCCGGTACGAGTGATCCGCAAACTAGACACATAATTGATACGATGTTATACTAACGCTGTCAAAGCATGGCGTAGGGCCTTGGCTTGTGTAAGGAGAGGCAGTGTCGCAAGTTTCAAGACGATTTTCCTATGAGGTAATGGTGAAAGCGGGTCCGAAACTCGCCTGGGAGGTATTTTCGGACTGGCGGCGTTGGCATACGTTCAGCAATGTTTATGGCCGGCTGGAATGGACCAAGGGACAGCCGTGGTCGGTGGGAAGCCGCCTGAGCATTGAGGTGCTGCGTCCCGTGCATACGGTGATCGATCACGTGATTACGCATTGCGAACCGGCGGAGCGAGTGGGCTGGATCGACCACGCGCTGGGTGTGACCATCGAGCAGTGGGTGGTGTTCGAACCGCGCAATGGATCGGGGACGCTGGTACACGTTACCGGCGATATTGTGGGTTCGGAACTGGACCTGAACGGTGTGCCCTTGCATCAATTCTTCCGGGATTTTACCCGCGAGTGGTACGAAGCCTACCGGGAAGTCTGCAACCAACTGGCGCCGATCAACTAGTTCCAATCCGGCGAATTTTCTGGGCGCTGTCGAATCCTGATTGCCTCGGGTGCGTGAGACGTGTCGGCTAGGCCGATCACCCTGGGGGCAAATGTGAAAAGAGCGGGCGTACTCCTGTGCCTGGGCCTGGTGGTGTCGATATGTGTGGGCGCGCAGACGGCGCCTCCTGACGCTCCCAAGGAACATCAGTCCGAACTAAAGCAGTTCTTCTCGTTCTCACCGCCGTTGAGCCTGGCGCAGGACACGCGTCCCATGACGGTTGGCAAGAAGTTTGAGCTGTTCGCGAGGAACACCGTTAACCCGTTCCAGTTTGTGGCGACGGCAGCATGGGCGGGGATTGCCCAGGCGATGGACCGCTATCCCGATTGGGGACAGGGCGCAGAAGGATACGGCAAGCGCTACGGTGCGGAATACGCCAACATGGCGACATCGAACTTCTTCGGAACGTTCGTCTTCCCGGCGATTCTGAAGCAGGATCCGCGCTACTTCCGAAAAGAGACGGGGGGATTCTGGAACCGGGTCGGCTACTCGCTTTCCAGAACTGCCATCACGCGAACCGACAAAGGAACCAACGCGCCCAATGTTTCGATATGGATGGGAGCTTTGACCGCTGGTGCCCTCTCGAATGCGTGGTACCCGCCGTCAGATCAGGGCGTCGGACAGACTTTCCGGAACACGGGGATAAACCTGGCGACTACCGCAGGGTTCAATATCGCGCGGGAATTTTGGCCGGACGTGAGCCGGAAACTGTTTCATCACAAGAAATAGATAGTTTGTTTCGGGATGATTTTCGCCGGAAGCGCTTTATGATGCGGTGAGCCGAACCGCACAGGTGGACTTTGTCGAAGCGCAGCCGAAAACCTCAGCTTGCACAGTCCCGCCTTCCGCTTTCGCCTGCCGTCTGGGCGCTGCCGATCATCCTTATCGGGGCTGCAATCCTCTTCTCTCCGGCGCTCAGTTTCCAGTTTGTTTTCGATGACCGCTACCAGATCGCGCAGAACCCGGTAATCGTTTCGTGGTCGTACTTGCCGCTATACTTTCGCTCGCATGTATGGGGCGGCATCTCCGCGTGGACAAATTATTATCGGCCGCTGTTTCTGACGGCGCTGCGGAGCTGGCACGAGTTGGTGGGGCTGGACACGGTGGGTTGGCACGCGCTGCCGATCCTCATGCACCTGGTGAATGTCGGGCTGGTGTTCGCGGTCGCGCGGAAGTTGGCCGACGAGGTTACGGGCCTGATCGCGGCGGCTCTGTTCGCGGTGCATCCGGTGCAGATCGAGACGGTAGCTGCAATTTATGGCAGCACGGATCCAATGATGGCGGCGTGGTTGCTGGCGTCATTCTGGGCGTATCTGCACTGGAAGGAGACGGCGCGGTTCCGGTGGGTTGTGGTTGCAACCGGAACGTTTGCAGTCGCACTGCTGACGAAAGAGAGCGCGATCGTGTTTCCGGCGGTGCTGGTCGCGTATGAGGTGATTTGCAGGTCAGGCCTTTTCGATTCGGGGGAGAAGCAGACATCCAACTCCCAACGTTCTGCTCCATGGGTTCCTCTCGCGGTAGTGGGCGCAGTTGTCATCTTGTACCTGGTGGTACGACGGGCGGTATTGGGCGTGGTATTGGGCCGTGTCGCGAGCGAAGTGCCGTGGTCAACGGTACTATTCACGGCTCCGCGATCGATGTTGTCGATGCTGCGGCTGTGCGTGGCCCCGTACGGGATGAGCGCGTTCTATGACTGTCCTTACGTGACCCGGCCAGATCTGCATTTCTTCGTTCTCTCGCTGGCGATGGTCGCGATCTGTGTGGGAGTCTGGATCTGGGCGCGGAAGACACACGAGCCGCTGATAGTTTTCACCGCGGCGTGGGGCGCGATCGCACTTTTTCCGGTACTGAACGTGCGTTACATGCAGGAAGGCGACTTCATCCATATACGGTTCTTGTACGTTCCGAGCATCGCCTTGTCGTTATTGGCAGCAATTGCATTGCGGCAGCTTTTTGCGAATCAGCGAATAAGGGTGGCGGTTGCTGCGGTACTGGTGATTGCGCTGGCGATTTCAACGCGCGCGCAGGTGGGCTTTCTCCATGACAACGAGGCGATGTACCGGCGCGGAGTTGCGGTGGCGCCCAATAACCGCGTACCCAAGAATAATCTGGCGGATGAGTACATCAAGGCGGGGCGGCTGGACGAGGCGGCGGCGCTTCTGGATGACAACCTGCGAAGGCATCCGGGGTTCTGGATGTCGAGTTACAACCGGGGGTACATTGCGTATCGCAAAAAAAATTGGCCGGAAGTGGCGGATTACATGGGCCGGGCGATCGCCAATGGCTGTGAGCAGACGGACGCATATGTGTACCGCGGATTTGCGCTGCTGCAGTTGGGACGCACGCAGGAGGCGGAGCAGTCGATTCGGCAGGCGATCGCGCTGAAGCCGAACGGGCGCAGCTATCATTTTGCGCTGGGGCTGGTGTTGCGTCAGGAACTGCGTTGGGATGAGGCGCTGGCGGCGTTCCAACAGGAACTGGCGCTCAATCCGAACGACGCGGGGGCGGCGGCGCACGTGGCGGACATCAAGGCTCGACACGCCCGGTAACTGATCGCTTCGCGAGTGTTGCTTTCTCGGGCGTGAGCCGCGACAATCGAGCGATGGACACCCCATCCAAATTCGCCCCGTTCGCGCATGGCGCGCTGGTGTTGATCACGCTGAATTCGCCGCGCGAGAAGTTTTGGGGCGCCGTGCTGGAGATTACGCCGGCGGGTGTGAGCGCACGGGGGGTCGACCTGAATTCGTTCGACGAGGTAACGGGAATGTTACGCGCGGACGAGAACGTGATGCCCGCGACAGTGTTCTTTCCGCTGAATCGCCTGGAGCGGATGGAACT
>Ga0335069_10015036_pt1 | contig 10823 bp, 9 predicted proteins | sample Lox_Sample_11_FD_206714 | JGI IMG/M metagenome (GOLD analysis project Ga0335069, IMG submission 206714) | Soil microbial communities from Loxahatchee National Wildlife Refuge, Florida, United States - Lox_Sample_1.1 | ecosystem: Environmental > Terrestrial > Soil > Wetlands | place: USA: Florida... | reverse complement strand
TCGTGTTCGGCATGCCGCAGCTTCTGGTTGCTGAAGTAAATCATCTTGTGCCGGAACAGTGCGTGACGTATCTCCGCGAACTGTTCGTCCGTCACACGCGACGCATCGACACCGACAATCTGCGCACCCATGGCCGCGGCAAGCGGTCGCGCCTCGATATGCCGATACGCTGCGGCATGATTGTCGAACTGTCCTGTCGGGTGAAGTCGCATCGCCGGCCCCATGCGGAGTAGACTGCGGGAAGCTCCGCCGATCATGCTACAGGCGGCGTTCCCGAGACGGCAACGATTCCCGGACCGCCACAGATCGGCCGGCTGAGGGAGCAAACCATGAGAACCGCAGCGCAAATCGAAGCCATGGTGCCGACTTCCGACCGCAGCGCGCAGCGGTTTCCGCAGCTGCGCGCCGAGCAGATCGAAGTGGTCAGGCGATTCGCGAAGAGCGAGCCCCGTCGGTTCGCCGCGGGCGAGGCGCTGTTCGAGGTAGGTGAGCGCGGTGTGCCGGCGTGGTTCCTGCTCGAGGGCAGCGTCGAGCTGATCGGGCGTGACGGGCTGGATCGCCAGAGCACGTTGCGCCAGCTGTCCCCGGGTCAATTCACCGGTGAATTGAATCAGCTCTCCGAGCGGCCTGCGCTGGCAGGTGCGCGAGCCGGCACCGACGGCTGCCTCGCTCTGCCGCTGGGCGCCGAACAGTTGCGTGCCCTGATCGTGGGTTCGGCGGAACTGGGCGAACTGCTCATGCGCGCCTTTATCCTGCGGCGGATCGGTCTGCTCGAACAGGGCATCGGGCCGGTGCTGCTCGGCCGGGCGGGCTCCGCCGACATCCTGCGGCTGCAGAGTTTTCTCAGTCGCAACACCTATCCCCACATGGTGCTGGACTGTGCCAGCGAACGCGGCCGGCAGCTGATCAACGACCTCGCGCTGCCCGCTGAGGATCTTCCCATCCTGATCTGCCCGTGCGGTCGGGTCTTGAAGCGCCCCACCAACGAGGCGGCCGGCGCCTGGCTGGGCATCACCCCTTCACTGCGGACTGAGCAGGTCTATGACGTCGCCGTGATCGGAGCCGGACCCGCTGGACTGGCCACGGCGGTTTACGCGGCCTCGGAAGGCCTGTCCGTGCTGGTGCTCGACGCCGAGGTGCTGGGTGGCCAGGCGGGAGCCTCCGCCCGCATCGAGAATTACCTGGGTTTTCCCACGGGCATTTCCGGCCAGGCGCTCACCGGTCGCGCGCTCAATCAGGCGCAGAAATTCGGCGCTCAGGTGGCCATTCCACTGATGGCGACACGCCTGCGCTGTGAGCAGGGCAGCAGCCCTGGCAGCGTGGAGTTGACGCTCTCCGAGCAGGGAGCGGTGCGGGCGCGCGCGGTGGTGGTCGCTTCGGGAGCCCGGTACAAGCGACCTGAGATCACCGAAGTCAGATCCTTCGAGGGAGACAGTGTTCATTACTGGGCCTCGCCCGCGGAAGCGAAGCTGTGCGGCGGCGAGGAGATCGCACTGGTGGGGGCTGGCAACTCGGCCGGCCAGGCGGCCGTGTTCCTCGCGCCGCAAGTCAGGCGGCTCACGATGATCGTGCGCGGCGAGGGCCTGGAAGCCTCCATGTCGCGCTACCTCATCGACCGGATCCGCATGCTGGACAACGTGGAGGTACTCCTTCAGTCCGAGGTGACGGAACTGCACGGCAGCCGGCCTGGAGTGCTGGAAAGCGGCACCCTGCGCAACCGCAAGTCAGGAGCGACGCGGCAGCTGCCCATGCGGCACCTGTTCATGTTCATCGGCGCGGAACCCAACACCGCGTGGCTCGATGGCTGCCTGGCGCTCGACTCCAAAGGTTACGTGCTCACCGGGGACTCCGCACCCGGCACGCGTACCTCCGCCCTCCTGTCGTTGCAGACCAGCCTGCCGCGTGTATTTGCGATTGGCGACGTGCGCTCAGGTTCGACGAAACGGGTGGCCTCGGCAGTCGGTGAGGGAGCAGCCGTGGTGGCCCAGATCCACTCGATGCTGGGCGCGGCCACCACATCGGCCTGAGGCGGAGCCGCCGGCACACGCGACTTGGCCGCCGGGCCCATCCGGGAGTTTTTGGGGCACGCACGCCGCCACCAACGGGCAGCGGCCGAATGGTACGCGCGGCAGATTACTGAGCGCGGCCCGTGGCGGGCCGGCCCGTAGCACGCGAGCGAACCGTGGCTTCCGCGAGATATTCATCCGGCGATCCCGCGTGCGCGCGACGCTCCGTCACCGAAGTCTCGACATGCGGGTCGATCGCGCCGGAGCGGCGCGCCGCCGTCAGGGCCAACTCGCGCGACACCCGCTTCGCATCCTCGATGGCTTCCTCGGCCTGCGCGTAATCGCGGATTCCAGCCGGATCGTGCACACGAAACACGTTGAGCGTCGGCTGATTCACGAGCACGTCGCAGATCTCCGATACTACCCCGGCGACGGCTCCGACCGCATTGCATACCGCCGCGTGTTCCGGAATGACCAGTTGCGCTCCCAACCGCTGTGCAACCTCGGGATAGTAGGCACCCACCGGCGCACCGATGGCGACCAGCGGCGTGGCCAGACGGATCTGCGCATCCAGCAGTCGGGAGAACCGTCGCCCCGCGATGGTGTCCTCGAGAAGCGTGCCGAGCGGACCCCAGCGACCCCCTTTGGATTCGATTCCCGGGTCATGCGCGAAAGCGGTCTCGAGAATCACGCGTGCTGCCTCGCGCACGACATGCTGATACGTACGCTCGCAGAATCCCTCGGGTGTATCACGCTCGCGGCGCGCGCTGGCGTTGCGCTCCTCGGTCGTCAGGATAGCCGCACCCAGACGAGCGGCTTCAGCGTTCCAGCCGGTTTGTTTCCCAAGTACGTGCATGGCATCGCTGGGCGTGAAGCCCGCCAGCGTCGCGTGACCCCGATCCACCAGGCGACGCAGGGCTTCTGCACCCTGCCCCGTTCGCGCGACATCCGCCAGTCGCTTTGGAGCAGCAGTGAGCGCGTCCCAGACTCGCTTCTCCAGGCGATCGATCCGCTCTCCCGGGTCGCGGCCCGGATTGCGGTGGGCATACTGTGTCGCGAACGGCGGCAGATACTCGGCGGCCGCCAGCACGCGCAGATCCGTCAGGACTTCGGGAAACTGATGCGCCAGCAGGCTCAGCGGGGTGGCCTTGCGTGGGCCGACGGTGAGACGCCGGTCGCGGTCGAATCCAACTTCGCTGTCTCCCCCGAGTCCACAGGTGCGCACGTCGATGGCTTCCACCATGGTGCGCCAGCCACCGATCACCGCGCCTTCACCGCGTACCACCGGGCGGGCGTCGGCCACGATGGCGACATCGGTCGTGGTACCGCCCATGTCGGAGACGGCGAAGTCGCGCAGACCGCTGAGGAATCCGGCTCCCACGACGCTCGCCGCAGGTCCCGACAGCACCGTCTCCACCGGATATTCCAGCGCAACCTCCGCCCGCATCAGAGTGCCGTCGCCCTTCACGATCATCAGCGGCGCTCGGATGGAGAGGTCACTGAGCACCTGGCCGAGCGCATCGAGCAGATGGCGGATCTGCGGCGTGAGGCGGGCATTGAGCGCCGCCGTGAGCGCCCGCTTGGGCGCATCGAGCTTCGAGCTCAGTTCGTGACTGCAGGTCACCGACCGGGCGGAGCCCGAGCGGATGCGCTCGCGCACGCGCCGTTCGTGCGAGGGATTGCGGACAGAAAACATCGCGGCCACCGCGAACGCCTCGACTTCGGCGCCATGCTCGCGCACGGCTGCATCAACGGCTGCCTCATCCAGAGGTTCAGCCTCCTCGCCGGTTGCGTCGTGTCCGCCACTGACGCGAACGATGATGCCGCCGCCTTCGCGCTTGAGGCCTGAGCGCTCGACCATCTGGTCGTCGAAGCCGACCAGGATGGTGCAGATCGGGCTGAAGCGGTTCTCGACCACCGCGTTGGTGGCAAGAGTGGTGGACACCGACACCAGTGAGATGTGATGTCGCCGTGCATCCGCGGGAAGATGGGCGAGCAGCGCGCGGATCGCACCAGCCAGTCCGACGGACAGGTCCCAGTGGGTCGTCAGTGCCTTGGCAGTGGCGATGATACGCCGCTGGCCATCGAGCGCCACGGCATCCGTGTAGGTTCCACCGGTATCGAGACCGATCCAGATCTCAGGTACGGGGCTCGACAACGGGCGGATCCATGGTGCGCATGGACGTTATTGTGGCATGCGCCCCACGTCCCAGACGAGCGGCAGCGACTCGATCACCCCGACGATGCCACTGTGAAATCGAATTTCGGCGCCCGGCGCCACCTCGAACTCGGGGATGCGGGCCAGCCACTCCTGCAGGGCGATCCGCAATTCGAGCCGCGCCAGATGCATGCCGGCGCAGACGTGCCGGCCATTTCCGAACGTCGCGTGCTGGGGCGAATGGCGCCGGAAGTCCACTTCCAGGGCACGTGGGTTCAGGCGTTCGTCCGTGCCGATGAGCGGCGTAGGAATGACGATCATGTCGCCCGCGCGCAGCGCAACCCCCTCGTATTCGAAATCCGCGCGGACCTCGCGAGCGACCGTCACGATCGGGAACCGCCGCAGCAACTCCTCCACCGCGGCGGGAAGCAGTCCGGGCCGGCCGACCAGCTCGCGCCGATGGTCCGGATGGCGGGCCAGGAATAGAAAGGCGAAGCCGAGGAAATTCACCACGGTGTCCAGACCGGCGATCATCACCTGGGAAGCGAAGTCGATGGCCTCCGCCGATGTCAGCTGCCGATCGCCGATGCGCCCGTTGGCCAGTTTCGTGATCAGGTCCGTCCCGGATCCGCCGCGACGCGCCTCCACGTGAGGCGCCATGTAGTCGCAGATGTTCTGCTTGGCCACCTCGAACGGCGTGTGGCCGTCGGGACGGATCATCAGATCCGCCCAGCGTTTGACCATGGGGGCATCTTCCACCGGCAAATCCACGAGCCCCATGAAGATCTGCACGGGAAACACTTCCGCGTACGCCGTCGTGAAGTTGCAATGACCCTGGGCGCGAACGCTCTCCGTCAGGGCCACCGCGCAGGCGCGGATGCGCGGCTCCAGAGCATCGATGGTCTTCGGTCCCAGGCTGTCGTTCAGAAGCGCGCGATAGGGACGGTGCACGGGCGGATCGAGCGTCGTGGGTATCATCCGGTGCAACTCACCGACCGCCTTGGGCACGACGATGACGCGGCTGGAGAAGCGCTCGAAGTCGGCGAAGATCCGCCGGATCACGGCGCCGCTCGTCGCGATCCAGTGTCCGCCGTTGCGCCAGGTCCAGACGATTTCGGGTGTTCCCGCGGCCTGCAGCTTGCTCCACGCGGCGTGGAAATCAAGCTGCACGTCCGGCGGCTGGTACATGTCGAAGTCGACCACGCGGTCGGCCGGAACGTGCGGTGGGCGATCGGCGCAGGCGGCACTCATGCGCCGGACGGTAGCACCTCCCAACAGCCGGCGGAGCTAGGGCATCCGACAGGTGACCGGTGCAGGGTTGAGTCGCTCAGGGCGCCGCTACTTTGTGAAGCGATTCACCCTTCCGGGTGCTGACCCGACGTTACAATAATACCGATGAGAGTGCGCAGGCTGCTGATCGTCATCGGTCTTGTCGGGAGCGCCGTGGGCGCTATCGCGCTCGCACTTCCGGACTATCGATGGCGCAGCGTGGTGGCGGCACGCGCGATCTCCGGGCAGCTGAAGGATGTCAGCTGGGCCGATCTCATGGACATCGAGCGTTCCGACTCCGGGTTGCAGCTGCGCAAGCTGGCCTCCTCGGGCAATCCCTACGCTTCGGTGCAGGACCCGGATACCGCCGCCGCGGACCGTACGGGCGGTGCGCAGATCTTCGCCTTCCACTGCGAGAAATGTCATGGCACCGGCGCCTCCGGCGGTGTCGGCCCCAGGCTGTTCGGCCGCAACCTGCGCCACGGCGACAGCGACTGGGCCATGTACCGCACCATCACCGGGGGCGTGCCGGGCACGGCCATGACGGGCGGCTTGATCGAGCGGCCCGACGTGTGGCGGGTCATCGCCTATCTCAAATCGCTGCGCGTGACGGCTGCCTCGGGACTGATCCCCGGCTCGGGTGCCAGCAATCCTCCGGTGCTGGATGCCACCGCTGAGCGTCTCGTGCAGTCGGGCCGTGCGCCCGGCGACTGGTTGCTGCCCGGCGGCTCCTACAACGGCGAGCGCTTCTCGCCCGACTCCCAGATCAATGTCAGCAACGTCGCGCGTCTGACGGTGCAGTGGATTCACCAGTTTGCCTCGACCAACAATCCGAACGAAGCCGCCCCCATCGTCGCGGGCAACTACATGTTTGTGACATTGCCGCCGAGCACGGTCGTGGCGCTCGATGTCAGGACGGGAGCCCAGCTGTGGCAGTACACGCGGACCATGCCCGCGGACCTGCGCCTGTGCTGCCTGAGCTCGAACCGTGGTGTGGCGGTACTCGGCCAGCGGGTGTTCGTCGCGACCCTCGACGCGCACCTGCTGGCACTCGACGCCGCCACGGGTCAGTTGCTGTGGGACCGGCAGATCGCCGACTACACGGAAGGCTACAGCATGACTTCGGCGCCACTGCCCATAGGAGACCGTGTCGTCCTGGGCGTGGCGGGCGGTGATCACCCGATCCGCGGCTTCATCGCCGCCTATGACTCGGCCACCGGGGCGCCACGCTGGCGCTTCCACACCGTGCCTGAACCCGGCGAACCGGGCAACGACACCTGGGGTGGAGACTCGTGGAAGACTGGCGGAGCCGGCGCCTGGGGCATCGGCGCTTACGACAGCGAGCTGGGCCTGATCTACTGGGGTGTGGGCAATGCGGCCCCTGACTACAACCCGGCGCTGCGGCCCGGCGACAACCTGTACTCCAACTGCGTGCTGGCCATCGATGCCAGCACCGGCAAGCTGGCCTGGCACTTCCAGTTCAGTCCGAGCGATGCCCATGACTGGGACTCGACCCAGACACCTGCGCTGATCGATGTCACCCAGGACGGCACGACCTCGAAGTGGCTGGCCGTCGCCAACCGCAATGGATTCTTTTACGTGCTCGACCGGACGAACGGGCATTTCGTGCGCGGCGCACCGTTTGCCCGGCAGACCTGGGCTTCCGGCCTGAGCGCCACGGGCCGGCCCATCCGGATGCCGAACTCCGATCCGACGCCACAGGGTGTCTACCTCTACCCCAGCGTCAGCGGCGCCACGAACTGGTGGCCTTCAGCCTACAGCCCGGCAACGCAGCTCTACTACGCCAATGTCGTCGAGCGGGGCGGACTGTTCTTCACGCTCAGTCCGGCGCCTCGGGTCAAGCCCGGCCAGATGTACACGGGCGGCACCACACGCAACATCGAGGGCGAGCCGTCAGAGCAATTCGTCAGGGCCATCGATCCGCTCACGGCCAAGGTGCGCTGGGAGCGTCACAACACGAGTGAGTCGGAAGAGCCACGCGGCGGTTTGCTGGCCACCGCGGGCGGCCTGCTTGTGGGTTCGGATGGCCCGAAGCTGTATGCATTGGACGCGGCGACCGGTGCCCAGCTGTGGTCTTTCGATGCGGGCGGGCATATCAGCGCGCCACCCGTGACCTATCGCGCGGGCGAGGAACAGATCATCGCGGTGATCGCCGGGCAGGACCTGCTCACTTTCAGGCTGCCGCATTGACCTATAATGGCCCTGCCCTGTTCACACCGAGGTCTGTGCCGTGTCCGATGAGTTGTTGGCCGAGATCGAACGGCTGCGCGCCGAGAACGAGAACCTGAAGAAATCCGGCCGGGCCCGCGTGTCCATGAAAGTCAGCGAGAAAGGCGCCCTGTCGGTCTACGGCATGGGGCGCTTTCCCGTCACGCTCTACAAGGAGCAGTGGCTGAAGCTGCTGGACATGGGCGAGGACATCCGGGCGTTCATCGCCGCCAACGAAGCCACTCTCAAGTCCAAGGAGTGAGCGGACGGTTTGCCCGGGGCCCTGATTCAGAACCGCACCGGCACTCGATCCACGCCGGCCGCGAGGTCAGAAGGCAAAGGTGATGCCGGCGCTGGCCAGATTCACGTTATAGGCGCGTCCGAGCACGGGCTCCTTCACCTGGTTGACGTGCAGGTAGTCGATGCGAAGAGCCCAGCGCCCGAAGAAAGCATAGGACGTCCCTACACCGGCGAGCAGGCTGAGTGAGGTCTTGGATTCGAGACCACTGTTGCTCCTCTTGTCCACCGTCTGCGCATAGCTCGTCGTGGTCTTTCCGTCATAGCCGCCCAGGCGCGCATCGATCTGCCAGGAGTTCGTCAGGGGCAGAACGCCCAGCACGGCCGCCGCCGGGCCGCGCGATTTGATGTCCAGCCCGGCCGTCACGGCGCTCGTACCGAGGATCGAAGTCTGCTTGCCGGTAGCGCGATATTGCAGACGTCCCAGGTCGAAATAGGCCGCCTCGAAACCCAGCCAGGGCGAGGTCATGTACCCGGCCGAGGCCCACCAGGCTTGATTCTTCTCCTCGAGCGAACTTGACGTGAAGGTCAGCGCATCGCCGAACGCGTCGTTCACCTTGTTGTTGAGGTCGGTGTGACGGTAAGTGCTGATGACCTGTCCGTAGTTGGCGCCGAGATACCAGCCGCCGTCCTCGGCCCTGGCCGCACCGCCAGCGGTCCACAGCAGCAGCGAACCGGCGAGCGCCGACACGCGGATCGTGTGCATCCGTATCATTGTTTTCGTGCCCCGTATTGGCGGGTCTCCAGGCTACGCGCCGTGTGCACCGGCTTGCTTCGTTCAGTCATGTCGGGGGCGTGACATTGGCATGGCTACATGACGGTTCCGGGACACGCGCGCCGCTTGCAATGTGACTGTCACCTGCCCTCGTCATGCTTGAGTCTTTGGGCTTGCCGGTGACAACGCGCATATGAGCGGATGCTGTGCCAGATCTCGGATGGGCTGGATGCGGCTTGTCGCGCTGGGAGCTCTCGGTGCCATCGCCCTGGGCGGCTGCGGCGGTATGCACAAGACCTACCTGCCTGATGGCAATCGCGGTTACTCGATCTCCTGCCGCGGCGTCCTCAATTCCTGGGACTCGTGTCTGGTGAAGGCCGGGCGGGTCTGCGGTACGCGCGGCTATGACACCCTGCGAAGCTCCGAATTCGACCGCTCGCTGCTGATCTCCTGCAAGGCGCCACCCAGGAAGTAGCCGGCCGCCGGGGCCATCAGGTCCCGCTGGACTCGCTCGCACCCGAACTGGTAGATGTGCCGCAGTCTCGGCGACGGTACGACCCATGGCGCTGATGGTGAACACGAGCCGACTGTTCCGTGGCCTGCTGGGCACCCTTCGGGTTGACATGGTGTGCGACGTCGGGTCGATGGATGGCACGGATGCGCTGGCCTTTGCGGTCGCGGCACCCGGCAGCCGTGTGTTTGCGTTCGAACCCAACCCGCACAACCTGCGCCGGATGCAGGCGAATCCCGCGTTCCGCGACCTCGGTGTGCGGCTCGTGCCGTTTGCCGCATCGGACCGCAACGGCACGGCCGATTTCTTCGTGGTGGCCGCGGACTACTCAGGCGGCGACGTCCGTCGCGGCATGAGCTCCCTGCATCCGCGTACCGGCGAGTGGCGCGCGGAGGAAGTCATCAGCGTCAGCACCACCCGGCTGGATACCTTTCTGGAGCGCAACGGCGGCAACGCATCACGAGTCGCCCTCTGGATCGACGCGGAAGGCAAATCCTTCGAGGTGATCGATGGACTGCAGGGGGCGGCACCGCACGTCCGGCTGCTGCACGTGGAAGTGGAATCCTCCGCGTGCATCGGCGCCTCGCAGCGGCTCTACCCGGACGTGAAGGCTCTGCTGAACCAGCTCGGGTTCAGGGAACTGGCCACCGATGCCCCCACCGACCGCGACCAGTTCAACACCGTATGGGTACGTGGAGACCTGTCAGCCGGTGAGTGGCTGCGCGTGGGCACGCGGCTGCTGCTGTGCTGGCTGCGGCGCAGGGCCGGCGCGTTGATTGGACGCAAGGGTTGACGGGCCGAGCCTCAGGGGTGCGGCAGCCCGAGGCTCGCAAGCGGCTGGCCCGCCAGCGGTTGGACCGCGAGCGCGGGCGCAGGCAGGTGCAACGGCAGCGCGGCCACGGATGACGTGCGCGAATACAGGCCGAACTCGTGCGTGCCCAGATCCCAGATCAGGCGGCGGCCGAAGGCCACGCGCAGGTCGGAATGCGGGGCGAATTCCAGATCCAGGATTTCGCGGCGCCGGAACGGATTGGCGAGTGCCACGACCGACGAACTGGGCGGAACGGAAGTCTGGTCGATGCGCAGGCCGTAGACTCGCGGCGCGCCGTGGCCGCCGATGGGCTGATGGAAGTAGAGCATGACCTGTGGCCTCTGCGTCGGCACGCTCTGCACGCCGGGATCAGCCGCGTGGCACGCGAGTGTCCAGGCGAGCGACACGCCACAGAGAGCCACGCACTTCCCTGGTTGCACCTTCGTATACCCCCACGACCCGCTCCTTCAGTGGAGCCTTGAGGTCAGTATGCACCGCGGGGTGCGGAGGCTCGAGCCGGTGTCACCATAAGAGCTCGGCTAATCTGGCGGTCGGATCCAGTGGCGCCCAGTCGCGCAATATGCAAAAACGGCACGTGACGGCCAGCACATTTTACTGCAGGAAACACAGACGAAAGCTTGACGGGCTTGGGAACGCGCGATGCCCGAACTTTGTGCGGCCAAGCTTGGCGGCGCGCTAATGCCGCGTACGCGAGGATGCGTCCGTGGTGCGTGGATCATGCACTGTGGTCGCCGATTTGCGCGGGAAGAGGCGAGAGTACCAGCGCGTGCACGCCGCACCGAGCGCGCACAACACCAGACCGGTCA
>Ga0335069_10015035_pt1 | contig 10823 bp, 14 predicted proteins | sample Lox_Sample_11_FD_206714 | JGI IMG/M metagenome (GOLD analysis project Ga0335069, IMG submission 206714) | Soil microbial communities from Loxahatchee National Wildlife Refuge, Florida, United States - Lox_Sample_1.1 | ecosystem: Environmental > Terrestrial > Soil > Wetlands | place: USA... | reverse complement strand
CAAACATTTCAAATTGGTTACGGAGACTAAGAAATGAAGAAACGTATGTCAGTCATCGGACGTATCGCTGCGGCGGCGCGTCAGAAATTTATCAAACACAACCTAGCTCTGCTCCTCATGCTTCCCTTGGTAGGAGCGGTCGCCTCACCAGCACAACAAAATCAACATTTCGTCGCTTTGCACCAATTCAACGGGCAGATAAAAAACGGAGTCGCAGACGGAGCGAATCCTGAAGGTGCCCTATTGCTCGATGCCGATGGCAATCTTTTCGGTACGACGTTTGCCGGGGGAATTGGCGAAGGAACTGTTTTCAAAATCGACGGGAGCGGCCAGGAATCAGTGTTGTTCACCTTCTCGGCACACGAAACCGGTGCGAATCCGGCAACACCTCTCATTCAAGACGCCTCCGGCAATCTGATCGGCATCGCCGACGGAGGCCCGGGTGCGGGTGTCATCTTTAGAGTTTCTAAGAATGGCGGTGAGTCCACCCTCTTCAATTTTCAGGGAGGATTGGACAATCTCGAGCCCAAGGTACCAACGGGTGGGCTGTTTATGGACAAGGCCGGGAACCTTATTGGGACCACGCTTTTTGGCGGAAGCGCCAACTGTCAATTGGGTTGCGGTACCGTCTATAGACTAAACACCGCGGGGATGCTCCAAGTTGTGCACAAGTTGAATGGGCACAACGAAGGGAGCCAGCCATCCGGGCCATTTATTCAGGACGCTGCGGGCAATCTGATTGGCGTTGCCAAGGCCGGAGGGAAACTGAGTTGCCCTGAATTTCCGCAGGTCGGCTGCGGTACGGTCTTCAAGATTGCACCGAATGGCAAGCTGACTGTGTTGCATACCTTCCAAGGTGGCGCCGGCGGTGCCGTCCCCCGGTCCGGGTTGCTTATGGACGCGGCTGGAAACTTGTTTGGATCAACCAGCGAGGGCGGCACGCAAGAAAACGGGCTTGTTTTCAAGATCGCACCGGACGGAACTTATATCGTCCTGCACCGCTTCACCGGAAAGGAAGGATCGGCTCCTAACGGTGGTCTCGTGGAAGATGAAGCGGGAAACCTCTTCGGAACCGCGCAAGGCGGAGGATCGGACGCGCTGGGAACTGTGTTTGAGCTCACCCAGTTTGGGCGCTTGACCGTTCTTCACAACTTCGTCGGGGATACTGATGGCGCAGTCCCATTCGCAGGTCTGGTTCGCGATGCGTCAGGTCATCTTTTTGGAACAACAGTAAAGAATTTCATTATTCAACGAGTGCAGGGCGGCAACGTGTTCGAGATGAGGCCCTAACTCAACAGCCTCCGCCCGTTACACGGGTGGGGGCACCTTTGCGCGCATTGGCCACGATCAGTTCGTGTCCCAACTCGCTGAGCAAGCGGCTAATCCAGGGCGAATTTGGCGAAGTTGGCGATGTGACTCGAACGTGCAGCATGTTGGCATCAGTCGCCTACGTGCTTTGAACGTGACGCAGCTTCGGGAGCTAGACAAGACTTTGGTGATTCAGGACAACGATAAACCGCTGGCAGTGCTCTTGAAATATGAGCACTTCATTGCGATGCAGGAAAAGATGCCAGATGAGGAATAACTACTTGCCTTCGGTGGATTCACGGACAACTCGCAATGCGGCCTGGCTAGTATCCTCATCACAATTGTGTTGTCGGAATTGTTCAAGAATCTCTTTCTGTGTTCCCCTGAATTTGTGCCCGCACGCATTGCATTCCGCCATTCCGGTGCGAGGAACGTTCAATAGCCTCTCATTTTTATTTGACAAAATGACAGTTTCCCACAGGACGAATGCCATTGCCTGCCCTGTGGATTTCAAACAGCACCACTACCGAATTCTGCAAAATTCACGACTTCAGCAAACCCCAATACCGAGGTTGATGCTCGGCACCGTCGTGATCGGTACGCACGGCGACTCCAACCGATAGTGCACTCCCGCCGCGCAGGTCTTGCAGGCTGGAAAGCAACTCCCTTCGAAGTACATTTCTCGCTGCTCAGTCGGGTGGGGAAGCAAGTGCGACACCCGATAAATTCCCGACACGGGAACCTTCTCTCCACACTTCAGAGCCTTCATAGTGGTACCTCCATTTTGCGGTCAATCATCTTATAGGAGGTTAACGCCACGGGAGGCAGCGTTGGGCTGCCTCCCTGCGGTATCACGGCAACACCGGCCGGCGGTTCGAAATCGGGATGGCACCAGTGGCAATAACCACACTTTACGCACCACCACCGCTCACCGCAGGCAGGGCAAGTCTTCACTTTCATGACCGCCATCCTCCTTTGATGAGCACCACAAATACTGGTTTTACCACTTAAATAGCATATTTTTTTATCGTGTCAAGAGCATTTTTTATTTCAGGTTGGCGTTGTAGGTGTAATATTTACAGCAACTTACAGCATATTAAAATCTCCGTAAGAGATTGCGCATTGTCCTTTTCGTAAGCTTGGATCAAGAGCAGCTTCTAAATCTTTGCTCGGCATTACGCCACAGTTACGATGAGGGCTGTGCTCGTGTGTCCACCCGCGCGGCGATAGCCGTGCCGAACGCTCGAATCGAAGTAGATCGCATCGCCGCTGTCGAGGGTGTGGGTGTCCGACCCGATGACAAGGTCGATCTTGCCGCGGATCATGTAGAGGAATTCCACTCCCGGGTGTTGGTGTAGCCGATGCTTGTCAGACGTAACGGGTTGAAACTCGGCCAGGAATGCGTTGAGTTTGCGCTCATTAGCTTTAAAATCCAGGCTCTCGAACCAATAGGGAACCTCCCCGCCGCCGGGCCGCTCGGGAAAGCGAATCCGATCTTGTTTGCGCACGATCGCTACAACGTGCTGCTTGCGCTCGTCCGTAAAGAAATAGTCAAGTCCGACACTGAACACCATCGCGATGCGCAGCAGCGTGGGGAGAGTGGGAACCAGCCTTCCATTCTCCAGTTTCGACAGCATGGCCGGAGAGAGGCCGGTGTGCTTGCCCAGTTGCACTAGACCCATGCTCTTTTTCAGCCGCAAGCCTCGCAGCTTCTCCCCGAGTGCATAGGGCTTCAGTTCCTCGGTGATGGTCTTGTTCATCTTGGTTTTTCCTCCCAGTCAAAGAAATGAGGGGTTGCTTAAGTGTCGGTTACATGAATTTGTAGTCTGCTGGTTCTTTTCTTAATGTGCAACATCTTTTTAGTTACAGTCAACATAGACCTGCTAGAGGTCAACGGAAAAGGAGAGGTTTCAGATGAATCGGATCAAGGTTGGACTTATTGCTGCGCTGCTGGCGATGTGCACGGCGGCAGCAGCAGCGCCAAAGAACAGCACGGGCGACAAGGACATTGTGGACACGGCAGTAGCCGCAGGATCGTTTCAGACGCTGGCCAAAGCACTGCGGGCAGCAGGTCTGGTCGACACGCTGAAGGGGCCGGGGCCGTTCACTGTGTTCGCGCCAACGGATGAAGCCTTCGCGAAACTGCCGGCAGGCACATTGGACGAACTGCTCAAACCGGAAAACAAGGAGAAGCTGCGTGCCATTCTCACCTATCACGTCGTCGCCGGCAGAGTGCCGTCTGCGAAGGTGGTTACGCTCTCGTCCGCCAATACCGTTAACGGTCAGCAACTAAAGATTACCGTGATGGGCGGCAGCGTTATGGTCAACAATGCGCATGTCGTAAAGACCGACATTCCTGCCTCCAACGGCGTGATCCACGTCATAGATACGGTGATCCTGCCGGAAGCTCAATAAAGACGAATGTAAAACAAGACAATTGAAGGAGAAGCCAATGAAGAAACTTGACGTGGTTGCAGCAATACTGCTCGTGATCGGCGGTCTGAACTGGGCGCTAGTGGGAGCGGCGCGGTTTGATCTGGTTGCCACGATCTTCGGCATGCACTTCGGAGAGACATCCGTGTTGAGTTCCGTAGTGTACCTGCTAGTGGGTTTGTCGGCGGTGTACCAGGCGGTGTCCTGGAAGGCGATTCAGCGACGCTGGAGTGGGCACCCGGCAATGGGACACAGTCATTAGACAAAGAGGGGGAGGGTGGCGGGGTGTGGCCGCCCTCTCCCTGCTCTCCTCAATATTCACTAAAACAGCGGTAGGGGCGAAGGGCATGAAAACCGTGGAACTCTTGAGAGGCGATGCGCGGGTTACGTTCGAGGTCGAAATGCTGGAGCGACGCCATGCCTAGACCATGGGTAATCTGGATTGTATTTGTAGTCATTTGTTTCGGAGCCGCAGCTGTTGGCGGATGGTTCACCGACTCTTCTGTGAAAACCTGGTACCCGACGCTGCAGAGACCAGCTTGCACACCTCCGTCCTGGGTGTTCGGACCGGTTTGGTCGGTCCTCTACCTGCTCATGGCGACGGCTGCCTGGCTGGTGTGGCGGGAAAGGCAGGTCCACGATGTTCGGCTGGCGCTCGGTTTGTTCTTCGGCCAGCTTCTCTTGAGTGTTGCGTGGTCCTTCATCTTTTTCGGACTGCAGAGGCCCGGCCTTGCTCTGGTCGAGATCCTCATTCTGCTAATGGCAATTATCTTGACCACGATGAGTTTTTCGCAGTGCTCACGTTCCGCATTTTGGCTGATGACACCGTACCTAGGTTGGGTCGGTTACGCGACTTACCTAAATCTTGGCTTCTGGCGCCTCAACCGGGGTGTGGCATGAGAATTCTAGTCACCGGGGCATCCGGGTACGTCGGCCGACACCTCGCCCGCGAGCTTGCTCAGGCGGGACATGAAGTGACATGCATGGTGCGTAGGCGGTCAACGGCGTCGCTCTCCTCCGGCACGCATACTCGAATGGTTGAGGCCGATGCTCTGCGAGCCGAGACCCTGCCCAAGGCCCTAGCAAACATCGATGTCGCGTACTACCTCATTCATTCCATGTCCGGCCGGGAAGCCGGATTCGACCAGCGGGATCGCGAGGCTGCCTATAATTTTGCGGTCGCGGCCAAGAAAGCTGGAGTGCGGCGGGTCATCTACCTCGGCGGGCTCGCAGCAGCAGGGGCAAATGTCTCTTTACATCTAAAGAGCCGTCACAACACTGGAGCAGTGCTGCGCAAGTACGGCCCTCCGCTGATTGAGTTTCGCGCCGGCATCATCGTCGGGAAGGGGAGTACTTCCTTTGAGATCATCCGCTGCCTGACCGAGCGGCTTCCGGTTATGATCTGTCCGCGCTGGGTGGTGACACGCACTCAGCCGATCGCAATCGACGACGTGCTTGCCTATCTGGTCGCCGCGCTTAACCCAGGCGGGTGTGTCGAGGAACCAATCGAGATCGGCGGTGGAACGATCGAGACTTACCGAAGCATGATGCTCGGCTACGCGCGCCACAGCGGCCTCAAGCGCTGGCTGTTTCGAGTGCCTGTGCTGACGCCCCGGCTTTCATCGTACTGGCTGGATCTGGTGACACCGTTTCCACCGGCTGTGTCGCGGCCGCTGATCGAAGGATTGAGGAGCGAATCTATCTGCACCAGTGCCCTGGCTTCAGAACTGTTTCCCGAAATCCGGCCTATTCCCTACGAGTCAGCTGTCGCCAAGGCGCTCGGCCATTCTGTCCCTTGTTTGCCACTACCGTCGCTCGACCATGCTGTCCATCAAACAGTCCGGACAGATGGGATGATATGCGATCTTCGCGAAGTGACGGTCGGTGCACCTCCCGAGCGGGTATTTGCAGTCGTTTCAAACCTTGGAGGCGAGCACGGCTGGCCCAGTTTTGATGTGCTGTGGCGATTGCGAGGGTTGATAGACGGGTTGATTGGCGGTGTAGGGAACTCGCGAGGACGGTCTCGGCCGATAGGAATGCGAGCCGGCGATGTCATAGACTTCTGGCGAGTCGAACTGGTGGAAGCTCAGCGCACCGTGCTTTTGCACGCGGAGATGAAACTTCCTGGTGCGGCATGGCTGCACTTCGAGTTACATCCTGCTGACTCAGACCGTACGCTGTTGCGCTGCGGAGCATGGTTTCAACCCAAAGGTCTGCTCGGAGAACTCTATTGGTACGTGCTGTATCCCATCCACTTGCTGATCTTTAGCAAACTAATGACGGCACTGAGCCGACAAGCGGAATTGTCTGCTGCGGCTGTGGCGGCCGAGGCAGCCGCGTGAGCGGCCGACCGATTAGTGGCTCCCGCCTATTTCGCATTTTCCAGTATGAGTTTAGAATCGCCCGAGTGACGCACACCCGGATGAAATCAGGGCGAACAGACGGCGCAAGCTTGCGTAAACGCCCTTCCATGAGAAGGCCGGTCGGAGTCAAGTAGATTCGTTTCTATTTCTTGTTGGACAAGGTTTTCTCCCACCGAGTAGCCACTGTCGCCATGTTTCCATCCGCACTCTCGAGGAGCGGGAGCTGGCTATTGTGTAACGGTTCGTAGACTTCTCCGCTCACCCACAGGTGATGCAGCAGCACCGCCAGTTTTCTCGCAGTCGCAACGATGGCTCGCTTCTTCCCGTTTCTTCCTCCCCGTTCCGCTAATTTCAGGCCCCAGCGCCTGAGGTCGCAGTCGACTCCGAATAGTCCCAAGATATGCTGCGCTCCCTGCACCAGCAGCGTGCGTAGATATGGATCGCCTTCCTTGCTGATGTGCATTTGCGGCTCGCTCTGTCCCGAGTTCCTGCGTCCCGGCTGCAATCCCAGATAGCCGCCCACGTCGCGGCTCTTGCGGAAACGATGCGGCTCTTCCAGGGTCAGCAGGAAGGTCAACCCGATCAGGGTGCCCACGCCCTTGATCTGCGTCAGCAGCGCGACTTGCGGATAGCCTGCTTGCGCCAGCTTCTCGATGCGCTCGTTGTACTCGGCAATGCGCTCGCGCACTGATTCGATGGCCCAGTGATGGCTCCAGTGCAGTCTGCAGTTCCGGACTCAAGCCCTCAGCCTTCTCCGGATTCAGGTTGCGCACATTGCAGCCGCGCAAGCGTTGGCCATAGCTCTTGGCCAGTCCGCGAGCCGTGTTGACCAGTCCGGTCCGCGTCCGCACCAGGCCGGCACGCGCTCGGATCATCATCAGATCCGCCTGCGCACTGCGATGCCTCACCGGGCTCAGCAACTCGGGATCGATCCGGGCCAGTCGTGCCAGTGTCTGCGCATCCAGCCGATCGTCTTTCTTCCGGCTTTCCCCGATCAACCGCACTTTGCGCGCATTCGCCACGATCACTTCGTGCCCCAGCTCGCTGAGCAAGCGGCTGATCCAGGGCGAATGCGTCCCGATTTCCAGCGCGATCCGGCTGAGTGGCTTGGCGCCAAAAACTTCCTGCAGCGCTTTCGCCGTGGTACGCACTCTCTGTTCCAGCTGTATCTGCCCGGCTTCATCCCGCACGCAGTAGCAGCTGTTGCGGTCTCCCAGGTCCAATCCGATCGTCAGTTTCTGCTGCGAAATATTCCTGCTCTGCTTCGTCGCTACGGTGCTAACCTTCTTCATTGCCGGTCTCCTTTATCTCTTGTGCCTCTGAGCACGTCGATAACCTGGGAGCGTACAGCATCCCGTCCGGAGACCGGCCTTCTCATCCCATCTGTCAGGAGGTAGACCATGTGGTCGCGGATCCTAAGCACGAAGAATGACATTGCACTCACGATTTCCCGCGTGGTGCTAGGAGTGGTCGTGTTCGCTCACGGAGCGCAGAAGGTATTGGGTTGGTTCGGCGGACGTGGGTTCAGCGGCACAATTTCGTTCTACGGTCACCTCGGCTTCTCCGCGCCAGTGTCGATTCTTGCCATGGCGGTGGAGTTTTTTGGTGGGCTGGCATTGATCCTCGGGTTCCTGGGCCGCATCGCCGCCTTCGGCGTTCTCTGCAAGATGATATACGCGGTCGTCACTCTCAATTGGCAGTTCGGCTTTTTTATGAACTGGAGCGGGGAATCCAGAGCTGAAGGATACGAATATCACCTTCTGGCCATCGCTCTTGGATTGGCAATTCTGATCCACGGATCGGGAGCACTGTCGGTTGACCAGCTTTGTGGAAAGCGCGAGTCATCGAAGCCCCGATGAAAGCTCGTCATTCCTATAAAACCCTAAAGGACGGCCCGCGCACTTAACACGAAGGTCAAGACGGCCACGGGCCGAAAGAACGGGAAATGAAATCCGCTCTGGGCCGAGGCATCTCAGTTGGTGAAACATCCCCGATTCGATGCAGGCTGGAGGTGCGCATACCGCAATTTTTCGATAGCAGACGTAAATGCCTCCCATTAGGCTAAGCCTAACCCGAAGGCTCCCGAGCAGCGCATCGGGACGGAGGAGGGCCCTCATGAATGGTCAGGTGGAAACTGCCGGGAGGAGAGCTTCCGAGAATTACGTCCTCGGTAACGTAGACTCTGTATTTTGTTTGTATGACGTGGAAATAAGTTTGTGGCCCATTCTCGTAACGATTGGCTTAGGCTTCCTGATTTTCCTGCCATCCGTGGTGGTGAATGGTTGGATGCTACAACGCATAGGACCGGAACGAGCCGACACGCTGCAGTGGGTGAGTAACATTGTTAATCACACGGTCATGCTGATCATCTCTCTGGTCCTGCTGACCTGGTTGAGCAAAAGACGTCCATTTGAATACGGTCTACGGTGGCCAGAGAGCAGGTCGTACATTCGGCCTGCGCTGATATGGGGGGTCTGCTTCGGCATCTTAATGACCGTCGTGGATTACTTCCCTCAGATCGTGGCGCATGTTCCACCTCCTGACAATCTTCAGCTCACGCCGGTCAACATCGCTGGATGGTTCTTTTTTGAGTGGTTTTACGTGGGACCTACTGAAGAAATTCCATTTCGAGGACTGTTGCTGACTTTTCTCATGCAGCGTGTGTCGGGTCGCGTCAGGTTCTTTAGGTTCGACATGCACATCGCTGGGGTCATCTTAGCGGTGTTGTTCGCCCTAGCGCACATGACCAGCTTTTGGTCGGAGAACTTTTTGCCTGCTGTCGGCCAGCAGTTCTACGGTTTTACCTTGGGTATAATTTATGCGTATTGGCGCGAAAAATCAGGCAGCCTCCTCGCTCCGATAATGGGTCACAATGTGAGCGATGGAGTGGAATACTCTCTGATGTTCTTGATGACTTGGCTTTGGGGCTAAAAAGACTCTGGCGAGCCAAAGCATTTTTTTGGCTGGACCCTCGGTAGCAGCTTCCCACACTTCTCAAGTGACGATAAAATCTCCATTTCACGCAATATGAAAAGGCGCCCGCTTTTGAGGTAGGTTGGGATTGTTCGTATCACCAACTTCGCCAAAGGAGCGCCAATGAGTGAAGACAAGTATATCGGTCTGGACGTGCACCAAGCCAGCGTTTCGGTTGCAGTGCTGGATCGCGGGGGCAAGCTTACGATGGAGTGCGTGCTGGAAACCAAAGCCAGCACGATTGTGGATTTTATCCAAGCGGTACGTGGCAGTCTGGCGGTGACTTTCGAGGAAGGAACCTGCGCCGCCTGGCTACACGATCTTCTCCAACCTCATGTCGGCCGGCTGGTGGTATGCGACCCGCGCAAGAATGCTCTCTTGCAGGACGGCAGCAAGAGCGACCGCATCGATGCGCGCAAGTTAGCCGAGTTATTGCGAGGCGATCAACTCAGTCCGGTGTATCACGGGGACCATGGGATGCGGACCCTGAAGGAGTTGGCACGGAGCTATCTGAGCTTGACCCAGGATCTCACGCGGGTGATGACTCGCATTAAAGCTCTGTATCGCAGCTGGGCGATTCCTTGCAGCGGCGCCCGCGTGTATGCGGCACGCCATCGCAGCGAGTGGTTGGCCAAGCTTTCTCAAGCTGGGGTTGGCCAGCGCGCAAAATATCTCTATGAGGAACTGGACCGGCTTCGTCCCTTACATCAGCAGGCGCGCTGCGCACTGGTCGAAGAGAGCCGTCGCCATCCGGCAGTAAAGCGATTGCGCCAGATTCCATCGATCGGTCCGATTCGCGCCGCGCTCTTGATGGCTCTGATACAAACGCCACACCGGTTCCGTACCAAGCGACAGCTGTGGGCCTACAGCGGATTCGCCGTGGAAACGCACGACAGTGGCGAGTACCGCTATGTCGGAGGAAAGCTGCAGCGCAATCGGGAGCGCATCCGAGTGCGTGGTCTCAGTGACAACTACAATCGCGATCTCAAGAATGTATTCAAAAGCACCGCGGTTTCGGCCAGCACGCGACCGGGACCACTCCGCGACTTCTACCTGGCGTTGCTGACGAAAGGGATGCGGCCGAGCATGGCGCGTCTCACTCTGGTGCGAAAGATCGCGGCGATTACTTTAACCATCTGGAAAAAAGGAGTGGACTTCGACGCCAAACAACTAGATCGGCAAGCAGCTTGAGCAACGCCGGAGACGGCGATCATCTGGGTCCTTCTCAGTGGTGATGATCGGTCGGTTCTGGGGACGCTCGATTCGAGGGCGAGTATCAGTCAATGAGTTAGGCCACGCGTGCTCCGGCACCGAGTCGCCCATTATCACGCTATGCCCCCTCGGATAATCAGAGATAGCGATAGGCCAGGAGCCTCGAATAGAACCATGATTACCACACAGAGATCATTTTCGCTTGCCAGGTCCGTCAAACTTGATCGTGCTTGTTGTCACCGGCAGAGAAGACTATGGAACGATGCAACCGCCCCGAGCATGCCCCCGACATCCGGGTGCTCCTCCAAACAGCGGGCTGGAGATCGAGACCTAAACCTCGCCCTCCGGTCGTGGCAGCAGTTTTTTCTTGACTTCCCTTTTCATAGAGCTCATTGACCAGTCAAAACGTGTAATGATTCCATAAACAATGTCGGCTCCCGTGGCCGAGTAAACTTTGGAAGCGCAAACCACCAAAGGGCTCGGAGGAAAGGAGCCGAACATGCTGATTATAGGTTGTGATTATCATCCGGGCTT
>Ga0335069_10015034_pt1 | contig 10823 bp, 7 predicted proteins | sample Lox_Sample_11_FD_206714 | JGI IMG/M metagenome (GOLD analysis project Ga0335069, IMG submission 206714) | Soil microbial communities from Loxahatchee National Wildlife Refuge, Florida, United States - Lox_Sample_1.1 | ecosystem: Environmental > Terrestrial > Soil > Wetlands | place: USA: Florida... | reverse complement strand
TCGAAGACGATGATGACCCGCAGCCCCTTGTGCTTCACCCACAACTGCAGCTTCACGAGCTCGACCTGGAGTTTCTCGAGCTCGCGCTCGAAAGCCCTGCGTTTCATCCTGCCGTGTGGCTGCGGCGCACGCGCATCCAGGCTCACGATCGGCTTTGCGGCGCGCTCCAGGGAGCTCTTTGCTTTCGAGCTGCGCTTCGCGCCGGTACCCCGCGAAGGGGCGGGCTTCAAGAGGTCGATTCCTGTTCGCTCTGACTGCTTCAAGAGCACGTGTGCCTGCCTCGCTGGTGCGTCCGGCTCTGCTGCCCGGGCTAATGGCACTCATGTTTGGTCAGAGCGATCCGCGCGACAACCCACCGGCTGTTGTCGAATGTTTCCTCCAGGTGAATGCCGCGCCGCGCACCGGAGCCGCGAGGTTTCCTGCGGCGAACCTCGCATCTCTCGCGGCGTCGTTGTGGCGTGAGGGGTAGCCGTTTACGGTAAGGCCCATGACGACCCAGGCGCATCATTCCTCAGTTCTGGTGTTGGCCAGAGTGGCGCTCGCTCTGCTGCTCGCCGTACCGGCGGTATTGGCGGTGGCGGCATGGCTGGGGGTGGTGCTGATGCGGGTCGGCGGATCCCCGCGCCGCCAGCAAACGATCTGAGATGGCGGACCGGGCTCAGCGCTCTTGCGCGTTGATATCGATCCGCTTCCAGCCAAAGAGCCTGGCATCGATCGACCAGGCGCCCGGTCCGAGCAACGCCAGGGCCGCGCAGATGGCGGCGACCAGCCAATAGCGGATAGCGGCTGGATCTGCAAAGCCGTTGAGGACCGCAGCAATTGCCGCGAGCGTCGCCACGAAAGGGGTCCACACCCCCGCAACGAGGAGCACACCCACGGCAAGGGAAACGAGCTGCAGCAGGAGCGCCGCAGATCCCCCGATGCGCCACGGCGCGGTGGCCGCATTGAGAAAGAAGATGCTCGCGCCCGCAACACGCAGCAGGAGTAGCCCGGCTCCGGGTGCTCCGGATGCGAACGTCGAAAATAGTCTGCGCACAGTAGGAGCAGCATATCGGACCGACACGGCCCCAATGACGCCCAAAAGATAGTGTGCAGCACTCTTCCGGGTGGGGCTTATCGGCTGCTGCTAGGGTGAGCGTTGACGCGCGTAGGCCGCTGCTGCAGGCACGGTGAGCTCCACCTCGGTGCCGGAGCCCGGGGCACTCCACATTTCCAGTTTGCCCCCCGCGAGCGCCGCGCGCTCGTGCATGCCCCGCAGCCCAAAATGCCCACCTCTCCCACCCCCGGCGATCACTTTGGGATCGATGCCGCGGCCGTCGTCGCGAATTCGCAGCCGAAACTGGCGCGCTTCGTAGCAGAGCTCGACCTCGATATGCGTACCCCGCGAGTGTTGAAACGCATTGCGCATTGCCTCGGCCGCGGCCTGAAAGATTTCATAGCGCAGGTTCGGACGCAGCGGCCGTACCGCCCCTTCCACGGTGACCGCTACGGCCGGAGCCGGGCCTTCCGACTCTGCGGCGAGCTCCTTGCCGAGCCGAGCAATGGCAGCTCCCAGATCGTTGGAGTCAGGTGAGGCGCGCAGTCCCTGCACAGCGTCGCGAGCCTCCTTGATCGCTTGCGCCGCCTCGTCGATGGTGTTCGAGAGGATTTCGTGGGCTTCAGCCCGCCGGGTCGCCAGCAACCGCAGCGCGGCTCGGAGCTGAAGCAGCACACCCTGGAAGTTCTGCAGCAGCGTGTCGTGCAGCTCGCGGGCGATGCGGGTGCGCTCGGCGACGCGGCCCTCCACAATCGCGTCTGCGGCGCGCTTGCGCTCGGTGATATCGCGGGCGGTCACTACGTAGCGGCGCGCCCCGTGCTGCTCCAACACCCGACCGCGGATTTCCACCGGGAACGTAGTGCCGTCCTTGCGCCGGTGATGGCTCTCGAAGATGGGGGCATCTCCTGCGATCGAGCGCTCGCGCAGCTGCGCGACGTCCGCTTCGCTTACCTGCGGGTCGAAATCGGGTGTACGCAACCCGATCAGCTCTTCGCGGCTGTAACCGAGGCTCTCGCACGCCTGTCGGTTGACGTCGATGATGGTGAGCTCGTCATCGAACAGGAAAAATGCGTCGGTGGCGTGATCCATGAAGAGGCGCAGCCGTGCCTCACTGGCGCGTTGCTCCTGCTCCGCCCGCCGCAGCTCGGTAATGTCCTGCATGGTGCCGAACATGCGCCACGGGCTACCGGACTGGTTCGTCATCACCTCGCCCAGGCTGTGTATGATTCGTACCTCCCCGCCGGGGCGAACTATCCGGTATTCCACATCGTAGCGAGCACCGCCCTGGAGTGCGGCCGCCGCGGCCTCTGCTACCCGCACCCGATCGTCCGGGTGGACGAGCTGCAACCAGCGCTCGTGCCACTGCTCCAGGTGGAACGTGTGCCCGCCGGCGTCGAGACCGAAGATGCGGCGCGCTTCGTCGGAGAGCGTGATATGACCCGTCTGGAGCTCGCGGTCCCAATAACCGACGTGCGCGATACGCTGCGCCTCATCGAGCCTGTGCTCGCTCTCTCGCAGGCTGCGCAGCATCAGCCGGCTGGTGAGCGCATCTGCCAGCCGCCGGCCCATCTCCTGAAACAGGCGTTGCTCATGCGGCGTCCATACTCGTGCCCGGGAGCACTGGTGCATCCCGAAGAGGTACGGCTCGCCGATCTTGGGATAGACAGCGATCACCAGGCGCGATTTGATGTTGAATCGCTCGGCGATCGGGTGTGGAAGGTCGTGGTCGTGTCCCGGTCCCGAGGGCACTGCCGCATCAGAGGCGCGCGCCGCGGCCACGGCGGCTGCGGCCACCGCTGCGAAGTCCGGAGACATCGTGGCATCGATTCCACGAGCATAGGCGCCGGGAAACCCGGGGCTGGTGCGCTCCGCCACTACCCGATAGGAGGCTGCCAGCGGATTACACGGATACAGCAGCCAGGCACGGTCGCAGCCGAAGATTTCCTGCACGGCTCCGACGACTTCGCTCATCATCGTCTCGAGGTCGCTCGTTCCCTGCATGGCTTGATTCACGCGGTCCAGGCTCGCGAGCACCCAGAGATGCGCCGAGAGCTCGTCTGCGGCACGCTTGCGCTCGGTGATGTCCCGCACCAGGTTCACGCTGAACCGACGTCCGTTGTGCTCGCACTCGCGGCTGCGGATCTCGACCGGGAAAACCGTGCCATCCTTGCGCCGGTGCGAGGTCTCGAAGGTGAGCATCTCACCCGTCGCGACCCGCTGCCGCAAACGCTCGATGCCGCTCTCATCGAGACCGGCGTCGAACATCCGCGGGTGCATGCCGATCAGCTCTTCGCGGGTGTATCCCAGGCTCTCACAGGCGTGGGGGTTCACGTCGACGATGTTGGCTTGATCATCGAGAAGAAAAAAACCATCGATCGCGTGATCGACGAAGATCCGCTCTGCGAACGTACCGAACGTTGCGTCGGGATGCGGCCGGATCGGATCGCCGCTGTCCCGATTCGCCTGGACCGACTTGGCCTTGGCCATGTTGTTATTCCGACGGCACCCCCGGGCCGCTTACAACTCGATGATACCGCGCTTCACGCCGATCATCGCCGCATGCGTCCGGTCCTGGACCCCGAGCTTCGACAGAATCGTCCGCACCTGCCACTTCACGGTCGCTTCGCTGGTGGATAAGGCTTTGGCGATTTCCTTGTTCGCCTTCCCCTGCGCAATCAGACGCAGCACGCGGACTTCCGTCTCGGTGAGCCGATCATCGGCCACGTGCTCGGCGAGCTCATAGGAGACACCGGGCGACACGAATTTCTTGCCCGCATGGACGGAGCGGACGGTATCCAGAAGCTCACGATCGGGGGCCGTCTTGAGCATGTAGGCCCGTGCTCCCGCTTGCATGGCGCGCAGCGCCTCTACGTCCCCTGCGTAGGTCGTGAGCACGACGAAGCGGGCCTCGGGGAATTCCGCACGGATGGCGGTGAGCGAGTCGACGCCCCCCATTTCGGGCATGCGCAGATCCATCAGCGTCACATCCGGCCGATGCGCGCGGAATTGTTGGATCGCCTGCCGGCCGTTTTCCGCCTCTGCGACGAGCTCGAGGTCGGGCTCAGTCGAGAGCAGCAAGGCGATGCCCCGCCGGACTACGGGATGGTCATCGACGACCATCACGCGAATCATGTTTTCCGCAGTCATGCGTCCTACCGAAGCCTCAGTGTCTCACACGTCGTACACCACGTCCGTCACCACCCAGCCGCCATCGTACCCGCATCGCGACGCGAGCGGGAACTGAAGCGTGGCACTTCGCGCCATCCACAGAACCGGCGGCGGGGCTCGGGGCACTTACCCGATGGCGCAAGTCCGTGACGGGGCAACCCGTCGTGGCGATGACCCACGAGGTTCCGGGGGAGCCCCCACACGATGCTCTCGATACTGGTCTGCCACTCGTATTTCCTGCGCTTCGATCCGAAGCAGCTCGCGCGCGCCAAGCCCTACCCGCCGCTCGCAACCCTGCAATGTGCCGCACTCCTGCGGCGCGCCGGGCATCGGGTCACGCTGTTCGACGCCATGCTCGCGGCGGATCTCGGCGATTACGAGCGCACGCTCCATGCGGTCCGGCCTCGAGTGGTCGTGCTGTACGAAGACAATTTCAACTTCCTGAGCAAGATGTGCCTCGCCAAGATGCGCGCTGCGGCCTGTCAGATGGTGAATGCGGCCCGTGAGTCAGGGGCCCGCATCATCGTCGCGGGCTCGGATGTGAGCGACGCCCCCGAGCCGTACCTGCGCGCCGGCGCGGAGGTGGTCCTGAAAGGGGAGGGGCTGCCCGCGTTGCTCGAGCTGCTGCGCCGTCTCGATAGCGCCGCCGACATCCCGGCCGCCGCCCTCGCTGAGGGGGTCGCAGGAACGGCAATCCTGGAGCGGCCCGGCGTCGCGGCCCTCAACGGCGCGAAGCTGCTGCCGGAGGTCGACCTGTGCGACCGAGCGGCGTGGGATCTCATCGACATGGAGCGCTATCGTGCTGCCTGGGTGTCCGCGCACGGCTTCTTCAGCCTCAATCTCGCCGCTTCACGCGGGTGCTCGTTTCGTTGCGCCTGGTGTGCCAAGCCGATCTGGGGTCATCACTACCTGCAGCGTGAGCCGGCGACCGTCGCACGGGAGATGGGTTACCTCAAACGTACCTTCGCGCCGGACCATCTGTGGTTCGCCGATGATATTTTCGGTTTCCGGGTCGAATGGGTGCGTCAGTTCGCCGCGGCGACGCGTGACGAGGATGCCTCGATTCCTTTCACCATTCAGACGCGCGCAGATCTGGTCAGCGACCGCATGGCGCAGGTGCTGGCGGAGGCGGGGTGCGTCGAGGCATGGCTCGGAGCCGAGAGCGGCAGTCAGCGAATACTCGATGCGATGAACAAGGGGACGACGGTCGGGCAGATCGTGACCGCCCGCTCGCGGCTGCAGGCGGCCGGCATCCGCGTGGGCTTCTTCATACAGCTCGGCTATCTTGGGGAGGAGCTGGCGGATATCCTGGCGACCCGCGAGCTTCTCAGCAGTGCCCAGCCCGATGATGTCGGTGTGAGCGTTGCCTATCCCTTGCCGGGCACGCGCTTCCACGAGATCGTCAAGGCGCAGCTCGGCATGAAGACTCACTGGCAGGACAGCAATGATCTCGCGATGATGTTCCACGGCACCTATTCATCGGAGTTCTATCGCCGGGTGCGCGACCTGTTCCACGAGCAGGTGTCGCTGCAGGCACGCGCTCCCCCGCCGGATGATGCACACTACCGCGGTCTGCGCGAGGCGCTCGAGTCGCGCTGGCAGGAGCTCATCGACCGGGAAACTCAGCATCGCACGCTGAAGCGCGCGACGCTTTGCGCGGGCTGAGACCCGCTCGCGGACCCGCTCGCGGCCGCGAGCTCGCCATTGCGCAGCTCGAAGACCACCTCACAGTGCCGCAGTGCCCCGGCGCGGTGCGCGATCATCAGCACCGTCCTCGCAGGCCTCAAGGCCCGCAGCGTCTCGAGGATTTCATTCTCGGCGGTGCCGTCGAGCGAGCTCGTCACCTCATCGAGGATCAAGACCGAGGCATCGCGATACAGCGCACGCGCAATCGCGAGGCGCTGCCGCTGTCCCCCGCTCAGTCGGCAGCCGCGCTCACCGATCACCTCGTCATACCCGCCCGGCAGGCTCGCGACGCACTCCTCGAGGCGCGCCAGGCGCGCCGCGGTTTCCAGGCGTGCCGGGTCGATTGCCGCCACCGGAACGCCGCACGCGATGTTCTCGGCGAGCGTGGCATCGAACAGAAATACCTGCTGCGGCACGTAGGCGATGGTCGACTGCCAGGCGGCGCAATTGCCTCGATCCAGCCGCACTCCATCGATCTCGATGTGGCCCGACTGGGGTGTGAGCAGCCCACTCACGAGATCGAGCAACGTGGTCTTTCCGGAGCCATTCACGCCCACGAAGCCGACCAGCGTGCCTGCGCGGATCGCGAACGACGCGGCCGACACTGCGTCCGGCCGCTCCGGGGCGTAGCGGAATGACACCTCGTGCACGCGTATTTCCTCGCGCGGCCGCCCATACCAGCTCCGTTCCGGTCCCGTTGCCGGGGCGCGGGGTTCGCGCGCGGCGGGCGTGAGCTCTGACTGGACATCACGGAAGGCCGGCCGCTCGGCGCGAATCCTCACGATCGCAGCGAAGGACTGCTGCAAGGCCGGCAGCAGACGGTAGGCCGCGAACGCGACGAAGCTCAGCTGCGCGATCCATGGGCTGCCCACCCGCGCGTGGCCGTGCAGGTGAAGCGCGACGGCGACGAGTGAGACGACGGTGATGCACTCGAGCACGTAGCGGGGGCTTTGCGAGATTGCCAGGGTGTTGGCCGTCGTGGTCGAGAGCACGCGGCAATGTTCGGCGAAGCGTTGGACGAAGGAGGCGCGCGCCTGCATCAGAGTCAGCTCACGGATGGCGCCGAACCCCTCGGTCACCGTGCGCACGCGCTCGGCGTCGGCGCGGCTCTCGATTTCCCCGTTGCGCAGCAGGCGCCCGCGCGCGAGGACGTAGATGAGGACGTAGCTCCCACCGAGCCCCACCAGGGCGCCCGCTGCGGCGACGGGATTGAGGAACATCATGGAAGCGCCGATGCAGCAGATGGTGACGAGGTTGCTCACCAGGATCAGTCCCTGTTGCAGGACACCGGATGTCACCCGCGCGGTCTCGTGCAGGACCTTGCTCGCGAGCACGGAACTGTTGTTGCGGCTGTGGAACCCGAAGTCGCGGTGCAGGTACTCATTGAAGAGACGGCGATACAGCGCATCGCCAACGCGAAACGCGAAGCGGTTGATGGCGAGGACGCCGAAGAGGTTCACCGCATTGGCGAGGAGCACGACCAGGCAGAAGCCCACGCCGAGCGCGATGAGGAGGGTGCCGTCATCGACCGCGAGGCCCCGCGGCAGGAGCAATCGCACGACGCCGTTGCGCCCGATCGCACTCGGGTCCGCCAGCGCGGTAAAGAAAGGCAGCACCGCGGCAATGCCACCGACGGTGGAAAGACCCATGACGATCGAGAGCAGCTGCAACCCGAGCAGTTGCCGGCGCTGCTGCCGATCGAGCAGTCGCCAAAGAGATAGAAGTATCGACATGTTCCCTGCAACGCCGCGGTGGCGGCCTGGCTCAGCGCCGTGGCCCATCCGGTGAGTGGCCCAGCGCGCGGTAAAGGTTGCCTGTAGCGCGATTTCTCCTGAGCCGGACCGATCCCTGAAACCGGCGCGCCGGGGTCGGAGACAGACGGCGTATGAACCCGCAACATGCGCCGACCCTTGGCCACAGCACACGCCCGGGCAGTCCCCGGGAACAGCGACCTGCGCACGGGCTGCTCGCAGTGCTGGCCGCGCTCTCGCTCGCGCAGATGGCGCCCGCCTGGTCGCTGCCGGCTTTCGCGCGCCAGACGGGCGTACCGTGCGCTGCATGCCACACCCTCGCCTTCGGTCCGTCGCTCACCGCCTATGGTCGCAACTTCAAGCTGCATGGCTACACGCAGGGCACGCAGAAGACCATCCCGCTCTCGGCCGACCTGATCACTTCCTTCACGCATACGGCGGAAAACCAACCGCCCGCGCCGCACTTTTCCGATAACGACAACTTCGCCCTCGACGCTGTGAGCGGCTACTTCGCCGGGCGCATCGCCGATCACGTGGGCGCCTTCGTGCAGGTCACCTATGACGGCATCGCCCGCCACACCTCCTGGGGAGCGCTCGATGCGCGCTGGGCCCGGGACTTCACCTTCGGCAAGACCGATACGCTGCTCGGAGTGACGCTCAACAACTTTCCGACCGTGCAGGATCCGTGGAACTCGACCTATGCGTGGCAGTTTCCCTTCCCGTTCGCCCGCCTGGCGAACACACCGGCGGCCGCGCCGCAGATCAACGGCTTCTTCGCGCTGCAGTCGCTCGGTGCGACCGCGTACACGCTGCTCGGGAATGCGCTGTATCTCGAGGCGGGAGGCTACCGCAAGCTTTCCGACCGCCTGCAGTCGGACTTCGGCATCACCAATCCCGCCGCGGAGCACGGCATCGACGGAACGGCGCCGTACTGGCGCGCGGCACTGCAGAAATCGAGCGGGCCGCACTACCTGTCAGTGGGCATCCTCGGATTCTCCCCACACGTGCAGCTGCCCGAGCACCCGGGTGTGGGCACCGACAATTACACGGACCACGGCTATGACGCGAGCTATCAATTCGCGAACGGTGGGGCGCACACTTTCAGCGCTTACCTGAGCTATATCGCGGAGGACCAACGGCTGTACGGAACAACCGCGGCGGGTGGCTCCTCTGGCATCTCGAATCATCTCAACCAGTTGAATCTCAGCGCTCAGTACGCCTACCGGCAGACCTACTCGATCACGCTGGCGTATTTCGATACCTCGGGCAGCAGCAATCCTGCGCTTTACGCGCCGGGTGCGTGGTTCGGCAGTGCCAACGGCAGTCCCGACAGTCGCGGCTACATCATCCAGGCGGAGTACCTGCCTTTCGGCAAGGTCGATTCGTTCGCGAAGCCGTTCCTGAATCTCCGGGTAGGGCTGCAGTTCACCGGCTACACGCGCTTCAACGGTGGGGACGCCAACTACGACGGCGCCGGCCACTCCGCGCACGACAACAACACGCTGTTTCTCTACCTGTGGACGGCGATCTGAAGGCGATCCGCTACGCTCCGAGCTGTACGCCGAGCATCGACACCGAGCCACCGTCCATGCCTTCCACCGGGAAGCTCACGCGCTCACCCGGCAGGGCCGCGCCGAGCACGTAGAGCAGCGGCAGGTAGTGCTCGGGCGTCGGTACCGCGAGCTGCGCGTCGCGGCCGAGCGCCGCATAGTCGATGAGTGCTGCGTGCGCGCCGGTCGTAACGGCCGCGCGCACCTGCGCTTCGAAGCGCGCCGCCCAATCGTAGGGCTGCTGCGTGTGATCGCCCCACGCATACGCGTGGAGGTTGTGGACGATGTCGCCGCTCCCGAGGATCAGTACCCCTTCGTCGCGCAACGGGCGCAACCGCGTACCGAGCTCGTAGTGGAACGCGGCCGGCTGGGTCTCATCGATGCTGAGCTGCACCACCGGCACATCGGCCTGCGGAAACAGGTGGCAGAGCACCGACCAGCTCCCGTGGTCGAGTCCCCAGCTCGTGTCAGCATGCACCGCGAGCGGCCCGAGCAGGCGCTGCACGCGGGAAGCCAGCGCCGGATCGCCGGGCGCCGGATAGCGCACCGCGAATAGCTCGCGCGGGAACCCGCCAAAGTCGTGGATGGTGCGCGGCTGCTCCATCGCCGTCACCGCCGTGCCTTCGATGTACCAGTGCGCCGAGACCGCAAGGACTGCGCGGGGACGCGGCAGGGTCGCGCCGAGCGCCGCCCAGCTGCGCGTCCAGGGGTTGCTCCGCAGCGCATTCAGCGGGCTGCCGTGCCCGAGGAACAGCGTCGGCAGCCGTGAGGCCTGCTCAGGCATGCACGGCCGAGGCGGAGAGCAGCTGGACGGCCGACTGATAGAGACGTGCGCGCAGCGCGAGACGCTCGCTCGCACGCGTGACGTAGCGCACCGCGATCTCGACGCCGCCCGCCGCCGGGCGCACGGCGATGCCCGGTTGGGCCGTGAAGGCCACCCCACGCTGCCCGCGCGCGGCGCGCCGCCATTCCTGCTCCGCCTGGCTCGCATCCTTGGCGGTGGCGCTCGTGACCTCCTTCTCGATCGCCGCCGCAATGGCATGCGGGTCGCGACCGTACGGCACCATCACCGACAGCTCATCCCACAGCCATTGGCCCGAGGTCGAGAAATTGAAGTAGTGGCCGGAGATCGCGAAGCTGTTGGTGAAGGTCACGCGCCGGCCGGTCGGGTGGCCGGCATCGGTCCAATTGCCCGTCTCGAGCAGCACCGTGTGGAACATGTTGAGCTCGACCACCTCGCCGCTCACGCCATTGATCTCCACCCAGTCGCCGATGCGCATGCCGTTGCGGCCCATGAGCACGAACCAGCCGACGAAGGCGACGATGAAGTCTTTGAGCGCCACCGTGAGGCCCGCGCCGACGAGGCCGAGCATGGCGCCGATCTGACCCGGGAGGCCCACCAGCATCAGGAGGATGATGGCGACCGCAACGATCTGCAGCGTGACCCCGACCACGCTGCGGAGCGTCGCGAGCTGACGGCGATCGACGCCCGAGCGGCCGAGCAGGCGCTCGAGCCAGCGGTCGGCGAACAGCAGGAGCAGCAGCACCGCGAAGATCGTCGCGGCACTCTGCAGCAGGTCGTGCAGCACTGCTCGCTGCCGCGAGCCCATGAGCGAGTCCCACTGACCATAG
>Ga0335069_10015033_pt1 | contig 10823 bp, 8 predicted proteins | sample Lox_Sample_11_FD_206714 | JGI IMG/M metagenome (GOLD analysis project Ga0335069, IMG submission 206714) | Soil microbial communities from Loxahatchee National Wildlife Refuge, Florida, United States - Lox_Sample_1.1 | ecosystem: Environmental > Terrestrial > Soil > Wetlands | place: USA: Florida... | reverse complement strand
TGGATCTGGGCCAGCGCTGCCTGGGCCTGCGCGGTGCTGGCGTGGATGCCGACCGCCGCCACCTGGGCCTGCTCGGCGCTGGCGGCCGCCTGGGCCCGGGCGGCCCGCACCTGCTGGTCGAGCTCCGAGGCGCTGGCCTGGGTCTGGTCGATGCTCGAGGCGGCCACGTCGGCGGTGAGCTGGGAGAGGCGCCGGGCCTGTCGATCGGCGGCCTCCGCCTGGGCCCGGAGCGCCTCCGCCTGCGCCCGGGACGCCTCCTCGGCGGCGCCCGCCGCCAGCCGGTTCCGCTCCGAGGCCCTGACCTGCGCCCCCGCGGCCTGGGCCTGGGCCTGGGCCTGGGCCAGGCGCGCCTGCGCCTCGGCCACCGCCGCCTCCGGATCGGCACAGTCCAGCCGCACGAGCAGATCGCCCTTCTTCACCGCCTGCCCCTCCCGCACCGGCTGCTCGACGATGCGTGCCCCCACCCGGGAGGAGAGCTCCACCACCGTCCCCTCGATCTCGCCCGATCCGCCCGAGGGCGCGGCCAGGGCCCGCGCCTGGGTCCAGAGCCGGAAGGCGATGAGCCCACCGAGCGCCACCACCAGGACGATGAGGACCACGATGACCCTGCGCATCCGCTCCTCCCCTCGGCCAGCCTCATCCTCGGAACGAGCCCGGCCCCGACCCTGGCCCGGACGCCGCCTCTCCTCGCAAGCGGCGTGCCGCCGCCGTCCTCCCCGGAACCCCCGGCGCACGCGAGCCGGGGGCTCCAGGCGCGTACGGAAATCCGACACCCGCTCAGGAACTCCGAACAGAGCGCCGTGGCCCGGCCTCGAAAAGCCCGGGCCGGGCCGGGCCGGGGGCTCGCTCACCGGGGAGCGTACCGCGGCACCGTCCTTGCTCTTGTCCCCCCAGGCGCCGCCGCGTGCGCCCGGAGGCCTCCTGGCCGTGACCCTCATCGCCCTCGCCCCGCTGCTCGCCACCCTGGCCGGGGCCGACGCCCCGGCCGGCCTGCCGGCCCTCACCCTCGACGCAGCCCTCGACGAGCTCGAACGCCAGAGCCTCACCCTGGCCCAGGCTCGCAGCCGCGCCGACGCGGCCCAGGCGGTGGTGCGCGAGGCGCTGGCCCCGCTGCTCCCCACCGCCGGCGCCGGGGTGAGCTGGGTGCGCAACAGCGACGCGGCCGAGCTCTCCTTGCCGCCGCCGCTCGGGCCCCGGACGGTGGTGATCCAGCCGCTCCACTCGGCCACGGTGAGCGCATCCTTGCGCCTCCCGCTGCTCTCGCCCAGCGCCTGGTACGACCTGTCCCTGGCCCGGGACGCGGCCCGCGCCGCCGACCTCTCCGCCGCCGCCACCCGCCTGTCCCTGCGCACCAGCCTGGCCCAGGCCGCCCACCTCGCCGTCGCCGGCGAGGAGGAGGTGGCGGCGGCCGAGCGCGCGGTGGAGAACGCCGAGGAGCTGGTGCACAGCGCCGAGCGGCGCGTCCGGGCCGGCACCGCGGCTCCGCTGGAGATCACCCGGGCCCAGGCCGAGCTGGTGCGGCGCCAGAGCGATCTGGCCGGCACCCGGGCCGCCCTGGACCGGGAGCGGCTGGCGGTGGGCGTGCTCCTCGGCCGCGAGCAGCCGGTGCGGGTGGAGGTCCCGGAGGTCGAGGCGGCGCCCCTGCCCGGCCTCGGCGCCGACGGCGACGCGCTGGTGGCGGAGGCGCTGGACCGCCGCCCCGAGGTCGCGGCCCAGGCCGCCGAGGAGCGCGCGGCCGAGGCCGGGATCCGCTCCGCCTGGGCCCGGCTGGCTCCCGAGCTCTCGGCCTCGGCCTCGATCTTCGAGGCCGACGTCCCCTACCTCACCGGCAAGAAGGACGGCTGGCGGGCCTCGCTCGACCTCACCTGGCAGCTCTACGACGGCGGCCTCCGCTACGGGAAGGTGCGCGAGGCCGAGGCGCAGGCGGCCGGCGCCCGGGCCGGGCTGGCCGCCCAGCGCCTGTCGGTGCGCCGCGAGGTCCAGGACGCCCGCCGCGACCTGGAGGTGGCGGTCGAGCAGCTCCGCCTGGCCCACGCGCAGCTGGGGCTGGCCGGCGACAGCGCCGCCTCCATCCGGCGCAGCTTCGACGCCGGGGTGGCCTCGAGCCTGGACGTGATCGACGCCAACGACCGGCTGTACCTGGCCGACAGCGGCCTGGCCGCCGCCCGCGCCCGGCTGGGCCTGGCCCGGCTGGCCCTGCAGCTCGCGCTGGGCCGGGAGGGGTAGCCATGCTGCTTTCCCGGCGCCCGCGACGTATCCTGGCCCCAGGCGGACCCATGCCCAGCGTCCAGAAGGCCATCGAGCGCGAGGAGCTGTCGCGGGTCTTCGGCTACATGGTGGCCCTGCGGGTGGTGGTGGTGCCGGTGGTGGTGCTGGTCATGGGCTGGCTCCTGTGGGTCGAGCCGGCCTTGTGGCGCCGGGTGGTGCTGGGGGTGGCGATGGTGACCCTCCCCACCTTCTTCCTGGTCGAGCTGGTCCGCTACCGCCGGGGAGGGCTCTCCCGCAGCGCCATCCCGGTGAACCTCCTGCTGGCCTGCGTCGGCCAGCTGGCCGTCAGCTTCGTGAGCGGCGGGGTGCAGAGCCCGTTCTTGCTGGTGGCCATCCCGCTGGGGATCCTCACCGCGGTGCTGATCAAGCCGCCGCTCCAGCTCCTCGTGCCGCTGCTCCAGCTGGCCACCACCTGGGCCATGGCCTACCTGGGGGTGAGCGGGCGCATCCCGGACTTCAACCTCAGCGCCTTCGGCGGCGGCTCGCGGCTGGGCGCGGGCGCGACGCACGTCTGGGCCACGGCGGTGATGCTCACCGTGGTCCTGGTGATGTCCCAGATCCTCGGGCGCGCCTTGCGCAAGACCTTCGAGAGCATCCTCCGCCGCAAGCTGGCCGCCCAGCAGGAGTCGCTCCGGGAGCACCGGGAGCGGGCCGAGGAGCTGACCGCCCTCTCGGCGGAGATCGCCCACGAGCTCAAGAACCCGCTGGCCAGCGTCAAGGGGCTCTCCGGCCTCCTCTCCCAGCACCTCCCCGACGGCAAGGGCGCCGAGCGGCTGGCGGTGCTCCGGCGCGAGGTCGAGCGGATGCAGTCCATCCTCGACGAGTTCCTCAACTTCTCCCGTCCGCTGGTGCCGCTGGCCCTCGGGGAGTGCGACGTCTCCGCCCTGTGCCAGGAGGTGGCGGCGCTGCACGAGGGGATGGCGCGCGAGCGCACCGTGACGCTCCTGCTCGAGGGGGCGGCGGTCATGGCGCGCTGCGACCCACGAAAGGTGAAGCAGGTGCTCATCAACCTGGTGCAGAACGCCCTCGACGCCAGCCCGCCCGGGGGAGAGGTGCGCATCGCCGCCGAGCGGAGCGAGGCCGGGGGGGCCCTGGTCCGGGTGCTGGACCGCGGCCGCGGGGTGGACCCGGGGCTGGGCGAGTCGGTCTTCCTGCCGGGGATCACCACCAAGGCCAACGGCTCGGGGCTGGGGCTGACCATCGCCCGCTCCCTGGCCCGCCAGCACGGCGGGGACCTCCTGCTGCGCAGCCGCACCGGCGGCGGCACCGAGGCCCTGCTGGTGCTCCCGGCGGTGCCGGCCGAGGCCGACCCGGGGAGGGCGGCGTGAACGGCCGGTCGCCCCCGCGGGGCGGCGAGCCGGAGGCTCCGGCGCGGGTGCTGGTGGTCGACGACGACCCCGGCGTCCGCTACACCCTGCGCGAGATCCTGACCAGCGAGGGGCTGCAGGTGGAGGAGGCCGCCGACGGCCAGGAGGCGCTGGAGAGGTACGACGCCGCCCCCGCCCCCCTGGTGCTCACCGACCTGCGCATGCCCCGGCTCGACGGCATGGAGCTCCTGCGCGAGCTGATGCGCCGGACCCCCACGCCGAGGGTGGTGCTCATCACCGCCCACGGGTCGGAGCGCCAGGCGGTGGAGGCCACCAAGGCCGGCGCCTACGACTACTTCAAGAAGCCCTTCGAGACCGAGGAGCTGCTGGCCGTGGTGCGCCGCTCCATGGAGGCGGTGCGCCTCGCCCACGAGAACGAGAAGCTCCAGGGCGAGCTGGCGCTGGCGCGCTCGATGGTGTTCGCCTCCGAGGCCATGCGGCGCCTGGGGGTCCTGGTGGGCCGGGTCGCCCCCCGCGACGTCACCGTGCTCATCACCGGCGAGAGCGGCACCGGCAAGGAGCGGGTGGCCGAGGCCATCGTGCGCGCCTCCCGCCGGGCCGATCGCCCCTTCGTCCGCTTCAACTGCGCCGCGCTGGCCCCGGACCTGGCCGAGGCGGAGCTGTTCGGGCACTCCCGGGGCGCCTTCACCGGCGCGATCCGGGCCCGGCCCGGGCTCTTCGGGGAGGCCGACGGCGGCACCATCCTCCTCGACGAGGTCGCCGAGCTGGCCCCCGGCGCGCAGGCCAAGCTCCTGCGGGTCCTCCACGAGGGCGAGCTGCGACCGCTGGGCGAGGAGCGGGCCCGCAACGTGGACGTGCGGGTTTTGGCCGCCACCCATCGCGATCTGGAGGAGCGGGTCCGGGAGGGCGCCTTCCGGGAGGACCTCTTCTACCGGCTCAACGTGGTCCACCTGGCCATCCCCCCGCTCCGCAGCCGGCCGGAGGACATCCCGGTGCTGGGCCGCTTCTTCCTGCAGCGCTTCGCCGAGCGCTTCGGGGTCTCGCCGATGCACGTGCCGGAGAGCCTGTTCGAGCGGCTCGCCGCCCACCACTGGCCCGGCAACGTGCGCGAGCTGGAGAACGCGCTGGAGGGGCTGGTGGCCCTCTCCCCGCCCGAGGGGCTCGACCTGAGCCTCCTCCCCGGCGCCGCCCGGACCGCCGCGCCCGCCGGCGCGCCCGGCCCCGACCAGCCCGCCGGCGCCCCGCTCCCGCTCAAGCAGCGGGTCGAGGCCTACGAGCGCGGCCTGATCGTGGAGGCGCTGGAGATGGCGCGCGGCAATCGCAGCGAGGCGGCCCGGCGCCTGGGGATGTCCCGGGTCACGCTCCACGACAAGCTGAAGAAGTACGGCCTGGGCCCGGCCGGGGCGGCCGAGGACGAGGCCGAGGGCGGCTCGCCGGCGTGAGCCGCTCGAGGCCGGGCTCCTGCTCGCACCGGTCCCTTCTGCGACGCGCGCCAGCCGTCGGCCGCGCTCAGGCCGGCCCGAGCAGCTCCTGGTGGGCCGTGTCCTGCTCCGCCAGCTGCCGGAAGAACTCCCGCAGGGCGGGGTTGCCCTCCCGGGCGATGAGCTCGGCGTGGGCCCGGGAGAGGCTCTTCTCCAGCTCCGCGGCCTTGGCCAGCGCCGCCTGCAGGGTCCGGGCGAAGGTGCCCGCCTGCGCGGCGCGCACCGCCGCGTCGGCCTCGGCCAGGACGGCATCGAGCCCGGCGTGGTCGACCGAGAGGCGGCCCAGGATCCGCGGGTCGGTCCGGTAGCGGGACCCCAGGAGCCGGACGCGGCTGGCGTGCTGGAGCTCCTCCTGCTCCAGGCGGGTGAAGAGCTCGCGGGCGTCGGGATCGCCGGCGAAGCGCTGGGCCAGCAGGCCGTAGAGGGCAGCCGAGAGCTGCTCGATCCGCTCGGCCTTCTGGAAGATCTCGTAGGAGGTGGCCAGGGGCGGCTTAGGTATCCCAGAGCCCGTCCCTGCGCAAGCCAGCAGAGGGTCAAGCGTTCGCTTGCACCGGTCAGATCCCGGGGATGCGCACCCGGAAGGTGGTCCCCCGCTCGACCGCGCTCTCGACCTCGACGTCCCCGCCGTGGGCTCTGGCGATGCGCCGGGCCAGGGCCAGCCCCAGCCCGACCCCGCCGGTCCCCCTGGTGCGGCTCCGGTCGGTGCGGAAGAACGGGGTGAACAGGCGGGGGAGGTCCTCGGGGGCGATGCCGATCCCCCTGTCGCGCACCTCCAGCACCGCGGCTCCCGCCTGGCCGCGGGCGAGGAGCGCCACCGGCGCGTCCGGCGCCGAGTACTTGGCGGCGTTGTCGAGCAGGTTCTCGAGGAGCCGGAGGAGCAGGGCCGCATCGCCGGAGACGCCGGGGAGCGGGCCGCCGCGCTCCAGCTCGAGCGTCCGGCCCGGCCAGCGCTCGGCGAAGCGGCGCGCCGCGTCCGAGAGGACCGCGGCCAGGTCGACCGGCTCGCGCCGCACCTGGGCGCTTCCGCTCGCCGCCAGGTCGAGGCGGGCCGTGGAGAGCACGTCCTCCACCAGCCGGTCGAGCGCGTCCAGGTCGGCACCGATCTCCCCCAGGAACCGACGCGCCCGCTCCTGGTCTCCCTCGGCGGCCAGCTCCAGGGCCACCCGCATGCGGGCCAGCGGCGTGCGCACCTCGTGCGAGACGTTGGCCAGCAGCTCCTTCTCTCCCCGCACCAGCGCCTCCAGCCGCTCGGCCATGTCGTCGAAGGCGCGGGCCAGCTCCCCCACCTCGCCGCGCGCGCGCACCCGAGCCCGGGTGGAGAGGTCGCCCGCCCCCAGCGCCCCCGCGGCGCGGGTGAGCTGCTCGACCGGGGCGGCGATGGAGCGGGCCAGCGGGACCGAGGCCAGGGCGATCACGCACAGCACCGCCGCCAGCACCAGCGGCGCGCGGCCGGAGAAGGGGGGATGCCCGGCGAAGACGAAGACCACCTGTCCGCCGTCCGGCAGCGGCAGGGCCCGGCCGGCGCCGCGCCGGACCGGGAGCCCGCGCGGCTCGGTGGCGCCGGGGGAGAGGATGGGGGGCAAGGGCGGGGCGGCGCTCGAGGCGATGGGCTCCCCGCCCTCCTTGCCGTACACGGTGGCCTCGACCCCGAAGGCCTCCCGGACGCGCGCCAGCTCGCGCTGCAGCAGCGCCGGGTCGCGCTCCATGCCGGCCACGTGGGCGGTCACGTAGCGCGTGACCCGGCCCACCTCGCGCCAGTGGTCCTCCTGGAAGGCGCCGGCCACCACCCCCACCGCCAAGGACACCAGGGCGATGAGGAGGAGCCCGTGCAGGAAGACGCGCCAGAACAGGCTCCGCCGGTGGCGCCGGGGAAGTCCGGGCCCGGTCGGAGCGGCCACCGTCACTCGCGCTCCCCGGCCAGCACGTAGCCGGAGCCCCGGACCGTCTTGATGAGCCGGGGGCGGCGCGGGTCGTCGCCCAGCTTCTGGCGCAGCCGGGACACGTGCACGTCGATGGACCGGTCGAAGGCCTCCTCGGCGCTGCCGCGCGCCAGCTCCATCAGCTGCTCGCGGGAGAGGATGCGCCCGGCTCGCCGGGCCAGCGCCTCGAGCAGCGCGAACTCGTAGCCGGTGAGGTGCACCGCGCGACCGTCCAGGGTGACGGTCCGCGCCGCCGGGTCGATGAAGAGCCCCGCCACCCGCACCGCCCCCCGGGCCGGGCCGGCCCTCCCCTTGGCGCGCCGGGTCACCGCCCGGATCCGGGCCAGGAGCTCGCGGGGCGAGTAGGGCTTGGCCAGGTAGTCGTCGGCCCCCAGCTCCAGCCCCATCACCCGGTCCGCCTCCTCGCCCCGGGCGGTGAGGACGATGACCGGCAGGTCGGAGCGGCCGCGGAGCTCGCGGCAGACCTCCAGCCCGTCCTTCTCCGGAAGCATCAGGTCGAGGAGCACCACGTCGTAGCGACCCCCCAGCGCCTCGGCCAGCCCCCGCCGTCCGTCGCCCACCACCACCACCGCCACGCCGTGGCCCTCCAGGTACTCACGGGTGAGCGCGGCCAGCCGGGCGTCGTCCTCGACCAGCAGGGCGAGGAGCGGGGTGGCCGGGGAATCGCTCACGCCCTGCATCATAGCCGCGGTCGCGCCCGGCCGTCGTTCAGGGGTGATGGCGGTGGAAGCGCTCCGCCTTCTGGGCCAGCTTCTCCCGCTGCTCGGGCGTGAGGATGCCGTGCAGCTCCACGCCGGCGTCGACCAGCTCGTGAGCGTAGGCCCGCAGGGCCTCGGCGCGCTCGTCCACCAGCGCGTGCAAGCGGGCGGCGTCCGGGGTGGGGCTGTTCCACTGGGCCAGCACCTCGGCGTGGACCGGCGCGCCCCCGGCGTGGAGCTTGAGGCCATCGGCGAGCAGCCGGTCCTTCAGGGCGTGGACCTGGGCGCGCTGGGCGTCGGTGGCCTTCAGGTCGTCGAGCAGCCCGTCCACGTGCGAGGTGACGAAGGCCGCCAGCTCGGCGGGGTCCCGGGGGTGGTGGTGGGCGCAGCCTCCCAGGGCGGCGAGCGCGGCCAGACCGCCCGCGGCGGCCAGGTTGGCGAAGGTCCGGTTCATGCGTGTGCCTCGGCCCGGCCGCGCCTTCCGCCCGGGAGCGGGCCGCCCGGCATGGGCGGCCTCGGGAGAGAAGGTGCTCCTCGCCGGCAGCGCGGGCTTGTCCGAGAGGTGAAGAAACGTTAACTGTGCCTTCCGCCCGCCCCGCCCATGAGCCTCGTCTTCGCCAGCCAGCTCGCGCTCGCCCACGGCCCCCGGGTCCTGCTCGACCGGGCCGGCTTCTCGGTGGGGCCGCACGACCGGGTGGGGCTGGTGGGGGCCAACGGCACGGGCAAGTCGACCCTGCTCCGCATCCTGGCCGGCCAGCTCTCCCCCGACGCGGGCGAGCTCACCTTCCGGCGCGGGGCACGGGTGGGCTACCTCCCCCAGGACGCGGCCGAGCTGCCCGACCTGCCGCTCGGCGAGGCGGTGCTGGCCGCCGTGCCGGGGCGGGCGGCGCTGGAGGGGGAACTCCTCGCCACCGAGGCGGCGCTCTCCGCCGCCGGCGCCGAGGCGGAGCAGATCGAGCTCGCCCAGGCGCTGGCCGAGCTGCACGAGGAGCTGGAGCATTTCGAGGAGCACTACGGCCGGCGGCGGGCCGAGCGGATCCTTCTCGGCCTGGGCTTCGCCCCGGAGCGCCTGGCCGAGCCGGTGGCGGCTCTCTCCGGCGGCTGGCGCATGCGGGCGGCGCTGGCCGGGCTCCTGCTCACCGATCCCGATCTCCTGCTCCTCGACGAGCCCACCAACCACCTCGACGTCCCCACCCTCACCTGGTTCGACGCCTTCCTGCGCGGGACCCACAAGGCCCTGGTCCTCGTCTCCCACGACCGCGAGTTCCTGAACCGCCAGATCGACCGCGTCCTGGCCCTCGAGCCGGAAGGGCTGCGCGCCTACGCCGGCGACTACGACGACTACCGGCGCCAGCGGGCCGAGGAGGAGCTGCGGCTGCTGGCCCAGGCCGAGCGGCAGGAGGCCAAGCGAGCCCAGCTGGAGCGGTTCATCGAGCGGTTCGGCGCCAAGAACACCAAGGCCCGCCAGGCGCGGAGCAAGGAGAAGCAGCTCGAGCGGATGGAGGAGGTGCAGGTGCTGGAGCACCGCGACACCCTCCGCTTCCAGTTCGCCGAGGCGCCCCGCTCCGGCCGCGAGGCGCTGCGCCTGGAGGGGGTGTGCAAGTCCTTCGGCCCGCGGGTCGTCTACCGGGGGCTGGACGCCCGGGTGCAGCGCGGCGAGCGGGTCGGCGTCATCGGACCCAACGGCGCCGGCAAGACCACCCTGCTCCGGCTGGTGGCCGGCGACCTGGCCGTCGACGCCGGCCGGGTGGCGCTGGGCCACGGCGTGGTCCTCGGCTACTACGCGCAGGACGCCCTCCGCTCCGGGGGCGCCACCGGCCCCGGCGCGCTCGACCCCGACCGGACCATCAAGGAGACCCTCTGGGACCTGGTCCCGGACCGGGGCGAGGCCTTCGTGCGCGGCGTGGCCGGCTCGTTTCTCTTCTCCGGCGACGACGTGGAGAAGCGGGTCGGCGTCCTCTCCGGCGGCGAGCGGGCGCGGGTGGCGCTGGCCCGGCTGCTCCTCGTCCCCGCCAACCTCCTGGTCATGGACGAACCCACCAACCACCTGGACCTCGACTCCAGCGAGGCGCTCATCGAGGCGCTCCAGGCCTACCGGGGCACGCTGCTCTTCGTCTCCCACGACCGGAGCTTCCTCAACGGGCTGGCCACGGTGATCTGGGAGGTGAAGGACGGGGGCGTCCTGCCCTGCCCCGGGAACCTCGACGACTGGCTGTACCACCAGCGGCAGCTGGAGGAGGCCGGGCAGGGCGAGGGCGAGCCGGGCACGCAGGGCGCGGGCGCCCCCGAGGCGCCGCGCCCGGCCGACCGGCGGCGGCTCGAGGCCGAGGCCCGCAACGCCCGCTCCCGCCGCGAGCGCCCCCTCCGCGAGGAGATCGCCGGGCTGGAGGCGCGCATCGGCGAGCTGGAGGCGGAGGAGCGGGAGAGCACCGCGTCGCTGGCCGACCCCGCGCTCTACCAGGACTTCGCCCGGGCCCGGCCGCTCATCGAGCGGCAGGCCGCGGCGCGCGCCGAGCTGGAGCGACGCTACGCCGAGTGGGAGGCGGCCCAGCGGCGGCTGGAGGCGATGCGGGAAGGCCAGGGCTAGAGCGCGGGTCAGCGCAGCTCGACCGAAAGCTCCACCAGCTGGTCCTCGCGGCAGAGGGTGGACCGCCGGCGCGGCCGGCGCCCATCCTTGCGGACCTCGACCTGGACGGTCTCCCCGGGAGTGCACCTCACCGAGGCGATGAGGGGCGTCTGGCCCAGGTCCCGGCCGTTCACCAGGACCCTGGCGCCGCGGGGGGTGCTCTCCACCGACACGCCGAAGCCGGGAAACCAGCGGACCCGCTCCCCGGAGGCGTCCGGTGCAGCCTCGGCCGGGGCCATGGGGGTGGCCCGGCGCCAGCCTTCCTCGGCCTCGGCCAGCCGCTCCTCGGCCCTGTGCGAGGCCCGGATCTCCTCCTCGCTCGGGGGTCGTTCGACCGGCACCGACGCCTGGCCACCCCTGCCCCGCCCGAGCCGATCGATGAGCCACGGCGCGGCCAGGCTCAGCGCCAGGACCGGCACGAGGAGCAACGCGGCTCGCACCACCACCCGCCGCGCCGGCGCCTGGAGGGGATCCCCCACGCC
>Ga0335069_10015032_pt1 | contig 10824 bp, 9 predicted proteins | sample Lox_Sample_11_FD_206714 | JGI IMG/M metagenome (GOLD analysis project Ga0335069, IMG submission 206714) | Soil microbial communities from Loxahatchee National Wildlife Refuge, Florida, United States - Lox_Sample_1.1 | ecosystem: Environmental > Terrestrial > Soil > Wetlands | place: USA: Florida... | reverse complement strand
CGGCCGTGACACGTCCGGCATTGCCGCGAACAGAAAGTCTGCAGGCTCGCACTCGCTCAAAACTGGATGTTCTGCATGCCCTCGCACGCGGCCTACCGACACAGCAGCCAGCAATCCATAGTCGGCGATCCGCGCGAATCCGGCGCCCGCAAGGCCGACCGAGGCAATCACGCTCTGTGATGGCCGCCACGGAACCGGCGTCTGGCCGGAATCCCGTGAGCGTCCACGGCCCGCACGGACCTCAGCGCCGCTGACGGCCGGGCACCTGGGCACCGCAGGAACGCGGCAGGTCACTTGCCGGTACGTACAACCTTGGCGGCTGGTTCACCGCCGCCGGCGGCCGTCGGCCCAGCGAGGGCCCGGTGCCGGACGTGCGCCCGGAAGGGTCCGGTCAGCGGCCGCGGCGGTCCGGGTCACTGGAGGCCATCAGGGCGGCGACGACGGCCTGGCAGTGTGACGTACCGCTGCAAGGTGGTGAGCCGTGGCCGGGCTGCGCCGCCGCGGCACCGGGTTCCGGTCCCTGTACGAGGTGCACCACCACTCCGGGCGGCCGACTGGTCTTCCGCGTCTTCGCGGCCCCGGCCGAGTTGATCCGGGACTCATCGTGGAGGGGTTCGCACTGTCCGACGCCGCGACCGGCAGCACGGCCAGGCAGTGGCGCTGCTGGCCTCGCTTGCCGCGCACAGGACGCCCCGGCCCGCGCAGATCCCGGCGGAAACGCCGGGTGCGCCGTGCCGCCGAAGACCGCGATCTCAGGCAACGTCGGATCCCGGGTTTTCCGGCTGGTACGGCGGCAGGCCCAGGCGTTCCCTGACCTGCTGCTGGATGACCTCCGGCGCGGGCCGCGCGTCCACGGTGTAGACGTACTCCTTGCGCCGGAAGATCTCCAGGACGGGGTTGGTCTGGTCGTGATAGTCCCGCAGCCGGACCGCGAGCGCCTCCTCGGTGTCATCTTCGCGGGTGATCAGCTCGCCGCCGCACATGTCGCACCGGCCGGGGACCTTCGGGCTGTTCGCGATCAGGTTGTAGTCCATCCCGCAGTCGCCGCACAGCCTGCGGTTGAGGACCCGGCGGCGGACCTCGCTGTCCGGCAGGTCAAGCTCGATGACCCCGTCGATGTCGTAGCTCTCCAGGAAGAACTCGGCCTGCCGCGGGTCCCGCGGGAACCCGTCGATGATGAAGCCGAAGTTCCAGTCGTGCCGGGTGAGCCGGTCCCTGACCACCGACTCGACCAGGGCGTCCCCGACCAGCTCCCCGGCCGCCATGACCCGGCGCACCTGCGCGCCCAGCTTGGTGTGGTTCTGCACGTTCCACCGGAAGATGTCCCCCACGCTGATGTGCACCAGGTCCAGGTCCGCCGCCAGCATCTTGGCCTGCGTGCCCTTGCCGCTGCCCTGAATCCCCATGATCACGTATTTGCGCATGTCATCAGCCTGGCATAAGGGTGATGGCCCGGCCCGGGTCCCCCGCAGCCTCGCAGGCGACGAGTGCAGCAGACCATCGAGGAGGCCCGCCGGGTCAGCCGCGCGCACGGCGTCGGCCTGATCACCATGGCCGACCCAAGAGCCCGAGACACCTGGAACGAACTCGAGGAAGCGCGCCGGGTCAAACCAGACCCCGAACGGCTGGATGAGTTCATCAGCGTCCAGCTCAGCCGGGACGCCCACGACCGCATTGCACGAGCACTGCACTCAAACTGATCTCCGGCATCGGCACACGAAGAGCCGCCGATATGGACGGTCCGACCAATCTCCGCTGCCAGCTACCACCCTGCGACCGAATGGTCGATTTGTGCTAGCGCCATCAGCACTCCCAGGCAGCTTGCCGAGGCGCGATCTAGCAGGGAGGATCCTGGCAAGCGGGGAGCCGGCGGCGGGAACCGGTGGCGGCAGGGGGTTCATAGGCCGCGGCAGCGAGGAGGACGACGTGAGTGACACGACGCCAGCTCTGGACGAGGCGTTCGAGCGGATGGCGGCGGCCAGCTTCGAGCTGCCGAACGGCTTTGTCAATCACGGGGCCATGGCCTGCGAGGCGCTGGCCGCGCTCGACTGCGCCGGCGACATCGACAGCTGGGCGCGCCGGTTCGCCCGGGCGGGCGGGGCATCGGTCGACCCGGTGGTGCCGGCCGGGTTCGAGTGGCGGCACGCGCTCGGCGACTACCACCGGCTGCCGGAGTGGATCGGGTACTTCACGCAGGCCATCGACAGCGATGGCTGGCCGGCTGTGGTCGCAGCGTGGGTGCCGCGGCTGATGCCCGCGCTGCGCACCGCGCTGTTCCACGGCGCCATCCGGACCGCCCATGCCGTGCGGGCCATCGATGCGGTCGACACGCCGCCGCGGCGCGGCGAGCTGGCCCGGGCGCTGGGTTACTGGGCGGCCCGCTACCGCCCCGGGCAGCCGGCCAGCCCGCTGCCGCACGCCGGGGACCTGCGGATGGCGGTGGTGCGGGCCGCGGCCGACGGCGCCCGCCGCTACCTGGCCCGGCCCGACATCGTCCACCTGCACGGTGTCACCGGCGCGATGGCCGTGGAGATCCTCGCCGCCCGCATCCCGGCCGCGGACGGCGCCGCCGCGCTGGCCCAGGTGCACGCCGAGCACGCCGCGCTGTACGCGGCCACCGAACCGGTCACCCAGCCTCACCCGGCCAGCCCGCCAGGAAGCGAGCTGACCGTAGCCGCCGTGCGCAGCCTGGACCCGCACCAGGTCAAGCTGGTAGAGGCCTGCCGGCGCGGGCACGCGGCAACCGGCGATCCCGCCTTCGCTGCCGCCGCGGAAACGGTCACCGGCCTGTACGCCTGACCCGCAACCGCCGGCCCGCCTGACCGGGAGCGGGGCCGGCGGCACCAGTTCGTCGGCGGCTAGGCCGGGCATCCTCGGCCCGAGGAAGGTCAGCGTCTCCTCCAGCTCGGCCCAGGCCAGTCCCGGCGCCAGCGCTCATTGCGGCGCCGCCTCGCCGTCCCCGGCAAATGTGGACTGAAACGGTCATGCGAACAGCCCGGCAGAGGTCCTGGACGCCAGATGACCGTGGCAGTGAGCAGGGTCTGTTGTGCTCGCTGTCACAGCCGTCGGGTTCGGGTCAGGAATTTCAGAATGTGACCGCGTGCCAGGTCAGCCCGCCGTTGTCCGTGAGCAGCAGCTGTCCGAGCAAGTCCCCGTAGGCGGGGTGCCCGTGGATGACCACGCCGTCACGAGTGGTGGTGAACCCCAGGTCGTTCCAGCCCTGGCCGCCGTCGAGGTAGGTGACCACCGTCCGCCAGGTCTTGCCGTTGTCTGCGGAGTAATACAGCCAGCTCGCCGCGCTGGTGGTGGCGATGGTCAGGTGCCCGGCGGCCGAGGCGGCGATCATGCCGCCGTCACCGGCGCTGGCCGGGTGGCCTGCCCGCGTCCAGGTCGCGCCGAGATCGCCGCTCACGTAGACGGTCTTATCCGTATGGCCGGTGTAGCCCTGGCCGGTGCACAGCAGGGCCAGCCCGTGCGGAGCCTCCGCCGCGACCGAAGTGACCACCGGGAACGGGCTGCGGGCCGCGGGGCACGGGGTCGCGTGCTTGGTGACGGTCAGGCCGCCATTGCTGATGACCAGGACAGACGGGCCGTCCACGACCGCCGCCACCCCGGCCTGGGCGGCGATGCCCCCGGTACCGGAATTGTCGGCCAGCGCCGTTATCCGGGTCCATGGGCCGCCGCCGAGCGCGCGGCGCGACAGCGCCCATCCGGTCAGCCCGTCTGGTCCGTGGCGTGCGGTCACGGCCAGCACCTGGTGACCAGTGATCTCCAGCGACAGCATCGCACCGCCCGGGGAGGCCCCGGCCGACCAGTGCTCACCGCCGTCGGTGGTCACCCACAGCCCGTTGCCGAACACGAACCCGTTCTCCGGCGTCGCGAACCGGATGCCCCACGCGGCCGGCCCGGTGCTGGCGTAAGGCTCGCCGAGCGGCACAACAGGTGCCGGGAGCCCACGCCAGCTCACGCCACGGTCAAGGGTGCGGGCAATCGAGGTACATGGCGCGTGCCTGCACGGTGCCGCGCCCAGCACGAAGGCCTCACGGGCCGAGGCAAACGTGACAGACGCGGCCCTGAACCCGGCCCGAACCGGGCCGCCCGGTGGCCGCATGATGCCGGCCGGCGCGGCGGTAGCCGGAGCGCGCGATGCCGACCGGGACACCGATGGCGACGAAGCGGAACGGGCGGGCGAACGGGCCGCTGACGGCGCTTGCGTCGTCCCGCACCCGGCCGCGAGCGCCACGATCAGCAGCCCCCCGCATGCGGTAGCAAATGACTTCTTCAATTGAACTCGCCTCCTGATTTGGAGACTTCGCAGGCAGCAGTTCGGTTATGGGTCTTTGGTCCTCACTTGGCCACCTGGGCTACCGCCGGCCCCATGCAGATCAGGGACTTATCGCGCTGTCCCGGCGACGGCACGCCGGTCCGCATCGGATGGGCCAGAATCGGCAGGGAGAGTGTGGATAGTGCTTCCGGCGCGGCTTCCCTGATGTTGACGTGATGGGCGATCGGCTCCCTGAGGCGGGACGGTTCTCGTCGCGTTGCGTAATCAGCCCCCATCCAGGGCCGCGCGCGCGGATCCGCCGTAGTTATCTGGAGTCCGAATCTGGGTGTCTTCGCTGTAAGCGCCGTGGGTGTTTTGTGCGCATTTCCTGCGTGGTGGACGCGTTACCTGGGCAGTGTCTCCGCCGCGCCGTCTGGAGCAAATCCCCTTGTCGCTGCTGTTTTTAGAACTAAAAGGCTACGGCGTGAACGCTCGGCGGCTACATGTCAACGCCGCATCCGCCCTGGTCAGGCGCGGCGTAGACAGGGACGACTCCAGATAATGATCGTTCGGCGCGGCTGCCGTCTCTTGCGTGATCACCAGTGGACGCGCGCAGGTCAGGTCATTCTGTATGCCTTCCCTGCACCTGGGTTGGACGCGTTCCCCGGGTGCCGTATGCGGTGGAATCATGCCATGGTCGCGACGGTTGCTACTGCCATGAATGTCGAGATCTGGTCTGACGTCGTGTGCCCGTGGTGTTACATCGGCAAGCGCCGGTTTGAGCGCGCGGTTGCCTCCTTCGGCCATCCTGGCGAGGTGACGGTCACCTACCGGTCCTTCGAGCTGGACCCGGACGCGCCCGCGCAGCGCAGCGGAACCCAGGCCGAGCATCTGGCCCGCAAGTACGGCATGACGATCGCCCAGGCCGAACAGGCCAGCCAGCAGATGACCCAGCGCGCGGCCGGTGATGGCCTGGAGTTCCGGTTCGATCTCATCCGTGGCGGCAACACCTTCGACGCCCACCGGCTGCTCCACCTGGCCAAAGATCACGGTCTGCAGCCGGAGATGAAGGAGCGCCTGCTGCGCGCCACCTTCACCGAAGGTCTCCCGATCGCCGACCAGGCCACCCTCGTGCGCCTGGCCAGCGAGGTCGGCCTGCCGGCCGCGCAGGTCCAGGCCGTCCTGGACGGGGACGCCTACGCCGACGCAGTGCGAGCCGACGAGCAGCAGGCCGCGCGGTACGGTATCACCGGCGTGCCGTTCTTCGTCGCCGACGGCAGGTACGCGGTCAGCGGCGCACAGCCGCCTGAAGTGCTCCTGCAGCTGCTGCGGCGTGTGTACGACGAGACAAGCCAGCTCACACCCGTTGCCGTCACGACCGGCAGCAATGACGAAGCGAGCTGCGAGGGCGACTCCTGCGCGGTCGGCTAACGCGTCCACGCGACCCCGGCAGTATCCAGCTCAAGCTGCTCTTCGAACCGCTCAGCGCCCACCGGCGTTCAGCCACTCCAAGTCGGCGATCAGGTCGGCCACGCCCGGAGCAGCCGACACACTCCGTTACGATCCACTGGCGGCGACCCGCGCGCGTAGCCGTCCAATTGGCGTAGTCCCGATTGGCAGCCGTTGAGCCGCGCAGCGGCCCGAACGATCGATCTGCGCGTAATCGCAGCTTGCTGGCCGCCCGTGAGCACAGCGCCGAGCAGGGCGTTCTGTATGTGGGCGTAGTCGGCAGGGGGCGCGGTCCCGGGACCGCGCCGTGCTGCTGGCGGCGCTGTCCAGGATCGTTGTGCCAACCCCCGCTCGCAGCGCGCCCGGGTCGGCCGCAGGCGATGATGTCTTCACCGCCGCGATTCCGCAGCGAGCTCTTGGAGGCGACATGACGATCCTGAACCCCGAAGAACCTGCCCACGCCGCAGCGGCCGCCCGTCTGCAGGCCGAACCGATTATCTGGCTGACCACCGTGGCACGATCCGGTCAGCCGCAGTCCACCCCGGTCTGGTTCTTGTGGGAGGCCGGGGAGTTCTTGATTTATGGCCTCGCGAACGGGCCGAAGACCCGCAACATCGGGTCGAACCCCCATGTTTGCCTGCACCTGGAGGGCAATGGCAGGGGAGGCGCGAATGTCATCTTCGAAGGCACCGCCAGGATCGACCCCGCTGGCCCCAGAGCCGATGCCGTACCCGCCTACATCGAGAAGTACCGCCAGTTCATCGACTCGTACGGGTGGACACCGGAAAGCTTCGCCAAGGACTACCCATACGTGATCCGGGTGTCTCCCACGCGCGCACGGATCTGGTAACCGCGAATCCGGCGTCTTTCGAGACGATGCAGAACGCGAGCCGGGAAGAGCTGGGCGTAGTGCGGGACGTTTGCCATGAACAACGGGCCGATCGGCCTTATCTGTGTGAGGACTAGCCAGGCAAGCTAGTGATGGATGGGTATGGGCCGGGCGGAGCCGCCCGAGCAAGATAAGCCGCCCGGGCCCTTAGGAACCTGCGCGGGCAGCGAGGTGGTGGCAGAGATGACGCGGTGGCAAAGAGGAGCCATGAACATCGCCCCAAGCGGAGAAGTGCCACTGCTGTCCGAGCTCGATCGGCTGACCGGGGACGCGGTTCGGCGGGAGATGGTTCCGGGGATCGCCGTGGCGGTGGTCGACGGTGACCAGGTCGTCGGTGCCGCCGCGGCGGGCACCGCCGACCTGGCCGACGCGGCACGCATGACCGTGGCCGGAGCGGCCAACTGGTTCTCGATGACCAAGATCGCCACCGCCACCGCGGCGGTGATGCTGGGCGAACAGGGGTCGCTGGACCTGGATGCCCCGGTCGCGCGGTATCTCGGTGGCTCGTGGCCGACCGCGTTCTCCGGCGTGCGGGTGCAGCACTTGCTCAGTCACAGCAGCGGGCTGCGCAACCCGGTGCCGATCCGCTGGGTCCACCGCGCCGGTGACCCGCGACCGGAACCGGCGGCGTTCCTCGCCCGGCAGCTCGCCCGGCAGAAGCGGCCGCGCTTCGCGCCGGGTTCCCGTGCCGCGTACAACAACATCGGCTACCTGGCACTCGGTCAGGTGATCGCCGCGGCCTCCGGTGTCCCGTACGAGACGTTCGTCCGCGAGCAGCTGCTCATCCCGCTCGGCATGACCCGGACGGCGTTCTCCTGGACCGACCCCGCGCTGTCCGGTTCCCCGCGGGTCACCGGCTATCAGCGGCTCCGGCGGCCGCTGACGCCGCTGCTGGCCGCCTACCTCCCGCACGGGATCTTGGGCCGGCGCACCGGCAGGTACGTGGCGCTGGAGGCGTTCGACCTCGACGGCGCCGCCTACGGCGGGCTGATCGGCCCGGTCACCGACGTCGCCCGGCTGGTCGCGCTGCACGCCAACCGCGGCAGCGCCGGCGGGCTCCGCCTGCTGCGCCCCGGCTGGGTCGAAGCGATGTCCGACATCAGCACCGTCGGCCGCCCGTACGACTTCGGCCTCGGCTGGTTCCGCCCGTTTCATGACGAACAGGGCGTCTGGCAGTTCGGCGGTGGCATGGGCTACTGGAACCTGCTGCGCCTGCATCCGCGCGACGGCCACGGCGCCGCCGTGATGAGCAACACCACCCACCGTTGGGACATCATCACCTTCGCCGACGCGGCCATCGACGTCACCGTCGGCGCCCGATCCCGCCGGTGACCAGGCCGGCCACCGCCTCGATGAAGGCGTTGTCGAGTGGTTCCCGGGTGAGCAACATGCGCAGGCTCAGCGGCGCGACAAGGGTTTCCACAGCCACGTGCCGATCGAGGCCGTGCCGCAGCTCCCAAGCAGGTCCGCCTGGGCAAAGGCGGGTTCATCCTCACCGTGTCGCCGGCAGAACACGACGCCCCGGAGGCGGAACGGCTCATCACGCTGACAGCAGCGACCCATCTCCCAAAACGCGCGTAAGCGGCATGGCCGCGGCCGCCGGGGTGCACCAGCCGCCGGCGACCAGCAGGCGCCGACCCGGGACGAGCACGCGGCTCGGCTCGCCGCGCCCGGCTGCGGGTCGCTCCCGGTGGCGGAACGAGCTGAGCGCCCACACGGCGGTGCCGGCACCAGCGTCAGGCCCCCGGATACACGACGATGTGCCCGGGAGAGATAGAACGACTCACACCGCAGGCCTCGGCATGCCGGGCCACCGCGGCCATGCTGTCCGGGTCGACGCTGCGGTTCCGGAACCTCGCTCTTGCCCTGACTGCGGTCGCCGGTCTGGGCCCGGCCGGGGTTCGGGGATCGGCTCCTCGACGATCGTCATAACCTCCGGACCTCCGTAGCAAGGCACCACGATCCGCCTGTTCCGCCCGGTCGTCCTATCGGCGTGGCTCTCCAGAGGCTGGGCTCTTGAGGACGTTTGCTGCGTCGGTTGGCGGTCCACGGCTCTCACCCACTTCGTTCGGGCTCCCTGGACAGGACCCACCGTTTCGGGCTTCCGCTTCTGCGGGCAGAGGCGAAGAGCCCTTCACTCAAGGGACCATCGCAACTCAGACCCGGTCCGTGCGCTCTGGGCGCAGCGGCTGGCCCGGGCCCGGCGGTCCTGCCCGGCCCAGACCTAACCCGCCGCAACCGAAGCTCACCCACCCCACGCTCAACAGTTCCCACTGCGCCGACTGCCCGGGATTCGGCTCCCGATCACCCAGCGAGCAGGAATCCCAGGGCCATGCTGGCTGCGGCCTTCGAAGCGCTGGCGTACACGTGGCCCCTGCCGGGAAAGATCACGGCCCGGCCGCCGGGAATGCCCGCGGCGGTGCGCCGGAACAGGTCCTCGCTGTAGTAAGGGTCAGTGCCGCCACCCATCACCAGGGCAGGTGCCCGCACGCGGCCGAGCTCGGCCTCGGCGTCGAAGGCCACCGCGGCCGCGTTGGTGACCAGCATGTCGGCCGGGTTGCCCACTCCCAGCGGGTTGGCCAGCCAGGCCAGCACCTCGGCCGCGTGGCGGAGGCGCCTGGGCGCCACCGCCCCGGCCACCAGAGCCGATGCTCGACGCGAGCCACCAGCCTTGACCAGGTACGCGACCTCGGCCAGCAGCTGGCGGCCGGCGGGTGACAGGCGGCAGGCAGCCGCCACGAGCACCAGGCGTCGCACCAAATGCGGGAATCCGATCGCCAGCTGCAGCGCCACCGCCCCGCCGGCGGAGGTGCCGTAGAACGCGACCGGCTCCCCAATGTCGTCGGTGATCGCTTTGGCGTAGTCGGCGGCGATGTCTGCCATGGTGGCGCCCGCCGCCAGGCCGGGTTTGCGGCTGGTCACATACACGGTGAAGTGCCCGGCGAACCGCGCTGCCGTGGAGACGCTAATGCGGCGCTCGATACCGGCCGGATTCGCGTGCTCAGCTGCTCCGCCCACCGCCATCACCAGCGGCGGCCCCTGGCCCAGCCGCAGGCACGGCAGCCCGCCCGCCAGCTTGCCCTCGGACACCACCCGCATGCCTTCCACGCTACGCGTCATGATCGTCGACGTGGCGCCCACAGCCCGGTAGCCATCGCCGTGGGCGCCAACGCCGCTTTGCCTGCCGTAACCGGTCATGCTGGCAGCCCGTCACGCCAGACCGGTGCACCGGCGGATTCAGCGTGGGAAATACGCCGTCAGCGACGCTGGCCATAAACACGCCGCCGCGCTGTACAGATCCCAGGAAGTAACCCAAAACGGGCACATAAATGGCAGATCTGCGCGTAGTGCGAGCAGCGGCGGCGAACATTAACACCCACAAATAATCGGCGATCCGGAGTACGGAGCCCCTGCTTTCCTGTCACGCACAGTGCACAGGGTTGATACTTACACCCGGCAGCTGGCCCGGCTTCGCGCGTGATCACTTGCCGATGACCAGGAGGCCGGGTTGGCGCTGGTGGAGTCGAGCGTCATGGAGCAGCGCCTATCACCCATCGCCGGACCGGGCATCCAGCACGGCAAGGATCGCTTCCGCGCATTCCTGGGACGTGGCCACCGAGGTGTCGACAGCCACGTCGTACTCCCGGAACGTGTGCACCACGGCGTGCTGACCGCGCACCGTGCCGACGATACGGTCGCCGCGGTCGCGTTCCCGCTGCTCGGCAATCACCAGCGGGCAGCACACCCCGACCCACAGCGTGTTCGCCGCCGACAGGGCGTCTTGCAGCCCTGCTGGCTGGCCGGGCACCAGCCACACGTCGTCGATGACTTGATCGAGCCCGGCCTCGGCGCACGCCGCCCAGTACGCGTGGCTCGCCTTGATCATCGCCAGTCCCAGCGGGCCCGGCACGACATCGAAGGCAGGCTGCCCGTCAACGGTCACCGGAACCCAGCTGAACCCGGCCGCCCCGCGCCCGCCGATCGCGAAGAACCGCTGGCTCTGCGACGCCAGGAAGGTATCCAGGCCAGTGACCTGGAGGGGCCCTGGCCACAGCTCCTGCAACGCCGCCGCGATGCTCGACTTGCCCGAACAGCTGATGCCGTTCAGGACAATGCAGGTCGCCGTCATCCCGCAAGGATGCCTCAAATACTCATGCCAGCTACAGATGCTTCGACATAGCAATCCGGCTGACCGGCAGCCGGAACACCCTCAAGGAGGACA
>Ga0335069_10015031_pt1 | contig 10825 bp, 5 predicted proteins | sample Lox_Sample_11_FD_206714 | JGI IMG/M metagenome (GOLD analysis project Ga0335069, IMG submission 206714) | Soil microbial communities from Loxahatchee National Wildlife Refuge, Florida, United States - Lox_Sample_1.1 | ecosystem: Environmental > Terrestrial > Soil > Wetlands | place: USA: Florida... | reverse complement strand
CCCCCGCCTGCAATCGCCGCAACCGGTAGACGAATCGCCGCGGCGGCGCCCCCTTTTCAGCGGCATCCAGCGCGAAGTACGCGTCGCCCACGCGCACCACCCTGGGCGGAATCCAATCCGGCTTCTCGTGCGTCGCGCGAATCAGCAGAAAATGCTCTTCTCCTCTGGCATCTTCCGCCAGTTCATCCGTCAGCTCCTGCGTCCGGGCCGCCGCGACTTGTTGCCTCAGGTTCGAAATGAAGGAGCGCACCGCGTCCTTCCCGCTCGGCGTGTGCAGCGCATCCCCACGCGGCGGACGTCCGCTCGCTTTGCCGTAGAGCCAGTCCACGGCACAAAAGGGCAGGCTGGCAAACGCTTGCTCGGTACAGAATCCAGCGAGGAAGCGAACCAGCCCTTCCACCGCGAAGAAGCCAATCGCCCACGTCAGCGGATGGAGGCACCAAAGCACGAGCGCGGAAAAGCCGATGGCTTGGGCGGGAACCTCGGCCTCCGGCCCATTACGGAGCGCGGAATCCATGGCATTGGCCGCCCAGGTCGAGACCGAGTGCGAGTACCAGACCACGAGGCCAAAAATCGCAAGCCCACTCTCCAGCAGACCGCTGACGGCAGCCGCAGCAGCCCAGGGAACTCCGTTTCCGGCTACCAACCGCCGGCGCCAGCCTTCCGGCAACGGAGCAAGCAGCAAAGCGATGAGAAATCTCGGCATGGTGTCCGGTCAAAAGTCCCGCTTAACCATTGCAGAGTAAGGGGTTAACACGGTTCCACGTTGTTGCCAAGTAGAGAGTAATCAGTAGGTGGCAGCGCCTTTCGCCCCTTCTCCGGGGATGTTACGTTCAGAGGAGAGTTTCTATTCGGGTCGTGGAGCCGTGTAACTCTGCCCCGGGGACGTGTTCGTGCAAATCTTGAGCGGCGGCGCCACCCATGTCGGCATGGTGCGCACCAATAACGAAGATTGCTTCCGCATCGTGCCGCCGCTGAACCTTTTTGTGCTCGCGGACGGAATGGGTGGCGAAGCGCATGGTGAGGTGGCCAGCGCCCTGGCGGTGGAAACCGTGGTCAAGGATTGCCTCGATGAGGACGGCACGTCCACGGAGTTGCCGACGGACGACAGGCCCGGCACCAGCGCCAAGGCACGGCGCCTGATGAGCGCCATTCAGCTCGCCAACAAAAGAATCTTTCGGTCCGCGGAGGAGCATCCAGAGCAGGAAGGCATGGGCGCCACGCTGACCGCGGCCTGGATTCAAGGCTCGCAGCTCAGCATCGGCCACGTGGGCGACAGCCGCGTCTATTTGTTGCGCTCGGGCAGCCTGGAACAACTGACCAGCGATCACTCGCTGGTAGCCGAGCAGGTGCGACGCGGCATTTTGAGCGCCAGCGAGGCGGAACACAGCAATCTGCAAAGCGTGCTTTTGCGAGCGCTCGGCACGCAGCCGGAAGTGGATGTGGACGTCGAGCAGGTGGTCCTGTTCCCCGGCGACGTGCTGGTGCTGTGCTCCGACGGACTGACGCGCATGGTCACCGATCCGGAGATTGCCGGAACGCTTCTGTCCGAACCGGACCCGCAGCGCGCGGCGGATAAACTGGTCGCGCTGGCCAATGAAAACGGCGGAGCGGACAACGTCACCGTCATCGTGATTTCTGTCAGGCCCGAACGCAAAAGCTGGCTCTCCTGGTTATTGCCCCGGAACAAATCTGTCGGCGGAAACGGTTCCGCTGGAGGTCATTGATATGGCCAAATTGTCGCTGATGTTCGAACAAAAACTCGTGAAGGAAGTGCCGGTAGGCGGGCGACCTGTGCGCATCGGCCGCGCGCCGGATTGCGACCTCGTGGTCGACAATCCGGCGGTCTCCAACGATCACGCGCGCGTTTACTTCGAGGCCGGCCGCCTGGTGGTGGAAGACCGCGGCAGCCTGAACGGCACGTTTGTCAACGACCTGCGCGTGGAGCGCGCCACGCTGCACGACGGCGATTCGATCTGGGTCGGCAAGCACCATATCAAGGTGGACGCAACCGGCGACGCCCCGCTGCCCTATGGCTCCAAGACCAAGCAGGCGGCGCCGCAGATCAACGAAACCATGGTGCTGGATACGAAAGTGCGCCGCGAAATGCTGCAACAGGCGGCGGCCATGGGCGAACGCACGCAGTTTGCCGCCGGGCGCCTGAAGGTTCCGACGATCGTAGTGCTCTCCGGCCGGACCGACGCCAAGGAATACGTGCTGACCAACAAGCTGACCACCATCGGCAAGTCCGCCATGGCCACCATCAAATTGCGCGGCTGGTTCAAACCGCAGATGGCCGCACAGATCAATCAGCGCGACGACGGCTACTACATCGGCTCGGGCGACAAGACGCCTCTGGTCAACGGCGTGGCGATCACCAGCGCGCGCCGCCTGGAAGACAACGACCTGATTGAAGTGGCCGGCGTCCGGCTGAATTTCATCGTGCGCGATTAGCGCGGAGCGCGCCGGGAGCGTTTGCGTCCTCCCGCCCGGCCGCATGCGCCGGCAACGAATCGGCAAATTTTCCAGCGTAAAGGCTCATGCCTGACTCTTCACCGAAATGGTCGAAAGGCCGCAGCGGCTTTGGCGTATACGAGCTGCTGGTTTCCTGGTGGCAGCACCGCGCGTCCTTCCTGATCAGCCTGGGCATCACGCTTTTGGCGCTGACCGTTTATTACTTCACGTTTTTCGGGGAAAGCCCCGCGGCGATTTTCAATTTTCTGCAGCGCTTCGAATATTCCTCCCTGGATACGCGCTTCCGCTACCGTTCGCCCGCGGCTACGCCCATTGATCCGCGCATCGTCATCGTGGATATCGACCAGCATTCCCAGGAGGTGCTGGGCAAGTGGCCATTTTCGCGGGTGCATTTTGCGCACCTGCTGGATGCTTTGCACGAGGACCAGGCCAAAGTGGCGGCGTTCGACGTCACCTTCAGCAAGCCGGATCAGTCGTCCGCGCCGCTGCGCGCGATGTGGGCGGAGTTGGATGCCCGCCGGAAACGCGGCGAAGCGGTGGACCCGCGCTTGATGGCGGAACTGGAGAAGACCGTCGCGCAGTACGACGCCGACCGGCAATTCGCCAAGTCCATTCAGAATTTTGGGCACGTGGTGCTCGGCAATTTCTTCCTGCACACGGAGGCCGACCTGCGCGGCCTGGACCAGAAAACCCTGGACGACTACGCCAACGAAATCGCTTTCTATTCCTTCCCGAATGTGCGGCCGGTGAATGCCGCCACCGGCAAGCAGGACCGCATCGCCCTTATCCAGAAATTCCGTCCGGACAAGCTGCTGCCGCAGGGCACGGAAGCGAACCTTTCCATCCTGACCAGCGCGCTGAGCGAAGACACCTCCTCAACCGGGTTTTTCAACGTCTATCCCGACGTGGACGGCGTGGTGCGCCGCTCCAACCTGATCATTCCCTACGGCCGCTCGTCCGATCCCTCCGATTGGGATATCTACGCATCGCTCGACGTGCAGACGGTTCGCGCGTTTCTGGATCTGCCCAACGACCAGGTGGTGCTGGAATTCGGCCCGGTCGGCGTCTCGCGCATTCTGTTCGGTCCCAACGTGCAGGTTCATCCGGACGAGCTGGGTCGCGTATACGTGAACTACCACGGGCCGAGTTACACCTATCCACACTATTCGATGGCCGATGTGATCGAGCGCAAACTCCCGCCGGGCACCTTTGCCGGAAAAATCGTACTGATCGGCGCGACGGCGACCGGCATCGGCGACCTGCGCACCACGCCGTTCGGCGGTCTCGATTATCCCGGCGTGGAAATTCACGCCAACGTGATGGACAACATCCTGCACGGCAAATTCCTGCGCCGCGGAGCCAGGGAATCGCTGGCGGACGTGCTGCTGATCCTTGTATTCGGAATTCCCCTGGGCATCTGGATGGCGCTGGTTTCGCCGCGCTGGATGGCGCTTGGCGCCGCGCTGCTCGTTCCGCTGGCCGTGCTCGACTACTATGCTTTCCTGCGCGGCAACTGGCTCAACTTCACCGTACCCGCGCTGACGCTTGTCGCCAACGTGCTCCTGGTTTCGCTGTATCGCGCGCTGATCGAAGAGAAAGAAAAGCGCCGAGTGCGGACCGCCTTCGGCCAGTACCTCAGTCCCGAAGTGATTCGCCGACTGCTGCTGAACCCGCAGCTCGTCGAACCGCGCAAGACCGAGGTCACCGTGATGTTCAGCGACATCCGCGGCTTCACCACCATCTCGGAAAAGCTCGACGCACAGGAACTCGCCGTCTTCCTGAACCGCTATCTCTCGGATATGACCAAGATCGTCTTTGAGCGCAACGGAACGCTCGACAAGTACATCGGCGACGCGGTGATGGCGTTTTGGGGCGCGCCCTTTGAGCAGCCAGACCACGCCGTGCAGGCCTGCCGCACCGCGCTGGACATGATGGCGCGCATGCGTCAACTGCAGAAGCAATGGGAAGCGGAAGGCAAGCCGCGCCTGGACATCGGTATCGGCCTGAACACCGGGGTCGCCAGCGTCGGCAACATGGGTTCTTCGCTGCGCTATGGCTACACGGCGCTTGGCGATTCGGTGAACCTGTCTTCTCGGCTGGAGGGCCTCAACAAGGACTACGGCACGCACATCCTGGTCAGCGAGACGACGTATCTGAACGCGCAGGAATCCGGTATGGTCTTCCGCGAGCTGGACCTGATCCGGGTAAAAGGCAAGCTTCAGCCGGTTCTCCTCTACGAACTGGTAGGCTATGCGAGCGATCTGACGCCGCGGCTGCAATCGCTTCTCGAGCGCTTCCGCGCAGGCCGGACGCTTTACCGGCAGCGCCGCTGGAAAGAGGCGCAGGACGCTTTCCAATCCATCCTCGATCAGTATCCCGATGACGGGCCGGCCCGCGCCTACTGGAAACGCTGCCAGGAATATCTGTTCGACGAGCCACCGGCAAACTGGGACGGGGTCTTCACCATGACCCACAAGTAGCGGCAGTTAACGCTAACGCTGGCGCGCTTCCGTCCAATTTGTCTCCGGGGTTTTCCCATACGCGGCATTACCAACGCCTGCGTCCGCGCATCCATACCGTACGGACTCGCGATTTTGCGGAGTGTTTTTCCACCGGATTCCGCTCGCAAGGATGTATCGTATTCGGACGAGCGAGCGCGCTCATCGGCGGAGCCTCCGGCGTAACCAAAGACAGGGTTGCAGCGGTCTAATACAGAGATAGAGCTGCGCCCGCACCGGCAAGTCTGGGACTCCACGTTTTTCCCGGCTGAAGGAACTCGAAGACAGTATGTGGATTGTCCGCTTAGCGCTGCAAAGGCCGTACACGTTTATCGTGATGGCGTTGGTGATCATCCTGCTGACGCCGATCGTTTTACTGCGCACGCCCACCGACATCTTTCCTGAGATCAACATTCCGGTGATCAGCCTGGTGTGGACCTACACCGGCCTGGAACCGCAGGAGATGGAACAGCGCATCACCGGGAACGTGGAGCGCGGCATCGCCACGCTGGTAAACGACGTCGAGCACACGGAATCGCAGTCGCTGAACGGCATCGCGGTGATCAAGGTTTATTTCCAGCCCAACGCCAATATTCAAACGGCCCTGGCGCAGACCGGCGCGATCTCCCAGACCTTTCTGCGTTTTTTGCCGCCAGGCACCACGCCGCCGCTGGTCATCATCTATTCCGCTTCCACCGTGCCGGTGATTCAGTTGGGCCTGACCAGCGATACGCTGAGCGAACAGCAGCTGTTCGACTACGGCAACAACTTTATTCGCACCCAATTGGCGACGGTGCCCGGCGCGGCGACGCCCTTCCCTTATGGCGGCAAGCAGCGCCTGGTGTCCGTGGACATTAACTCTGCCGCGATGCAGGCCAAGGGACTTTCGGCGGTGGACATCGTGAACGCCGTCAACGCGCAGAACCTGCTCCTGCCCACGGGCACGGCCAAGCTCGGCACTCTTGAGTACGTCGTGGAAATGAACGGTAGCCCGCGCACCGTGAACGAGCTCAACGATCTGCCGGTGCGAACCATTAACGGCGCCACGATCTACATGAAAGATGTGGCCCACGTGCGCGATGGCTTCTCTCCGCAGACCAACGCGGTGCTCGCCAACGGGCAGCGCGGCGTGCTCATGAGCATCTACAAGACCGGCAACGCCTCCACCTTGAACATCGTGGACAAGGTCAAGGCCATGCTCGAGTACAACAAATCCTCGTTTCCCGAAGGCTTGAAGGTCACCCAGTTTTTCGACCAGTCGGTGTTTGTGCGCGCTTCGATCCAGGGCGTGCTGCGGGAGGCCTTGATCGCCGCGGTGCTTACCGCCGTCATGATTTTGCTTTTCCTCGGCAACTGGAAAAGCACGCTGATCATCGCCATCTCCATTCCGCTCTCCATCCTGGTCAGCATCCTGCTGCTCAGCGCGCTGGGCGAAACCATCAACATCATGACCCTCGGCGGCCTGGCGCTGGCGGTGGGCATCCTGGTGGACGACGCCACGGTCGAAATCGAAAACATCAACCGCAACCTGGCCATGGGCAAGGAAACGGTGCAGGCGATTCTGGATGGTGCGCAACAGATCGCAGTGCCCGCGTTCGTCTCCACGCTGTGCATCTGCATCGTGTTCATTCCGATGTTCTTTCTCTCGGGCGTAGCCAAATACCTGTTCGTACCGCTGGCCGAAGCGGTCATCTTCGCCATGCTCGCGTCCTACATGTGGTCGCGGACCATCGTGCCCACGCTGGCCATGTACCTGCTCAGCGCCGACGACGAATATCACGCCGAGGAGCACGTCGGCGAGAGGCAAGGCTTCCTGCGGCGCGGCCAGCAGAAATTCGAGCAGGGCTTCGAGCGTCTTCGCGAAGCCTATCGTCATGCGCTGGACTACGCGCTCGACGCTGCCGTCCTCTTCTCGGTTGTGTTTCTCGCCTTCTGCGTGCTCTCCACCGGGCTGGTGTTCTTCCTCGGCCGCGATTTCTTCCCCAAGGTGGACGCCGGACAGATCCGCTTGCACATGCGAGCGCGCACCGGCCTGCGCATCGAAGAAACTGCCAAGCTCGCGGATCAGGTCAACCAGACCGTGCGCGAAGTGATTCCGCAACACGAACTGGTCACCGTGCTCGACAATATCGGGCTGCCTTACAGCGGCATCAACCTGAGCTATTCCAACTCCGGAACCATCGGCACTTCCGACGCGGAAATCCTGGTGCAGCTGAAGGAAGACCGCGGCGCCAGCACCGCCGAGTACATCGCCAAGCTGCGCCCGGTGCTGGCGCAGAAGTTTCCCGGGGTGCAGTTCTTCTTTCAGCCCGCGGATATCGTCACGCAGATTCTGAACTTCGGGACGCCCGCCCCCATCGACGTGGCCATCACCGGCACAAACCAACTGGGAAATTACGCGGTTGCGCAAAAACTGGCATCGCGCATGCGCCACATTCCCGGCGCGGTGGACGTTCACGTGCAGCAGGCCTACGACTCGCCCACGCTCTTCCTGAATATCGACCGTTCGCGAGCGCAAGCCATCGGCCTGCAGGCACGCGACGTTGCGCAGAACGTTCTGGTGTCGCTCAGTTCCAGCTTCCAGACCCAGCCCGCGTTCTGGCTGGATCCGCGCAACGGCATCAACTACAACGTGGCGGTGCAGACGCCGCAATATCGCGTGGACACCTTCCAGGCGCTGCAGAACACTCCGGTGAATCCGAGCACTCCGGGAGCGAGCCCGCAGATTCTCGCCAACCTCGTCAGCACCAGCACCACCTCGCGGCCTGCGTCCGTCTCGCATTACAACTCCCAGCCCATGGTGAACGTATACGCGTCCGTGGATGGCCGGGATCTCGGCTCGGTGTCCGAGGAAGTATTCAAGGATGTCGCAGCCATTGAGAAGGATCTGCCCAAGGGCAGCCATATCGTCGTGCGCGGCCAGGTGCAGACCATGCGCAATTCCTTTATCGGCCTGGGCATCGGACTGGTGGGCGCCATCCTGCTCGCGTACCTGCTCATCGTGGTCAACTTCCAGTCCTGGCTGGACCCCTTTATCATCATCACGGCACTTCCGGGAGCCCTGGCCGGCATCTGCTGGATGCTGCTGATCAGCCGCACCACGCTGAACGTGCCGTCTCTGACGGGCGCCATCATGTGCATGGGCGTGGCCACGGCCAACTCGATTTTGATGGTTTCTTTCGCGCGCGAGCAGATGGCCGAAGGCAAGAACGCTCGCGAAGCCGCGCTGGAAGCCGGATTCGTCCGCATTCGCCCGGTGGTAATGACCGCGCTGGCCATGATCATCGGCATGGTACCGATGGCAATCGGGCTGGGCGAAGGCGGCGAGCAGAATGCGCCGCTGGGCCGCGCCGTGATCGGCGGATTGATTTTCGCGACGTTCGCGACCCTGTTTTTCGTGCCGTGCGTCTTTTCCATTATTCATTCCTTTTTGGAACGGCGACGGCAGCGTGCGCACGCTACGGCGTGAAGCCGATGCGGGCCGACGCGCAGCGTACTTGCGGATGGTATCGGGAGAGAGGAAGCGGATTTTATGGACACTGAGTACACGGACCGGCCGAAGGGCAAACGCAGCGGTCTCTTCCCCGTGCTTTTTCTGCTGGTGGTGGTGCTGGTGATCGCGGGGCTGTTCACCATGATGCAGCGCCGCTCGCAATACCGCGCGCTGGCCAAAGAGACGGAGACCCTTGCCGTTCCCACCGTGGCCGTCATCCACCCGACCACCGAACCTTCTGAAGAAGGACTGGTCCTGCCCGGCACCATGCAGGCTTACGTTGAGTCGCCGATCTATGCCCGCACCAACGGTTACCTGAAGAAGTGGTATCGCGATATCGGGAGCCGCGTGCGGCAGGGCGAGCTGCTGGCCGACATCGACACTCCGGAAGTGGATCAGCAGCTCATCCAGGCGCAGGCGGATCTGAAGACGGCTGAAGCCAACGCCAATCTTTCCCGCATTACCGCCGCGCGCTACGAAGAGCTCATCAAGACCGATGGCGTCTCCAAGCAGGAAGTGGACAATGCCGCGGGCGACTATGCCGCGAAACAGGCCACCGTGGCTTCGGCGGAAGCCAACGTGCACCGCCTGCAGGAACTTGAATCCTTCAAGCACATCTACGCGCCGTTCAGTGGCGTCATTATCCGGCGCAACGTGGATATCGGCACGCTGATCAATGCCGGCAACGGCGGCGCGACGCAGCAGCTTTTCTTTCTCGCGCAGACGGATCCGATTCGCGTTTACGTGAATGTTCCGGAAAGCGCGGCACCCTCGATTCGCCCGGGCCTGTTGGCGAATCTCGAACTCACGCAGTATCCGGGCCGCAGGTTCGAGGGCAAGGTGGTGCGCACGGCCGAGGCCATCGACACCGTTTCGCGCACGCTGCTGACCGAAGTGGATGTGCCCAACAAGAGCGGCGAGCTGCTGCCCGGTGGCTACGCGCAAGTGCATCTCGCAGTGAATATTTCCGGCGCGCGCCTGCAGGTTCCTGTGAACGCGCTGCTGTTCCGTTCGGAAGGTCTGCGTGCCGTTCTGGTGGACGCGAACCACAAGACCCATCTCCAACCGCTGACCATCGGGCGCGATTTCGGCACCTCGCTCGAGGTGCTGCAAGGCCTGCAAGCGACGGACTGGATCGTGATCAATCCCGCGGACTCCATCGAAGAAGGCCAGCAGGTCAACGTGAAGGAAATCGCGGCCAAGCCTGCCGCTCCGCAAGCCCCGCAGGGCGGAAGCGCTCCCGGCAACACGCCGAAACCAGCTTCGGGATCGGGCAAGTGACCAGCAAGCGCCTCGCCCGCTCGCTGCTCTTTGTTGCCGCCGCGTCGCTCGCCGGCTGCACGGTCGGCCCCAACTACCAACGCGCGTCCGCTCCGGCGGCAACGCATTGGGACGTGGCTGAACCGTGGCGCGAAAGCGCGCCGAAAGACGCGCTTGGCAAGGGCGACTGGTGGAGCGTGTTTCACGACGACACACTGGCCTCGCTCGAAAGCGACGCTCTGCAGTCGAACCAGACGATCAAGATCGGCGCCGCGCGTCTGCAGCAGGCTCGCGCGCTGGCCGCGGTGCAAATTTCCACCCAGTTCCCGCAGGTTGGCGCCAGCTTCTCTCCGGAGCGGCAGCGCATTTCGGGCAATCGCCCGCCCAACAGCAACGTAACGCCCGCGGGACCGGTCACGCAGAACAGTTTCACGCTGCCTTTTACCGTCAGTTACGAGCTCGACCTCTTCGGACGCCGTCGCCGCAGCATCGAGGCCGCGCAGGCCAACTATCAAGCGTCCGCCGCCGACCTCGAAAACGTCCGGCTGGTCATTACGTCCGAATTGGCCGCCGACTATTTTTCGCTGCGCCAGCTCGATACGCAGATCGGGCTGTTATCGCGCACGGTCGAAGCCCTCAGCAAGGGACTGGACCTGGTGCAATCGCGCTACAAGGGCGGCGTCGCGTCCGGCCTGGACGTCGCTCAGGAAGAGACGCTGCTGGCCACCACCCGCACCCAGCTCACCCTGCTCCGCCAACAGCGCAAGCAATTTGAAGACGCCATCGCAGTGCTGGTCGGCAAGCCCGCTCCGGACTTTCGTCTCGACGCCCGCGAACTCAACGCCGAACCACCTGCCCTTAACGCCGGGCTGCCTTCCGATCTGCTCGAGCGCCGCCCCGATATCGCCGAAGCCGAACGCCAGATGGCCGTGGCCAACGCGCAGATCGGCATTGCGCGAGCGGCCTACTATCCCTCGTTCAACCTTTTCGCCAACGGCGGCTGGCAAGCCGCGGATATTGCCAAGCTGGTGAATGTCCAGAGCACCTTCTGGGCGGTCGGCGCCAACGTGGCCGAGAGCATCTTTACCGGCGGCGCGCG
>Ga0335069_10015030_pt1 | contig 10826 bp, 9 predicted proteins | sample Lox_Sample_11_FD_206714 | JGI IMG/M metagenome (GOLD analysis project Ga0335069, IMG submission 206714) | Soil microbial communities from Loxahatchee National Wildlife Refuge, Florida, United States - Lox_Sample_1.1 | ecosystem: Environmental > Terrestrial > Soil > Wetlands | place: USA: Florida... | reverse complement strand
GCGGGCGTCTGTTTCCGGTCTCGGATGTGAATCATCTTCCCGAGATTGCCGCCCGGATTGGCATCGAGCTGCACAATAAGTACGTACTGGCATACTCGCCGAGCGGCATCCAGCTCGATGGCCGGCACCACCGGGTTCGGGTGCAAGTCGTGCCGCCGTCGGGAACTTCTGCACTGAATGTAGACTGGCGTGCCGGTTACCGCGCCCTGAAGCACTAAGCAGCTACTCGGAAGTCGGCGCGATGAATCATTTGGCCATCCGCGCGTTCGCGATCACCGCCTGACCCAGGGATAATCCGCCGTCATTTGCGGGAACTTCCAGAGGGAAGCACACTTCGAAACCCGAACGTTCTAACACCGCCAAGGTTTCCTCCAGCAGTCGCATATTCTGGAAACTGCCGCCGCTCAAGCACACAGTCTGGATGCCGTCGGCTGCGCGGACGGCCCGGCACGCGGCGTCGATGGCCTTCGCCAGCGTGCTGTGGAATTTCGCGGAAATCGTCGCGACGGGCTCACCAGTTCGCACGGCGTTCGTTACGTCTCGTATCGTTTGCCGCAGATCGATTTCATCCCCGCTCAAATCGAAGCCAAAGGTTCCGAGACCATGTGGGGCGGAGCACGCCGCGGTTTCCAATTCCATCGCTGCTTCGGCTTCATAACGGTTTTCGAAGCAGATGTCCAGTATGGCCGAGACTGCATCGAAGAGACGGCCGCAGGAGGAGGTCGAGACCGTTTGCACCCGCTGTTTAATCATCTGGCGAACAACTCGGAGCCGGTTCTCATTCACCCGCTCGAGTGCGGGCGCGGCGCATAAGTCCAAACCGCCATCCTCCAAATAGGCCAGGGCAGGGCGCCAAGGCTCACGAGCGCCGGCATCGCCTCCGGCGAGTGGAATATATCGCAAGTGATACCGGCGCTCGAAATTCGCGGCATCGCAAACCATCACCTCGCCCCCCCAGATGGCTCTATCCGTTCCGTAACCAGTCCCATCGAATGCGACACCGATCACGGGCCCCTCCAACCGGTGCTCCTCCATACAACTCGCGATGTGCGCATGATGATGCCGGACACCGATGCGGGGAAGTCCCATTTCCATCGCGGCCCGAGTGCTGAGGTATGCAGGATGGAGGTCATGGGCGACGGCTTGCGGGCGCACGCGGAAGAAGCGCTGCCTGTGGTCGAGCGTCTCGCGGAAGAAGACCAGCGTCTCGTAGTTCCCCAGGTCGCCGATGTGTTGGCTGAGAATGGCGTAATGCCCGGTAGTCAGGCAAAAAGTGTTTTTGAGTTCGCCCCCTGCCGCAACCACGTCCGATACCGGCTGGCCGAGGTCAATGGGCGCCGGCGCGAACCCACGCGATCGACGCAGGACCATGGTCTGACCGCGAAAGACGCGGGTGACGGAATCGTCCACAGCCGTGCGGATCGGCCGATTGTGGGTCAAGAATCGGTCAACCAATCCCTCAAGTCGGTCTAAGTCCTGTTCCTGGCTCACGATCGGCTCTTCGCTCAGATTTCCGCTGGTCATCACCAGCGCGCGAAAAGGTGCGCGGGCAAATATCAAGTGATGAAGCGGGGTATATGGCACCATCACGCCCAGGTTCGGATTTCGGGGAGCGACGAAAGCAAGATCGCCCTCGGGCCGCTTTCGGAGCAGCACGATGGGCCGTTGCGGGCTGAGCAGCAAGTCCCGTTCTTGTGGAGAGACCTCGCATAATCGTTCCGCCTCATGGACGTCCCGTGCCATGACCGCGAACGGCTTGTCGCCGCGCCGTTTGCGTTCGCGAAGACGGCGCACGGCCTCGGCGTTACCAGCATCGCAGGCCAGGTGATAGCCCCCAAGCCCCTTGATGGCAACTGCCATCCCTATGCTCAGCCAATGACGAACTTCTTCGGCAGATGCCGAAATCTGAGGTCCGCAAGCCGGGCAAGCAATGGGCTGGGCATGGAATCGCCGATCGCAGAAATTGTGGTATTCCGCCTCGCAGTCGGCGCACGTCGGAAACACCGACATCGTAGTGGCCGGCCGGTCGTATGGGACGTCCTGAATGATCGTGTAGCGGGGCCCGCAATTGGTGCAATTCGTAAATGGATACAGATACCGGCGGTTGCCGGGTGTGGTGGTGTCGCAATAACACTCGGCGCAGGTCGCGCTATCTGGCGGTACCAGTCCGAAATCTCCCATTCGGCGGCCGCTTTCCCGGATCTCAAAGCCGTTTTCATTCAGGGGCTGCAGATCGGCAACCTCGATTTCCGCAATCCTCGCCAACACCGGCGCCTCAACGCGGAGGCCTGCGACGAATTCGTCAACTGCCGTGCCTTCGGCTTCAATTTCCACGCCGACTTCCGTGTTCCGCACGAATCCAGCGATTTCCAGCCGGTTAGCCAGATTGAAGACGAACGGCCGGAAGCCCACTCCCTGCACTGTGCCGTGCACCTGGATTCGTTTTCGGACTTTCGCCTTCATATTCGGCCGAATTGGCCGTCGAAATGCTCCTATACGGTTCATTATGTGCCTGGCTGTCCCCGGCAAGATCTTGGAGGCCATTGAACTGGGTATCAGCCGGATTGCCAAAGTAGAGTTCGGCGGCGTCACCCGTCACGTCAGCCTGGACTTCGTTCCCGACGCGCGACCCGGTGATTTCGTGCTGGTCCATGTCGGTTTCGCGATCAGCCGGATCGAAGAGGAAGAGGCGAGGCGAGCCTACGACGCCTTGCGGGAACTCGAAAACGAGATGCCGGAGGACGCCTAATGAAGTATCTCGACGAGTATCGCGATTCCGGCGTAGCGCGCGCCTTGGCTGCGCGGATCCGCGCGAGGGTGACCCGACCTTGGACCCTTATGGAGATCTGTGGCGGCCAGACGCATACAATCATGCGTTACGGACTGCCGGAACTCCTGCCCGAACAGATCGAACTCGTGCATGGGCCCGGATGTCCCGTATGTGTCGCACCGCTCGAACTGGTGGACCGGGCCATCGAGATCGCTTCGCGGCCGGGCGTCATCTTCGTCTCTTATGGCGACATGCTGCGCGTTCCCGGCTCCCGCTCCGATCAAATCCGCGTGAAGGCGGGGGGCGGGCATGTGCGAATTGCATATTCGCCCATGGAGGCGCTAAAAATCTCGGCGGAGAATCCAGACAGGCAGGTGGTTTTCTTCGGCATCGGGTTCGAGACTACCGCGCCGGCCAATGCCATGGCGGTGTGGCAGGCGAAGCGGCAAGGCCTGACCAATTTCTCCATGCTGGTGTCGCATGTGCTGGTGCCGCCCGCCATGCGGATCATTTTGCGATCGCCCGTCAACCGAGTACAGGGTTTCATCGCGCCGGGACACGTCTGCACCGTGATGGGGTTCAAGGAATACGAAACGCTCACGGCCGAGTTCCGGGTTCCGATGGTGGTGGGCGGGTTCGAACCTGTGGACCTGTTGGAAGCCATTGCACTGCTGGTCGACCAATTGGAAGACGGGCGGTCGGAGTTGGAAAACCAGTATTCGCGCTCGGTGACGCGCTCTGGAAATGGGCCGGCGCAACTAGTGATGCGCGAAGTGTTCGAAGTGACAGACCGCCAGTGGCGGGGAATCGGCCCGATTCCGGCAAGCGGCTACCGTCTGCGCGAGGAGTATGCCGCCTTCGATGCAGAACGGGTATTCGGAACGAGCGATATTCGGGTGCAAGAACCGCCCGAGTGCATAGCGGCTCTGGTGATGCAGGGCTTGAAAAGGCCGGTAGACTGCCCCGCCTTCGGTACACGCTGTATGCCGGAGCGGCCTTTGGGCGCGCCAATGGTTTCGAGCGAGGGGGCGTGCGCGGCCTATTATACCTACCGCCGCCATACCGGAGCAGAGGCTACCCGATGAGCGGCTTCGTCTGCCCGGTCTCATTAAGTGCAACGGAAGTTGTGCTGCTGGGCCACGGCAGCGGCGGCAGGTTGAGTTCCGAACTGCTGCACAGCGTTTTTCTGCCCGCGTTCCATAATCCCCTTCTGGCGCGCCTCGAAGATCAAGCCGTCCTGGAATTCGGTGGCGCGAGGCTCGCCTTCACCACGGATTCATTCGTGGCTAAGCCTCTCTTCTTCCGCGGCGGAGATATCGGCTCGCTGGCAGTGCACGGGACCATAAATGATCTTGCCATGTGCGGAGCCCGGCCGGTTGCATTGAGCGCGGCGTTCATCCTGGAAGAGGGCTTTCCACTGAGCGATCTCCGGCGGGTCGCCGATTCCATGGCGCGCGCGGCATCCATCGCCGGAGTGACCATCGTTACTGGCGATACGAAAGTTGTCGAGCACGGCTCAGGTGATGGGGTCTATGTGACAACAACGGGAATCGGCATGGTGCCGCCTGGCGTAAACCTCTCCGCCGCGCACGCACGCTCTGGCGACGCAGTACTGCTGAGCGGCGCCATTGGCGATCACGGCATCGCGATGCTCAGCGCACGTGAAGGACTGGAACTGGACGGTGAGATCGCCAGCGATTCCGCGCCGCTGAACGGTCTGGTGGAGGAAATGCTTGCCCTCACGCACGAGGTGCACGCGATGCGCGACCCTACGCGCGGCGGTCTGGCGAGTACCCTCAATGAAATTGCGAGAGAATCTCGGGTTGGTATCGTGCTCCGCGAGGACGCAATTCCTGTACACGCAGGTGTGCGAGGTGCCTGTGAAGTCCTGGGGCTGGATCCGCTGCACGTCGCCAACGAAGGCAAGCTGGTGGCGTTCGTCCCGATGCAGCGTGCCGCGGACGTGGTCAACGCCATGCGCCGGCACCCGCTCGGCACCGAAACCGCAATCATCGGCACAGTGACGGACTGCGACCCCGGCATGGTCACCATGCGCACAGTCTTCGGCACTACGCGCATTGTGGACATGTTGCCCGGCGACCAGTTACCGAGGATCTGCTGAAATGCACGAAGTGGCCGTAGCAGGGGGCATTCTGGACGCCGTGCGCGCGGAAGCCTTGGCACGAAAGCCAGCGCGCTCGGTGAAGGTCGGCATACGAATTGGGGGAATGGCCGGAGTCGATCCGGGATCGCTAGCATTCTGTTTCGAAGCGCTGGTCGAAGGCACGGATCTGGAACCGCTGGAGCTTGATATCGAGCCCGGCATTGCGGACGAACTCGAATTTTGCTACTTGGAGTTGGAACCGACATGAATCGCGTAGCGATCGAAGGAAAAGTCCTGAGCGAAAACGAGCGCGCTGCGACGGAATTGCGGGCGGAGTTCGCGCATCACGGAATATTCGCCGTTAACTTGATCGGCTCGCCCGGGTCGGGCAAGACCGCGCTCTTGGAGCGCACTCTGGAGTCTTTCGACCCCTCCCGCCGGGTGGCCGTCCTTACGGGCGACATTCAAACCGATGCCGATGCGCAACGACTCTCGCGATATGGCTTCCCTGCGCGCCAGATCACCACAGCGGGCGCATGCCACCTGGACGCACGCATGGTGCGGCGCTCGCTCGAAGGCTGGGATCTCACCGGAATCGACCTGCTCTTTATTGAAAACGTCGGTAACTTGGTCTGCCCGACGAGCTACGATCTCGGGGAGGCGCACAAGATCGTGCTGCTAAGCGTGACTGAAGGTGAGGAGAAGCCTCTGAAGTATCCTGGCATCTTCTTCAAAGCAGATCTTATGGCGATCACAAAAGTAGACCTGCTGCCGTACGTGCCGTTTCAGGCACACGTTGCCGAGGCGAATGCACGAAGCATCCACCCCGGTATCGAAATCGTCCGTGTCTCAAGTCTATTGAAAACCGGCTTGGACGGCTGGCTCGAGTGGATCGACCGCCACGCCGTTACGATCGGGGCAGTGTAGAATAGAAGCCGTCGACGGTAGGTACAGGGTACAAAAAGGTATTGCCATCGAATCAAGCGAAGCGCAGTCAGCCCTAAGGGGAACCTCAAGTAACGGCTGACTATCGCGAGCAGCTAGAGTAAGTTGCTACGTCGCGGTGGACCGCAGGCTGCACCGTGGCCAGTTCCTATGCAGCGGGTTTCATAACGACAGGAGAGGCCTTCGGCCTGGACCGGAACATGAGCACCTTCCTGGTCTGATTTCTCCTCGTCGCACAAACCATGCAAATCGGCGATTCAAATGGCTCGATGGAAGCTGCCTCCAGGCGCTCCAACACGGAACGGGCTGCGGCGAGCACTGCTTCCTTGTAAGGGCTATCTGGCCAGATCTCCACACAGTGCAATCGATAGTGCTCGGTTTTCATACATTGCCGAAGCCCTTTCTCATCTCCGGGCCGCTGGGACCGCTCGCGCTCGCTCCGGAGTTCGGAGTGTACAACCATATTCTCCATCATCGATCCTCCTCTTGCCACCCGCGGATCGCGCGCCTCAACCACGGCGGCCTCCTTTACATCCAGCACCGCGCGTGTCCTGTGGAGCACTCGTTCCCGGATCACAAGCTCATTGTGAACCGGCCTCGACAACCATCCAACCCTATATAGTCGTGTTGCCGGTTGCTCAAATTGTGAGGGCGGCGTGTACCACTTTTGGGGGCACGGCTTCATTGTGAATTTCATTTTCGAACCGTTCGTCGCAACGCCATTGGAATTGCTGCAATAACGTCGGAGTCGCGTGCTTCGTCACGCCCGACGTGGTATCGCCAAGACGAACTCAGGAGGGCCGGCTATCGGCCAATTGAGCGGCTTGGTAACGAGCATCGGGCTCAGCGCGTGCGTTCTAGGACCGAGTCGTCGCTTGCCAGCCAAAGAGACTTAGTCCGAGGCGATCATTTTCCCAAATCCTAGGCCAATGAAACGAGGCTGCGCGCTCACTCGACCCCATCTGACGGGACACGGCCGAACGGCTACCGAGGGGATCCGATACCCAATGGACGGAGCTGATCCGAAAATCTTGATCAGAGGGCGGCCGCCTGTGTGTCGACCAGGAGGTCTGCGCCCGAGTTGGTGCGCATGTTAATTGACTACTGCCGTGAATCGTAAATCGATGACTCAACCGGTCGCGGTAGGGATGCCGGTCTCCCAGCCCCCCCGCACAGATCCCACGAGCGGTGCTACCGCATGAGGCTCCTATCTCGGATGACTGGCCAGCGGCCCGTTTGCGCTACCGGTTCGTGCATCCGTCTGCGTAGTTGCTGCTTGATTTCCAGCAGCTTGGCCCGCATCCGTTTGCCCACCGTTTTGCGCTTCAGAGCATAGCCCCCGTTCCGGTCTTTCCCGCTGACATGCTGAATCCCAGAAAGTCGAACGCCTCAGGTTTCCCTTCTCCTCTCTGTTTCCGGTCTCGCTCACCCCCGGCGGGGATTCGGGGCAGCGCCCCGCGCACCTTATCCCGGCGCACACCCACCCATTTGCCACCCACCGTACTACTCCGTGCAGACGTTCGGCATCGGGTGGTTGCTGGTTCGAGCCCACTTGCCTGCAAAACCGAGACAGGAGTGTGCTGCGAATGGGATCTTGTGATCTTGTTAACTTCACCGGACTTGTTAGGCCGCTTCAGTACGCACCCTAAGACCGTTTCTCCATTTCCAGATCTGTTCGGGCCGGTGGTATCCCGGCCCTACGATGAATCTGTGCGCGGAGAAACCGGTTGGAAATGGAATTCCTGGGGAGCCACCTTTATTTTCAATAACTTACGGGCCTAGGCACCGACTTTTTGTACGAATGGCGAGGACCTGCAAAGTCCCTAACGCGCTGATCCGCCGAAGGTTCGCCTCAGAGCAAGGACTTGAGAACGGTCATCGTCAGGATTCCAGGCGCGATTCACGGCTCTGGCCGAGGAACAGTGAAATTCTGGCTACTCTGAGTGCTCTACTACGCCTTTACAACGAACGAAGCTGTCCAGACTACGCAGCGATTCAAGTACTCGTGGCCGCTGCGGACCATTCTGGACCGCAGCGAAGCCGAAAGTCCGAGGCGCACGTGTCTGCGCCATACCCATGCGCGAGGCACTCCGCCGCGGGTTGATCACCCAATCAGAGGTCCAATGGGTTAAGCTGAGCCTTCCCGGCTTTTCTGAAGCTACTGCAAGCTGGGCACGTAGAAGATCAGCGGTTGGATTCGCTCACGATAGCAGCTATAACAGCCTCTTTAAGACACCGATGCTATCAACATTCGATTCCCTAGTGGAGATCGTCCATTCGGGAACCTTGGATTCCTGGAAGGAACGGAATGAAAAAGCGCTCGGCGGGCTCTTCGGTACTCGGTACGCCAAACGTGCAAAAGAGGCGGTCGCGCTCCGGGCGCCCGACATGCGAGGGAGCGATTCCGGGGTTCCGTACGCCTCCTACATTCATCCGTCAAATGCAGATTCAGGTGCGTATGGCGGCATGAGCTTCGTGATTTTCCCCATGGAGGGTGAGCCTTGCCTGATCGCACTGGTGATTGGCACGCAAGGGCTCGCTCCGGACGAGGCGATTCTCGGCCGGCCGGGACACGCGCGTAAGATGCAGGCTATTGCTACCTGGCTGAATCATCGGTTCGGCGCAGGTGATCAGGTCGCGTGGGCCAAACAGGATCCTACGCGTATAGACATAGACGTTCCAGATTCAATAAAGCGCACGTGGTCTGCCTATGAACGTGTCTTCAAACGCTATGGCCGCGTCCTCTATGGTCTGTACAGGCCAACCGGGGATCGCTCCGGTACGGTTGCGGCCCTTACAGCGATGCTTGACCTGATGTTCGAGGAGCGTGGGCATACCCCCTTAAAGGAATTCCAAGAGGACGCGGCGGCGACGCAGTCCGCGTGGTTCTCTCACCTGATGCCGAAAACCAACAGAGATCAGGTCATCGAACTGCTGAAGAATCGCCGTTTCGTTATTGTCCAAGGGCCGCCGGGGACGGGTAAGACGCGAATGGCACGTCAGATCCTCGCGCAACATTACGGCGGAGTTGGGCGTTCCGTGCAATTCCATCCGAGCACGACCTACGAGAATTTTGTCGGCGGGCTGGCCCCGCTGCAAAACGGACGGAACGGCGAAGAGGGACTCGGCTTCCGCTTCGCTCCGAAGCCAGGATATCTCCTCGAAGCTGCCGCTCAAGCCGCAGGGTCACAACAGCCATATCTCCTGCACATCGATGAAATTAATCGAGCCGACCTCGGCAAGATTCTGGGTGAAGCTATTTACCTCTTTGAACCCAACCCGGAGTCTCGCCGCGAAATCGATCTCCCCTACGACTTTGGCCAGCCGTTTCACCAGCGATTCTACCTGCCCGAGAATCTTCACGTACTCGGCACAATGAATAGCGCCGATCGCAGCATCGCGATCGTCGATGTAGCGGTCCGCCGGCGCTTCGCATTTATGTCGTTGTGGCCGAGTTTCGAAGTAGTCGAAGAGAATGGCTGCACGCTGAGCCAACGCGCGTATAAGGAGTTGGTTTCGATTTTTGTCGAGCATGCGCCGGACGAGGCGCTCGCACTGGTGCCCGGCCACTCCTACTTCCTGGGAAAGGATGAAGATCAGGCGCGCGCAAATCTGCGGACGAGTTTGGCGCCGCTGCTCGCCGAGTATCTGGCCCAGGGGTATGTGAGCGGATTCGCCGAATCGATCCGGGGCTACATGCAGTGGCTGGAAAGCCTATAAGACCGCGCGGCCGCGCTCGGGCAACTCGCCGCAGAGCGCAGGCGGACTCGCTTCTCAACGCCGTCCGACCGACTCAGCAAGTCTGTCTCGAACTCCCGGATTATAGTCGCGTCACCAGATCGGCAGTCGAGTTCTTTGGAAGTAGCAACTCTGCAAACCCAACAGCGCAGGCGGCACGCCTGGCGGAACAATTCATTCAACAGAACTCGCCGATTTTCCAACTGCTCCAGGTAGATGTGCACCGCGATTATGATGGCGCCGACGTACTGATGAACATCGAATCCCATGGTGCGGTCGGCGCTGTGCCGCTGCGTTCGCCGCTCACGGGGCGGCACGACTTCGGCCTGGTTGTGCAACCAAGGTTCCCCTGGGCAGGCATTGGCCCGATGCTGGCCGAAATGGGATGGCTGATCAGCCCCTCGCCACTGAAATTGCCGCTGCTGAAGCGATCGGAGCGGCGAGTCCCGCTGTGGGTTCTCTCGTTCATGGTGCTTGCCAGATTCAAAGCACTACTCGACCGCCTCGATCGCCGGTTTGAAGTCACCACCGAAACACGGCCAGCACCAAAGGGCAGAATCGAATGGACGCAGTACGCCACGCGCCAAATGCCACGAGGCGATTTCCTTTCTGTCCCCTGTACTTTCCCTGATCTCAGTGACGATCGTCTTCTGAAAGGTGCGATCCGGTTTGCGGTTGAGAAGCAACTCCGGTCGCTGGAAACCCAGTGCGAGCAGGGCGCCTTCGTTCACCGGCTGATCGCATTTGCGGAATCTCTTCTCTTAAGAGTTCGTGAGGTCTCCGCGCGTCGACCCGCATCCGGCGAAGTACAGGGCTGGTTCCGCCGGCCAATGCGGACGGAAGTCTTCTTTGAAGGCCTCCAAGCCCTCGACTGGACGGTTGAGGAGAGGGGCTTGGCCGGCGTAAGCGACCTCGAAGGCATTCCGTGGACCATGCTGTAATGCGTCACATTCTTTCCCCTCGAACGTCTCACGCTATTTCCCAGCCGAGTTCTCAGATTGGCAACCGGACGAATGACGGGTGCGGGATAGGATACTTGCTCGTGTAGGCAGATACGAGTATCCCGGCCAGAAAACCCATTCAGAGCGCCCGGCAAAAGCAGCCGGGCGATCTTCGCGTTTTATGGCCCAGGGCCTCCGCTCGGGAGTTCACCAAAGAAATGTAGGCTCTTTTGTTTTTCCAGTGGAAGAGAGAACCCCTCCCGCGCTCGTCGTTGAACGCGGGAGGGTGAGCCGATTTCTTCGGAGCCACTCCGTCGCATCGGCCCTG
>Ga0335069_10015029_pt1 | contig 10826 bp, 8 predicted proteins | sample Lox_Sample_11_FD_206714 | JGI IMG/M metagenome (GOLD analysis project Ga0335069, IMG submission 206714) | Soil microbial communities from Loxahatchee National Wildlife Refuge, Florida, United States - Lox_Sample_1.1 | ecosystem: Environmental > Terrestrial > Soil > Wetlands | place: USA: Florida... | reverse complement strand
AGGCAGGAGCCGATATCGACCGATGTCGGGATTTCAATCGCGCCGACGCACCTCCTCGAGGTGACGTCGCCGAAGTTCGACGTCTTGTTTGTGCCGGGTGGCCTCAAAGGAACGATCGACGCGATGAAAGATCCGGCAACGGTCGAGTTCGTGAAGTCGGCGGGGGAATCGGCCCACTTCGTCACAAGCGTCTGCACGGGTTCGTTGCTGCTCGGCGCTGCCGGCCTCTTGAAGGGTTACCGGGCCACGTCGCACTGGTACGTGCGCGATCTGTTACCGCTGATGGGTGCAACGACGAAGGAAGACCGCGTCGTCGAGGATCGCAATCGGATCACGGCTGGCGGCGTCACCGCCGGGATCGATTTCGGCCTGACCCTTGCGGCGAGGCTCAAGGGGGAGGACGTCGCCAAGCGCATCGAACTGCTGATCGAATATGACCCAAGGCCGCCCTTTGCCGCGGGCACGCCGGGGCAAGCGGGCTCTGGCCTCACCGAGGACGTGTTGCGTCGTCGGGGTGCGCTGATTCGCGAGGCTGAAATCGTCTCGCGGGCCGCCGGAGCCAAGCTCGGAATCTGATGATGACGGCGTACCAGCTCGCAAGGCGAGAGCAGGCCGCGATCCTCGACGCTGGTCCGTTCGAGATCAGCCAAGAAGCCCTGGTTCCTGGCGCCAGAAAAATATCTGGGTAATCTCGCGAATCGATCGGCAGACGAATGCATGGCCTGCTGCTGTGCAAGCGGTCGCGAAAGCCCTCTCGACCCGCCCCACGTAGGTAATGCTTACGTCGATCGATTCGAGTTCACGCGGCGCCAACGCCGCCTCCCCGGGCGAAACGCCGAAGCGCTGCGTTGTCATCTCGCGCTGGCCCAATCATGAATTGTCTCCGTGATCGTAGATCTGCAGTGGCTCCTCGCACGCTCAAGTTGCAAGTGCTCGTCAGCCCGTGATGCGGAAACCCTCTCACCGAGAAATTTTGCGAGACCGTTATCGATGGTTGCGAGCGGAGGGATAGGAAAACTCGCATCGCGATGAGTGCTGATCTCGACTTGCGACTCATGCCGTGATTAGTTCGGTTCGCTTTGGGGGCGATTCTAAATGCGGCGGCTGCTGCGGATTTTTCTGCCGATCTTCTCGATTGCGTTGATGGTGCAGCTTTTTGCCCCGATCGGCGCATGCATGTCGGCCGCCATTGCGGCTTCCGATCCGTTCCGCACGGTTGAAATCTGTCACGAGGCTCCTCGCATTGCCTCTGACGCAGGCCAGCAAGACGATCAGACCGGCCGGCATGGCGAGTACGGCAGCGCCTGCATCATCTGCTGCCTTGCCAGCGCGAATGCCGCGATTGACACGCCGCAGATCGAAGCGATTGCTGTTTTTCATCGGCAAACCGCGCGCGTTGTCTGGCTCGAGCAGGTAGCGGGCTTTTCGGGGGCTTGCGCCGATTCCAATCCGCGGGCGCGCGCGCCACCGTCGATTTCCTGACCGAACAGAACTGAAGCCGGTGTGGCTGGTCTGCGCCGTTGTGTTGATCTTTGCCGCGCATTCGCGCGGGCGTCAGGAATTTGGAATGTATCGCAAGTCTATCTTTTGGGGTGCAAGCTCGATCGCAATCGGAATCGCATCGTTTGCCTCGCCCGATGTTGTTCTCGCCCAGACCGCTACGCAGACGCTGCCCTCAGTCGTCATCGAAGCTCCCAAACAGACGGCCAATCGCGCCGCGAAAAGGCAGCGCCAGCGTAATGCCGCGATGAAGAGAGTGGCGCCAAACCGCGGCACCGTGCCACCAGCAGAGCAGCCTGCTCCGGCCGCTTCCGCCAGTATCGATGGCGGCGGCGTGAATGCGTCCTACGGCACGCCACCTGTCGTGGCGCGTTACCAGTTGCCGCAGGAGTCCTACAGCATCACGGCCAAGCAGATTGACGAGACCATCAACCTCAAAGATCCGGAAGACGCCGTAAAATATATGCCGAGCCTGTTTGTGCGAAAGCGCAACGACGGTGACAACCAGGCGGTGCTGGCGACGCGGAATTGGGGCCTCAATTCCAGCGCGCGCACGCTCATCTACTACGATGATCTCCTGATCTCGGCGCTGATCGGCAACAACAACTCCGGGGCGTCACCGCACTGGAACCTGGTCTCGCCGGAAGCAATCAAGCGGATCGATTTCCTCGACGGTCCGTTCGCCGCCGCCTATCCCGGCAACTCCATCGGCGGCGTACTGCTGATCACCTCCAAGATGCCCGACAAACCGTTTGCGGTTGCCAAGGAGACCGTGTCGGTGATGCCGTGGAATCAGTACGGTACCAAAGACACTTATGTGACCAGCCAGACCAGCGCAGCAGCTGGCAACCGCAATGGCGCACTCTCCTGGCTCGTCACCGCCAACTATCTCGACAGCTACCAGCAGCCATTGACTTACACGACCAATGGCTCGATCCCGGCGCGAACGACCGGCACGTTCCCGGCGCTCAACAAGCAGGGGCTGGTGGCCGACGTGGTCGGCACCGGCGCCCTGGCGCATTCGCAGCAGACATCCGGCAACGTGCGGCTCGTCTACGACCTTACGCCGACCGTGGAGGGAACGTACTCCCTCGGAGTCTGGAATAATGTTCAGACCTCAAATCCGCAGACCTATCTGACATCAACCGCCACCGGTCAGCCGACCTTTGCGGGAATTTCTGGTTTCGCCAGCAGCAAATACACCTGGGACCAGACACATCTGAGCAACGCGATCTCGCTCAAGAGCGATACCGGGGGCGTGTTCGATTTCGACCTGTCGGCCTCGAGCTACAACTACCTTCAGGACATCCTGCTCAACCCGTTTACGGTGGCCGCTACGGGTGTCGGCTATTCATTGAACGGCAAGATCACGCGCAACGACGGTACCAACTGGCAGAACGCCGATGCCAAGGGCATCTGGAGGCCCAGCGAGTCCCAGGAAATCAGTTTCGGCATTCATGGCGACCGCTACCGCTTCGAGAATCCGGTCTACGCCTCGGCGGTCTGGACCTCGACGTCGTCGACCGGCACTGGTGCGCTTTATTCGAACGGCGAGGGCGAAACGCGCACCGGCGCGCTCTGGCTGCAGGACGCCTGGAAGATCGAGCCGAACCTGAAGCTGACGCTTGGCGGGCGGCTGGAGACCTGGCGCGCGCTCGATGGGTTCAATCTCAACACGACGACAAGTACGACCGGAGCGATCACCTCGACCGCAGCCATCAACCAGCCGGAGCTCCAATCGACGAATTTTTCGCCCAAGGCGTCGCTGTCCTACGACCCGAACAAGGATTGGAACATCACTGCAAACTTCGGCGAGGCTTATCGCTACCCCACGGTGACCGAACTTTACCAGAACGTCTCGGTCGGTGGGGTTGCCACCTTCGCCAATCCCAATCTGACTCCCGAACAGGATATCAATGGAGAACTCAACGTTGAACGTCACTGGAGCGACGGCCGCATCCGGCTGACCCTTTTTGACGAGCGAACCAACAATGCCATCATCTCGCAGACCAACCTGGTGACAAATCCTGTAACCGGGGCGCAGGTGCCTACCACGACGATCGGCAACGTTGCGGCAATCCGCATGCAGGGTGTCGAACTGGCGGCCGACAAGAACAACGTGCTCATCAACGGCTTGCAGGTCTTCGGCAGCGTCACTTACGTCGATTCGCGAATTCTGTCGGATCCGACCTGGGCGGGAACAAATCCGCTGACGAGCCTTCCCGATACGGTGGTCGGCAAGCGCGTGCCTTACGTGCCGGATTGGCGGGCACGGGTTGGCGTGACCTACCGTCCCAACGACAGTTGGGCCTACACGGTCGCCGCGCGCTATAGCGGCAAGCAGTATTCAACGCTCGACAACACGGATATCATTTCCCACGTCTATGGCGCGTTCGACAATTATGTCGTCGTCGACATGAAGGTTCACTACAATGCGACGCGGAATTTCTCGTTCGATTTCGGGATCGATAACCTGTTCAACGAGCAGTATTTCCTGTTCCACCCGTTCCCGGGACGAACCTATGTTCTTGCCGCCAAGTACACCTTCTGAACAGAAGCCAACCTAGCGACGAAGGGATAGACCATGAAGACCTCGCTACATGGAATTGCCTGTGCCGTGCTTATCGCCTGCCTGTTCGCGGCCCCCACCCGTGCCGATGACGTAAAGGCAGGTGACCTCACCATCAGCCAAGGTTGGGCGCGGGCCACGCCGCGCGGTGCCAAGGTCGGCGGCGGCTATATGACCATCAAGAACGAGGGCAGCGCGCCGGACAGCCTCGTCAGTGCGTCGACCGACGTGGCCGGCAAGGTCGAGATTCATGAGATGAGCATGAGCAACGGCGTGATGAAGATGCGCCCGCTCGAGAAGGGGCTCACCGTCGAGCCCGGCAAGACCGTCAAGCTGGCGCCCAGCGGTTACCATCTGATGCTGATGGATCTGAAAAGTCCGCTGAAGCAAGGTGAGAAGGTGCCGGTGACGCTGGATTTCGAAAAGGCTGGCAAGGTGAGCGTCTCGCTCGATGTCGAAGGCGTGGGCGCGCAAGGCCCGGCCGGCAGCGGTGAAGGCATGAAGCAGATGGACATGAAGGGCATGCCCGGAATGAAGAAGATGTGAGTAGCGATGATCCGACTCTCGTCATACCTGCTTGTGGTTGCCGCGCTCGCCGTCGCACCGGCGAGCGCGCATATCATGCTCGAGAGCCGCGAGGCATCGATCGGCACTGCCTACAAGGCGGTGTTCGTGGTGCCGCACGGCTGTGCCGGCTCGCCGACGATCAGACTTCACGTGCAGATTCCTGACGGCGTGATCGCCCTGGAAGCGAAGTCGCCCGCCGGCTGGAATGTCGCAACCACCAAAGGCAAATATGCCGATGCCTACGACTACCAGGGAGGCAGGGTATCCGAGGGCATCAAGGAGGTTGATTGGAGCGGCGGCAAGCTACCAGACAAGACTCGAGAGACTTTCGTGATCGACACCTTCCTCACCGATACTCTGAAGCCGAACACAACGTTGTATTTTCCTGTGGTTCAGGAGTGCGAGCAGGGCGTGAGCCGCTGGATCGAAATCCCGACCGATGACGCGCACCCGCATGACAGCAAAAGACCGGCGCCAGGTGTCAAACTGCTTCCGAAGCAGTGAGCGACGGCAGTCTCATTCGGGCAAATCACGAGTGATTGCGCGCAGCGAACATGCGGGCTAAGACTCCGCAATGACAGAGTGCTGCGCTCCACCGCCCTTGATCCTGCCGCCGCGCGTTGATCGGCTGCCGCTGATCCGTCAGGCTTTCCGGCTGGAATGGGCTACGATCGCGTGGATGACCGTCGAGGCCGTTGTCTCGATTGCTGCAGGTATCGCCGCCGGAAGCCTTGTCGTGCTAGCCTTTGGGCTCGACAGCCTAATTGAGTTGGCCTCGGCCGGTGTGCTCATGTGGCGGCTCTCCGTCGAGTTGCGCCACGGACAGAAATTCTCTGAGCAAGCGGAGCGCATCGCCAGCCGTGTCGGCGGCGGCCTGCTGTTCCTCCTGGCTGTCTATGTCACTGCAGCCGCCGCATGGCGCCTGTGGGAAGGCGGCGGTGAGGCATTCTCATGGCCGGGGTTCATCGTCGCGCTAATAGCCATCCCCGCCATGCGATACTTGGCCCTTCGCAAGATCGATATCGCTGAGAAGATTGGAAGCCGGGCGCTGCGTGCGGACGCGATGGAGGCCGTGACATGCGGATGGTTGTCGTTCGTGGTTGTCGCGAGCCTGGCCGTGCAGTGGCTCGTCGGCGCGTGGTGGATCGACAGCATCGGCTCATTGGCAATCGTCTGGTTCCTGGTCAAGGAAGGCCGTGAAGCCTGGTCGGGCGATGAATGCGACGCCTGTTGTTCTTGACAGTTGCGCAGAGGGCTATCTGGCGTGTGACTTGAGAAACAGGGCAAACGCTTTCAGCGTGACGTCCGAGACATGATGCTCCATGCCCTCGGCATCGGCCTCGGCGGCTTCTGCGGGAACGCCAACGGCGCGAAGCAGGTCGACCACGAGGCGATGGCGAACATGCACGCGTTCCGCTAGCGCGTCTCCCTTCTCCGTGAGGAACACGCCCCGATACGGGCGCGAGGTCGCCAATCCCGCCCGCTTCAGGCGCGCGATGGCCTTGATTGCTGTGGCATGAGATACGCCGAGCCGGCGCGCGATGTCTGTCGGACGCGCCTCGCCTGAGCTGGTCAACAAGTCCGCGATCAGCTCGACATAGTCCTCGAACAATGCCGTCGATTGTGCCGACCGCGTCTTGCCGAAGCGGCGCGCCTGGATCAGCTCGGTCGGCAGCTCTTTCGTTTCGTCACCGTTCCGCCGTGCCTTTCTTGGTGTCGTCGGCTGCATGGCCGGTGATCCTAACGCGTTGGAATCCGGTAGTGGAGAGATCATATTTACACTTCCGTGTCAAAACGTAGCCTAGGCTACATTAGGTAGCCATTGACATTATTAGATTTGCCCTTACTTTGTAGCCGGTGCTACATTTTCACGTCAGGACCGGATCGTCGAAATGACCGAGATTGCCGCTCGGCGAGATTCACTTTCTGAACGGACGGTCTCCGCGGCCCGCCAGGTGCTGGCGGGCCAGCGCGGGGGGATGCGCGCCTATCTGGCGTTTGCCGGCCCTGCCGTGATCGCCTCGATCGCCTACATGGACCCCGGCAATTTCGCGACCAACATCCAGGCGGGAGCGAAATATGGCTATTCGCTCTTGTGGGTGGTCCTTGCCGCCAACCTGATCGCGATGCTGTTTCAGGCGCTCTCGGCCAAACTCGGGATCGTGACCGGCCGCAATCTCGCGGAGATGTGCCGGGAACATTTCCCGCGGCACGTGGTGTGGGCGATGTGGGTGGTCAGCGAGATTGCTGCCATGGCGACGGATCTCGCCGAGTTCCTTGGCGGCGCCATCGGCCTGTCATTGCTGTTTCAGATGCCGCTGTTCGCGGGAATGGCCGTCACTGCAGCGGTGACCTATGGCGTGCTGATGTTCGAAGGGTTCGGCTTCCGGCCGATCGAATTGATCATTGGCGCAATGGTGAGCATTATCGCGCTTTGTTACGTCGTCGAGCTGTTCATCGCTCCCGTCGATTGGGCTGCGGCTGCGGTCCACACGCTCTTACCTCAGATCCCCGATGCTGCGGCGCTGTTGCTGTCGGTCGGCATCATCGGCGCCACCGTCATGCCGCACGCGGTCTATCTGCATTCCGGGCTGACACAGGCGCGGATGCCGGTTCACAATGACGGCGAGCGGCGCAAGGTGCTGCGCTTCTCCAACCAGGAAGTTATCGTCGCGCTTACGGTCGCGGGCCTCGTCAACATTGCGATGGTCATGATGGCGTCCGGCGCGTTTCACGCAGGCCACACCGACGTGGCCGAAATCGAGACTGCCTACCACACGCTGACGCCGTTGCTCGGGGCGGGGGCGGCAGCCGTGTTCCTGGTCTCGCTGATTGCCTCGGGAATCTCGAGTTCGACCGTCGGGACGATGGCCGGTCAGATGATCATGCAGGGCTTCATCCGCTTCAAAGTCCCGATCCTCGTCCGCCGGCTCGTGACCATGCTGCCGGCTTTCGTCGTGGTCGCGCTGGGTGCCAATGCGACCAACTCGCTCGTTATCAGCCAGGTCGTGCTCTCAATCGCGCTGCCGCTGCCGATGATCTCGCTTCTGATCTTCACCAGCCGCCGCGATATCATGGGCCAGTTCGTGAACAGCCGCCTGACCTCCGTCGCGGCGCTGGCGGGAACGATGGTGGTGTTGCTGCTCAACATCTTCCTCATCCTGCAGACCTTCGGCGTGTCAATTCCGGGGCTGGGCGGCGTCTGACGCGGTGGCACGATGGGGATGCCGTGATACTGTTCCTAGCCGTAAGCTGCTGGTCCGCGCGCTGCGAGCGAGACGTTCGAGACGGCTCCTCTCGCGCATCACAGACCTGCTGTTTAGGGGGTAAGTTTGGGGGGCGAGTGGATGAAATTTCCGGCAAAAGTGTCGCAATTTGTTGCGAATAAGACGCATTTGCAGTCATCCGGCCAACAACCTCGCGCCACCATTTCCCGAAACCGAGTTGGAGCAGCGCGAGCGGCAACGCTTCGGCTGGGACTGGCAATTCTGCCTGCAATCGTCGGCACTTCAGCCAACGCTGATGGTCAGGCCGGTCGATTGGAGCTGAAGGCGTCGCCCACTGGTGCGAACCGCTTCGACTGGAGCGGATTCTATGTCGGCGGCTACGTCGGCTATGGCGGGGGCCCTTCGTCTTGGACCGCGGCCGATACTCCCGGAGACCGAACAAGCGGCACGCTCGACCTGTTTAACGGCTTAGACCTCTTCAAAGGCACTGGCAGCTTCTTCGCCGGGCTCCAGGGCGGCTACAATTTCATGTTGCCGTCTGGACTGCTGCTGGGCGTTGAGGCCGACGCCTCGTTCCCAAACACGCTTGCTGGTTCTGCGACCGCAACATCGATGTTCGCCGGAACGGCGAACTTCACCGACATGATCCTGCATTCGGGAACGGTGCGCGGGCGCGTCGGGTATGCCTTCGATCATTGGCTCCTCTACGCGACCGGCGGCTTCGCCTGGAGTTACGACAAACTCACACGCACACAGCTTGCCGGCGGGACGCTCGATCCTGGCACCGGGGAAACGGCGCTGCTGTGGCGACTCGGCTGGACGGCGGGCGCTGGCGTTGAATTGCCGGTCGCGCCCCACTGGACCGCCAGGGTGGAATATCTGGTCAGCGATTTCGGGAGCAGCAGGGTCTTTCAGACAACGCCGCAATCATTCGCCTCCGACCTCACCCTGCAGCAGCTCCGGTTCGGACTGAACTATCAGTTCTCCGACGCTGGCACGGCGCCCGACAACACGACAGTGCCAATTGGTCCGCAGGAAGACATCTGGAATATTCACGGCCAGACCACATTCACATCGCAATATGCGCCGTCCTTCCGTGCGCCCTACGCCGGCCGCAACAGCCTCGCTCCTGATCAGGCACGCGAGACGTGGGACGCGACAGCATTTATCGGTCTCCGGCTGTGGGACGGCGCGGAGATGTGGATCAATCCGGAAATCGACCAGGGCTTCGGCCTGAGCAGCACCGTTGGCGTGGCCGGGTTTCCCAGCGCAGAGGCCTATAAGCTGGGCGCCGACTATCCCTACACCCGCCTCCATCGCGCCTTCCTCAGACAAACCATCGATCTCGGCGGCGAGACGCAAAAGGTAGCCGCAGGCCTCAATCAGTTTGCCGGTAGCCAGACCGCCGATCGCCTGGTGATAACGGCCGGGAAGTTCAGCGTCGCTGACGTCTTCGACACCAACAAATACGCACACGATCCGCGCAGCGATTTCCTGAACTGGGCGGTGATCGATACCGGCACGTTCGACTACGCTGCCGAAGCCTGGGGCTACACGCTTGGGGCCGCAGCCGAGTGGTACAAGGGAAACTGGACGTTGCGCGGCGGGGTGTTCGACCTCTCGATCGTGCCCAACAGCACCGAGCTCGATCCCGGCTTTCAGCAATTTCAGTGGGTCGGCGAGCTCGAGCGCCGGTATGAACTGTGGGGCCATCCCGGCAAGATCGCTGTCACGGGATTTCTCAGCCGCGGACGCATGGGCAGCTACCAGGACGCGATTGCGTTGGCGCAGATCGCCGGAGGCCCCGCCGATATCGCCTCGGTCCGGCAATATCGCAGCCGTGGCGGCCTCAGCATGAATGTCGAGCAGGAGATCACACCAGATCTGGGGGCGTTCCTTCGCGCCGGAGTAGCGAACGGAGACATCGAACCCTACGAGTTCACCGACATCGACCGCACCGCGGCAGCAGGACTGGCGCTCAAGGGAACGCATTGGGGCAGGCCGGACGACACCTTCGGATTTGCCGGGGTCATCAATGGGATTTCGGCCCAGCACGAGGCTTTTCTCAACGCCGGCGGGCTCGGCATCCTCGTCGGCGATGGAAAGCTGCCGCATCCGGGTCCTGAGCAGATCATCGAAACCTATTACGCGTTTCCAGTATCGTTCTCGCGTGTCACGCTGGACTACCAGCTCATTGTCAATCCTGCATACAACCGCGATCGCGGACCGGTATCCGTTCTAGGGGCACGGCTGCATACGCAGTTCTGAGGCAATGAGCCTCGGCTTTGACCGCAGGACCCCGCCAGTACGCGCGATGCAGCCTTGGCCTTTATGACATTCCTATGTCACCAGCCGCCGTGCCCTGTATATTGGCGGACCAATGTGTTCCGAGTGGCCGAAGATCGCGGAATGGCGGGATTGAGTCATGTGCGCGCAAATCGTTGCTCTCGAACGGCGCTCCGTGTCGGCGCAGCGGATGTCGAGAACCTTGCCGTGCTACCAACGTCCTTTTGACTGTCCGTCGTCGCGGTCAATGCGATGACAGTGTCCGCCGCCGGCGGCGGGCCGCAACTCGGACGTTCCAAGTCGTCCCGAACGCATCGCAAAGTCGGGTGCCTGGGGAGTCGAAACAGTGATTGATTTTGAATCGAAGCGGCAGCCGGACATCATTCAGGCGACCGATGCCGACCCGCTGGCGTCGGAGTGGGTGCGCTACTTTGCATCCATTGCGATGACCGCTGCTGCGACGGTTGTGGCAATCGGCGTCGACAGCAAGGTGGCCATCCCGAACCTGTCGTTGGTTTTTGTCATCCCGGTGATCATCGCGGGCGTTGGCCTCGGCCTCGGTCCTTCGCTCTGCTCGGCCGTACTTGGTGCTCTGGCCTTCAATTTTTTCCTTACTGAACCTCGCTACTCGCTGACCGTCGACGACCCCGCGAACATCCGGGCAATTGGGCTGCTGT
>Ga0335069_10015028_pt1 | contig 10826 bp, 11 predicted proteins | sample Lox_Sample_11_FD_206714 | JGI IMG/M metagenome (GOLD analysis project Ga0335069, IMG submission 206714) | Soil microbial communities from Loxahatchee National Wildlife Refuge, Florida, United States - Lox_Sample_1.1 | ecosystem: Environmental > Terrestrial > Soil > Wetlands | place: USA... | reverse complement strand
AGGCCACACGACCGGCAAGAAGGCCGATCCGCGCAGCTTCTGCATCCAGAAGACGCTGCAGGACATCGCGCACGAGGACACGCCGGACGCGGTCGAGAAGAACCTGATGTTCAGCGGCCACAACGCCTACCGCTTCGCGTCCGATCCGTTCTACTCGAACGGCTTCATTCCCACGGTCCGCCAGTTGGTGGACCGCATCCTGACCGGACGGTAACGCCCGCGCCCTCTCGTGGCGTTGCCGCGGGAGGGCGAGCGCGTCAGTGCGAGATCCGCTCCAGCTGCATGCCCCGCGTGCGCGGACCATACAGCCCGATCGACAGGATCACGATCGCCATCGAGACGGCGATGAAGGCGAAGACCGCAGACACGCCGCCGGTGTTCAGGAAGAAGCCGATCATGAAGCTGATGAACACCGTGCTGATGCGGCTGAACGCGTAGGTGAAGCCCACCGCGCGGGCGCGGATACGCGTCGGGAACAGCTCGGTCTGGTAGGCGTGGAACGAGAACGACAGGATCGTGTTCGCCAGCGTGATCAGCACGCCGAAGAAGATCAGCCCCAGCATCGCGTGCTGCTGCGCGAACAGCGTGCCGAACAGCCCGATGCAGAAGGCCGCCGACATCAGCACCCACTTCAGCTCAACCTTGTCGGCGAATGTCGTCGCCAGCATCGGGCCGAAGGGATTGGCAATCGCGATGATGAAGGAATAGAGCAGGCTCTGCGACAGGTTGATGCCCTGCTGCGCGATCAGCGTCGGCACCCAGTTGGCGAAACCGTAGAAGCCCACGGTCTGGAAGAACTGGAACACCATCAGCATGATCGTGCGGGTGCGGAAGCGCGGCGAGAAGATCTCGGCAAACGCCCCCGCGCCCTCCGCGACGCTCGGCACCGCCACCGTTTCCACCACCGGCGGCAGAGAAGCCCCGCCTAGGTCGGCCTGCACCGCCGCCTCGATCTTTGCCGTCACCGCCTCGGCTTCCACGATGCGGCCGTGCTGGATCAGCCAGCGCGGGCTTTCCGGCAGGCGCAGGCGGATGAACCACACCACCACGGCGCCCACCGACCCGATCAGCGTTACCCAGCGCCAGCCGGCGAAGCCGAACGGATCGAGCGGAACCAGCAGCCAGGCGAACAGCGCCACCACGGGAACGATCGCGAACTGGATCATCTGGTTCACCGCGAAGGCGCGTCCGCGCATGTCCTTCGGCACCAGCTCGGCCAGATAGGTATCGATCGTGACCAGCTCGATGCCGATGCCGATGCTGGCGATAAGCCGCCACACCACCACGCCCACGCCGGTCGCCTGGAAGGCCATTACGACCGTCGCGATGCAGTACCACAGCAGCGAGAAGGTGAAGATCGAGCGCCGCCCGTATTTGTCCGCCACGGAGCCGAAGACGAGCGTGCCGATGAACAGCCCTGCGAAGGTCGCGGCGGGGAAAACCGCGGGCCCGGTGAAGATGCCGACCGAGACCGAGCGCAGCAGCCCCTCGCGCACCAGGCCCGGCACCACGTAGGCGGTGAAGAACAGGTCGTAGAACTCGAACATCCCGCCGAGCGACAGAAGGATGACCGTCATCCACACGTGTCGCGTGTGCGGCAGGCGGTCGAGCCGTGCGGTGATCGTCCCCGCGGATGCGCTGCTGCTCATGGAAATCTGGTCCTCCCGTTCGGCCGGCCGGTCTGTTAGCGGGAGTGTGAACAGCCATCCGGCGTCGCGCCAAGCCCTGTCCGCGCGGCTGCCATGCTAGCGCCCGCAGGGCCCCGGCCCGGCCCTTGCTTGCCCGTCCCCGCCGCGCCATCTAGCCGCGTCATGACATACACCACGCAATCCGCCCACGACCCAATCGGCTGGCATGGCACGACCATCCTGTGCGTCCGCCGCGACGGCGCCGTCGCGATGGCGGGCGATGGCCAGGTCAGTCTCGGCCAGACCGTCATCAAGGGGAACGCGCGCAAGGTGCGCCGCATTGGCGGGGGCAACGTGCTGGCCGGTTTTGCCGGCGCCACGGCGGACGCCTTTACGCTGCTCGAACGGCTGGAAGCGAAGCTCGAACGCTTCCCCAACCAACTCGAACGCGCCTGCGTCGAGCTGGCGAAGGACTGGCGCACCGACCGCTACCTGCGCCGGCTGGAAGCGATGATGGCGGTCGCCGATCGCAATCACAGCTACACGCTGACCGGCAACGGCGACGTGCTGGAGCCCGAGGACGGCGTCATCGCCATCGGCTCGGGCGGCAACTATGCGCTCGCCGCCGCGCGCGCGCTGATCCAGATGCCCGATCTGTCGGCCGAGGAGATCGCCCGGCGCGCCATGAAGATCGCCGCCGAGATCTGCGTCTATACCAACAACAACGTGATCGTTGAGACTATTTGAATGGACGTTCCCACCTATTCGCCGCGCGAGATCGTCTCGGAGCTGGACCGCTTCATCGTCGGACAGAACGACGCCAAGCGCGCCGTCGCGATCGCCCTGCGCAACCGCTGGCGGCGCCAGCATCTGCCCGAGGCGATGGCCGAGGAAGTGGTGCCCAAGAACATCCTGATGATCGGTCCCACCGGCTGCGGCAAGACCGAGATCGCGCGCCGGCTCGCCAAGCTTGCGCAGGCGCCCTTCCTGAAGGTGGAGGCGACGAAGTTCACCGAGGTCGGCTATGTCGGCCGCGACGTGGACAGCATCGTCCGCGATCTGGTCGAGGCGAGCCTGAACATGCTGCGCGAGGCGTCGCGCAGGGACGTGCAGGCGCAGGCCGAGCAGGCCGCCGAGGAGCGGCTGATCACCGCCCTGGTGGGCGAGGGCGCCGCCGCCGACACCCGCTCCAAGTTCCGCCGGATGCTGCGCAACGGCGAGTTCGACGGCAAGGAGGTCGAGGTCGCGGTGAGCGAGCCTGCCGGCCTGCCGATCGGCCAGCTCGACATTCCCGGGATGCCGCCCGGGCAGATGATCAATCTGGGCGAGATGATGAAGGGCATGATGGGCCAGCGCCCGGCGCAGAAACGCAAGATGACGGTCGAGGCGGCGCGCCGCGCGCTGGAGCGCGAGGAGGCCGACAGCCTGCTGGACAACGACCGGCTGGCCAAGGACGCGGTGCTGCACGCGCAGAACAACGGCATCGTGTTCATCGACGAGATCGACAAGATCTGCGCGCGCACCGGCGAAGGCGGGTTCCGCGGAGGCGACGTGAGCCGCGAGGGCGTGCAGCGCGACCTGCTGCCGCTGATCGAGGGCACCACGGTCAGCACGAAATACGGCCCGGTGAAGACCGACCATGTGCTGTTCATCGCCTCGGGCGCGTTCCACCTGGCGAAGCCGTCCGACCTGCTGCCTGAATTGCAGGGCCGCCTGCCGATCCGCGTGGAGTTGTCGGCCCTCTCTCGCGAGGACCTTCGCCGCATCCTGACCGAGCCCGAGCATTCGCTGGTGAAGCAATACGCCGCGCTGATGGGCACCGAGGGCGTGACGCTCGACTTCACCGACGACGCGGTGGATGCGCTCGCCGAGCTGGCTGCGGACATCAACGAGCGGGTCGAGAATATCGGCGCGCGCCGCCTGCACACGGTGTTGGAGCGGCTGCTGGAGGAGATCAGCTTCACCGCGACCGACCGTGCCGGCGAGACCATCGCTGTGGACGCCGGCTACGTGAAGGAGCGCGTCGCGCCCCTGGCGCAGAAGGGCGACCTGAGCCGGTTCATCCTGTAAGGGGCAGCCTGGCGCCTGCTATGGTGCCGGACGGAGGGAGCGATGGCGGCAGTCAAGGTGATCGGCGTCGGCGAGGAGGTGGCGGTGCTGCTGTCCCCCGAGTTGCGCGCCCGGCTCGGCGTGAAGGAAGGCGACGTGCCGCAGGCGGTCGAGGGACCGGACGGCGTCACCCTGAGCGTGCCGGAGCCGACGTTCGAGGCGCAGATGGAAGAAGCCAGGCGCCTGATGGACAAGTGGGAAAAAGTCCTCCGCGAATTGGCGAAGTTATCTGGCTCTCCGCGGCAGTTGTTCTGGCCCTCCATGAGGAGCTGATCGGACGGCACGGCGGCGCCCCTGGGATGCGTGATGCCGGACTTTTGGAGGCCGCGTTGGCGCGGCCGCAGCAGCGTGCGGCATACACGGAACCGTCGATTTCCGAACTCGCGGCGCTCTACGCGCACGGCATTGCCCGAAGCCATCCTTTCATCGACGGGAACAAGCGCACCGAGTTTGCCGCGATGGTGCTGTTCCTCTCCCTGCACGGCCTCGAATTAGACGCGCCGGAGGCCGAGGCGTTGACGGAGATGCTGCGCATGGCATCTGGAGTGGCAACGGAACACGAATTCCAGGAATGGGTCCGCGCTCACGCGCGCATGAAAAGATGACTGACGCCTTTGTCGAGCCTAAGGAATCCACCGCCGCCGAAGCCATCGCCGCCATCGGCGACGAACTGGCGTTGTTCGACGACTGGACCGAACGCTACCACTACATCATCGAAATGGGCCGCTCGCTCCCGCCCTACCCGGATGCGTGGGCGGACGAGATGCATCGCGTGCAGGGCTGCCAGAGCAAGGTCTGGCTGAATGTCGAAGCGCGCGACGACCGGTTGTTCCTCGCCGGCGCGTCGGATGCCGTCATCGTCTCTGGCCTCGTCGCGCTGATGCTGCGTGTCTATTCGGGACGCACGCCGGACGAGATCCTGGCGACCGATCCTGCATTCCTCAAGCGACTCGGCCTGATCGAGGCGCTGTCCACCAACCGCGGCAACGGCGTCGCCGCGATGGCCCGCCGCATCCAGGCCATCGCCAGGGCGACCTGATGGGGCTCAGTGCCCGCGCAGGATCTGGCTGAGGAACAGCTTCAGCCGGTCGGTCTGCGGGTCCTCGAACATACGGGCGGGCGGGCCGCTTTCCACAACCTCGCCGCGGTCCATGAATACGACGCGGTCGGCCACCTGACGGGCAAAGCCCATCTCGTGCGTCACGCACACCATGGTCATGCCGCTCTCGGCCAGTGTCACCATGGTGTCGAGCACTTCCTTGATCATCTCTGGATCGAGCGCCGAGGTCGGCTCGTCGAACAGCATGATCTTCGGCTTCATGCACAGCGCCCGCGCGATCGCCACGCGCTGCTGCTGCCCGCCCGACAGTTGCCCCGGATACTTCTTCGCCTGTTCCGGGATCTTCACGCGGCCCAGGTAGTACATCGCAAGCTCCTCGGCCTCGGCCTTGGGCATCTTGCGCACCCAGATCGGCGCCAGCGTGCAGTTCTCCAGGATCGTCAGGTGTGGGAACAGGTTGAAGCTCTGGAACACCATGCCGACCTCACGGCGGATGGTGTCGAGCGCGCGCAGGTCGTCCGTCAGCTCGGTGCCGTCGACCACGATGCGGCCTTCCTGGTGCGTCTCCAGCCGGTTGATGCAGCGGATCATCGTGGACTTGCCGGAGCCGGACGGCCCACAGACGACCACGCGTTCCTTCTCTGCCACCGTCATCGATACGTCGCGCAGCACGTGCATCGAGCCGTACCACTTGTTGACCTTGTCCAGCACGATCGCCGGAGGCGCCGAGGCATCGGGCGCGTGCGTGGCGCCGTTGGCCGTTTCCATCGCGGTGCTCATTGGTGTCAGTCCCTTTCAACGCCGGCGCGCACGGTCGAGCTCACGCTCGAGCCCGCGGCTGTATTTCGACATCGCGAAGCAGAAGACGAAGTAGATGACGGCGAGCGTGACGTACATCTCGTTGCCGAAGCCCTGCCAGTTCGGGTCGGCAATCGCGGTGATGCCCGACTTCAGCAGATCGAAGATGCCGATGATCAGCACCAGGCTGGTGTCCTTGAAGAAGCCGATGAAGGTGTTGACCAGGGGCGGGATCACCAGCCGCAGCGCCTGCGGCAGGATGATCAGCAAGGTCTTCTTCCAGTAGCTGAGCCCGAGCGCGTCCGCCGCCTCGCCCTGGCCTTTCGGAAGCGCCTGAAGCCCGGCGCGCACCACCTCGGCCAGATAGGCGCCGGCGAACAGGATGATCGCCACCTGCGCGCGCAGCAGCTTGTCGATGTCCACGCCTTCCGGCAGGAACAGCGGGAACATCACGCTCGCCATGAACAGCAGGCTGATCAGCGGCACGCCGCGGATCAGCTCCACATAGGCGACGCACAGCATCTTCACCGCCGGCAGCCTGGTGGACCGGCGGCCGAGTGCGACGAATACCGACAGCGGAAACGCGAGCGCCAGCCCGAACGTCGCCAGGATCAGCGTGATCGGCAGGCCGCCCCACTGGTCCTGCGCCACGTGCGGCATGCCCAGGATGCCGCCCCACATCAGGACGCCGATCACGATCATCGTCACGATCCAGATCAGCGCCAGTTCCTTGCGCCAGAAGCGCCGGTTGGCCGAGACCAGGAACAGCCCGATGAACAGCAGCACCACGATCGCGGGCCGCCATTGCTGGCTGAACGGGTAGAAGCCGAACAGCATGAAACGGTATTTCTCGCCGATCACCGCCCAGCAGGCGCCGGCGCCGATGGCCGCGCGGCAGGATGCGGTGTCCGGCCCGTTCGCGCCCTGCGGCACCGTCCAGATCGCGTGGATCAGCCCCCAGCTGATGAAGCCCCAGCCGGCGCGCAGGATCACGTACAGCAGCACCAGGGTGATGGCGGTGGACCACCAGGAGCTGAACAGGTTCGCCCGCGCCCAGGCGACCGGTCCCACGATGTTGGCGGGCGGCCGTTCCCGTGCCGGCAGCGGGGCCGCGCCGGCGGCCGCGATATTCGCTTCCGCCATGCTCAGCGCTCCACCAGCGCGATGCGCGCGTTGTACCAGTTCATGAACAGGCTGATCGACAGGCTGAAGGTCAGGTAGACCAGCATGATGATGAAGATGCCCTCGATCGCCTGCCCGGTCTGGTTCAGCGTGGTGTTGGCGATCGAGACGATGTCCTGGTAGCCAATCGCCACCGCCAGCGAACTGTTCTTGATCAGGTTCAGGTACTGGCTGGTCATTGGCGGCACGATCACCCGCAGCGCCTGCGGCAGGACGATCTGGCTCATCACCTTGCCGCGATGCAGCCCGAGCGCGCCGCCCGCCTCCCACTGGCCCTGCGGCACCGCCAGGATGCCGGAGCGCACGATCTCGGCGATATAGGTGGCGGTGTAGGCCACCAGGCCCACCAGAAGCGCCGTGTATTCGGGCGTCATCGTCACGCCGCCCTGGAAGTTGAAGCCGCGCAACGCCGGCACATCGACTGAGAATTGCGCGCCGAGCGCGGCCCACACCACGCCCGGGAAGGCGATGAGCAGCAGCACGCCGGCGGGCCAGACGCGCGGGCGCTCGCCGGTTTCCTCCTGCTTGCGCTTGGCCGACCGGCGATAGGCCAGCGTGCCGATCAGCCCGACCACGAAGGCGAGCAGCACCCACCAGTACTCGGCCTGCCAGTCGAACATCGGCACCTTCAGGCCGCGATTGGACAGGAACACGCCAGGCACCGGGTTCAGGGCCTGCCGCGGGCCGGGCAGGGCCTGCATCAGGCCGTACCAGAAGATCAGTTGCAGCAGCACCGGTATGTCGCGCAGCGTCTCGACGTAGACGGCCGTTACGCGCGACAGCAGCCAGTTCGGCGACAGCCGCCCGATGCCCACCACGGTGCCCAGGATCGTCGCCAGCACCACGCCCACGACCGCGATCTTCAGCGTGTTCAGCAGGCCGATCACCAGAGCGCGGCCGTAGGTTGAAACCGACGGGGTGAAATCGAGCAGGCTTTCGCCGATCGGGATCGAGGCCGACTGGAACAGGAAGCCGAACCCCGTGGCGATGTGCCGGGATTCGAGGTTTCGGTTGGTGTTTCTGGTCAAGTACCAGACGATCCCAGCCACTGCGCCGATGATGACCACCTGCCAGAAGATGGCGCGCAGCTTCGGGTCGGACCACGACAGCGTCATGCCCTTCTTCGGGGCGGCCCGCGAGGGGTTCAACCGCGGATCGAGTGTGGTTCCGGACATACTATCGATCGTCTCCATCGGCCTCGGAGGCGGCGCGTCGGCCGGACGGCATGGGGGACGAAAGCGCTTTCATTCTTCGTTCCATCCATGTGTCGGACCACCCGCTCCGGGCGGGCCCGGTGCGCCTCGGCGCAAACGTGCCATGCAATCGTCACGTGGCACAACGCCTTAGCCGCCCAGAGACGTAAAGGGCCGCCCTTTCGGGCGGCCCCAGCGGCAGTCCCCGGTGTAGCCGGATCAGCGCATCGGCGGGGCGTATTCCAGGCCGCCCTTGTTCCACGGCGCGTTGATGCCGCGGGGAACGCCGATCGGCGCGATCGCCCGGTTCCACACGTCGGACATGTTCCCGACCTGCTTGATCATGGTGTACGCCCACTTGTTGTCGAGCCCGAGCGCCTTGCCCAGGTCGCCGTCCGTGCCCAGCAGGCGGCGCACGTCCGGACTGGTAGAGGTCGAGAAGGTGTCCACGTTGCTCTGGCCCACGCCAAGCTCCTCGGCCGTCATCATCGCATAGAGCACCCACGAGACGATATCGAACCACTTGTCGTCGCCCTTGCGGACGGCCGGGGCCAGAGGCTCCTTGCTGATGATCGTCGGCAGCAGCACGAAGTCCGATGCCTTGTCGCCCTGCGTGTAGCGGAAGCCCGCGAGCGCCGAGCTGTCGGTCGAGTAGGCGTCGCAGCGGCCGGACAGGAAGGCCTGCTGGATCTGCTGCAGGTTCTCGATCTCGATCGGCGTGAACTTCAGGTTGTTCGCGCGGAAGTAGTCCGCAATCGCCAGTTCGGTGCTGGTGCCGGGCTGCACGCAGATCGTCGCGCCGTCCAGCTGCTTCACGTCGGAGACGCCCAGGCTCTTCTTCACCAGGAAGCCCGTGCCGTCATAGAAGTAGGTCGGCGCGAATAGGAAGCCCAGGCTGGCCTCGCGGCCCAGCGTCCAGGTGGTCTCGCGCGACAGCAGATCGACCTCGCCCGACTGCAGGGCGGTGAAGCGGTTCTGCGTGGTCAGGGGCACGAACTTCACCTTGCTGGAATCGCCCAGTACGGCGGCCGCGATGCCGCGGCAGATCTCGGCATCGATGCCCTGCATCACGCCCTTGCTGTCGGGCAGCGAGAAGCCGGCGGTGTCGCCCGCGACTCCGCAGACCAGCTGGCCGCGCGCCTTCACGGCGTCGAGCGTGGCGGACCCGGAACCCTGGGCATGGGCGGAGGCGGCAAAGCCGCCGACGGCGAGCAGACCGGCGAGCAGCCCCCCGAAAATCTTTGCACCGACGGCCCGGCGTGCGGACCGGGTGCATCCCCGTTCAGTCATCCCTGTCTCCCTCGTTGCACGGGCGGAGCCCGCAGGCGGCGGAATGTGCGTTGCACGCCACCGGATGGCAACGAAAGTTTGCCGGTGCGAGGGGCGGGGGTCGAGAAAGCCGACCGCGCCGCGCGCGCCGTTTTTCGGCGCGTGGGCGACAGTGTCGGGCGTCAGCGGCGGTAGGTGCCGTTGAGGATGGCCGGGAAGTCCGCGCGGCTAATCGCAAGGTCGCGCAGGTCGCGGTCGCTCATCTGGCTCAGGATCGTGCGGACCTCGTTGCGGTGGCGGCGCTCGTAGAGCCAGCCGTCCAGGCGGGCGAGCAGGCGCCCCATGATGGCGCCAGCCGGCGTCATCGGACGGTAGGCGGGAATACTATGGGTCATAGGCACGGGAGTGGCCTCCGATATTGCAGTGCAGCAAATTGCTGCATCGCAGCAAGTCGGTGGTCAAGCTCGGTTTTCAAGCACCTCGGATGACAGCCATGCAATATTGCCCACCCAAAGGGCGATTTTCCTCGCCGTGCCCGATTAGAGAGCGAAATACGGCGTGTCGATCAACTCCGGTTCGGCGAATTCCACCAGCCGCTCGTGCATCACGGCGTAATCCTCCCGGAACAGGTGTCGCACGATGCCCCCGGCCAGCCGTTCCGCGCCGGCGTTGACGCCGGGAATGTCGGACGCGATGGCGCCCAGGCTGAGCGTCGCCGCGTGGTTGAACAGGTGGATGCGCGGCAGGTCCGGGTCGGCGCCCGTCGCCCGCTCGGTCAGCTCGAAGGCGAGGCCGAGCCAGGGGAAACGGCCCAGCTCGTCGCGGCGCAGGGCCGGCGGCGGCGCGTAGCGGTCCGCCCAGGTGGCGAGCCGCGACGCTAGCGGGCCCAGCAGCGCGTCGCGCGAGAGGTCGACGCAGAACCCCGTGCCGAAGATCAGGAAATCGGCCGTCTCGGTCGAACCCTCCAGGCGCATCGCCACGCCGGCACCGTCCCGCGCCGCGCCCAGCACGGGCGTGCCCAGGCGCAACGCGAAGGCGGCGTGACGGATCGTGCGGAACACCGTCTCGTGCGGCGGCGGGGACTGCACGTCGTTCATATAGGCGAGCATCTCCCAGCTCTGCGCCGGGTCGAGCGCGGCCCAGCCCTCGAAGTAGCCGGGCGTGGCCGAGCCACGTCCCTTGTTCACCTGCGGCAGAACGGGACGGCGCACGTACATCGTCACCTCCGCCGCGCCCGCCTCCAGCGCCGTCGCGGCGTTGTCCCAGGCGGACGCCCCGCCGCCCACCACGGCAATGCGCCGGCCGCGCAGCGCGGCGAAGTCGATGTCTTCGGCGGTGTGGGCGGCGCGATCCGGCCACAGATCGGGCGCCACCCAATCGGGCACGGCGTTGCCGCCGGTACCGGGCCGTCCCGTCGCCACCACCACCCGCCGCGCGCGCGCCACCATGCCGTCGGACAGCGTGGCCGCGACGTGACCGCAGCCCGGATCCAGCCGCGTCGCCGCCACGCCGTTGCGGACCGGCAGCGCCAGCACCCGCTTCAGCCAAGTCAAGTAGTCCTGCCAGACCGCGTTCGGAATCTTGTAG
>Ga0335069_10015027_pt1 | contig 10827 bp, 9 predicted proteins | sample Lox_Sample_11_FD_206714 | JGI IMG/M metagenome (GOLD analysis project Ga0335069, IMG submission 206714) | Soil microbial communities from Loxahatchee National Wildlife Refuge, Florida, United States - Lox_Sample_1.1 | ecosystem: Environmental > Terrestrial > Soil > Wetlands | place: USA: Florida... | reverse complement strand
CGGCTGTTTGACCCGCCGTTGCACGAGTTCCTGCCGCACACGACGGCGGAGATGGACGAGGTGGCCAAAGCCGCCGGCGTCGACGTGGAGACGGTGCGGCATCGCGCGGCGATGCTGAAGGAATCCAATCCGATGCTCGGCCACCGCGGCTGCCGACTCGGCATCACCTTCCCCGAGATCTATGAGATGCAGGTGCGCGCCATCTTCGAGGCGGCCGCCGCCGTCCACCAGGAGACCGGCGAGACGGCCGAGCCCGAGGTGATGATCCCGCTCGTCGCCTGGTCGCGCGAATTCGCCATGCTGAAGGAGCTCGTCGATCGGGTCGCCGACGAGGTCGGCAAGGTGGCGGGGGTCAAGACGCCGTACCTGGTGGGAACCATGATCGAGCTGCCGCGAGCGGCCCTGCGCGCCAACGACATCGCCGAGCATGCCGAGTTCTTCAGCTTCGGCACCAATGACCTGACGCAAACGACGTACGGCATCAGCCGCGACGACGCCGGCCGCTTCCTTACAGCCTATGAACGGGTGGGCATCCTGACCCAGGATCCGTTCGTCAGCCTCGATATTGCCGGCGTGGGCGAGCTCGTGCGACTCGCCGCCGAGCGCGGCCGTCAGCGGCGCCCGAAACTGAAGCTCGGCATCTGCGGCGAGCATGGCGGCGATCCCGCTTCGATCCGCTTCTGCGCCGAGGTCGGCCTCGACTACGTGTCTTGCTCGCCTTACCGGGTGCCGATCGCCAAGCTCGCGGCCGCCCAGGCCGCCCTGGCGGCCGCCGAAGGCGGCATACCGTCGCAGGATTGATCGGCGTTGCCGGGCCTCCGGCCGCTGCCGGATTCTCCCTGGAATTGGACCGATCTTGGCGGTCGCGCCGATTTCGATCAAATTCCTCGTATTTTCGCGGTAAAATCGATTTGTAATGCGGTCTTAATCGCGGCGGCCCATAAAGCTTAATGCCGTAGAAGGGGCGCTCGCATCGGTGGAAGCCGGCGCGTCGCAGGTCTCGATTGGCGCAACGTGGCGATGATATGGGATTAGCGAGACACCGAGCAGGGCTGTTGCGCGGGTCAGACGCGGCGCGGCGCCGGAACGGTTGCCGGATCCCCTAGGCATGAGCGCGCAAGAGGCCCATCGAGCGGTCGGTCGGCAGCGCCCGTCGATCCTCACGATCATCGTGGTGCTCGTCGGCGGGGCCCTATCCCTGCTCGCTTTCCACATCGTCCGGACGATCGGCGACGAAGCGACGCGGGCCGGCCAGATCTGGCTGGCGTCGATCGTGCTGACTTGCGGCTTGGTGCTTACTCTCGCCCTCGCCCATTCCGTCCGCTCGTCATCCCGACTGCGGGCGGTTCTGGAGGAACAGCGGCGCAGCGAACAGGCGTTGCGCGTGAGCGAGGCGCGCTTTCGCAGCTTCATGGACAACGCCCCCTTCAGCATGCTGGTGAAGGATCTCGACGGGCGCTATGTGATGGTCAACCGTGGCGTCGAGGCGACCTGGGGCAGGTCCGGCGCCTCGATCCTCGGCCGGCGGATCAGCGACATGTCCGAAAGCACCGGCGTCGCGGTCGTCGAGGCCATGGACCGCGAGGTCATCGAAACCGGGAGCGCCGTGGCGCGGGAGGTCCAGTTCTCCGATCTCGGCGAGGAGTGGAGCTATGAGGTCAAGTTTCCCATCCGGGATGCCGACGGCCGCTTGATCGCCATCGGCGGCGTTGCTGTCGACATTAGCGACCGCAAACAGACCGAAATGGCGCTGCGCAGCGAGCAGGCGCGCTTCCGCAGCTTCATGGAGAACGCGCCGGTCGAGATGGTCGTCAAGGACCTCGAGGGCCGCTACCTCATGGTCAGTCGTGCCGTCGAGGAGATCTGGGACAAGACCGCCGAGGAACTTCTGGGACGCAAGGCGGGCGACATCTCCGAGAGCGCCGGGGCGACGGTCGTCGAGGCGATGGACCGGGAGGTCATCGCGACTGGGCGGAGCGTCGCCCGGGAGATCCATTTTCCCGGCTGGCGGAACGAATGGGCGTACGGGGTGAAATTCCCGATCCGGGATGCCGCCGGCGCGCTGACGGCGATCGGCAGCGTCGTGCTGAACATCACCGACAAGAAACGCACGGAACTGGAGCTCGTGCAGGCGAAGGAAGAGGCAGAGCGCGCCAACCGCGCGAAGAGCGAGTTCCTGGCCAACATGAGCCACGAGCTGCGGACGCCGCTGAATGCGATCATCGGCTTCTCCGAAATCATCAGCAAGCAGCTATTTGGACCGGTCGGCTCGCCACGCTATCTCGACTATTCCCGCGACATCTATGCCAGCGGCGAACACCTGCTTGGTATCGTCAACAGCATCCTCGACACCTCGAAGATCGAGGCCGGCAGCTTCGTCCTGAGCGAGGGCCCATGCGACGTCGCCGAACTCATCGAGTCGGCCACGCGCATGATCGAGGCACGCGCGGTACAGGCGAGCATTACCGTCGAGCAGCAGGTCGCTCCCGATCTGTCGCCGATCATCGTCGACGAGCGCATAAGCAAGCAGATTCTGCTCAATCTGTTGAGCAATGCGGTCAAGTTCACGCCGGCCGGTGGCAAGGTGACGGTGACGGCGGGCTATTCCGAAGACGGTGGGTTGCTGGTGCAGGTAGCGGACACCGGGATCGGCATCGCCGAGGAGGACCTCGCCAGACTGTTCGATCGATTTGCCCAGGTCGACACCTCGTATGCCCGCCGGCATGGCGGCACCGGACTAGGGTTGCATCTGACGAAGAAGCTTATCGAGCTGCACGGCGGGTCGATCCGCCTGGACAGCAAGGTCCACCTGGGCACGACGGCCAGCATCACCTGGCCGGCCGAACGCTGGTGCGCCGACCTGCAGGCCCATTCGGGCCATTGGTAGTCGCGCGCATCATCGTCGCTTAACGCAACCGTCCGTATTTCCGCATCACCGCCTGCAGCCGGTCGAGCGGCAAGGCGTGGACGGTGTGGCCCTGGAACCCGGTCATCGTCTCCGCCGCCGTCAACGCGTTGAGGATCGCTTCTTCGGTGGCTTCCGCGGCGGCCTGGAACAGCGGCGTCATCTGATCGGGCGAAACCATGCGCGTATCCACGATCGGCTTGTTGCGGGGTATGCGATTGCCGGTGGCAAAGGCGAGGAAGATATCGCCGCTGCCGTTGCTGCCGATGCCGCCCACCCAGGCCAGGCCGGAGGTAGCGCGGCGGGCCAGCCGCTTGCACTGGATCGGCAGTAGCGGCGCGTCGGTAGCGAGGATGATGATGATCGATCCCTCGGCCTTCGGGGCATGGCGCTCGCCCGGCACCTCGTCGGTACCGATCTCGCGACCGACCGGAACGCCGTCGACGCGCAGCAGTTCTCGCGCGCCGTAGTTTGCCTGCACCAAGGCGCCGACGGTATAGGTTGTGCCGGCCGTCGCGACCAGGCGCGAGGCGGTGCCGATGCCGCCCTTGAAATCATGACAGATCATGCCGGTGCCGCCGCCGACATTGCCCTCGGAAACCGACCCGGAGGCGGCCCCGTCGAGCGCCGCAAAGGCGTGATCCGCCGTTACCGGAAAGCTCTCGGCGTCGCTGAGCCAGCCGTCGTAGGTTTCCGCGGTCACCGGCAGGTGCCAGTCCTGCGGGACGTTGTGTTTCACCGCATAGGCCACGAGTGCATCGCGCACGACACCCACCGAATGGGTGTTGGTGATGCAGAACGGCGAAGCCAGCAGGCCCTGTTCGTCGATCCAGATCGTGCCGGTCATCTCGCCGTTGCCGTTGAACGAGTGGTAGGCGGCAAAGACGGCCCGCGCCCAGGTGTCGACGCCGCCCGGCCAGATCGCGGTCACGCCGGTGCGCACGACGGATGGCGTGTCGCGAATGATCGTCGTGTGGCCGACGCGCACGCCGGCCACGTCGGTAATCGCGTTGAGCGGTCCCGTCGGCAGCAGGCCGACACTGATGTCGAGGTCGCGGAGGCGCGCGCGTCCCATGAAGTGACTCCGTCCGTTCAGGAAATCGTCAGAAGTTGGCCCAGGCCGGCCTGTGCGGTGTCAGACGGCTCTCACCGCAAGCCAGCGCGCCAGCCTGTATTCCTTCGAGGTACTCGATCCGCAAGAGGGCGAGTCCGATGCCGCTGTTGCCGCTGCGCATCTCGCCGACCTCCTTGTCACCGAGCATGACCGGCGTGCCGGGAGCGGGCAGCGGACCGTCGATCTCGACCGGCAGCAGGCGCTTACGCACGAGGCCGCGATACTTCGTGCGGGCCGTCAGCTCCTGCCCCATGTAGCAACCCTTCTGCCAATCGATGCCGTGCAGCTCGTCGAAGCCGTTTTCGAGGAGGATCGCTTTCTCGACTGGAAGATCGCGGCTGCCATCGGGGACACCGAGCGAAAGCCGCAGCCGATCATAGTCGGCGGTCGCCCCCGGCAAGAACCCATGTCGGCTCAGCGCCGCGGCAACGCCGGCGCGCGGCAGGATGGCGCGGGCGCCGAGATCGACGAGTCGCGGATCGACGAAGACGACGCCACCTTCCCACGGCATGGCGAGCCCCGGTTCGGCCCACAGGGAAAGACGATCCATGATGCCGTCGCCGAACAGGATCGCCGCCGCGAAATCCGACGTGGCATCGGACACGGTCACCTTGGCGCGCAAGCGGTAGAGCGAAAGCCGGCGGCGCAGATCGTCGCGCCGGCCGGCCTCGGCATCCAGATAGAGGCTCTCGCCGATCGCCGCGACGAAGAAATCGTGCAGATATCTTCCCTGGGGCGTGAGCAACGCGGCATAGACGGCACGGTGGGTACCCACCCGCAACACGTCGTTGGTGATCAGCCCTTGCAGGAATGAAAGCCGGTCGCTGCCGCCGATGGCGACGATACCGCGATCTTCCGGCAGGATGTAGAAACCTTGCTGCATCGTCGTCCTTTCGTGGACGCCGATCATTCGGGAATCCATCGCCGATGACAAGGGCCACCGGCCGCCTATGTGAAAGAGCAGACGGGTGAGAAAGCGCAGACAAGGCTTGTTCCGGCCGGTTGCACGGGTTAGACGACGCGGCGGGAGAATCCAATGGCGGAGAGCTACGATCTGATCGTACGTGGTGGCATCGCTGCCACACCGAATGGCGTCGCGCCGGCGGACATCGCAGTCCGCGGTGGACGCATCGCTGCCCTCGGCCAGGTCGACGGCACGGCACCGGAGATCGTCGATGCCAGGAACCTGCATGTCCTGCCGGGCGTCATCGACACGCAGGTCCATATGCGAGAGCCCGGTCTCGAGCACAAGGAAGACCTCGGCACCGGGACCGCCGCCGCGGTCCTCGGCGGCGTCACCGCCGTCTTCGAGATGCCGAATACAAAGCCGAGCACACTGACGGCCGCCGACCTCGCGGACAAGCTGGCGCGCGCGAAGGGCCGCGCTTGGTGCGACGTGGCGTTCTTCATCGGTGCGGCGAGCGACAATGCCGAGCAACTCGGCGAACTGGAGCGGCTCCCCGGCTGCGCCGGCGTCAAGATCTTCATGGGCAGCTCGACCGGCAGCCTGCTGGTCGCGGAAGACCGGGACATCCTGCGCGTCCTGCGCGGCGGTCGCCGGCGGGTCGCCGTTCATTCCGAAGACGAGGCGCGTCTGCGCGAGCGCTTCGCCCTGGTGCGCGACGGTGCCGATCCGGCGATGCACCCCGTGTGGCGTGACGTCGAGACCGCCGCCATCGCGACGCGGCGCCTGATGCGGCTGGCCCGCGAGGCGGGGCGACGCGTGCATGTGCTGCATGTGACCACGAGCGAGGAAATGGCGATTCTGGCGGCCAACAAGGATATCGCCACGGTCGAGACGACGCCGCAGCACCTCACCCTGGTGGCACCCGATTGCTACGAACGCCTCGGCACCTTGGCGCAGATGAACCCGCCGATCCGCGACTCCCGGCATCGCGACGCGCTGTGGCGGGCCGTTGCGGACGGCATCGTCGATTGCATCGGCTCCGACCATGCGCCACATACCCGCGCGGAGAAGGCGAAGCCCTACCCGCAGAGCCCGTCGGGCATGCCGGGCGTGCAGACGCTGCTGCCGCTGCTGCTCGACCACAGGAGCGCCGGCCGGCTGACGCTCGAGCGGCTGATCGACCTGACCAGTGCCGGTCCGGCGCGCCTCTATGGCATCGCCGGCAAGGGGCGTCTCGCTGTCGGCTACGACGCCGACCTGACGCTCGTGGATTTGAAGGGGAAGCGGACCATCCGCCAATCGTGGATCGCGAGCCGCTGCGGCTGGACGCCGTTCGACGGCATGAGTGTGACCGGCTGGCCGACGGCCACGATCGTGCGTGGACGAATTGTCATGCGCGACGATCAGCTTGTCGGTTCGCCGAGCGGCGGTGTCGTGCGCTTCGCGGAAACTCTGCCCGTCCAGGTTTGAAACCGGCGCCTGCCGCCTATATGGTCGACTGGGCCTGCAAAGAGGAGTTTCCGCCATGACCGCGTGCATCGTCGGCTGGAGCCATACGCCGTTCGGACGCCATGAGGGCGCCGACGTCGAGGCGCTGATCGACAAGGTCGTCGGCGCGGCACTGGCCGATGCCGAGGTCGCCGCCGCCGATATCGACGAAGTGTATGTCGGCCATTTCAATGCCGGCTTCTCCAGGCAGGACTTCCCGTCTTCATTGGTCTTTCAGAACCAGCCGGATCTGCGGTTCAAGCCGGCGACACGGGTGGAAAACGCCTGTGCCACCGGATCGGCCGCCATCCATGCCGGCCTGACCAGCATCGCCGCAAAGCGATCGCGTCTCGTGCTCGTCGTCGGGGTCGAGAAAATGACCGACAGCACCGGACCCGACATCGGCGCCAACCTGCTGAAGGCCAGCTATGTACGGGACGAAGCGGCGACGGAAGGCGGATTCGCGGGCGTGTTTGCCCGCATCGCCCAGCAGTATTTCCAGAAGCATGGTGATCAGTCGGACGCACTGGCGCGCATTGCCGCCAAGAATCACCACAATGGCGTCGGCAATCCCTTTGCGCAGATGCGCAAGGACCTGGGCTATGAGTTCTGCCGTGCCGAATCGGAGAAGAATCCGGTGGTCGCCTGGCCGCTCAAACGCACGGATTGCAGTTTGGTCTCCGACGGCGCTGCGGCCGTCGTGCTGGCTGATGTCGATACGGCATTGCGCCTGGGCAAGGCCGTATGGTTTCGCGCGGCCGAGCAGGTGAACGATTTCCTGCCCATGAACCGCCGCGATGTCACGCTGTTCGAAGGGGCAGCGCTGGCCTGGCAGCGCGCACTGGCGGCGGCCAGGCTGGAGCTCGACGATCTCGCGCTCGTTGAGACCCATGACTGCTTCACCATCGCCGAACTGATTGAATACGAAGCCATGGGCCTGGCGCCGCGCGGACAGGGAGCGCGGGCCATCCTCGAGGGCTGGACGGCGAAGGACGGACGCCTGCCGGTCAACCCGTCCGGCGGCTTGAAGTCGAAGGGCCATCCGATCGGCGCCACCGGCGTATCCATGCATGCGCTGGCGGCCATGCAGCTGACCGGCGAGGCCGGCGATATGCAGGTGAAGGATGCGACACTCGCCGGCATCTTCAACATGGGCGGCACCGCGGTGGCGAACTATGTCAGCATTCTCGAACGGATTCGCTAGCGCCCCCATGGCGCACTTGCACAGGTGGGCAAAGCCAATAGCGGAGAGGCCATGTCGAAAGCCCTGATGTTGCGCGAGGCCGCCGGCAAGGTGACGAGCGCGATCGAAGAGGTCGCCGACGATCAATTTCCGGCCGGCGACGTGACCGTGGCGATCCAGTATTCGACCTTGAACTACAAGGACGGCCTCGTGCTCGGCGGCCTCGGCCGACTGGTCCGCCAGTATCCGCATATACCAGGCATCGACTTTGCCGGCACGGTCGAGGCGTCGCAGTCGGGACTGTGGAAGCCCGGCGATGCCGTCATCCTCACCGGCTGGCGCGTCGGCGAGAGCCACTGGGGCGGCTATGCGCAGAAGGCGCGCGTCAGGGGCGAATGGCTGGTGCCGCTGCCGGCCGGTCTGACCGCCAAGCGGGCGATGGCCATCGGTACCGCCGGATTCACGGCCATGCTCGCGGTGATGGCGCTCGAGCGGCATGGCGTGACGCCGGATCGCGGCGAGGTACTGGTGACCGGTGCTGCCGGCGGCGTCGGCAGCATCGCCACGGCGATATTGAGCAAGCTCGGCTACACAGTGACGGCGTCCACCGGCCGGGCTGAGACGCACAATTATCTGAAATTACTAGGTGCAGCGACCGTCATCGATCGCGCGAGCATCGCGACCCCCTCGGGCAGGCCGCTCGATTCCGAGCGCTGGGCGGCCTGCGTCGACGCTGTCGGCGGTTCCACACTCGCCACCATATTGCCGGGTATCAAATATCGCGGCGCTGTTGCAGCCTGCGGGCTTGCCGGCGGTACAAAACTTGATACCACGGTGATTCCGTTCCTGCTGCGCGGCGTCAGCCTGCTCGGGATCGATTCGGTCATGTGCCCCAAGGCCGAGCGGACGGCTGCCTGGACCCGAATCACGCGCGACCTGCCGGCCGACAAGCTGGACGCCGTGATCGAGATGGCGACCCTCGCGGACCTGCCCCGGCTGGGCGCCGAGATCCTCGCTGGGCACGTGCGAGGTCGCGTGGTTGTCGATGTAAATCAATAAGTTAGAGTGGAGGCCCGGGATTGTCGCGGGCGATCCCACCGAAATGCCACAACCCTGACCGAGCTCGCTGCCTATCATTCGAGCAGCCAACGCGAAGGAGGCGAGGATGCTATATACGGCCTTGTCCCTGTCTCTCTTTGGTGCTGCGTACGCCTTCCTGTTGTCCCTCACCGTCTTCTAAACGCACAAGATCCAGTTGTCCGGGCTGACGATGTAACCGTCGGAAAGCCGACGGCGCGCCGTCGGCTCGGAGGAACGGTGTGCCCCATCGGGCCGTTCAGCTCGGCTCCCCTGCGCCGACGATGCGGTAGATTTGCTTGACGTCGCGTGCGGCAACGCGGATGTCCTTGGGCGGATTGAACTGGTGCAGGACGATGTGCTCGTCGCTGCGCCGCAGGAACTGCTTGATCATGCCGCGGCCGTCGGCCATCTCCACCGCAACGAAGCAGTTCTTCGTCAGCGGCCGATTGGGATTCACGTAGAGAATCTCGCCCGCCAGATAGCGCGGCTCCATGCTGTCGCCGTCGACATACAGGGCAAAGGCATTGCTGGCGCCGGCGAGACTTGCCGGGCGAATCACATATTCCTTCGCGTCGCCCTCGTTGAAATAAAAGCCCTCCGCCCCGCCCTTGACCGCACCCATGACCGGCAGGTCGCGTGTCGACGGCCGGCCGATATCGGCCATACGCATCTGACCGGGCGAGGGACCCACCACGGTGATGGGGCTGCCGTCGAGGCCCGCGAGCTCGAGCACGGCGCGCGGATCGACGCCGCGCGGCGCGAACATTTCCGCCAGATGTCGGCACATTTCGACCGGCAGGAAGCGACGCCGGTAACGGTCCTCGTAATGCTGGTAGCGCGTCAGCGCCCAACCCAGCGATTCGGAGACCTCCCGCATCGACAGGCCCGAACGCTCACGCAACGCCTTGAGCCGGCGGGCGACATCTGAGATCTCCGTCATGGCTTGCAACCCTCGCATCACGAAAAAACCAACAGCATCCTAGGCGATTTACGTTGACAATGCAACGCACCTCTCATATTGTCTGCGTATAGAACAAATCAAGTACGAAACGCGAGGAGGGGAAATGTCGACAACGTCCGAATCGACGCACCGGACAGGCGGCGGCAAGGCCGCCCTTCGGCAGAGCAGTCGCCGGCGCTGCCTGCGCTGCACCCGCTGCTTCAACAGCGAGGGGCCGACGGAACGCATCTGCCGAATCTGCAAGCTGTCGGAAGACTGGATGTGGGCCATGGCAGCGAGCCACGGCCATATCGATTGGTGAGCGTGACGGGCCGCCAGGCGCGACGCGCGGCCCGCTTCATGGTGATCACGACGCGGAAGGGAGGATGCGATGGCAAGTTGGCGAGGACAAGGACGGCGCGGAAGGCCGCGGCGCGCGGAAGCGGCGGTCGACAAGGGTACGCCGGAACAGCAGGCCCGACGAATCCGCCTGGCGGCGGGCGGCGACCCCGCGATGACAGAGTATCCGCTGGGCTTGCTGCTGGGACGTCAACTGATCACGGGCGAACAGCATGAAGCCGGCTGCTACTATGCCTATCTTTATGCGCGGACGATCGGCGGCGGTCAGGTAAGTTGCGGCTTTCTCTATCAACAGGTTGCGTCGGTCTGGACGGGCCCGGAGGAAGTATCCGAGGAGACGCAGGCGAAGATCGAATCGCTTTTTCGCCTTGGCAAGAACCGCCTACTGGCCGCCGGGCGGCGCCTCTGTGACGCCGCGGAAAACGTCGTCGTGTTCGGCCGCATGCCCCGACTTCTCAACACCCGCGGTCGCCGGCCGGACTCGGCCTGGCGCGCCGACGCGACTGAACTCGAAGCCATCCGGCGGGGTCTCGATGTGCTCGTTGCCTGTTACGGCCGTGCCGCCGGACGTACGGGCCGGATGGAGGCGCACAAGGCGCCGAGCATGGCCGCAAAGCCGCGCGCCGAAATTTATCTTGACAGCCATAGGAAGATAGTCGTATAAGGAAAATATGGACTGGGGTTGTGTGGCACTCGCCGCCGGCCCCAGTTTCGTTTTGGGCGATCATTCGCCCACGTCAGCCGGTCGGACCGGCGACTCCCGAAAATTTGGCGTCAATGGCTGTGCGGTCGTTCTCCGCCAGGTCGTCGCTGTTTGCGGAATCCCGGGGATGCAAGCAGACATGTATCG
>Ga0335069_10015026_pt1 | contig 10827 bp, 7 predicted proteins | sample Lox_Sample_11_FD_206714 | JGI IMG/M metagenome (GOLD analysis project Ga0335069, IMG submission 206714) | Soil microbial communities from Loxahatchee National Wildlife Refuge, Florida, United States - Lox_Sample_1.1 | ecosystem: Environmental > Terrestrial > Soil > Wetlands | place: USA: Florida... | reverse complement strand
AGGAGCAGGAAGCGGCGCGGGACCTTGTAGGCGGAGAGGCGCCCGGCCAGCGCGGCGCGCAGCTCGTCGACGTTCACCGCGCGGCCTGTCGGTACGCGCACCGCCGCTGCGACCACCTGTCCACGGGCCGCGTCGGCGATCCCGATGACGTGCGCGGTCAGCCCGGTGAGGTCGCGGATCGCCGCCTCGACTTCGAGCGGCGCGACGTTGGCGCCGCTCGTCTTGATCATGTCGCCGCGCCGCCCCTTGAAGTAGAAGAACCCGTCGGCGTCGACGACGACGAAGTCGCCGGTGCGATACCAGCCGTCGGCGTCGAACACCTCGTGGCGCTCGCGCCCGTAGTAGCCCTCCATCATGAACGGCCCGCGAAACCGGAGCTCGCCCAGCTCGCCGACAGCGCAGGTCGCCCCGCGCTCGGGGTCGACGACGCGGGCCTCGAATCCAGGCGCGGGCCGGCCGAACGAGCCGCGGCGGTGCTCGGGCTGGTCGGACTCGTCGTCGCTCGCCAGGCACACGCTGCCGGCTTCGGTCATGCCGAGCATCGCGTGACGCAGCTCGGGGCTCGCCGGCCGGACGCCGTCGGGCATGATCGGGTAGAGGTTCCCGCGCCGGATCGAGGACAGGTCGCGGCGCGCGAAGCTCGGGTCGTGCGGAAGGTGGGCGACGGACTGGGCGAAGCCGTTGACCATCGTCGGCCGCTCGCGCTCGAGCACGTCGAGGACCCCGGCGGCGCTGGGAGCGTTCGAGCAGACCAGCCGGCCGCCGGCGACCAGCGTGCCCAGCAGCGAATAGGCCAGCCCGCCGATCCAGAAGAACGGCGAGTTGGAGAACAACACCTCGTCCGGCGCGTAGCGGCGGAGCTGGTTCAGGTTGTCGAGGTGCCGGATCAGCGCTCCGTGCGTGTGGATCACCCCCTTCGGCTCGGCGGTCGAGCCCGAGGTGTGCACGATCGTCAGCCGGTCACCCGGGCGAACCGCCGCCTCGGCCGCGGCAAGCACGCCGGGCTCGATCGCGCGCCCGCGCTCCTCGAGCCACGCCGTCGACCAGCCGGGGGCAACCGACTCGCTCGGCTCGCTGAAGGCGATGTGCCGGAGCACCGGCAGCGAGCCGGCGAACAGCGGCGGCGGAAGCGCGAAGTCGAGCTCGGGGACGGCCTCGCGCAACGCGGCGGCGTAGTCGTGCGATCGGTACGATGACGCGCTCAGCAGCAGGGCGACGTCGGCGTGACGCAGCAGCGCGCGCAGCTCGGCACTCTTCGAGAAGGTGCTGAGCGGCACGCCGACCGCACCGATCCGCGCCGCCGCGAGCCAGGCGACGACGAAGGCGCTGCCGTTGGGGTGGAGGATCCCCACGTGCGTCCCCTTGCCGGCACCCACGGCGAGCAGGCCACGCGCGAGCGCAGCCGATCGCTGTGCGGCGGCGGCGTAGGTCAGGACGTCGTCGTCGCAGGCGAGCAGCACGGCGTCGCCACGCGCCTCGACCCGGGCGCGCAGGAGCGCGGGAATGGTGAGTGGGAGCCCGTCGCCGGCGTCGATCGTGGCCGCGGTCACGCCCCAACCCTGCGCGGAGACACCGGCGGGAGCTGCGCCAGGTTGCCGGCGACCGCGTGCATCTGCGCGTCGCAGAGCACGACGCCGCCGGCGATCAGCCGCGCCGTCGACGTGATCCGGCGTTCCGCCACCGACCGCTCGACCTCGAACTGCAGCTCGGTCAACAACGGCGTCGGCCGCCGGTAGTTGACGGTGAGCGCCGTCGTCTTGCCGGCCATCCCGACCTCGCAGTTGTGATGCTGGATCACCGAGTCGAAGAACACGGCGAGGAATCCGCCGTGCACGATCCCCGGCGGGCCCTCGTAGGCGATCGGGAACGCGACGGTCCCCGACGCGCGATCGCCGTCGACGCGGATCTCGTAGAGCGGAAAGCACGGGTTGAACGCGCCGATGTCGCGCGCGTGATCGACATAGACGCGACCCTCGGCCGCCGTCGCGTTCGCGCCGACGCGCGGCGCCGGGTTGGCGGGAACGAGGCGGCGGAGCTCCGCCTCGGCGCTGCGCAGTGCCGCGACGAGCCGGTCAAGCGACTCGTGCCGCGCCTCGAGGGAGAGCACGAGGCCGGTCACCGTCCGCGTCAGCGACGCGAACTCGAGCGACTCCGGCAGCGGCTCGACTCCAAAGGTCCAGCGCGTCTCGGCCATCTCATCGCCCCTTCGGCATCCCGACAACGCGCCGGGCGATCAGGTTGTGCCGGATCTGCGACGTGCCCGCCGCGATCGTCGTCTGCTGCGACCACAGGTCCGCATGCCGTCGAGCTCGACCGCGCCGAGCATCGCCCGTCCGACGACGCGCACGGTGAGCTCGGCGATCGCCTGGTTGAGCTCGCTGTAGCGCAACCTGACGGCCGACCCCAGTGGGGAGGCAATGCCGGTCCGTTCGGCTTCCGATACACACATCTGCGTCATCCTCCACAGCGCCTCGACGTGCGCATCGAGGCGTCCGATCGATGGGGATGACTATGGCCCAGGAAATACGGGGTTGGCAAAAACTTGGTCGAAAGGGTTCGACGAGCCGGTCGCGGTGGTCGCCGTTGGCCGGGCCTGAAGCGGCGCGCGCCCCCGGTCACAGGCGCCGGAACGCCGCCGCCAGCCCGGCGACATGCAGGGCTTTGTAGACCTCCGGACGCACCCCGACCAGACAGACCTGGCGGTCGGCGGCGCGCCCGGCGTCGGCGATCGCACTCAAGGTTCGAAGCAATGCCGGATCGGCGGCGCGCACGCCCTGCAGATCGATGACCAGCTCGCCGACGGGTGAACCCGCCAAGGCATGCCGGAAACGCTCTGCCAGGTCGGCGCCGCTCGCGTCGAGGCGGCAGGAGATGTCGGCCGCGCCGTTGCCATTGTGCATGATCGCTCCCTTCAGATCGGGGGGCCGTCGTACGCCGCCCGTAGGAGAGCTTCGAGCTCGTGCAGCAGCGGCATGCGCGGGTTCGAGCGCAGGCTGATGTCGTCGCAGGCGCCGACGACCAGGTCGGGCACGGCCGCCTCGAAATCGGCCCGCGCGATGCCGGCCGCCGCAATCGTGTTCGGCAGGTCGCAGGCAGCGAGCAGGTCCACGATCCTGGCGATGAGGATGTCGACCCGCTCGGCGACCGTCGCCCCTCCCCAGTTCATGCTCGCCGTCACGGCGGCGTACTTCTCGTGTGCGACGTACGCCTTGACGTTGGGGAACGGCATGAACTTGCTCGGCAGCGTCGCGTTGTAGCGCACCACGTAGGGCAGCAGCACGGCGTTGGCGCGCCCGTGCGGCAGGTGGAAGCGGGCGCCGAGGCTGTGCGCGAGAGCGTGGTTGACCCCGACGAAGGCGTTGGCGAACGCCAGGCCGGCCATGCAGGCAGCGTTGTGCATCTTCGAGCGCGCGTCGAGGTCGTCGCCGTCGCGACAGGCGCGCGGCAGGTACTCGAACACCAGGCGCGCCGCCTGGAGCGCCAACGCGTCGGTGTACTCGGAGGCGAACACCGAGACGACCGCCTCGAGCGCGTGCGTGAGGGCATCGAGGCCGGTGTCGGCGGTCACCGAGGGCGGCAGGCCACGCACCAGCTCCGGATCGAGGACGGCCATGTCCGGCGTCAGCGAGTGGTCGTAGAGCGGCACCTTGCGGCCGCGTTCCTCGTCGGTGATGACGGCAAACGGCGTCACCTCGGAGCCAGTGCCGCTGGTGGTCGGCACGGCGACGAGGACGACGCGCTGCGCGCGGTCCTTCGGATACGCGATCACCCGCTTGCGCGGATCGAGGAACGTCGTCGCCAGGCTGCGGAACTCCAGCTCGGGATGCGTGTAGAACAGGCGCATGGCCTTGGCCGCGTCGAGCACCGAGCCGCCGCCGACGGCGATCAGGTGGTCGGGCGGCTGATAGCGCATGGCGTCGACGCCGGCGGCCACGACGCGATAGGTCGGCTCGACCTCGACATGGTCGAAGACATGACAGGGCACGCCGCGCGGCAGGTGGTCGCGCACACGGTCGACGAGGCCGAGGGCATCGAGGTCCTTGCTGGTCACGATGAGGAGGTTGCGCGCCGGCAGCTCGCGCAGGTTCTCCAGGGCGTGCGGGTTGAAGTAGATCTGGTTCGGGGCCCGAAACCACTGGTGCGCGGGGGTGCGCGCCGCGACGCTCTTGACGTTCAGATAGTGCTTGACGCTGACGTTCTCGATCGTGCTGTTGCCACCGCCGGTGCCGCAGCCGAATGACAGCGTCGGGGTCAGGTCGTTGTACACCCCGCCCAGCGCCCCGACCGAGGACGGCGAGTTGACGATGATGCGGCCGGCGTTGATGGCGCCGGCGTAGCGGTCGACCACCGCCTGATCGGCGCAGAAGATCGATGCGGTATGCCCGACGCCGCCGAAGTAGATGACGTCGAGCGCCGCGTTGATCGCCTCGTCCGCGTCGGCGACTGGCAGGATGCCGAGCACGGGGAAGAGCTTTTCGCACGACAGCGGGTGGGCGGGACCGACGCCGGCGAGCGGCGCCAGCAGCAGCTTGGTGGCGGGCGGCACGACCAGGCCGATCTCCTGCGCAATCCGCACCGCGCTCTGCCCGACCGCCATCGCCTGCATGCGACCGCGTTCCGCATCGACCACCGTGCGCTCGAGCAGCGCCACCTCGCTCGGACTACAGACGTGCGCCCCGAGCTCGGCGAACAGCTCGACGACGCGATCGTACGCGGGCCGATCGACGAGCACCGTCTGCTCCGACGCACAGGCAGTACCGTTGTCGAACGTCTTCGAGGTGAGGATGTCGACCACCGCCATGCGCAGGTCGGCGGTGTGATGGATGTAGCACGGCACGTTGCCGGCCCCGACACCGAGGGTCGGCTTGCCGGAGCTGTAGGCGGCGCGCACCATGCCCGGGCCGCCGGTGGCATCGATGAGCGCCACGCCGGGATGGCGCATGAGGTACTGCGTGTCGTCCTGGCTGATGTCGTCCACCCAGGTGATGAACCCCTCGGGTGCGCCGGCGGCACGCCCGGCCTCGTACATCAGGCGCGCCGCGGCGATGGAGCACTGGCGCGCATACGGATGCGGACAGAAGATGATCGCGTTGCGCGTCTTGCCGATCATCAGGGCCTTGAAGAGCACGGTCGCCGTGGGGTTGGTCACCGGCGTGACGCCCAGCACCACCCCGACCGGCTCGGCGACCTCGCGCAGGTTGCGCTCGGCATCCTCGCGAATCACGCCGACGCTCTTCACGTCCTTGATCGAATGGTAGACGAACTCGGTGGCGATCATGTTCTTGACCGCCTTGTCCTCGGTCAGACCGATCTTGGTCTCCTGCACCGCCTGCGCCGCCAGCTCGCTCGCCGCCTCGAGCCCGCGCACGACCATGGCATGGACGATGCGGTCGCAGTCCTCCTGCGAGAGCTGGGTGGCCGCCGCGGCAGCGAGCCGCGCGGTAGCCACGAGCTGATCGAGATAGCGCCGGCGCTCCGGGCTCGAGGCGGGAGCCGGCTCGCTCCTGTCGACGCCGGGATCGACGCTGGACTGCAACATGACTGCCTCGTCGGACAATGCGTGCAAGTGCGGTGCCGTTGGAGGCGCATCGTAGGCCGCCCTGCTCCCGCACGTCCCCGACGCGATCCTTCCGAAACGTCGGAATCGTCCGCGTCGGAGTCGCTGGAGCGCTGTCCTGACGCTCACGCTACCTGCAGACGGACGGCAGTCGCCTTGTACTGGGGACACTTGGAGTCGGGATCGACGTGGGGACCCGTCAGGCGGTTCGTATGGCTCTCCGGAAAGTGGAAGGACAGAAAGAGGGTCCCCGGTGCCACACGGCGCGAGCGGCGGGCGGCGGTCCGCACGCATCCCCAGCGGCTCTCGACGATGACCTCGGCGCCCTCGTCGATCCCTTCGCGCAACGCGTCCTCGGGATGAATCTCCAGCACGTCGGCGGGCACGAGGCGGCGATTGGGCGTGCGGCGCGTCATGGTGCCGACGTTGTAGTGTTCGAGGACCCGCCCGGTCACCAGCGTATACGGAAAGCCCTCGACGCCGTGCTCCGGGCTCGGCCGATAGGGAATCGCCACCAGCCGGCCCTTGCCGCGCAGAAACTTGCCGGCATGCAGAGTCGCGGTTCCCGGATGCTCTGGTGACGGACAAGGCCACTGCAGCCCATCGCCCTCGAGCCGGCGGTAGCTGACGCCACCGAAGAGCTGGGGCGCGACCTCGGCAATCTCATCCATGACGTCCGCCGGGCTTTCGTAGCGGGCGGACGCGCCCATGGCCGCGGCCGCGTCACGGATCACGCGCCAGTCGGGCCGTGCGTCGCCGGGCGGCGGCACCGCCGGGCGGACGAGTTGGATGCGCCGCTCGCCGTTGGTGAACGTGCCCTCCTGCTCCAACGCCCCGGCGGCAGGAAGAACCAGATGCGCGTAGCGGGCGGTCTCGGAGAGGAACATCTCCTGCACCACGAGAAAATCGAGTGCCGCGAGCGCTTCGATCACGTGGCGCTCGTACGGGTCGCTCTGCACCACGTCCTCGCCCTGAATCCACAACGCGCGGATGTCGCCCCGCCGCGCGGCGTCGATCATCTCGGGGATCGTCAGACCGCGCTCCCGCGGCGGCGCGACCCCCCACTGCCGCTCCACCCGGGCGCGCACCTCGGGATCGTCGAGCGGTTGGTAGCCGGTGAGCAGATTCGGCATGCTGCCCATGTCGGCGTTGCCCTGCACGTTGTTCTGTCCGCGCAGCGGCAGCATGCCGGCGCCCGGCCAGCCGATGCTGCCCGTCAACATGCCCAGGTTCGAGAGCGCCATGACCGAAGCCGTTCCCTGCGTGAGCTCCGTGAGGCCCAGGCCGTGGACGAACAACACGCGCCCCGAACCGCCGAGGAGTCGTGCCGCCTCACGGATGCGGGCGACCGACACGCCGGTCGCGCGGGCGGATTCGTCGAGCGATACGCCATCGACGAAACGGCGGAACTCCTCCAACCCTTCGACCCGTTCTTCGAGATACCCGTGCTGGATCAGGTCTTCCTCGATCAAGACCTTGGCCAGCGCGTTGAACAGCGCGACGTTGCTTCCCGGCAGGAGCTGCAGGTGAAGATCGGCATAGTCGGCGAGCTCGATGCGCCGCGGGTCGATGACGACGAGCCGCGCGCCCCGCAGGACGACCTGCTTGATCCGTGCGCCGAGCACGGGATGCGCTTCGGTCGGATTCGCCCCGGCGACGACGACGCATCCAGCCGAGTCGATGTCCGCGTAGGACGCCGTCGCCGCACCCGTCCCAGTCACCGTTTGGAGAGCGAGGGCCGTCGAGGAGTGGCACACGCGCGCACAGCAGTCGACGTTGTTCGTACCGATCGCCGTCCGAAAGAGTTTCTGCAGCAGATAGGCGGCCTCGTTGGTCGAGCGCGAGGAGGTGAACACGCCGAGCGCGTTGGGCCCGTGCTGATCCCGTATCGCACGCAGCCGGTCCACGAGCAGCGCCATCGCCTCGTCCCACGCGATCGGCTTCAGCTCGCCGTTCTCCCGCACCAAGGGCCGCGTGAGTCGATCGCGCGAGTGATGCCACGCATGGGCATAGCGCCCCTTCGCGCAGAGATGTCCGCGGTTCACCACCGCAGTCTCCACCCCGCGGATGCGCAGGACGCGCCCGGCCTTCGCCTCCACCTCGATCCGGCAGCCGACGCCGCAGTATCCGCAGACCGAGCGGGTGCGCGACTCCGCGGCCATCCCATCGAAGCGGTCGGCGTCGGTCACCGCCCCGGTCGGGCAGCGGTCGACGCACGCCCCGCACGCCGTGCACGCGCTGTCGGCGAAGCGCTCGTCGTGACCGAAGATCAGCCGCGCGCCGGCACCGCGGTCCGCGATGCCGTAGACGAACTGGCCCTGGATCTCCTCGCAGGCGTGGAGACACCGGCGGCAGGTGATGCAGATGGACGGATCGAAGCGCAGATAGGGATGCGTCGCATCGACGCTCGGCCCGTCGCGCCCCGCTTCAGCGGGGCTGCCGGCCACCTGGTACCGCGCCAGCAAGTTCCCGAGCTCCGTGCCGGCGTACCGGTGGACCGCGCCTGGCTCACCGGCGGCGAGCTGCAACGCGAGAATGTCATGCCGCAGGGCCTCGATCTGCGGCGTCGCCGTGCGGATCTCCATGCCGAGCTGAATCGGCGTGTGGCAGGCGGCGGCGGGACGCCCGGCGCCGGCGATCTCGACGAGGCAAACGCGGCAGCCGCCTTCGGGCCGCAAGCCGTGCGTGTAGCAGAGAGTGGGAATGTCGACGCCCGCGCGGCGCGCCGCGTCCAGAATCGTCTCGCCATTGCGCACCTCCACGGCGTGACCGTCGATCACAGCGCCGGTCGCGTTCATCGGCGGCCTGCGAAGATGCGATCCCCGAAATGCGCGATCAACTGGCGCATGGGCTTCGGGAGGAGCTGACCAAACGCGCACAGGCTTCCCTGCTCGATCACCTCCAGCAGGCGCTCGAGCTGCGGCGACGGCGCCGCGTCGCCGCCGCGCAGCAGATCGACCACGCGACCCGACCCGAGCCGGCACGGAACGCACTTGCCGCAGGACTCGTCGCGCATGAACGCAGCCCAGTGCAGCAGGAGCGCGCGGAAGTCCGCGTGCTCCGGTACGGCCACGAGACCTCCGTGGCCGAGCTGGATTTCGCGCGCGGCCATCGCGGTGTAGCACACCGGAACGTCCCACTGATCGGGCAGCACCACGCTGCCCATCGGCCCTCCGACCAGAACCGCCGCGAGCGGGTGACCGTCGGCACCTCCGCCCGCCTCTTCGATCACCTGGCGCAGCGAGATTCCGAACTCGACCTCGACGACACCGGGACGAGCGAAGCCGTGATTCAAGCAGAGTGCCTTGGTGCCCGAAGAGTTCTGGGTGCCGAGCCGCGCATAGGCCTCCGCGCCCATGGTGAGAATCACCGGGACGTTGACCAGGGTCTCGACGTTGTTCACCACGGTGGGCTTGCCGTGGAGACCCTCGACTGCGGGGTAGGGAGGCCGGAGGCGCACCTCGCCGCGGAATCCTTCAATGGCGTTGAGCAGGGCGGTTTCCTCGCCGCAGACGTAGCTGCCCATGCCGGGGAAGACCGAGAGATCGAAATCGAAGTCGCTTCCGAACAGGGCCGAGCCCAGCAAACCTGCCTGGCGTGCTTCGGCGATCGCGGCCTCCATCGTCGCCATCGCGGTCGGGTATTCCGATCGAATGAAGACGATCCCTTCGCGTGCACCAACGGCGTACCCGCAGAGGAGCATCCCTTCGATGATCGAGTGCGGATCGCCCTCCATCAGAAGCCGATCGATGAATGAACCCGGATCGCCTTCGTCGCCGTTGGCGATCACGTAGCGGGTGTCGCCGGGCGCCTCGGCGCACGCCCGCCACTTCGCCGCGGTCGAGTACGCGGCGCCGCCGCGCCCGCGTTCTCCGGACCGGTCGAGCGCTGCAACGACGTCCGCCCGCGGGCCGCGCAGCGCCTGCGCGACCGCTGCGTAGGCACCGGCCGCGCGCGCGCGGTCGAGTCGCGCGCAGCCGCCCTGCATCAGACGGCGTGTGCTGAGCGGCTCGCGCGCCAGGCATCGGATCGACGGCGGAGGGGGCACCTCCGGGTGCCGCGCCGCCGACAGTACGAGGTCCGGGCGGCAGCGGACCAGCACCTCGTCGTCCCCGCGCAGGGCGACCGGCGATCGGTCGCAGTAACCGAGGCAGTAGACGGCTCGGCAGTCGACCTCCGGCTCGAGACGTTCGAACAGCTCTCCCGCCCCCGCGAGCATGCACGACGTCCCGCGGCAGACACGCAGTGACGCAGATTGACCGTGCAGGTCAGCGTAGTACGAGAGCGCCGCCCGCACCGCCGCGGCGGGCAGCGCGTTCTCGCCGGCAAGCGTCTCGAGCTGCTCGCCGGTGGGCGTTCCATGCGAGCGGACGAAGTCCTGCAGGCGACGGAGTACCGAGCTGCTGTCGCCGCGATGCGTCACTACGTAGCGTCTGAGGTTCGTCATGCTCCGGCCTGCAACGCATACCACGATCCGCAAGATCGCGGCGACGGCTGACCCAGCCTCGCATCCTGCTGGATCGTCGGGAACGGGCGCCGCGGATCGATGGCGGGAATCCGGCTCTGCGTGCGATACACGAGTGACAGCGGAGGCGCGATGCACATGAACGTGAAGCCGATCCCGACGCTCGACCCGCTCGCCGCCATGTACCAGGGGGCGCGCACGCTGCGCCTCGCCGACGGACCGGACGAGGTGCACCGCATCCTGATCGCCAAGAACGTCCTGGCGCGCTACCACACCGGCGAAGGCTGGGACTTCGGCAACTGACCGCACAATCCGTCGGGATTTCTCACCGCCGATTCGGTCAATTCACCCCCGCCGCGCGACAGCGAGCGCGCCCGGCGCGGGCGCTGACGGCGCAGGCGGCGCTCGAGCTGGGCGGGAAAGACGAGGGCGCCGGCTGCTCGCAACGCCGTCGCAATGATGGTCGGCGTGGCCAAGCGTCAGCTCGAGGTTTTGTCGTCGTCGGTTTGGCGGCGAGTGGCGTGACGTCGGCGAGGACGCGGTGAGCCGCTTCCTCGACACCGTCCGTCTTTCGTCGCGGAGGCGGGCGAGCGGCCGACCACGACCTGTGGGACGATTTCAGGGCGCTTCCCCGAGTATTGCCCGACGACATGATGGCACCCGACGGTCAACATTTGCACTTTACAGTTCATGGACGCCGGCTAATGATTCATGAGGGTCTACTCACGTTTGCATGTCTGTCTCTCTGGCGCGGGCTTCGATCCATGCGACCTGGACCGCACGTGGTTGACGCGGAACGTGGGTG
>Ga0335069_10015025_pt1 | contig 10827 bp, 7 predicted proteins | sample Lox_Sample_11_FD_206714 | JGI IMG/M metagenome (GOLD analysis project Ga0335069, IMG submission 206714) | Soil microbial communities from Loxahatchee National Wildlife Refuge, Florida, United States - Lox_Sample_1.1 | ecosystem: Environmental > Terrestrial > Soil > Wetlands | place: USA: Florida... | reverse complement strand
CGGAGGCAGCGATGGTACCGTCACCGTCCGCGCCTGCACGTCGCTACCGACGCCCGAGCTCAGCGTGTCGCTTGCCCTGGACCCGCCCAACCCGCGAGTCGGCGACGTGGTGGATCTGGTGTTCACCGCGTTCGGCAGCGGCGGCTCGCCGACCTTTTCGCTGTCGGTGAACGACCCCATCTTGACGGAGTTGAGCGGCCCGTTGGAGCCCTCGCCGGCGTTCGGCACGGTCACCTATCGTGCCAGGGCGACGTTGGCGGGCACGACTACGGCGACGCTGAGCGCCATGTACGAGGCCGCCTTCGGCTGCGCCGAGGCGCCGGTGTACTCGTTCATCACGCAAAGCTCTCCACCCATCTCCATCACGGTCTTGCCACCTCTACCCACGTGCGTCGGAGACTGCACACGCGAGCATGACGTCCGCCCCGCCGATCTGATCGCCATGTTGCGCACCGCGCTCGCCGGTGCCCCACCCACCGATTGCGCTGCCGGCGACGCCAACCTGGACGAGACGATCCGCATTGACGAGATCCTCCTGGCGGTGAACAACGCCTTCGGCGGATGCCCGTAGGCCAGTTGGACGGGTCCGACTGTTGTCTGCCCTGTATACTCTGCCGCACAGTCCAGGCTCGAGGTGTGCGGTTTTCTGCACACTCGCGGAAGCGCTGCAATCGTCACCGAATTACGTGGCGAGGTGAGCGCCAGGCGCCTGGAAGCCCACTGCATCGGCGCCGCCCACTGTGCAGTATCCCGCACACCGGGTTCAGCCACATGCCGGCCCGCTGGCCGTCAGCCCCATGGTACGATCGTTGCCCTGCAACCGGGCGTCAACGCAACCAAGAACGGGGAGTGGGTGATGAATGCAGCGGCGACGCTCGGGCTGACTGAGGAAGCGAGGATCCGCGTGGCGGTCGACCATGTATTGCGGAACCTGACTGCACGCGAGGCGGAGGTTCTGCGGCTACGGTTCGGCATCGGCGAGCGCGTGCACTCGCTGCAGGAAGTCAGCGTCCGCCTCGGCATCCCGCCGGCGCGCATTCTTCAGATCGAGTCACGTCTGTTCCGCAAGATTCGGATGACCAGTGTGGATCCCGCCAGCCCGCTCCGTGGCTGGTGCTGAGGCCCGGCACTCAGGAGGCCGCGGCGTACGCGGCCGGGGCGTGGGGCACGGCACCGAGGTACAGCACCGCCGCCGCCTCGTCGGTCACCACCTGCCGGCGGGTGTCCCGATCACGTCGGCGGCCGATGCCACCCATCATCGGATGGAAGCCGCGCCGGCTCGCGTAGGTAAAATAGATCTGCTGGGTCAACATCCCGGTTCGCGCACTCATACCCAGTCCGGCGACCCGATGGCCGGTGGCGATCGACCACGCCAACCGCCGCCACGCGTAGAACGACCGGTAGGCGTCGCGATACTCGCGCTCCAGCTGGCGCGGGAGCAACGACGGGTGGGTATGCACACAGTGGGTGGAATCATAGGCGTTGAGGTCCGCCTCGAGCAGCGTCCCCGCGGCGCACGCCGCCGCGTAGTCCTCCGTGCCCGGGAACGGGGTGTAGACGAAGAACGAAGCGATATCGACGCCGATCTCGGTCAGATCGCGGGCCGCTTGGCGCCCGCAGCCTTCGCCGTCGAACGGCAGGCCAATGATGTAGCCGCAGTGCACCCCGACGCCGGCGGCGTGCCAGTTGTCGACGGCGCGCTTGTACCGTGCTTTGACGCGCGCCGCCTTCTCGACTGCCGCATGCCGCCCGCGCCGATCCCGGGGATCCTCGTTGTGCAGCTTCATCGTCCGCTCGAGGTTTGCCGGGTTGAACGATTCGAAGCCCATGAACACCTCGAAGCACCCCGCTTGCGCCGCCAGCTCGACGAAGCGGCGGCTGCGTCGGTGCCGTGCCGTCTCCGCCTCCCCAGGCAGTGGCGCGGCGTCCACCGAGGCCTCGATATCGGTCTGCAGAACGAACGCGAGAGCGCGGCCGCCACGGCGCAGCTCCGCCATGCCGAGCAGAATGGGTTCCCATTGCGGGCTGCGGAAGAAGTCGTCGTCGACGACGAGCACGTTGCGCACGCCGTGGCGGTCGTGCGCATCGCGCAGCCAGGCCAGTACCGCGTCGGGATCGCGCGACCGCATGGTGCGGCCCATGACGTTCTTCACCGAGCAGTACGAACAGACGAACGGGCAGCCGCGCGAGGTATCGATGGTCGAGAACGTCGGATTGAAGAAGCGCGCCATGTAGCGGGCGTCGATCGCCGGCAGGCTGGCGGCCTCGATGCGCGGCACGACGATGTCGCCCTGTCCGGTCCGCACCCGGAGGCCGTCGGCCACCTGATAGCCGAGCTGCAGCGCCCCCCGCAGATAGTCGTCCAGGATGACCGGCCAGGTGTTTTCGGCTTCGCCCACCACCACCGTCACCCCAACCGAGGCGAGGAAATCCCGACTGGGGGCGTGACTGCTGACGTGGAAGCCGCCGATGAGCACCGGCAAGCCAAGACGGACGCATTGCAGGGCAAGGTCACGGGCGCGCGGGTATTGGTTGCTCTGCACCCCGGCGAGACCGATGATCACCTCGACGCTGTCGGCAACGCCACGGTTGCGGATCGACGCAATCAGCGCCGGCGTCAGGACACCATCGACCAACTCGTCCCACAACACGATCTGCAGCCGCAACTCCGGCCGCTCTCGACCGTAGGCTTCGGCCAGTCCGCCGAGCACGATCAGCGTGTTGTTGGGGATGACGCCCCAGCGGAAGGCCAGCACCGAGCCATCCTCGTCGTAGCGCGACGGCTTGATGAAGTAGATGCGCAGGGTCCGGTGACCGGCGGGCGCGCGGCCGACATCGGCATCAGGGCGACGCGCCGCGAGTGTGGGAAGGCGGAAGCCGCGCAACGCCTGTAGCACGGAGCGCATGGCGCTGGTGGTAACCGAAAAGGCGGAGGGCGACAAGCGACTCAGCCCCGATGTACCAGCAGCCCGATGCCCACGGCGGCCACCACGACACAGGCCTCGGCGAACATGTCCCCGTACCGTTTGTAGACGGTGTCCACCCGCAACGGCACGATCTGTCCGTCGATCGTAGCAGGCGTGAACGGCGCCGCGCGGGCGCGCACGCGACCGAACGGATCGATGATCGCGGAGACGCCAGTGGTGGTCGCGCGCACCACCCAGGTGCGGTTCTCCACCGCCCGCACCGCGACCATCGCCGCGTGCTGCTCGGGTCCGGCACGCGCCCCGAGCCACACGTCATTGGACAGATTGACCAGCACCTCCGCGCCCTGCGCCATTTGCTGTCGCACCAACTCGGGGAAGATGGCCTCGAAGCAAATGACCACGGCCACCCGCCCCAGGCGGGTGTCGAGCAGGGTCGTCCCGTCGCCGGGGGTAAAGGCGCGGACACGGTCGAAGCGGCGGTGCAGGAACTCGATGAAGCGCAGCGGGAAGTACTCGGCGAAGGGAAGCAGATGGACTTTGTCGTAGCGGCCCGCGAGTCGTCCGTCGGCGGTCAGGTAGAATGCCGAGTTGAAGAACTGCGGGCGCACCGGGTCGGCATCGTCGTAGTGCGGCGCGCCGACGATCAGGTCTGCACCGGTGTCGGCCAGCAGCCGTGTCAGCGGCGCCAGGAAGCGTGGCTCGCGCGCCAAGAAGAAGGTGACGGCACTCTCCGGCCACACGAAGACGGCCGGTGCGGTGCGCTGCGCGGCGGCCGCCGACAGCCGCACGTATTGCTCCAGCCCTTGCCCGTAGAACTCCTGTCGCCACTGCGCCCCGAGATCGTTGTTGCCCTGGACGATGGTCACCGGGACGGCCGGATGGTCGGGTAACGGCGTGGCCACACGCCACGCGCCATAGCCCCACGCCAGCAGGACCAGACATGTCGCAGGGAGCAGCGATAGCAGCGCCGGTCGCGCCCCTCCCTCGCGCCAGCGCTGCAGACCGGCCTCGATCGAGAGGTTCACCGTCATCACCAGGAACGACAGCAAATAGACGCCCCCGAGATCGGCGGTTTGAATCAAGGTGACCCTCGGGACCAGCGCGTACCCCAGCAGCATCCACGGCTCGCCCGTCAGCAGGCGCGCGCGCGCCAGCTCACAGGTCACCCACCACGTCGCGAGCAGGAGCACCCCACCGACTCCGCGCACGCGCGGCAGGATCCAGCAGGCGATCGCCGCAAAGAGCGCGTAGTAGGACCCCCACAAGATCACCGCACCGATCAGACAGAACAGCACCCCGAACCACCACGGCTGCTGGTAGTAGAACACCAACGCGCCCGGTACCCAGAACGCCACCCCCCAAATCGCCGCGCTTCCCCACAGCAATCCGACCCAGAAGCCCTTGCCGGGCGATAGAGTGCGCAGAACGGACAGCAGAGGCACCAGGGCCACCCAGGCGAGCACCGTCAGGTTCCATGGTGGGAAGGCAAAGGCATGCACGGCCGCCGACAAAAGCACCAGGAAGACGGGCATCATGCGGCGGCGGGGAACGGAGGTGGTCGAGTCGGTCAAGTCCCCACCGGCAGCCGCACGATCACCGTGGTGCCTTGGTCTGGGGCGCTGTGGATCGCGATGGTGCCGCCGTGACTCTTGACGGCGCCGTAGGCGATGCTGAGGCCCAGCCCCGTCCCCTTGCCGATCGGCTTGGTCGTGAAGAACGGCTCGAACAGTCGGGGTTGGTCGCGCGGCGCGATGCCGACGCCGTTGTCACGCACTTCCACCTCGACGCATTGATGGGTGCCGTTGTTGCTGCTCTCCAGCACCGTGAGGCGCACGCACACGTCGATCGTGCCGTCGGTTCGCCCTTCGACCGCGTCCACGGCGTTGCTGAGCAGATTGAGCCACACCTGGTTGAGCTGTCCCGCGTTGACCTCGACCCGCGGCACGGGCCGATAGTCGGTGCGCACCCGAATGCCCAAGCGTTGGAGACGGCCACCGAGCATGCGCAGGCTGCCTTCGACACCGGCGGCGATATCAGTGGGGGCTCGATCGCCGCTGTCGGTGCGAGCGAACACGCGCAGGTCGTCGACGATGCGTTTGATGCGCTGCGAGCCCTCGGCGCAGATGCGCAGCAGCTCCGGCATCTCGCGGAGCAGATAGTCGAGTCGCACCTCGTGGCGCACGCGCTCGATGGCCTGGGCGGCTTCCGGATCGGTGATCGCCGCCTGCTCGTACACGCGCAGCAGCGTCACGAAGCGGTTGAGATATTCCTCGAGGTTGGCCAAGCCGCCGTGGACGAAGCTGGCGGGGTTGTTGAGCTCGTGCGCCACACCGGCCACCAGTTGGCCCAGCGAGGCCAGCTTTTCGGACTGCACCAGCTGCGCCTGCGCCTGCTTGAGCTCGTCGTACGCATGGCTGAGCTCGGCGTTCGAGGTCCGCAACGCGTCGGTCTGCTGGCGCACCTTGGCATCGAGGTCGCGCGTCAGCTCGGCCAGGCCTTGGTAGGAACGCGCGTTCTCCAAGGCGATCGCCGTCTGGTTCGCCAGCGTGCTCAGCAGATCGATGTCGTCGGAGCCGAACCCTTGCCCGGACTGCTTCGGTCCCAAGACCATCAATCCAATCGGCCGGCCATGACACACCAAGGGGAGAACGATGCTGGCCGCGACGCCGGTCAGGAATGTGCGGACGGTCTCGCGCAACACCGGCGGGTCGATCCGTTCGCAGACCGCGGCGCTGTGACACGCGGTCGGCGAGCGCTCGTCCAACACGTCGAGCAGCGACGCGACTGCAGCGTCGGGCTGCTCCTCACGCAGCGAGCCGTCGGCGGCGCGCGTCCACTGCACGCCGGCGCGGCCCGCGGACGGAAGCAGGCACACCGTCATCGACCGCAAATGCATCGCCTCGGTGACCACACGGGTCACCTGCGCGAGCACTTGACGCAGGTCGAGCAGCGTAGTCAGCACTTCGCTGAGCTCGCCGATGGTGGCGCGATAGTCCAAGCGGGTTCGGTAGAAGGCCCGGTCGACGACGCGTTGGACGAAGCGGCGCAACGGGTCGAGCGCAAAGGCCAAGACGAGGACGAAGACCATCCCGAGGGTCGTGCGCGTCCCGGCGCCGGGCGGGACGCCGCGTGCCGGCAGCGCCAGCACCAGCGCGTAGGCACTGAGGACGATGAGGCTGAGCAGCGCATAGACCGAGCTCTGGCGAACGACGCGGTCGATGTCGAACAGATCGTGTTTAACGATGGCGTAGGCAATGCTCAGGTAGAACGCCGGCACAAACACCAGGCCCAGCTGGAGCGGAAAGCTGCCACCGTGAAATGCGCTGTTGGTGAACGCGAACGCGGTCAGCGCCCCGCCCAGCACGGCACTCGGTAGAATGGCTTTGACCCGCAAACGGGCACGCGGGTCGCGGTTCTCCCAGAACCCATAGATCAGCGCACCGAAGAGGAAGACGAAACACCCCGCGGTGTAGAGGTAGGTAACGTGCAGCGCCTCCAAGGTGGGCGGCTGCCGGTCGAATCCCCTCAGCACCAGCGCCGTCAGGACGGCACTGAGCGAGTAGGGCACGACGAACCACAGACGACGCCAGCCACTGAAGCGTCGCTCGACCGGGAACACCAGCGCCAAGTGCGTCAGCGTCGCCGGGAAGAAGCACTCGGCCACGAAGTAGACGCGCGTCATCCAGATGAAGTCCGGCTGATGCAGAAACACCGCCGACGCGGTGTAAATGCAGCCGACGAACGACAGCAGCAGGTACACCCGTGCCTGTGTGGTCCGCGGCTGCATGAACCCCGCCACCACGCCCACGCCGAGCGACAGGCAAGCGATCAGCAGGAGAATCGCGTACACTTGGAGGTAGTCGCCGGACGTGAACAGGCGCGATGCCAGCACGCGCTTCTCGATGACCGTCCCTTTGCGGAAGGTGTAGGTAATCGGCGCTCCCAATGGGCGAGCCTGCACATAGCGCTGCACATCGGCGCTGCCGTGCACCGGGGTCTCATCGACCGCGATCACCTGACTATGAAAGACGAACCCCTTGTCCGGCGGCCAGTCGTAGCCGCCGACGCTGGGTACCACGGCGTTGTTCATCAGCAGAAAGCCTGGAAACGGCGCGTTGAGCAGCGTCAAGCTCTGACGCACCGCTGACGCGACGATGGGCAGCCCAACCAGGAGCGCCAGCAGAGGCCAGAGCTGCCGCCGCCGCCGTGTCATCACTCGTGGGAGCAATGTGGGACGGAACGACCGGTCAGATTCGACAGCTGTAGCGCTCATACCTCGGCGGCAACCAACCAAAAGCCTGGTTGGCACCAGTAGCATGTCGGCCAGCGGCCACTCAATCCGGAAGCGCAGCACTGTGAAGAACTCCGCACACTCGGCTGGAGATTGTGCAGATACCTGCACAATGCACCGCAGGCCGATCACGGCCCCGCGACCCGGGGGCGACACACCCCGGAATGGCATGGAACATGGAGTTAGCGGCGCGTGGGGGGAGGGATCGTGTATGGACCGCAACCTCGATGCAGTCGGATCTGGCGCCGCCGTGAGCGGCGTCCACCAGCAGAAGCTCAGCGACATCGGCGCGCGCATCGCGCAGGTTGCCCACGAGCTCAACGTGCCGCTCAGTCTGATCGTGGGGAGCTTGCAGTCGCTGGAGCAGTATGCCGACGCCTCGGCGCGCTACATTCGGGCCACCGAGAAGGCGGCGGAGGGCGATCCGCTGCTGCAGGATCTGCGCGCGCAGCTCGACCTCGACTACCTGGTGGAAAACGCACCGGCGCTCCTGGAAATTTGCCGCGAGGGCACGCGACGCCTGCACCACGTCGTCAACCAGCTGCGCAGCTACACGCGGGCGCCGGCGGCGGCACGCAGCCAGGCGATCGATCTGGCGCCGGTGCTGAACAACGCCGTCAACCTGGCGCAGTACGGTCGCACCATGCTCCCGGTCGTCACCCGTAAGTTCGAGCCTGCCCCGGCCGTCGCCGGCGAGATCGAGTCGCTCGGCCAGGCGTTGGGCAACGTCATCACCAACGCCTTCGACGCGGTATCGATGGTCGACAACCCGCACGTCTGGATCAGTCTACGCCCCACCGACCGCGCCGATGACGCCGGGCAGCCGGCCAGCGTCGAGATTCGCGTCTGCGACAATGGCCCTGGAGTGCCGAGTCACATTCGCTCCCGTATCTTCGAGCCGTTCTTCACTACCAAGGGACGGCGCTCCGGCATGGGGCTCGGTCTCGCCATCACCCGCGAGATCATCGAGGGCTACGGGGGCACTATCGGGCTCGCCGACGGTACCAGCGGGACAACCTTCGTCATCCGTCTGCCCGCGACCGCCGATGCATAGCCCCTGGAAGCAGACACCGTCGCCGCTGCAGATGCTGACACCTGTTGACCACCACCCGAACGATCAGCTAGCCAATCGGGTCTCTGGACCCGCCGAACGAGCCACTCCGGTGACCTCAACCGCTGCTGCCCCATCCATCCTTGTCCTCGATGATGAGCCTGCCAGCGTCAGCCTCCTGCGCATCACGCTGGGCATGGAGTACACCGTCTACACCGCCACCGACGGTCCCGCCGCACTCGAGTTGCTCGCCCAACACCCGGACATCGCGCTTGCCATCATCGATCAGCGCATGCCGGGGATGAGTGGCACCGAGTTCATTCAGAAGACCATCGCCCCCTACCCGCACCTGGTCCGCGTCATCCTCACCGGATATACCGACATCGAATCGCTCATCGAGGCGATCAACGCCGGCAGCGTGTACCGCTACCTGACCAAGCCGTGGAACAAGGACGAGCTGCTCGGAGTGGTCCGTCAAGGTCTCGAGGTCCGCCGCCTGGCATTCGAAAACGTGCGGCTGCAGGAGGAGCTGGCGAGTGCCAACGCTCGTCTGCAGGTCGAGAACGTCCAACTCAAGCGCGAAGCGCGCGGACGGTACCGCTTTGCGGAGATCATCGGTTCGAGTCCGGCGCTGCAGCGCACCCTCGGTCTGGTCGAACGCGTGCTCGCGACCAACACCGTCGTGCTGATCAGCGGTGAAACCGGCACCGGCAAGGGCCTGGTGGCGCGCGCCATCCACTACAACGGAGCGCGGGCAGACAAACCCTTCGTCAGTGAAAACTGCGCCGCCATCGCGCCGGATCTCCTCACCAGCGAGCTGTTCGGGCACAAGCGCGGTGCCTTCACCGGAGCCACCGAAGACCGCCAGGGGCTGTTCGAGGTCGCCGACGGCGGCACGCTGTTCCTCGATGAAATCGGTGATTGCCCGCCCGATTTGCAGACGCGGCTCTTGCGCGTGCTCGACGACGGCGTGGTCCGGCGCGTCGGCAGCAATCAGCCCCTCAAGGTCGACGTCCGGATCATCACGGCCACGCATCACGACCTCGAGCGCGACGTCGCCGCCGGCAGCTTCCGCAAAGACCTGTTCTACCGCCTCAGTGTGTTCACCATCACGACGCCGCCGCTGCGCGAGCGCAAGGAGGATGTCCCGCTGTTGGCGCAACACGTCCTCGATCGTCTGGTGCGTACCGACGGCAAGGCGGTACGCGGTTTCACTCCCGAGGCACTCGTGCTGCTCGGCGCCTACGACTTCCCAGGCAACGTGCGCGAGCTCGAAAACGAGGTGGAGCGGGCCTACGCCCTGGCGGATGCCGACGGGTACATCACGCCGGACTTACTCTCGGCCAAGTTCACGACCTTGGCGGCCACCTTGCCGAGCCCGCCCGGCTCGCTGCGCGCCGCCGTCGAACGTTTTGAAGCGCAGATCTTGCGCGAGGCGCTGGCACGCGCGCAAGGCAACCAGACCCGCACAGCCAGCGACCTCGGCCTGTCGCGGCGCGCGCTCATCGACAAGCTGCAAAAGTACGGCATCGTGAGGAAGGATGTGGCCTAACGCGTCCATGTCCAACGTGGTGGACGGGGCCCGGCTTCGCGCTGTGCAGCATAGTGCACACGTTCCATCCCCTTGACGTCTCGCGGTCCCAGGTTGCCACGTGGCACATCCCTTGCGCTCGATTCGAACCATGGGAACGACCTACAGGAACGGAGCGGCCCTCGTACTTCCTTCGACAGTCGGCACCGCCGCAGAGGGCATCGGACCACAGCGGCTGATCGAGCTCATCGCGGCTGCGGGGAAAGACCCAACGAGATGGGAAGCCGTGGCGGCGGCGCTGTCTGCGCAGCTCGGGGGAGCAGCCGTGCTGCTCGCCCTGCGCCTGCCGTCGCCCGGTGATTGCGGCTGGTTGGTCACCGCCGAGATCGCGCCGGAGTTCCGCCGGGCGTATGCCGAGGGGTACTTCGCCAGCGACCCTTGGTTGCGGCGCATGGCCGATCGACAGCCCGGTGTCGGCTTCGGATACGAGATCCTGCCGCGCTCGGCGCTGATCCACGAAGAGTTCTATCGCGAATGGATGCAACCGCAGGGCTTCCCACAAACCCCGACGATCATGGGGCTCTGCCGCACCGAGGCGGGCCGACCACGGTCGACGCTGGCGATCTTTCGCACCCCGGCCACGCCCGTGTTCCAGATCGAAGACGTGCAACTCATCCGCCGGCTGCTGCCGTACCTGCAACGCGCGATGGGTCGGCAGTAGCGGCGAATCGTCCTCAGGTCATCACTGTCGCAGCGCCGATTGGCATTGATCCCAAGCGCGTCAGCCGTGGAGGGCGCCGCGCCTGTGCGTTGGCCCGAGGGGTACTGTCCGTTTGGACGGTACCGGCCGACGGGTAGTGTCCCGGTTTGACGACGATCGCGCGCGAACCTAACCCCCTGGCCCCCTTCCCTCCGAGGGGACTGTCGATTTTCGCGGATCCACCGTTGCCATAGCCGAGTCGATCCGACGCCCGGGAATGAAGTCCCGGGCTGAGTCGTCGAAAAGTCCCCTCAAGGGGACTCCAGT
>Ga0335069_10015024_pt1 | contig 10827 bp, 10 predicted proteins | sample Lox_Sample_11_FD_206714 | JGI IMG/M metagenome (GOLD analysis project Ga0335069, IMG submission 206714) | Soil microbial communities from Loxahatchee National Wildlife Refuge, Florida, United States - Lox_Sample_1.1 | ecosystem: Environmental > Terrestrial > Soil > Wetlands | place: USA... | reverse complement strand
CGCTGAACCGAAGCTCCCACAGGAGCGAAGGCGCATGAGCTCTTCCGGGACGGTGCATATTGTCGATGACGACGAGGCCGTCCGCGATTCGCTGCAGGCGCTCCTCGAAGCCAAGAAATATGCCGCCAGAACCTATCCGAACGCCGAGGCCTTTCTTGCTGCGCATTCGGCGGCACCGGCGGGCTGTGCGATCGTCGACGTCCGGATGCCCGGCATGGACGGCATCACCTTGCTGAACCGGTTGCGCGAGCGCGGCACGGCGTTGCCCGTGATCGTGGTGACCGGACACGGCGACATCCCGCTCGCGGTCCAGGCCATGAAAGCCGGCGCCAGCGACTTCGTCGAAAAGCCCTATTCGAACGAGACGATCATCGACGCGGTTCAGCGCGCCCTTGCGGCCGCACCGGCCGAGGCAGCCGGCGACTCACCGGCCGAGATCGCCGCCCGGATCGCCGCCCTGACGCCGCGCGAGCGCGACGTCATGGACCAGCTCGTGATCGGAAACCCCAACAAGATCATAGCGTTCGAGCTCAAGATCAGCCCGCGCACGGTCGAGATCCACCGAGCCAATCTGATGAAGAAGATGCAGGCGGACAGCTTGTCCCACCTGGTGCGGATGGTCCTGGCCGTCAAAGCCCGCTGACCGGTCTACGTAGTATCCCTTAATTGTGGCTGACGAGTGCCCCGGTAGGTTAATTTGATGGACGAACCGGCGGTTATCTTCGTTGTCGACGACGACGAGGTCGTGCGCGATTCTATCAAGGTTCTCCTGGAGTTACGTCACTACCAAGTCTGCGACTTCGGCTCCGCTGCGGCCTTCCTGGCCGCGCGTGCGGGCGCAGCGCCCGCCGGCTGCCTGGTGCTGGACATCCACATGCCGGATATGACCGGCCTCGAGCTGTTGCGGCAGCTCCGCCGCGAGGGTGATCCCATACCGGCCATTCTCATCACCGGCCGGCGGGATGCGGCGACGCAGGCCCAGGCGCAATCGCTGGGGGCGACAGCCCTGCTCGACAAGCCGATCTCGCACCCGGCGCTGTTCTCGGCGATCGAGCAGGCCCTGAAGCGCCCCTGACGGGCGTATTAATTCGAAATTAGTCAGTTTCGTGTCAGTTAATCCGCGTATACAGTTCCTAGGCTGGCCGGGGGGCCCGGTTCGGGTTCAAGGGAAACGAATTTTGGCGACGGATGACGCGAGTTTTTGGCTCGACGGTAGTCGAGACGGAGTTCTTCTTGTCCATGGCCTGACCGGCACGCCGACGGAGATGCGTTTCGTCGGCAAGCGGCTGGCGAGCGCCGGCTTCACGGTTTATGGCATGCAGCTCGTTGGTCATTGCGGCAGCGAGGCGGACCTGCTCGCGACCGGCTGGCGGGACTGGTATCACAGCGTCGAGGCGGCATACCGCCGGCTCGCCCGTCATTGCGAGCGTGTCTATGTCGGCGGCCTGTCGATGGGCGCCCTGCTCGCCCTCCATCTGGCCGCCAATCTTCCGGAGCGGGCGCTGTCCGGTCTGGCCCTCTATTCGACGACCCTTTGGTACGACGGCTGGAACACGAACCCGCTCCGGTTCCTGCTGCCCCTCGTGCTCCGGCTGCCGTTCGGGCACCGCTACAGCTTCTGGGAAGAGCCACCCTTCGGCATCAAGGACGAGCGTCTGCGGCAGGTCGTGGTGTCGCGCATGCTCAGCGGCGACAGCGTCGGCGGCGGCCTCCCGGTCGTCCGCGGCCAGAGCATCAGCGAGCTGCACCGCCTGATCCGCCGGGTGAAGCGCGAACTGCACGCCGTCACCACGCCCGCACTCATTCTGCACGCGTCCGAGGACGACATGACCAGCGTGCGCAGCAACGCCGACGTCCTGGAGCGCAACCTCGCAGGTCCGGTGCGCAAGGTTCTGCTCGACGACTGCTATCACATGATCACGGTCGACCGGCAGCGGCGCGAGGTCGCCGATCACACGATCGATTTCTTCCGCTCGACCGCGGCCCGGAACAACGACGTCCTGCGGCGCGCTGCCGCTTGAGGTTGCCCGTCTAGCCGCCCGCTCCTACAGTCGGACCCCACGCGTTCACCCCGGGGGCCGGCATGAGCGACATCCTCTCGAAAACGATCTCCGAGATTGCCGCAGCGCTGGATGAGCGTCGCGTCTCGGTGCGCGAGCTCGCCGAGGCTGCGATCGCCCGTCACGAGCGGCGGGACAAAGAGCTGCGCGCATACTCGCTGTGGACGCCTGAAGCGGCGCGCAAAACCGCGGACGCGGCGGACGCCGCATTTGCGTCGGGTGCCCGCGTCGGCTCTTTGCAAGGCATCCCGATTTCGCTCAAGGACCTGTTCGGCGCCGCCGGGCTTCCCACGTTTGCCGGCAGCCCGCGCCGCTTGCCACCGGCCTGGGAGAACGACGGCCCTCTGGTCGCGACCGTGCGCCGGCAGCTCGGCCTCATCATGGGCAAGACCCATATGGTGGAGTTCGCGTTCGGCGGCACGGGTGCCAATCACCATTGGGGCTGCCCGACCAATCCCTGGGCGGCGGCGGACCGGCCGCGCTCGCCCGGCGGCTCGAGCAGCGGCGCCGGCGTCAGCCTCGCCGAGGGCTCCGCCCTCCTCGCCTTCGGCTCGGACACGGCAGGCTCGGTGCGAATCCCCGCCTGCGCCACCGGCCATGTCGGCCTCAAGGTGACGGCGGGCCGCTGGTCGGCCGAGGGCATCGTGCCGCTCAGCCGCGTCTTCGATACGCCGGGGATCCTCGTGCGCAGCGTCGCCGACGCGGTATACGGCTTCGGAGCCTTGGACCCGGCGTGGGGCAACGCCAGCGTCTTCGAGCGCTCCATCGCGGCCGTCGATATCGACGGGATCCGCATCGGTCTCGGCGATCCCGTGATGTGGAACGATTGCGCGCCGGGCATTGCCGAGGCGGCGAAGGAAGCGCTCGACGCTCTGGCCAAGGCGGGCGCACGCATCGCCCCCAAATCCGTGCCGGAAATCAAAGAGGCGCTGGCGGTGTTTGCCGAAGGCGGCGTGTCGGGTCCCGAGCTGCGCGCGTTCCTCGATCTCGAATTGCCCGACTGGATTCCGCTCATCGATCCGCTGAACGCACCGGTGATCGCGGCCTCGGCGAATTTGCCCGCATCGGTCTATCTCCGCCGTCACTACCGCCTGGCGAGGCTGGCCCGGTCCGCCGACGCGCACCTTTCCGACGTGGACGTGATCGCCTCCCCGACCCTGCCGATCTCGCCCCCGCTGCTGGCCGAAATCCGCGACAGCGACAGCCACTGGGCGGCGAACCGCTGGCTCACCCGCAACACCGTGCCGGCCAACTATCTCGGCCTCTGCGCGATCACCCTGCCGATCGGTCGCGACGCGTCCGGCATGCCTGTCGGCCTGCAGCTCACGGCGCGCGGCGGCCAGGAACAGCGGCTGTTGGCGATCGCCTGGGCGGCCGAGCGCGTCCTGGGACGCGCCAACGAACGACTCGGTGCGCCACCACGTCTGGCGGCGTAGCCCCGTCACACACAGTTCATCGCCCCGTCAGAAAACTGCAGCCGCCGGCCCGGCACACTCTGCCGGCATCTTCGCATTCGCCGGGGGGTCCATGTCTGTCTCTATCTCCGTCATCCGCTCCGCCGCCGCGCGGCTCGTCGGGCTTCTTGTCGGCGCAGTCGTGCTGTCGCCGTCTGCGCACGCGATGTCCGCTGATTGCCCGAACAATGGCACGGTTCGTTTGGCCGCCATTCCGGCCGAGGACACGACCCTGCTCGGGCCGATCATGGACCATCTGGGGAAGCTGATCGAAGCCAAGCTCGATTGCCGGATCACGGTCCGGTTCGGCACGAGCTACACCGCCGCCATCGAAGCGATGCGCGCGCAGCAGGCCGAGATCGCGATGTTCGGCGCCTTCAGCTACGTGCTGGCGCACCAGGTTGCGGGAGCCGAAGCGGTGGCGGTCTATGCCGACGCCGAGGGCAAGCCAGGATCGTATTTCGCGAGCATCACCACCTGGCCGGGCTCGGGCATCACGAGCTTGCAGGACGTGAGGGGGAAGCCCTTCGCCTTCTCCGATCCGGCCTCCACGTCCGGGCACCTGATCCCGAGCTACGGCCTGCGCAAGTTCGGCATCGACCCCGACCGCGATATTAAAGCCTTCTACACCGGCTCGCACACGGCCAGCTTCGAGGCGCTGCGCAACCACAAGGTCCCGGTCGGTGAGCTGAACAGCATCGCGGTCGCCGGCGCCAAGGTAGCGGGGAGCTACGATCCGGCCGCGTACGTCACCTTGTGGCAGTCCGACCCGATCCCCAACGGCCCCATCGCCGTCCGCAGCAACCTCGAGCCCAAGTTCAAGGCACGCCTCACCAAGGTGCTGCAGACCCTCGATATCAGCGGCATGCCGCCGGCCGACATGAAATTTCTCGGTCGCGCCAACTCAAAAAGCTTCGCTGCCGTCGACGACCATTCCTATAACGGCATCCGCGATGTGGTCAGCGTGCTGCACCTGAACCTCGCGCAGATGAAGGACTGAACGGCCTGCCTCACCAGAGCAGGTGCGCGAAGGCATAGGACAGTGCGGCCACTCCCGCCGCGGCGGGCAAGGTGATCACCCACGCCACGACGATGTTGGAGGCAATGTTCCAGCGCACCGCGGACACACGCCGCGCCACGCCGACACCCACGATCGAGCCCGCGATCGTATGGGTCGTCGACACCGGGATGCCGAAATGGGTGGCCAGGAACAACGTCATGGCACCGCCGGTCTGCGCGCAGAATCCCTGCATCGGCGTGAGGCGGGTGATCTGCGTGCCCATCGTCTTGATGATGCGCCAGCCGCCGAGCAACGTGCCGATCCCCATCGCTGCCTGGCACGCCAGAACGACCCAGAACGGCACGTAGAAGCTGCTGCCCAGATATCCTTGCGAATAAAGAAGAACGGCGATGATGCCCATGGTCTTCTGGGCGTCGTTGCCGCCATGACCGAGGCTGTACAGCGAACCCGAAACGAATTGCAGATAGCGGAACCAGCGGTCCACCGCGAACGGCGTCTGGCGGACGAAGATCCACGACACCACCAGGACCAGGGCAGGCGCCAGGATGAAGCCGAGCATCGGCGAGCCGACGATGGCACCCAAGGTCACGTTGAGGCCCGACCAGACGACCGCGTCGAGGCCGCCCTTGGCGACGCCGGCACCGACGAGGCCGCCGATCAGCGCGTGCGAGCTCGACGACGGGATCCCCAGCCCCCAAGTGACCAGGTTCCACACGATGGCGCCCATGAGCGCTCCGAAGATCACGTAGCTGTCGATCAAGTCGGGGCGCACCAGACCCGAGCCCACCGTCGTCGCCACGTGCACGCCGAAGAACAGGAACGCGACGAAGTTGAAGAAGGCTGCCCAGGCGACGGCCCACAAGGGCGACATGGCGCGGGTCGAGACCATCGTCGCGATCGAATTCGCGGCGTCGTGCAATCCGTTCAGCAGGTCGAAGAAGATGGCCGTCGCGATCAGGGCGACGAGGATGGTGAAGGACAGCGAAGCCATCGCGGGTCAGACGTGCTCGATCACGATGCCCTGCACGACGTCCATCGCGTCCTGGCAGCGGTCGATCGCCTCTTCGAGCAGCTCGTAAATCTCCTCCTGCGTCATGACGGCGATGGGATCGGCGCCGTTCTGCATCAAGGTCGCGAGCCCCTGGCGCAAAGTCGCATCGCCCTGCCCTTCGAGAGCCGAGATCCGGATCGCCATTTCGCGCAGCGCTTTGGCGTTGCGCGTGACCTCCACGAGAAGCGGCATCGCCGAGTGCACCAGGGCCGCGCAGTCACGGATGATCTCGGTGAGCTTCACCATCTCCGGCGTGAAATTCTTCAGCCGGTAGATCGCGATGCGCTGCACGATGTCCTCGATCGTGTCGATCGTGTCGTCGAGCGCCACGATCAGGTCGTGGATCTCTGTGCGGTCGAAGGGAGCGATGAAGCTGCGATGCACCGCCTCGAGGGTCAGGCGTGTGATGACGTCCGCTGCACTCTCGCGCTCGCGGATGGTCTGGAAGCATTTCTCGAAATCGTCCGTGCCGGCGAAGATCGAGTGCAGGGCGCCGGCCGCGGCAACGATCTGCTCGGTGTGCTGCTGGAAGCGCTCGACGAACTTCTCTTCCTTGGGCATCAGGAAGCGGAACAGGCGGAGGAACATGGGATGGCTGCCCTGGTCAGGCGTGCGAGAACATCGGCCGGCCGGGCACGGGCGCCTCGGCGCGCAGGATCGTGCCCGTGTCTGACTCGGTGATGTAAAGGAGCCGGTTGTCCGGCCCGCCGAAAGCGAGGTTGGTCATGTGGTGGCCGATGCAGGGCTCGATGAAATGCGTCAGCATGCCGTTGGCGTCGAACCGCCAGATTCCGGTGCCCAGATGGCAGACATAGATGCCGTCCTCTTTGTCCATAGCCATGCCGTCCGGACCGGCGGCACCGCCGGACATCTGGAGGAACACCCCGACCTTCGTCGCATTTCCGTCGGGCATCATCGGCACCCGCCATACCGCGTTCTGCCGCGTGACCGCGACAAACGCGCGGTTCTCGGCATTGTTGAGCACCACGCCGTTGGGGCTCGGGATGTTGCCCACGAGGCAGTCGAGCCGGCCGGAGGCGCTGAGGCGGAACAGCCGCCCGGTCGGATCGTGCAGGCCGGTCTGGCCCTGGTCCGTGAAGTAGCAGTCGCCGTTGGCGGCGAAGACGAGGTCGTTGAGGCCCTTGAAAGCCTCGCTGTACCGCGTGGCCACATGCGCCTGCACCTGCCCGGTCTGGGGGTCGAGCACCATCAGGCCGTTCTTGTAATCGGCGATGAAGATACGGCCGTCCTTGTGGACCTTGAGGCCGTTGGGCCAGCCGTCGTACTGCACGACGAGATCACAGGTGCCGCGCGTCGACAGACGGAACACCCGGCCGAACGGGATATCGACGAAGTAGAGATTGCCGGCGCGGTCGAAGGACGGGCCCTCGATGAAGCAATCCACCGGCAGCCCCATGCGGTTCGGATCCGACCACGCGGTCCGCTGCTTCTTGCGGAAGCTGTCCGGCAGCCGGAAATGCACCTCCGTGCGGATGCGAGCCGGCGGCTCCAGAATGTACATGCATAACCCCCTGATAGCGATCACGTAACAGGCCCGGCGGATCAGCGCAATACGACCGCTGTGGGGGTCAGGTTACCCGGCCATCTGCCGACCGCCGCAGCACCTTGCCCGGCAGGGCGCCCGTGTGAGCGGCCGAATCGACCACGACCGCGCCGTTGACGATGACCGTGGTCCGGCCACCGGTCGGATACTGGTGCGGCTTGGCGTAGGTCGCCTGCTCCTTGAAGTCCGCGGGATCGAAGATCGTGACATCCGCGGCGAAACCCTCCCGGAGCAGCCCGCGGCCCTTCAGCTTCAGCGCCGCCGCGGTGGCGCCGGTCATCTTGTGGAGTGCGGCTTCGAGCGGCAGCAGGCGTTCCTCATGCACGTAGTGGCCGAGGATGCGCGGAAACGTGCCGTAGAAGCGCGGATGCGGCAGGCCCTGGCTCGTGATGCCGCTGGTCGCGACGCAATTGCCGTCCGATCCGACGAGGGCTTTGGGCGCGCGCAGCAGGGTGCGCACGTCGTCCTCCGAGATCGAGGTGATGAGCACGCGCGTCGCCCCTTTATCCTCGACCAGGTAGTCGCAGAGCACATCCACCGGATCCTGGCCGCGCTCGGCCGCCAGGTCTGCGATCGTGCGCCCGGCGAAGTGCGGCAAGTGCGGCGTGATCGAGATCTGCACGCAGTTCCAGGACGGGATACGGCCCCAGTTGTTGAGCCCGGTTGCTGCGATATCGGCGCGGATCCGCGATCGCGTCTCGGGGAGCGGCAGCCGCTCGAGCATCGCCTCGACCCCGCCCGCCTGCACCCATTGCGGCAGGATGTTCTTCAGGGGGTTGCTGCCGGCCGTGTACGGATAGGCGTCGCAATCGATATCGATCCCCCGCGCCCGGGCCGCATCGATCATGGCGAGCGCCCGCGCCGCCTTGCCCCAGTTGTCGGTGCCCGAGCACTTGAAGTGGACGATCTCGACATGCACGCCGCAGGTCTCGCCGATGTCGATCGCCTCCTCGACGGCTTCCAGGACCCGGCCCGATTCGTCGCGCAGATGCGTGAAGTACGACGCGTTGTGGCGCTTCAGCACGTGACCCAGTTCCACCATCTCATCGCGCCCAGCATAGGCGCCCGGGGCGGTGAACAGGCCGCTCGACATCCCGAGTGCGCCGGCACGCAGGCCGTCCTCGAGGAGTGCGGTCATCTGCGCGAGCTCGTCTGCCGTCGGTGCCCGCTGCGCCATGCCCATCACCATCAGCCGCAAGGTGTTGTGGCCGACCAGCATGCCGGCGTTGACCGAGGTGGCCGGGAAGCTGTCGAGATACTCGGGAAAGCTCAGCTCGCGGAATGGCAGCCACGGCGCGCTCGGGCTCAGATAGTCCTTGAGCAGCCCGACCTTGCCGGACAGGCAGGGCGCCACCGAGAACCCGCAATGGCCGATGATCTCGGTGGTCACGCCCTGGCGCACCTTGCTGTCCGCCGTGGGGTTGATCGGCAAGGTGAAGTCCGAGTGCGTCTTGATGTCGATGAAGCCGGGGGCCACGGCCAGGCCGGCCGCGTCGATGGTCCTTGCCGCAGTGCCCGCGAGCGCCAGGCCGACCTTCGCGATACGCCCGCGCTCGATCGCGAGGTCGGCGACCTCGCCTGCGGCACCGCTGCCGTCGTAGATGCGCCCGCCGCGGATCAGGATGTCGAACGCCATGACGCGCCGGCGGCGCTCCCGTCTACTCGAGCTTGATCTTGTGCTCGGCGATCAGCTTGCGGCCGATGGCGAGGTCCTGCTCGATCGCCTTCGTCAGGTCCGACGGCGGACCCGGCGGCGCCGCAGCGGCACCCTGGTCATCGAGGAATTTGGCCAGCCGCTGCCCTTTGACGATCTCGTTGAGAGCCTTGTTCAGCGCGGCGACGACCGCAGGCGGCGTGTGCGCCGGCGCCAGCATCCCATGCCAGCCGGTGAAGTTGAACCCAGGAAGTCCGGTCGACGCCAGTGCCGGGACATTCGGCAAGGTCGGGAACGGCTCGCGCGAACTGACGCCGATGGCGCGCAGCTGCCCCGCCTCGACATAGGGCTTAGCGCCGGCGAGGAAGGCCATGTCGACTTGCCCCGACATCAGGTCGAGCGCCACCGGCTTCTCGCCGCGGTCAGGCACGTGTACGACGTCGATGCCGGCGGTCGTCGCCAGGAGCACGGCTGCGTAATGCGAGCTGCCGCCGACCGAGCTGTTGGCGAAGTTGAGCTTGCCCGGTTCCTTTTTCGCCAGCGCGATCAGGTCGCCGACGGTCTTCACCGGCAGGCTCGGCCGGACCACCAGGAAGAACGCGACGATGCCCGTGCGCGCGATCGGCGCGAAATCCGCGACGGGGTCGAAGGTTGATTTCGGGTCGGACAGCGTGGGCAGCGTGTGGCTCGACGGATTGGTGAACAGCAGCGTGTAGCCGTCGGGTGCGGCGCGCGCCACGTATTCCGTGCCGATCTTGCCCGACCCGCCGGGCCGGTTTTCGACCACGAACGCCTCGTTGAACTGCGCGTGCAGCTCGTCGGCGAGCAGACGCCCCGTGATGTCCGCGAGCCCGCCCGGCGGCGTCGTGACGACGATATGGACCGGCCGTGTCGGATAAGTCTGGGCTGCCACCGGCAGCACTGCCAGCGCCCCCAGCGCCACGACGCTCGCGAACACCATCCGCCGCATCCGAACCCTCCCCGCTTGCCGTCTTATTCGAGAATCGGGAGATTAAAACCCGCGTCGCCGTCGTACAATGGATCACAAGTCCAATCGGAGGATCAGCCATGCGCGCCTATCGTTTGAGCCAGCCGGGCAGCATCGAGGGCCTGAGCAAGGTCGATCTGCCCACGCCGAGGCCGGGCGCCGGCCAGGTGCTCGTCAAGGTCGCGGCGTGCTCGCTGAACTACCGCGACCTGATGATCTGCCTCGGCCAGTATCGCATGGGGGCCAAGCCCGACCTCATCCCGCTGTCGGACGGTGCCGGTGAGGTGGTCGAGGTCGGCGCCGGGGTCACCCGTGTGAAGCCGGGTGATCGCGTCGCCAGCTGCTTCTTCCAGCGCTGGCCGGGCGGCGAGCAATGGCCCGACACCCAGGCGAGTGCCCTCGGCGGCGGCCGCGACGGTATGCTCGCGGAATACGTGGTTCTCGAAGACGAAGGCGTCGTCAAGGTGCCGGGCCATCTGTCGATGGAAGCCGCGGCCACGCTTCCCTGCGCCGCCCTCACCGCCTGGCACGCGCTGGTCGAGCACGGCCGCCTCGCCGCCGGGCAGACCGTGCTGGTGCAGGGCACGGGTGGCGTGTCGATCTTCGCCCTTCAGTTCGCGCACATGATGGGGGCGCAGGTGATCGCGACGTCGTCGAGCGACGACAAGCTCGAACGCGCCAAGCGCCTGGGCGCCACGCACGGGATCAACTACAAGCGCACCGCAGAATGGGACAAGGCCGCGATCGAGCTCACGGGCGGCCGCGGGGTCGACCAGGTCGTGGAGGTCGGCGGTGCGGGCACCTTCATGCGCTCGCTGGGCGCCATCCGCAGCGGCGGCAAGGTCAGCGTCATCGGCGTGCTGAGCGGGCCGGCCGACGTCAACCCGACCCTGATCCTCGCCAAGCGCGCCAATGTGCAGGGCATCTCGGTCGGCTCGACGCAGATGTTCGAGGCCATGAATCGGGCGATCGCCCATGCCGGCCTCAAGCCGGTCATCGACAAGGTGTTCGGCTTCGACGAGGCGCCGACCGCCT
>Ga0335069_10015023_pt1 | contig 10827 bp, 8 predicted proteins | sample Lox_Sample_11_FD_206714 | JGI IMG/M metagenome (GOLD analysis project Ga0335069, IMG submission 206714) | Soil microbial communities from Loxahatchee National Wildlife Refuge, Florida, United States - Lox_Sample_1.1 | ecosystem: Environmental > Terrestrial > Soil > Wetlands | place: USA: Florida... | reverse complement strand
TCGATCTGACCGGCGGCGATAAGCCGGAGCAGGTCGTCGCGGCGCCGGTCTCGCCGGGCTTCTTCGATCTGATGGGCGTACCAGGCATGCTGGGCCGCACGTTCACCGCGCAGGAATCCGAGCCGGGCCGCAATCGCGTGGTGGTGATGAGTTACGCGCTTTTTGAGCGGCGCTTTGGCGGAAACCCGCGCGTGGTGGGACAGAGCGTGGCGATCAACGGCGCCAACTACACGATCGTGGGCGTCCTGCCGCGCGATTTTCACCTGCCGTCATTTCGCGGCGGCATGGAAGAAATCAAACCGGAAGTCTTCGTGCCGGCGGATATCGATCCGCAACGCAACGAGGCGACCCTGACGGCGCGACGCCTGTACGTGTTTGCGCGCCTGAAGCCGGGCGTGTCGCTGGGCCGCGCGCGGGCCGATATGGCGCTGATTGCGAGCAACCTCGAAAAGAAGTACCCCGATTTGGACCGCACGTGGCGCTCGTCGGTGTTCCCGCTTTCGGTCGAGGACATGGGTCCCGACATGCGGCGCACCCTGCTGGTACTCGAATGCGCCGTCGTCTTCGTGCTGCTGATCGCTTGCGCCAACGTGATCAACCTGCAGCTCACGCGCAGCGCGGCGCGCGAAAAAGAAATGGCCGTGCGCGCGGCTTTGGGCGCCGGGCGCTGGCGGATGATCCGGCAGATGTTGGGGGAGAGCCTGCTGCTGAGCGTGCTGGGTGGCGGCGCGGGAATCCTGCTGGCCTTTTGGGCGGTGGCCGGCATGGTCGCGCTGGCGCCGGCGGATATTCACCACATCAACGATCTGCGCATCGATGGCGGCGTGCTGGTATTCACGGCGGCGATCACCATCATCACAGGGCTGCTGTTTGGACTCGCGCCGGCGATCTTCGCCGCGCGGCAGGATCCCAACGACGCGCTGCGCCGCGGCGGGCGCTGGGGCGAAGGCGGCGTTTGCGCCCGTCTGCGCCGGGCGCTGGTGGTGGCCGAAGTGGCGCTCTCGCTGGCGCTGTTGGCTGGCGCCGGACTGATGATCCGCAGCTTGCGCACCGTGCTGCAACTGACTCCGGGATTCCGCAGCGATCACTTACTGACCATGATGATCGACCTGCATCCTGATCGTTACACCAAACCGGAGCAAGGCGCGGCTTTTGTGAACGAGCTGCTGCAACGTATCGACCGCCTTCCGGGCACGGTCTCAGCCGCGGTGGTGAACGATCTGCCGATGGAGCGAATCCAGATGACGACCTTTCGGGTGGAAGGCCGGCCGGCGCCTCCGCCCGGGCAAGGTCCGGTGGCCGACTACCGCGACGTGAGTGACGAGTACATCGGCACGATGGGCATGCGCCTCATCGGCGGGCGCGGCTTCACGCGCGCGGAAGCGGAGAAAAACAACCCCACGGAGGTGATCGTCAACGAGACCCTGGCGCGCAAGCTGTGGCCGCATCAAGAATCGCTTGGGCAGGTCCTCGATTCGAGCGCCGGCCACGGCCCCGGCACGTGGCGGCGCGTGGTGGTGGGCGTGGTTGCCGACACGCGGCAACTCGGCCTGGACAGCCCTCCGCGACCGGAGATGTTCTTTCCGTCGCGCAGCCAGTTCCCGAGCATCGGACTGATCGTGCGCACCGCGGGCGATCCGCTGCGCATGGCTCCCGCGGTAACCGCGCAGGTGCTGGCGATCGATAAGGATCAACCGGTGCACGACGTCTATGCGATGGAGCACGTCGTCGACGACACCATTTCGCAGCGGCGCTTCAACATGCTGTTGCTGGCGGTCTTCGCCGGCACGGCGCTGGCGCTGGCGGCGGTGGGAATTTATGGCGTGCTGGCTTACACGGTGAGCCGCCGCACACAGGAGATCGGCATCCGCATGGCGCTGGGCGCGCAGACCGGGGATGTACTGCGCCTGGTGGGCGGCGAAGGACTGACGCTCGTGCTGACGGGCATCGGCATCGGGTTGGCCGGCGGGCTGGCACTTACTCGATTGATGAGTAACTTGTTATTTGGTGTAAGTCCGACGGATGCAGTTACATTTGCGGTGGTGCCCGCGGTGCTGGCTGCGGTCGCCTTACTGGCGTGTTTCTTGCCCGCGCGGCGCGCGGCACACGTGGATCCGACCATGGCGCTAAGATACGAATGAATCGTATATGCGCCTCCTCTGGCAGGACGTGCGATTGGCCGCGCGGCTGCTGCGGAAGAATCCCGGTTTTACGGCGTTGACCGGGCATCGGGTCGTCCTTGCCGGCGGCGGAAGCCGGCCGGCTGGTGCGACCGCAACCAGGTCCTGTCGGGCCTGATGGCTTATTGCCGCTTCCCCAATGAGCGTGCGCATCGGCGAGCAGGCCGGACAGATCCCGGCGAACTGCGCGCGGCGAAAGTGGATCCGACAGTCACCTTGCACTACGAATGAGGCACCACTTTCAGCCGGTGTATAGGGGCTCCAGACCGGAGCCGTTTTTCAACGCGTTTGTGGAAAAGACTGTGGAAACCAGCCTCGAATTTTAGCCAAGTTCAATGTTCGTAAAGACTTCGTAACAAACTGCACCCGGATACAGCATTTTAGTTCGGATGACTCTAACACCCTTTAATTCTTCCGCTTACACCTTGTGATGGAGGACACTCCGGGCATGTAACGTCCAATATGCAGGCTTGTTCGGCCGCGCGACGGAATCGCCGCGCGCAGGCTGTGAGTAATCCAAAGGTTAATGCGCCACGGCGAGCCGCTCGCGTGCCATCAGCGTGATTAGCTGCTCCATAACGGCGAAAGCGTCTGCTACGTATAGTACGTCGGCTTTTCCGTGCGCCCAGCCACAATTCGGATCGAGATTGATGGCGCGCCTCTGATTGATGAACCGCCATCCCACCACGTGCGGCTCCTCGCCGTGGCAACAGGTGGACAGGCCTTTCGGGTGCCTGGGAGTCGATCCGGTCTGGCCGACCTGATTGAGGTGCGTCATGAAAGGCAGCACGGCTTCCCCTTCGCCGCTCAAATCGACGAGCGACTTGCTGCCGCCGAGCGACGCCTGGGTGACTTGTAGGAAGTCCAGTATCAGGCGGGCGGCATCATCCACGTGCTTCTGGCCGTCGGCCTGCTTCTTGGTCCATCCGGCGCCTGAAACAAAAAGCAGATCGGCTTCCGGGCGAATGGTCTGCTGATCGGTGCGCGGCGCGCGCCAGCCGGCGAACGTGGTGCGGCGGAGGCGATCGTCGACCGGGACGGGGACCTGTTCCACGGCGGCATGCCCAGGCTCTCCGTGCCAGGGTTCCGCCGAACCGGGATCGAGCAGGATGAACCAAGGCCGCGCGGTGCGCTGCGAAACGCCTTCAATGCGCTGGCGATAATACCAGAGGGTGACGGTGGGCGCGCCATTTTCGACAGACACGGCGGCGTGCGTATCGGCGCGGCCTTGCATGCGCTGCGCCACGCCCGGGAGGCAGCGTGCCCAGCGGGACGTACCGGGCGCCAAGACGAGCGTGGCGCCGGCCGCGCGCGCGAGAGCCTCGGCCGCGGCGGCATCGGTTGAGTAGCGGGCGGTGGCGAAATCGTCGCCGGTGACCGCCAGGAACCGCGCCGCGGCACAGCCCGCGATGGAATCAGCGGCGGTCTGCGCGTCGTTCCCGGCTACCAAGCCGATCGCGAGGCTGGCGTCCGGCAGCTCACGGCTCAGCGCGACCGCCGCGGCAAGCGCCTCAAGCGCGGCTTTCGAGAGCGTTCCGTCGGGTTCAGGATGGGCGAGCAGGAGTATCGTTTCCATGGGTCAGTCTCCGGAGATCCAGGCGGCGATTTCACGCGCGATTTCGGCGGGTTCCATATTCTTCACCACGCGCGTGGCGCGCTGCTGCTTGGGAGCGGCGGCGCGCAGGAAGCGGGCGCCATCCGCTGCGGGCTTGAACGGCTTGGCCTTCTGCAGCGCCGGCATGACGCCGCGCAGGTTGGCCATGCCGATTTGCGGATTGTTGCGCGGCTCCGGCAGGTTGCCGGTGGCCCAGCCGAGCACCGCGGGCGGGCCTGCGCAGATGGATACCTGGTGCCTTCCGCCTTCCACGCGCTCCAGAATTTCGAGCGAACCATCCGGCTGGACGCGCAATTCGTCGACACCCTGGAACTGATCGGCGATGCCCAGTTGCTCGCCCAGCATTTGCAGAGTGGCGCCCGCGCCACGCGAGGCGGATTCCCATCCGCCGAACAGCAGCAGACGGTTAACATCGAGACCGGGAATCGCGCGCACGGCATCGACCAGCGCGGCGGCGATATCGTGCGCCTCGGTGAAGCCGCCGGCCGGGCCATCCACGGCGATGAATTCGAACGCGGCCTTTTGGGCGACGGTCATCATCACCTGCTGGAGTTTGGCCTTTGGCCCTAGGCTCACCAGCCAGACTTTGCTTCCCGGCGTTTCGGCAGCGAGGTGCGCGGCTTCGTATAGCGCGTGCGCCGCCCACGGATCGAGGATCGCGGGTAGCATGCTTTCGTTCTTCAACACGGGACCGCCTGGGCCGTCGACGGGCTCGAGGGTTTGCAGCGGATCGGGCACAATGCCGGCGCACACCACGATCTGGTATCCGGAACTCATGATTACTAATAGTATAATCAGGCCCGAATTAATTTTCCTGCCGGTTGACGTAAGATTATCGAACGAAAAGCATGCTGATCAGACGCCTGACGCTGAAGAACATTCTTTCCTTCAAGGAGACGAGCGTCACACTTGGCCCGTTGAATGTTTTGATCGGTCCGAACGCAGTTGGCAAGAGCAACCTGATCGAGGCGATCAGTTTGCTGCAGGCACACAACGGGCTGGAGGGCCAGATTCTCCGTGGCGGGGGAGTCCGCCAATGGCTTTGGCTCGGTGGTCAGGAGCGGGCGCATATCGCCGAAATCGAGTGCGAGCTGTCACTCGCGCGCGGACGCCAGTTTGGTCCGGTGGTTTACGATCTGCAGTTCTCAGACAGCGGGGGGTTTTCGATACGGCACGAATATCTGGCTAAGGCTCCCCCGGACGCCGAGTTCTTTTTCAAACGTTCCAGCAGCCGGGTGGAATTCGGATCGCAGGTGCAGACGCTGCCTAACGGCGTACAGAGCGCTGAAGTACCTTCCAACAGGTCTATTCTTGCGCAGTTCAAAAGCCCCCTTGATCCGACTCCTATTACGGAGGCCGGTGAATCCCTCGCGCAGATCCGAATCTTCCGGGAGTTCCGAACCGGCGCCGGGTCGCAGGCCCGCCTCGGGGTCTCGACCGGAGCGCCCAACGACTCTTTATCTGACAGCGCCGATAATTTGGCATTACTGCTGCATCAGTTGGACTTTCTGGGCGCGCACGATCGGGTTAGGGAGTATCTCAAGCGGTTCTGTGACCGGTTCGAGGATGTAAAGGTCGACGTGGGCGAGAGTTTGGCGCGGCCCTTCCTGAGGGAGGCTGGCCTGTCTGATCTGCTCTCCGGAATCCGCATATCCGACGGCACGTTAAAATTCCTGTGCCTCTTGGCGGTTCTATTTCATCCCAAGCCGGCGCCGTTGGTGTGCATCGAGGAGCCGGAGTTGGGGTTGCATCCGGATGCGCTCCGCCTTGTCGCCGAAGTGCTGGTGGAGGCCTCGGAGCGTGTGCAACTGATCGTCACCACGCACTCCGAGGCCCTGGTGGACGCGTTGACTGATCGGCCCGAATCGGTGCTGGTCTGCGAACGCGATTTCGACAAGGGCACTCAATTCAAGCGCTATTCGAGCGGCGAACTGAATGAATGGCTGGAGCATTACACCTTGGGGGAACTGTGGCGGAAAGGGGAAATCGGCGGAGGACGGTGGTAGATGCCCCGCGAGATTCGCCTCTATTTCGAAGGCGACAAGAGCCTGAAACCTGGATTTGACGCATTCCTCCAGGAAATCAGAGCGCGGGCCGGTGCTGCGCGATGGAAGGTGTCGATCATCGCTACCGGAGGGAATCCCGAGCGGGACTTCAGTATCGCCTTGAGAAAGCATCCCGAGGCATCGAACGTGTTGCTCCGGGATAGCGAAGGGCGGTACGAACCTCGACTGTCCGGTTGCCTTTGCGAGAAACATGGCTGGCCACCATATCAAGCGATTCCATAAGTCGGCCTTGAGCGCCAATTCGAAGGTTTAAATATACTCGACTATTCCAGAGGGGTGCAGCATAGGCCGGTATCTGAATGATTGTTATCTTTCATACATTTAGACTGCTTTGGTCCCCAGCACCGCAGGCTATGTATGGTGTAGCACGTTAGATCCAATAGCAGGCGATTCTGGTATTCTGCCGTGATGGACAACGAACAACAACCGGATCTATTGACTTCAGCGCTTGCTATGGCAGTATGCGACGTTCTTGCCTCGGAGATGGCCAAACTCCGCGCCGTCACCGATCTACTGAGGGCGAAGGGGATTTTAGCAGAGTCCGAACTAGAGCAAGCAATTGCTTCGATTCGCGATACATCACCTCAGATGGTTGAGAGACATTCGGCCATTCTACTGTCGTTGTTACGAACACGGCTTGCCAGTCGTCATCAATTGCTACTTCTAGCGAGCTATCCTGAGGGATCAACTCAGTAGACGAAACGTTTGTATCATCATCCATAAAATAATTCGCGGTTTTCGGTCGTGCTAAACTCTTCAACAGAGAGATTGCGGATGGAGCAACCTGATGCGGAAGATATCGAAGCGGCGGCGCGATTCGATGCGCTCGTGCGGAAGGTGCTATCTGTTCCGCATGAAGAGATCATGAGACGGGAAACCGAGTATAAGCGGCAATCCCTACTGAACCCGAAACGGCGCGGGCCAAAACCGAAATCCAGGTCCTGAATAGCACACGAGTCCTTGCGCTGATCCGCGCGGTGTCGTACACTCTGGTACGGAATGAAACAAGCATATAGCTACGCCGGGTGCTTAATGATCCTAACCGTCGCGTTACCTAGTAATCTAATTCCCCAAAATCGCTGCCCAGTAGTGGGTGATACGATTACGATCATCGGACAAGCATCTGTTCGAACGGTGCACGGCTTGACTTTGCCCGAACTCTACCCGAAGCAATTCCCCAATCAGCTCCAAGCCATATGCGTAAAGGTACAACCCTACATCGGAGTTGGTGTTGGTGTAGTTGACCGAGTATTGGGATCTATTGCCCACATCTGGTTAGTCTCACCAAAACAGCTAGACGTTAACGGCCACATTGATTGGAACCATCCGGAGCCGATAGCTACTGGCATATTCCTGGAAGTGACAGGAAAGATAATTGGTCAAGGCGACAATATACTCTACAGCGGTATGGAAACAGCTCCATATGACATAACGCTGGAAGCGAGTACCGTCAAGAACGTTGACACAGAGATGAATAAATCGATCAAGTCTTGGAGAGATGAGTGCGTAAAGTGGGTGGGCTCTCAACTTACCTCTAGCGTTACCGCTGCGAGGGTGAATCCCCCTCCGTCCGGTGAACAGATAAAGGTACAGAAATACGATATCGAACCGTTTGCTTCGGAAAATGGCGTACCCTATCCAAAATGTGCCGCCACGGTCGCCGCCTATGACGCTAAGGGCCGATATGCTGGCGGCGACCTAATTATTGCGCGTTTCCCCTACGTCATTAGCAACATCGGCACCGTCACGCTTTCGCATACAGTGCCGCGATAATCATCATCTCGGCACTGTAAGTGTAGTTATGTTACACTCACCTGACGGCAGAACTGTTTTGTTTTTAGGACGGCGGTTTCAGCGCTGCTGATGCTTGGCGGCTGGCAGCGTTGGCGCCTTTTCTCGGCACAAGTGAGAAAGTTGTGTCCAGACATGAGAGATTTTAGCATGTCGAATATAGCCTCCGCAACCGTCGCCATCTCTGAAACTGAAACCGCAGAGAACGTCTGGATCTTTCCAGTAGCGTCATTCGGCCTTCGTTGCTCCTGGATACGTTTCGGATTAGGATCACATATGATAAGAATATCTGGCCTGTATTCGCTTTACCAGTTGGGCCACATCCTCGGACAGTTCAAGATGGTCTTGAACCAGCCGCGAGCGACATGCGCCGGTATCGCTCCCTACATTGCAATGATCGAGGTGCGGTTGGAAGAGATCACTACGATGTCATTCCCGCTTGAAGCTACAGGGCGCGTAGCAAAAGATTTTATGAGGGCCATAGAGGCTTACAAGTCCGAACTTTCTCCTGTTAGCCAAGTAACGCTCGTTAGCAACACTCTACATTCGTACCAATTCAATGACTGCATAATGCGGCTTGAGGCCATAGTGGCTCAAGAGTTAGACTCCATGCCGATATGGTTTGTAACGAAGCGACGCGCGTATTCAATTGATGCCCTAACCGATAATGCCGAAACAATATTCGACGCCAAAATGATACCGCTTCTTTCATCGCATACTATACTTGATATTCGGCAGGCAGGACGCGCCATAGCTTTTGAAGTTCCAACAGCAGCGGGGTTCCATGCGGTCCGGGCGACAGAAGCCGTTGCACGAGGTCATCATGAGATTATTATAGGCACTAAGCCCGATGAAGATAGCCCTTTAGGACCGCTCGTGAACGCACTTCGCGATAGACGCGATGGATTACTGGCCAGCGGGGCGATAGATAAGGAGGACCTATTGAATATTGTGATCGACATGCTGAGCCGCATGAATAACGTGTATCGAAAGCCAATCGCGCATCCCGATATGATTTTGGATCTACAAGCCGCCATGAATGTATTCGATTCCGCAAAATGTGCGATTGACCTGATGTTAGAGGACGCGCAAGGTAAGCGCTCTTCTACGCCCATCGCCCCCGGATTTTTCTAAACTACCCCTTGCCGCGTCCTTGGCGGGTCCGCCATTTCTTAGTTGAGTTGACTAGCAAACTCAACCTTGCCAGTCAGTTGATCATAAGTCAGACGCTTACCAACAATCTTGCGAACGAGATAGCTAAACCGGTCACCATCGGACATCGGCAGACAATTGTTGTAACGGAACGCTTGCTCGTCCAAGTATCGGAACAGGTGAAACGGTTCAATGGAAACATAGGTGCCCTTCAGGCTCCGCTTCAGCAAGCACCAGAAGTTCTCCATCGTATTCGTATGGATGTTGCCGTCCACATATTCTACAGCGTGATTGATGACTTCGTGCCGACCTGATTGAAGGTTTGAAGGCCGCCACCAAAGACACGACTAAGGGCAAATATCACAAAACCAAGCACGCGCCGGATCTGCTGCGGTTGGTGCGACCCGAAGTGGTGCGGAAGGCCGCGCCCAATTGCGACAAACTCTTTGTAGAAGTACTCGCCCGGGTTACGGCTATGACGTGAGCCGGTCCGAAGAGATCGGGCGCATCTCCCAGGCATCGAGCGACAGCATCTTGGCCGCGCCCCCGGTAGAGTACAGGCCGATGCCGGTGCTGCGCTTGCCCGCCGGGTAGATGCGCGCCGTCAGGCAGAATTTGTCATTCGCGAAAATCTCGACCACCGAGCCATCGAGAAAGATGTGCAGACTCAGCGGCTCGCCCCGCTGCAACAGGAACGGTCCGGATTGCATTTTGCGATCGGCGCCCGCATCCGTGCTGGAACGGCTGCGATCCACGCATAGCAGCCGCTGCACGCGATCGTAATACACCAGCGTCTGCTCGCTCGCGTCCGGCGCGGCGCGCAGCTTCAGACCGGCCTGCGCTTCGCCGCCGGTGTCGATTTCCGCGCGGATCTCCAGGCAGTCGCCGGCGGCGCCCGCGCCGAGGTGCTTGCCGCGCAGCGATTCGACCTCCGCCGCCGGACGCATCTGCACCTGGCTGCCGTAGAGCTTCAGTTCGCGCGGCAGCGACATCACGCCGCTCCAGCCCGCCGCGCGCTGCGCCTCGGCGCTCCGCCCCTCCGTGATCCATCCCCACAGGATACGCCGCTCGCCCGTGTTGGTCATGGTGCGCGCCGCGTAATAAGAGCCGAAATCGATGCCGCCCGTGGTGTAGGGACGCAGTTGGCGGTCTTCGTATTCTCCGAGCAGATATTTGACGACCCGCTCCGTGGAGAGAATCAGCAGGTGCTTGTCGCCCAAGGGGGAGAAATCCGGGCACTCCCACATCTCGCCGCTATCGACCGGATCCTTGGCCGCGCCGCCCGGCTTCATCCTGCCGGTGACCAGCGGATGCAAATACTTCCATTGCCGCAGGTCCTTGGACTCATAGAGCAGCACAGCGCCTCCCTTGCCGCGAAAACCAGAGCCCAGCGCGAGCAGCCACGTGTCGCCTTCTTTCCAGACGCAGGGGTCCCGGAAGCCGGTGGTCTCGAGTCCCGCGGGCGGCGACGCAATCACGGGATTGCCCGCGAATTTCTTCCATGCCGTGAGATCGCCGCTCGCGCTGGCGATGCATTGCACTTCCGGATTCACGCCGGTATAGACGGCTGTCACCATGCCGTTGTCGATGACCGCGCAGCCGCTGAAGACGCCGTCCTTGTCCGGACCGCCGGGCGTAGGCGCCAGCGCCACCGGCAGATGTTTCCAGCGCACCATGTCTTCGCTGACGGCGTGGCCCCAATGCATGTCGCCCCAGAATGCGCCGTTCGGGTTGTACTGATAGAACATGTGATACTTCCCGTTCCAGTAAATGGGGCCGTTCGGATCGTTCATCCAGTTGGCGGCGGGAAGCAGGTGATATTGCGGCCTGTGCGGATCGGCGGCCATTTTGGATGCCGGCACGCTGGCCGCGGCCAGGGGCGCGGCGCCAGCCAGTGCCAGGAACTCACGTCTTCGCATGACACTTGATGGTAACCGGATCGCGCGCCGCGCTCAACGGACAGTCTTGACCAGGCCGACGTCGCCGAGGCCGTTCAACATGAACTGCACGGCGATGGCGGTGA
>Ga0335069_10015022_pt1 | contig 10828 bp, 7 predicted proteins | sample Lox_Sample_11_FD_206714 | JGI IMG/M metagenome (GOLD analysis project Ga0335069, IMG submission 206714) | Soil microbial communities from Loxahatchee National Wildlife Refuge, Florida, United States - Lox_Sample_1.1 | ecosystem: Environmental > Terrestrial > Soil > Wetlands | place: USA: Florida... | reverse complement strand
AGAACCGCAGTTTAGGATCTCTTAGCCAGCTAACGCACAGGGAGTACCACGGCGAAGAGAAGGTTTACACCAATGGGGGCTCAAGGGCCAGAAAGGTATTTGCGATGGATAAGGATCGAGTGAAGGGTAAGGTCGACGAAGTCGCCGGACGTGCCAAGCGCCAGGCGGGCGAGTGGACTGGGGACACCGAAAGTCAGGTCAAGGGAGCTGCCCAGGAGGTAAAGGGCAAGATTCAGAATGCGTGGGGTCAGGCCAAGGATGAGGCACGCGATTCCGCCGATGATATGAAGCGGCGCCACGATGAGAATCAACTCGAGCGCGACCGCGAGAAACTGGAGCGGGACCGCAAGAAAGACGCCGCTTAACTCCGGCTCTTAACGTAGTTGCTGAGAGGGGCGCTCGAACCTGGGCGCCCCTCTCATCTGCTCGTATCAATTATCAGATTGCCCACATCATCCACCTGAAAGCGCATCCCTGGGGTAACTACGGTTGTTGCGCTATACTCCGCGATGACCGCTGGGCCACGTAATCGATTTCTCGTCAGCTGCTCACGTTGATAGACAGGCGTCTCGAGCTGACGCCCGGCGAACCATACTTTCCTGTGCTCGACTTTCGACCCGCTGGCTATCGACCTAGCAACATGGGGCGATGCCGCGCCGGGGGATTTAATAACAGCCCGCAACCGCAATGTCACGATCTCCACATCCCACTCGGGATGATTAAATCCATAATGTAATTGGTGCCTCTGGTGAAAGTCGGTGATCAAGTCAGAGCTGAAAGGGACATTCAGTTCGTAACCCTGTCCGTGGTAGCGAAGGTCGGCCGTGCGTTCGAAGCGCAGACTCCCGCGCCAGTGTTCCTCACGGAAGTCGCGCCGCGCCCATTGCTCAAGCGGCGTAAAGTGCTCCCGGATTTTCGGCGGCAAGAGTTTCGCACCCATGCGCATCACTACCGTTCGCGAGTAGTCTTTGACAATGCCGCTCGACAGAATTCCATACGCCGACAACGCGCCCGGCAGAATGGGCACGATTACCCGGGGGATTCCGAGACTGCAAGCGAGATCACAGGAATGCAAGCCACCAGCGCCGCCGAAGGCCACGAGCGTGAAGTCACGCGGATCGTAGCCGCGTTCCACCGACACGACGCGCAGCGCGCGTTCCATATTCACGTTGACAACGCGAATGACCCCCTCCGCAAATTGCTCCACCGATAGCGGCGAGCTCTGCTGAGTGAGCCATTCCGCGACAATCGCGCGTGCGCGTTCCAAGTCCAGCGTGAAACTCCCGCCCAGGAAATGGTCTGCCTGCAACCGCCCGAGAAGAAGATTCGCGTCAGTTACGGTGGGCTGAAGTCCTTTGCCGTAGCAGATGGGGCCGGGATCCGCGCCCGCCGACTCGGGCCCTACGCGCAATGCCCCGCCCGCGTCGAAGCGCGCGAGCGAGCCTCCGCCGGCCCCGACGGTATGGATGTCGAGCATTGGGACCCGCACTGGCAGGCCCGCGACCTCTGCTTCATTATTCGGCCGTGGCTCCCCATGGATCAAAGCCACGTCGGTGGATGTGCCGCCCATGTCGAAGGCAATCACGCGCTCAAAGCCGCTGCGCCGCGCCATTGCCGCTGCGCCCACTACTCCGCCTGCCGGGCCGGAGAGCACGGTCCGCACAGGCTGTCGCGATGCCGCGTCCAGTGAAGTGATGCCGCCGTTGGACTGCATCACGAAGACCCGCGACGACCGCGCGCCGGCGTGCGGCCGTTTGCTCATCCCGAGCTCCAGCCGCTGAAAGTAGCTCTGCATCACCGGCTGCAAGTAGGCATTCACGACGACGGTGCTGGCGCGCTCGTATTCGCGGAATTCCGGCAGAATAACGTGCGATAGCGAAAGCGGCGCGCCAAGCTCCTCGAGTACCCCGCCAATTGTCTTTTCGTTCTCAGGATTGACGAACGAAAACAGCGTGCAGACGGCAATCGCTTCGCCTCCGCTGCTATGAACGTCGCGCGCGAGAAGGCGCAAGCTTTCGGGCGATGGCTTCGCCAGAATGTTGCCATTGGGATCGACTCGCTCCGGCACACCGAAGCGCAGCGCCCGCTCGACCAGCGGAGCCATACTCTCAAAGGCGAGGTCGTAGAGTTTGGGGCGATTCTGCCGGCCAATTTCGATGATGTCTTCGAATCCAGCGGAGGTGACAAACGCCACACGCGCCCCACGACGCTGCAACAGCGTGTTGGTCCCGACTGTTGTTCCGTGAAGGAGGATCAGCGCGGCCGGCCCGGCGATCTCCCCTACCGCATCGATAATCGCTTGCGATGGGTCCGCAGGGGTGGAGAAGACTTTCTTGATCCGCAGCTTGCCGCGGTCCAGCCACACACAATCGGTGAACGTTCCGCCTGTATCGACGGCTATTCGAAGCGACGGCTGCCGGGCTTTCGAAGGCGATGCGGCCATGTTGACGAAAAGCGGGCCTGGAAAGCGCCGATTGTAGCACGCGGCCACCGGCACACGGGCGGCCGCGACTAGAGCTGCTTTACCAACTGAAACGCGTCCAGCGAGTGACTGGCGTAGTACTCCGGCAGGGTTCGCACGATGTGGTAGCCCAGCTTACCGTACAGCTTCAGCGCGGGCTCATTGTCCACGGCGGTCTCCAGATAAACCTCGACGCAGCCGGCCGCACGCAGTCGATCTTCACAAAGGGACATCAGCTTTGCACCGAGACCGAAGCGCCGCGCCTCCGGCACAATATCGAGGGTTAGAATCCTTCCGTATTTGTGGCGAATGGAATGGGCCACCACGAAGCCTGCAATGCCTTCGGCTGGACTCGCCGTTGGCACCCCGGATGCGCCGGTGTTTGCCGCCTGAAATTCCGCCACCAGGGTGATAGCGTGGCGCTTGGTGATGAAGCTGCTCAGCTCCAACTGGCTATAGGCGATGCCGTGAGGAAAGCAGCGCTGGTCGATCCGCCAGAGCGCCTCGAAATCATCGGGGCGGTAATCGCGAATGCAAAACCCCGCCCCGGTACTGTGCGTTGCTGCGTCCAAGCAAGCTCTCAGGCTGATGATACCGCAACCTCGCTCGCGGCGGACTACGCGGCTCGGCGTCCCTTCCGCTGCGCTTCGGAGAACAACTCGATGATGTTCCGATTGAATTGCGGGATGTCGGAGGGTTTGCGGCTGCTGACCCAATTTCGATCGCGCACGCTGACATCGTCGACCCAGTTCGCGCCCGCATTCTTCAGGTCATCCTGGATGGTGTGGTAGCTGGTCATGTGCCGGCCGTTGACCAGGCCCGCGGACACCAACAACCACGGCCCATGACAGATCACGGCGATCGGCTTGCCTTCGCGGTCGAACTGGCGCACAAAATCCTGCGCCTTCTTTTCCATGCGCAGCGCGTCGGCGTTCATCGCGCCTCCGGGGAGCAGGACCGCATCGAAATCACCGGGTTTGGCTTCATCCAGCGTCGCATCAACCTTCACCTTCTGGGTCTTCTTGTCGTGCTGTACAGCCTGGATTTCTCCCGACTTTGGCGCAATGACGGTAGTCTTCGCACCCGCTTCTTCCAGCGCCTTGCGGGGTTCGATCAACTCGGCTTCTTCAAACAAATCTGTCGCAATGATTGCCACACGGCAACCCTCAAGTTTCTTCTCTGCCATGTCCTCCTCCAATAATTGCAGTTTGGAATCTCACCGCGGGAACGCGGTCCTGCCAGTGGGATGCGGCGGCGCAACGTTGGGTGGGAAGAACGAGAGCTGCGGCAAGAAAGTTGTGCCCGGCTAGTAGACGCGGAAGCAAGCGCCAGGATCAGCGTGTCAGCTTCGCCACATCAGGCGAAATCTCAGTACCGCAAGCGTCTTCCATTTTCTCGATCGGGATGAGCGCGATCCACTCATTATCTCGATTTCGATAGGTTGAGATTCTTCCCCCGAGGAGATTCGCAGCCAGCTGCGGTGAAACATCCTGGTGATAGTCGAAAAACCGCTCCTGAATGTTTCTCCCAAACGGCAGAAATGACAGCAATGGATGCGGCGGCTCCCACTTTGTCGAGAACAAGTACGCAATATCGAATTGGTCGGTGCCCTGGGCGGCGCGCTGGATCTCCGGAGCGGAGAAGTTCTCGATGCGTACCACAGAGAGCGGCTGCTTCACGTATCCAAGAAAAGGCCGAGTGAGTTCATCAGAGGCAGGCCACGCCGTCAGGATGCGGGCGTTCGGATGCTTTGCCAGCTGATCCGCGGCTACCTTATGAGCGACGACGTAGTCGCGATACAGCAGCGTGTCTTCCGGAGCGATTCGGTACGGCGGCGGCACGAGCAACTGGACGACAAACGCCGCGCAGGTAAACGCAATCCACCAGATCCAATGCCGTAGACGACGCCGCATGGTCGAGACGCATATCAGGATGACCAACGGTACGACGGGAAGCATGTAGCGGGCGAGCACAGCGCCTCCGAGCACCGATTCGGCCACCACATTGGCTGCCAGTACAACCAGAAACACGAGCTGTACATTGATTGCAATGCGCGGGCGAAGCCTTCCATTGGGTTCGCTCAGCGGTAGGCACGTCATTGCATACAGTGCGCCAAAAACAAGAAGGAAGAGATTGAGATATCCGAAGACGTGCCAGAGGCGAATCAGCAACGCCAGTGCAATGCGCAGCGGCGTAATCGTCGCCTGCAGGTTGTAGCGAAGATACTGCGGATTCCCCAGATAGAACCCGGTGCGGTAATGATGATAGGCGAACCAGAGCAGCAGCGGGACAACACAAACAAGCAGCCATGGCGCACGCCGGCGGGGATACAGAAAAAGTGGTTCCCGGTTGAACTTTCTTTGTATGGCGGGGCACAGCAGCTCCCACAACAACAATGCCATGGGAGTCACCACGGCGGTCTCTTTGGCCAGTGGCGCGAGCGAAAAGAATACGATCGTCGCAACCGGTCGGCCGTCGACGTACATCGCCAGCCCCCAGAGCGTCAGTGCCGCCGCCATCATATCCAGGTGCGCCATCGAGCTCTGCGCGAAGAAGACAGGATAAAGAGCGGTGCAGATCACCGTGGCGATCGCGACCGTGTCAGTGGCCACCGTCCGCGCCAGACGCCATAACCCAAGCAGCGCAAACGCGGCCACCATCAGCATTGCCGTGCGCGTCATGGCGGGCGTGAAGGCGCTGAACTTCCACCAGAATGCCAGCCACAGCATCACCAGCGGCGGGTGAGCGTTGGACAAGGTGCTGTGCGGAATCAGCGATCCCGTCAGCAGCAGGTCGCGCGCCGCAGGGATAAAGTAGCCGGCTTCATCCCAAAAGTACGGCAAACGCAATAGCGACGCGTGGGTAATGAAAAGGCAGGTGAAAATTATGGCGTAGGCAGAGAGATGCCACTGAAAAGCGATGCGCCGGCGCTTCGAGTTTTCCCCCATTGTCCGCGAGCCGCCGTGGGTCACAGCGAAAACAACAACGAGTTCATTGACCCTTTAGAGTACCGGGAACAGTATCAAGCCATGGGCGAAGCATTGAATATAAAAGGGTTCGACCGTATCACGGTTGATCCGAACAGGATGGGGGGCAACCATGCATTCGCAACCTGCGTTTGACCGTGCGCCGCGTCCTGGAAGCTATCGCAGCCTATCCTGACCGTGGAGAACTTTTCCGCGAGTATCCGGAGCTTGAAGAAGACGACATCAAGCAAGTTCTCCAATTCGCGGCTGCGAATATTTCTGACGAAGCCCTGGATTTCCAAGTGGCATGAAGGCCCTGTTGCTCGATCAGGGTCTGCCCCGATCAATGAATCGGCCCGGCGCCTGGGCCGATGCGGGGATCGAGTTTGATCTCGCCGAAGGTGTTCTCGTAGTTCACCAGGTTCTGCTGCAGGATGGTGTACAAGGCTTTCGCCTGCTGTGGACTCAGATAGATTCCCTGGAAATTGCGCACGTCGACGCGCGTCTCATCCTGCTGCTGCAAGGTCCCGAACACCAGAAAGAAGTCCCAGACGTTGACCCGCACCTGCACACTGTTGGCGTAGCTCTCGCGGTAATCGGGCGTGTTCGTCAGCTGAATTGCGGGTTGCGTGATGGAGGATTGCGGAGGATTCGGCATGAATGACCTCAGTTGTCGGTTGTCAGTTGTCAGTTGCCGGTGGCCAATTTCATTCCTCCGGCGTACGGTTCGCTCTCATCCCTGACAACATGACTGAATCTTGAAGTTTATCAAATGCAAGCCGGCATTGCCGGTGCAGCACTCGATCATCATTTCGCGACTGGCAGGACCGACAGCTGACAACCGGCAACTGACAACGGAACAAAAAAAGGCGGCTCCTTGCGGAGCCGCCGAGTGATTGAGATTGAGTCTGACTAGAAGATCAGCTTGCCCTGGAACTGGATGATGCGTCCCGAAGGCAGACCGGTGAAGAACGATCCGTAAGGTCCGGTCGGCGGAGCCGTCGTCTGCGTGATCGTGCCAAACGTGGTTCCGTCTCCCAGGTTGTCGTCCGGGTTGGTGAAGTTCGGGTGGTTGAACACGTTGTAGAAGTTCGCACCGAATCCGAACGCCAACCGCTCGGTCAGCTTGAAGTTCTTGTTAACCGACAGATCCGAGTCGAAGAACCCGGGTCCACGATAGGAGTTGCGGCGCTGCGCCGGGAAGACCGTTCCAGGGTCGGTGAACGCAAGCGGATTCGCGCACTGGCTGAGGCCGTTGGTGCATGATCCAGGTTGCGGCACGACGCCAGGTACGATCTCCGCGATCGGATTGGTCGGTCCGAAGTTAGTGATTCCAACGTTGCCGTCGATAACCGTAAACGGCAGGCCGGAGCGGGCAAAGAAGTTCATCGACAGTGTCCAGCCGCCGATGGCGCCGTTCACATACTTGTCACTGAACTTCCAGGGTGTCGCCCACACAAAGCTGGCGTTGAAGGAGTTGCGGATGTCGTAATCCGCAGGTCCGTAGTTGTTGCAACGCAGACAGAACGGATTGAGCTGATACCGGAGCGAACTGAACGCGTTGTAAGGCTCGCCGCCGGAGTTGGATACTTCGTCAAACGTGTGGCCCCAGGTATAGCTGGCCTGGACCGTGAAGCCGTAGGTCACGCGCTGATTGAAGGTAGCCGTCAAGCCGTTGTAGTTGGAAACGCCGCCCGAGTAGAACTGCTGAACCACGGCGAGGGCGCCAGTCGGCGCGGTCGTCGGGAATCCGGCAGTGTTACCGCCGCTATAGGCGTTAAGCCCTTCGTTGTTGATCGGGATGCGAACGCCATGGTTGCCAATGTAAGACAGGCCCAGAGCGGTTCTGTCGCCGACTGCCTGTTGCAGGCCGATGCTCCACTGCTGCCAGTAAGGAGTATGGAAGGTGCCGACCTGGCTGTTATAGCTCGGCGTACGGAACAGGCCGCCCAAAGCGCCGTGCAGGCTATTCCAGCTCGCGCCGTTCGGGAAGCCGGTCATGATGGCTGCCGCGGTGGTCGCGCCCTGAATGTAGGGGCTAGCTGGAGTCGTGGTGTCTGCCCAAGGAACTTCGCCGGTGACGCGCACGTTAACTTCGTTCGGCAGGTTCGTCATAAACGAATCGCCGAAGATCGCCGGGAAGGCATCGTAGAAGAGGCCGAAGCCGCCGCGGACAACAGTCTTGTCACTGCCGCCGGGAGACCAGGCGAATCCAAAGCGCGGTGCGAAGTTAATCGCGTCGGTCGAACGGAAGACCTGGTGACGATTCGCTTCGATGAAGGAGTTGTAAGGATTGGCCTTGCTGATACTGCCGTTGTCAACTCCCTGGGTGAACTCGCCGTCCAGCAGGCTGGCGCAGTTGGTCTGGCAAACGGGATTGGAGTTCTTCTCAGCGCGGAGAGCCAGAGTCAGCTTCAGGCTCTTGTTAACCCGCCACTCATCCTGAGCGTACAGACCCAGGCCCCACAGAGCAACCGGCTCGCTGGCGCGGGCAGGGAAGTTCTGCCGCGTCTGGTACGCGTTGCCATTGTAGAAGTCGGCCTGGCTGAGCAGGAAGATTTCGGGATTGTTGACCGTGCTGAAAGCGTAGTCGGTGATGTCATAACGACGGAAGTTCGCACCGAACTTAAAGGCGTGGTTGCCTTTCGTCCAGGAGAAGTCGTCGATGAACTGGTACTGGGTTACGTTGCGCCCTTGCGGGAAGTCGTAAGCGTAACTGGTGATACCGTTCACGTCACCGATGTTGAAGCCAGCGCCGATGATCGAATACGGGAAAACGCTGGGATCGTTCTGGGTGAAGATTGCGCGGTAGTAGCTACCAGCATAGACAAACTGGTTGGTGGCATTGGGGCTGAACACGTGGTTCCACTGTCCCTGGCCATCATACGCAGGCTGGAAGCTGGCGGCGCTCAGCTGGTCGCTGAAGGCGTCGGCCAACGTTGCCTGGGTGCCGTGGTCGATACGAACTCGCCACCAGAGGTGATCGGCATCGGAAACGTTGTAATCAATGCGTCCGCTGAGGATCCACTCCGTTCCGGGCAATGCGGGAACAGCCTGAGTCGTTCCGAAGCAGTTGTCTGCGCCAAACGCGGGAATGATTCCCTCTGCGTCACCGCAGCTGCCGGGAACGTAGTTCGCCGGAGTGTTGGCGTTGCCGTAGTTGTAGCTGGTGGCGTTCTGGTACAGATTGAACAGCTTCGTATAGAGCGGAACTTCCTGGGGAGCAATCGTGTTGAGGTTCGCCAAGGTGTTGTTGATGAAGGTCGTCGTCGGCACGTACACCGGCTCGCTGGAGGGGACGATGTAGCGAATGCCTTCGTTGTTGACGAAGAAGAACAGCTTGTCCTTCTTGATCGGTCCACCGATGGAGGCTGCCCACTCGTTGTTGTTGGCGAAGGGGCGAGGCGTTCCATACAGATTGTTGAACCAGTCATTGGCGTCCAACGAGCTGCCGGTCCACCAGTACGCGAGGTTGCCGTGATACTGGTTGGTGCCGCTCTTGGTCACATAGTTAACCTGGGCGCCCGCCTGCTGTCCGTACTGGCCGGAGTAGGCGTTGCTGATGACCGTGGCTTCCTCAACCTCGTTGCGTCCGAGCGTCAGGTTGGTGGCGCCGGAGTTGTTGAGGTTCAGGTAAGGATCCATGTCGTTCTCGCCGTTGACCGTGAACAGGTTCGACGTCGAGGGCAGACCGTAGGCCTGGAAGTTGCCGTAGCCCTGGCCCACGTTCATGGTCATGCCGGGGGCGGTCTGGGCAATGTAGGTCAGATCGTTACCGCCGTTCGGCTGGTTCTGGATCAGCGTGGTGCTGAAGCTGGTCGACAGGTCGGCCGTTTCAGCCTGCACCAGTGGCGCAGCGCCGGTAACTTCAACCGTCTGCGTAGTGGCGCCGACCGCCATCTTCACATCGGCCATGGTGGCCTGACCGATGGCGACGCTGGCTTTGCTCTCAGCTTTGCTGAAGCCTTGGGCCGTCACCGTCAGGGTGTAACTGCCAGGAGGTAGCAGAGAAAAACGATAGGTTCCGTTGGAACCGGTTGTCGAAGTGCGGGTAGCGCCTGTGGCGTCGCTCTTCAGCGTGATCATAGCGCCGGATACCACCGCACCGCTTGGATCGGTCACCGTGCCCGTAAGGTCGCCGGAAATCAGTGACTGGGCCATCAACGATGGCGCAATCAGCAAGGCGACCACCAGCACGCTTAGGATCCCGGTGATCAGTCTTTTTGCTGTCATATCTCCCCTCAAAACGAAATGCTTTCTCAATTTCCCTCGGTTCATGCGGTTTACTAACCGCTTCACAGACACGAATCGTTCGAGAGTTCATGGGCAAGACGGGTTCCATTCTGGCGACCAGCCAGATTGGCTCTAAGTTGCTGATTTAAAAATGAAACTCGAATATGGAATCGCTCCTTCGCTTGGCCAGATACTAATTTCCAGAGATGGTCGGGAGCTCCCTTCCAAATTTAGAAGATTGCGGTTTTCCCTTCCCGATTTGGAACGTGGCACCGGCATGGAAAAAGGCGGCTCTGGGGAGAGCCGCCTGGGCAAACCGATTGACCCGCCTCAGAAGACGATCTTGCCCTGGAACTGCAGGATGCGGTTCGAGGGCGCTCCGGGGAAGAACGATCCGAATGGGCTGGTTGGCGGCACCGCCTGAAGCGTGATCTGGCCAAGGTTCGGCGCACCAAAGAAGTTCACCGGGTTGGCAAAGTTGGAATGGTTAAACACGTTGTAAGCGCTGGCGCCGATACCGAACGCCACCCGCTCCGTGATCTTGAAGTTCTTGCTCACGGACAGATCGGAGTCGAAGAACCCCGGCCCGCGATACTGGTTACGTATTTGGTTGGGAAAGGCCGACAGTCCAGTTGCGGTCGCGAATGCCGCGCCATTGAGACAGCCGGTGAGGTAGGCGTTGCAGCTTCCCTGTCCGGCTCCAATCACCTGTGCCGGGATATAGTCGCCGCCCGGGAAATTGCCCACCGTCGTGGTCGCGTCGAGCACGGTGAAAGGTAGCCCGGAGCGAGCGAAGAAGTTCTGCGAGATGGTCCAGCCACCGAGAGCGCCGTTGACGAAAGTATTGCTGAACTTCCACGGCGTCTGCCACACGAACTGGGCGTTGAACGAGTTGCGAATGTCGTAGTCTGCGTTGCCATAGTTGTCCCGCAGGTTGAACGGATTGAATTGGTACTCGGTGCTGGTCGCGCTATACGGCAGGACGCCGCCGTTGGAGATCTCGTCCAACGCATGCGCCCACGTATAGCTGGCCTGGATGCTAAGACCGTAAGTCAGGCGGCGCTGATAACTGGCGGTCAATTGATTATCGTTGGAAACTGCGCCGGAGTAGATGCTCGTGACAGCGCTGAAGTTCCCGGTGTAAGGAGTGGCGGGGAGACCGGCTGAG
>Ga0335069_10015021_pt1 | contig 10828 bp, 9 predicted proteins | sample Lox_Sample_11_FD_206714 | JGI IMG/M metagenome (GOLD analysis project Ga0335069, IMG submission 206714) | Soil microbial communities from Loxahatchee National Wildlife Refuge, Florida, United States - Lox_Sample_1.1 | ecosystem: Environmental > Terrestrial > Soil > Wetlands | place: USA: Florida... | reverse complement strand
AAAGCTTAACGTTACGAGTTGCGTGTTACAGGACTGCACGTGGTTTCAGGGACCAGGTCAGTTGAGAAAGACGGGCAGTAAAGAGTTATGACGCGCAAGGTCTCCAACCCGGAACCCGTAACCCGAGACTCGCAACGGCCTCTGAAGATCACCACCGCGCGAATCTCCCAACTGCTCTTTCTCGCCTTTTTTCTCGTGCTCTTTGTCATCACCGATTATCGGGGCCAGGATGAAATCTCCGTAGCCGTCAATAGTTTCTTCCGGGCCGATCCTCTCGTCCTGGTAAGTTTCTTTCTGGCCAGTGGCGCATTTACATGGCTGCTCCTGCCAGGACTTCTTACACTGATCTTCACGGCAGTTCTCGGACGCTTCTTCTGTGGCTGGGTCTGCCCTCTGGGGACGCTGCTCGATCTGGTAAGCGGCAGGATTCGTAAAACCGCGCCTCTTCTATTGCTCAGAGGAAATCTCAAATATTACCTCCTCGCACTGCTTCTCTTCGCAGCCCTTTTCCGCATGAACCTTGCAGGCTTGATGGACCCTATGGCGCTCCTCATACGATTTCTCACGTTCTTCCTCTATCCTTTAGTCGGTTACTTTTTCCGTCAGGGCTGGGTAGGCCTTTACAGTCTTCTTGGTGACCACAGGGACGTCCTCGATGGAGGCTATACCTTTCTCAGGAACTATCTGCTTCCCTTTCGGGAGACATTTTACCCGCTGGCATTCCTGTCGCTCCTCCTCTTTGCGGCCATCCTTTTTCTTGAACGCTATGAGCGGCGCAATTGGTGCAAGAATCTCTGCCCCCTGGGGAGCTTGCTCGGCCTGGTGGCCCATTTCAGCATCTTCAGAAGGCTTCCGGCCAGACTCTGCACAGACTGCGGCGATTGCAAAGAGCATTGTCCCACCGCGTTTGACAGTGAGGTTCTCCAGAAGAGTAACTGCATCAGATGTCTCGAGTGCCACGCCAGATGTCGCTTCAATCGTGTAAAGTTCCGCCCCGCCATGTTCAAGGGACCGAGCCCGGCCTTTTCTTCCACTCGTAGGGTGCTGCTGACGGGGGCTCTTTCGGGTTTCCTTCTCCCGAGGCTGTTTGCTTTCAAGCATCCCGCAAACGAGTCCAAGCTTCTGCGGCCGCCCGGTGTTGCGGGAGATGATCAGTTCCTAAGAAAGTGCGTGCGCTGCGGAGAGTGTATGAAGGTCTGCTCCAGGAATGCACTCTATCCTGCCTCATTGCAGGCAGGTCTCTACGGCTTCTTCACTCCTATTGTCATTCCACGCCTCGGCTACTGCGAATACAACTGCAACCTTTGCGGGCAGGTTTGTCCGACAGGGGCTATACCGAACCTGCCGTTGGATGAGAAAAAGAAAGCCGTGCTCGGCCTTGCGGTCTTCGACAAGAACCATTGTCTTCCATACGCAAAGAAGCTGAACTGCATGGTCTGCGAAGAACACTGCCCTATTCCAGACAAGGCCATACGGTTTGAAACGGTTGAGGAGAACGACTACGCAGGCAAGAAACTGGTTCTCAAGAAGCCTTACATAGTCGAGAATCTCTGTACCGGCTGTGGTATATGCGAATATGTCTGCCCGGTGGAAGAGAAAGCGGCCGTGGAAGTATTCGCGAAGGTAAAGAGAAAAATCTGAAAGTGTAGCTTGAAGATGAATCGATACTACAGTCCGTGGATGGGAAAGACTGTCTCTTTGAGATACGTAACCACACGCCGCGCCTGCTCGAAGCATGCTTCTTTCTGAGGCCCCTGTATTACGAAAGGCGGGTCATCCAGGGTGCCCGCATCCGCCTCGGGTCCGAACATCATGCCGCCGACTCGCCCCACATACTGGTCAACGGGTACAAGCCCGCACAGGGTTGACCACGCAAGGGTCCAGAGCGACGCTGTCTTAAAAACGTTGTAGCCTCCTCCGCCCAGCACCAGAAGCTTTGCTGAGAACTCTTTCATCCTCTCTATAATCCCCTTGTAACCGTTGCTGGTCAGATTGAGGTTTGCCAAAGGATCATCTTTGTGACTGTCGCCGCCGACCTGCGCTACCAGTATGTCGGGTTTGAATCTCCTGATCAGTGGCGGCACAACCTCTTCGAAGGCAAAGAGATATACTTCGTCGTCCGTGCCCGCCTTGAACGGTATGTTGACGTTATAGCCCCTGCCCGCATCTGTCCCTATTTCTTTTTCAAAACCGGTACCGGGGTAGAGCGTCTCTCCCGATTCATGGAGCGATATCGTCAATACTTTGTCGCTATCGTAAAATGCGTCCTGTACCCCATTTCCGTGGTGGGCGTCTATGTCGAGATACGCCACCCTCTTTCCTTGCCGCACCATGTCGGTAGCGGCGATTGCAATATCATTGACGTAGCAAAAGCCCTCCGCATGATCCCTGCCTGCGTGATGAAGTCCTCCCACCGGATTAAACACCATCCGAGCGCTATCATTGAGGAGCATCTGCGCGCCCTTGTATGTGGCGCCTGCCACTCTGAGCACAAAGTCGAACATACCGGCGAAGATTGGGCAGTCACCTGTCCCGATCTCCGCCCAGAGCATCTCCATCGTAAATTCGCCTGCATCAGCTTTCTTCAGTACGTCTACGTACTGCCTTTCATGAAAGAGACAGAGTAGATCTTCATCAATCGGCTCCGGCTCCACAATCTTCTGGTTGTCCTCGAAGAGCAGATAGAACCGGTTGAGCAGTTCAACCATAAGCTTCGCTCTCAACGGTTTGAAGGGATGATTCTGACCGTATTCTGTTCTGGAAAGGTCCAGCGAATAGATAAGAACGTCGAGTCCGTCGTCGGCTTTCATTTGTCCGTATAGCATACTAGATATCCACTGCTCTTGTCATCGCCTAAAGAAGCTCACCTCGCATGGCACGAGGGTTGCAAGCACTGCAGTCGGAGCTTTACATGTACGTTATATGTGCGCTTACCATTAGCCTGGTGCTTCAGCTGGCAACCCTCCTGTTTTTTCGAAAGCTGGGTCTCTCTACCAGAAAACCTGTTATCTGGACCGCACCCGCTCTTCTGGTCATGGCCGTCCCGTTTGCAGCGGCGGTATTTCAGTCGACGGGGCCGGGAAGGGTTCATATACCACTTGCCGACCTTCTTTCCCTTCTCGGCTGCTTTTTCGCCACCCTCGTATCCCTTGCTTTAGTCCCGGTTGCCTATCTCGTGATCATATCACGAAAAACACAGAACGGACACGAGAAGGAGATACAGGCGTCACTCCAGGAGGAAATTGCGCAGCGCAAGAACGCTGAAGAGCAGCTTCGCGCGCTCTCTCTCACTGATGAGCTGACAGGGCTATACAACAGACGGGGTCTCCTGACCATGGGCGAGCATCAGCTCAAACTGGCACGCCGCAACAAGCGCCGACTGCTCCTGATGTACGCTGATCTGGATAATATGAAACGCATCAATGACAAATTCGGACACATGGAGGGTGACGCAGCATTGATTGAGGCCGCTGACATCCTAAGACAGGTCTTTCGGGAGTCTGACATCATCGCAAGGATCGGCGGCGATGAATTCGTCATCCTCGCGGTGGAGAGCGACGGCTCACAGTCCAATGCGATGATCAACCGTATCCATCAGAGATGCATACTGGCTAATCTCAGAAAAGCGCGCCCGTACGTCCTGGCCATGAGTGCCGGCTCTGCCGAGTTTGACCCCGGACAGCCCACAACGCTGGAAGAACTCGTGGCGCAGGCGGATCGCGCCATGTACGCCGAGAAACAGAAAAGGCAAAGACGCCATTCCTCTAAAACACCCGCGAATCAGCAGGCTGCGCTAGATCTTGCATACGGATCCGACAAAATCGCAAGTTGAAAAATCGGGGGCTTTTTGACAACCGGCCGACTGTGGTACAATGGCATGTACACATAGCTCATTACGGAGGCGTATATGAAAAAGAGCGGATGGGTGAAAGCAACTATTATTATGCTCGCCTTTTTCTTCCTGATCTGTTACGTGCTTGAGGCGGAATCTATTGCGAGAGTCGGTGGAGGGAGCTCAATGGGCTCGCGGGGATCAAGGTCATACAGTAGCCCCAGCAGGCCCTCACCGGGGCCGTCCCAGTCATATGGCAGTCCTGCTAGGCCTACCCCGCCACCGCAGCAACCCTACCAGCAGCCGGCGGGCGGCGGGTTTTTCAGGGGCATGCTCGGCGGTCTTGCCGGAGGATTTCTCGGCAGTCTGCTTTTCCGAAGCCTTGGATTCGGGGGATTCGGGGGTATGGGTGGCGGCGGGGTCGGTCTCTTTGAGATCATACTCCTCGCGGTGGCACTCTTTCTTGTCTACCGTTTCATGAAAAGAAGGCGGGAAGCGGCCATGAGTGACGCTCACTACCAGAGCGCTGAGACGGCTGCGCCCGGTTATCAACAGTCTCACGGACCTTCATACGGAACTGCTCCGACATACGATGCACCGCCTGCGAGCACAGACCCGGAACAGGGACTGCGCTATATCAGACAGATGGATGCTTACTTTGATGAGCAGAGGTTCCGGGATAGCTGCATGGATTACTTTTTCAAGATCCAGGGCGCATGGACAGGAAGAGATGTCGCGCCGGTCAGGAGCCTGCTCACCGACGAAATGTACAGAAGTATTCAGGCCGACGTCGACAAGCTCAAGTCTGAAAAGAAGTTTAACCGGCTCGAAAATATCGCCGTTCGATCGGTAGATATCACAGAAGCGTGGCAGGAACAGGGCCAAGACTATATCACGGTCCTCTTTTATGCGAACCTTCTTGACTACGTGGTCGACGAAAGCAGCGGTCAGGTTGTCTCGGGAAGCAAGACAGATCCGGTAAAGTTCCAAGAGTACTGGACGTTCACGAGGAACGTGGGCAGCAACCCGTGGCAGCTGTCAGCAATTAACCAGGCGAACTGAACGACGAAAGAAGGCAAACGATTCACGGTCCAAGGCCAGAGGCCACGGCCAGGGAACGGCGCGCCAGGTAAGCGCTCGACGCTTGCCTGCCTTCGGCTCACTCTCCCGGCGTTCAGCCTTGCTCCTTTTTCCGTTAGCCGTGAGTCTGATGTCGTGCGCCTGCTTACAGCACCTCGTACAGCTCCAGATTCTTGCCCCATCTTCGCGTTGACTCTTCCCTGAGACGATCGACTTCGGATGGCAGTGCATCAGCAAGCCAGTTATCTGCCATGGCGCGGGCACGTCCCATGAGGTCTCCGTTTCGCAGGATATCGCCCATTCTGAATTTCGGTAAGCCGGCTTGCCGGACGCCGAACATGTCCCCCGGCCCGCGTATCTTCATGTCTTCCTCAGCAATCCGGAATCCATCTTGAGTCTCTTCCATTATCTTGAGCCTTCGCTTTGCGGCCGGCGTCTGGCGAGATCCGGCAATCAGCATGCAGATTGAGGGATGGGATCCCCTACCGATACGACCCCTCAGTTGGTGGAGTTGAGAAAGCCCGAACCGCTCTGCATGCTCCACGAGCATCACGGTTGCATTCGGCACATCGATCCCCACCTCGACTACCGTGGTACACACGAGTATGTCGATGCTGCCTTGCCTGAAGGAGAGCATGATCTCCTCCTTTTCTTCAGCCTTCATCCTGCCGTGCAGCAGGCCTATCCGGTACTGAGCGAACACAGTTTCTTTCAGCTGCGACGCCATCTTGGTCGCTGCAAGCAATTCTGCCTTGTCCGACTCGTCAACCAGAGGATAGACAAAGAACGCCTGCCTGCCTGCGCGGAGTTCTTGCGCAACCGTCTTATACGCTTTGCCCCGCCCTGCTTCGTTGAAGATCCGGGTCACAATCTTCTGTCTGCCTTCCGGCATTCCGTCAATTACACTGACGTCCAGGTCGCCAAAAACTACCATTGCTAGGCTTCGCGGAATCGGTGTGGCAGTCATCACCAGCGTGTCAGGGTTCATCCCTTTTTGCATGAGCGTCTTGCGTTGCAGCACTCCGAAGCGATGCTGTTCGTCTATGATCGCAAACCCCAGGTTCTTGAATCTCACTTCATTCTGAAGCAACGCGTGCGTGCCCACAACGATCGGGATCGTGCCTTCTTCAATCCCTTTGAGCAGAGGCACACGCTCTTGCCGGCTCATGCTGCCCCTTAAGAGGACCGGTCGAAGCCCTAACGCCTCGAAGCTCCGGCGGATCGTAAGATACTGTTGTTCAGCAAGGATTTCTGTTGGTGCCATGAAGGCGACCTGGTAGCCGCCATCCAGCGCAACGCATGCCGCAGCAACTGCACAGACTGTCTTCCCGCACCCCACATCCCCCTGGAGCAGTCGGTTCATGGGCTGAGGCCTTTTCATGTCCAGGGTAATCTCTTCCAGCACCCTGTCTTGTGCCGAGGTCAGCAAAAAGGAAAGATTGCCCTTAAAGAGGTTAAACAGAGGGCCTCCGCCCGTCACGCTGATGCCCTTTTCCCTTTTCATCTGCCGGCCTTTGAGGAGAAGGGCTGTCTGGAACAGAAAGAACTCTTCAGTGATAAGGCGTTTGCGGAACTCTTCTTGCGAGCGTTCGTTAAGGATTGTCTCATCTGGAAAATGAAGGGCGGCAAAGGCTTCGCGGAGGCCGGGCAGCGCTGCTTCTTTCTCGATGACAGAAGGAATGGAGCTATGCACCCGGGACCCGTACTCGTCAAAAGCCTCCCTGATAATTCGTCTCAGCGTTCCCTGTTTGAGTCCTTCAATCTGAGGATAGATGGGCAGCACTCCCTGCCGCTCGCCGAGATCATTTTCATCTTCCACGAGAAAAACGTCAGGATGCACCATTTCCAGCGTCTCGCCGTAACGCCTGACATCACCTGTTACCAGGAGGAGTGAACCTTTTCTACACAATGTCCGAAGGTACTGCCGGATAAAATGAAACCACTTCAACGTTATGCTGCCGGTGCCGTCATCAAGCAGAGCCGTGCGCAATCGCCTGCGGGAAGCTTTAGAGAAATGTTCCTTGGATGCCACCACTTTCCCGAGAAGCGTTGCCCGCTCACCTTCCCTGACGGATCCAATCTCCCTGACCAGTCTTCTGTCTTCATAGCGAGCAGGGCAGAAGTAGAACAAATCTTCCACGCAATGTATGCCCCGTTTTTGAAACATCTCGATAACTTTGGGCCCTACGCCTTTGACGTGACCAATAGACGTTCGACCGGCTGGGGGGGTGCCTATTTCCATTGCGGCGATTTTATATTACAATACAGATGTAGTCAACGCACAGTTGGAACTAGACAAAGCCCATCAATAGATTTCTGCAGACCCGTGGAAATCTATCTAGCGAGCACGGCGAGCGGGAGGGACCGGCTCCGACGGCGGGGAACCCGCTTGCGTGTGCGGTGGAGGGGGCAACACAAGCCCCATGTATATGGAAACTCTCAAACAGGTGACGGTAGACGGGATTCAGCTTCGCGTTGTGCGAGGAGACCTCACTGAGTGCCGCGTCGACGCGATTGTCAATGCCGCCAATTCACGGCTCCAGCACGGCGGAGGAGTGGCCGGTGCCATCGTGAGAAAAGGCGGGAAGGTCATTCAGGAAGAGAGCAATAAGGTGGGCTTTGTTCCTGTGGGTAAAGCGGCCATAACAGGCGCCGGCAATCTGAAGGCTCGCTTCGTCATTCATGCCGTGGGTCCCATGTGGGGCGAAGGTGACGAGGTCTTCAAGCTCAGGTCAGCAGTACGTAGTTCGCTGAAGCTGGCTACAGACCGGGGTTTCGAAAGCCTTGCTATGCCCGCCATCAGCGCTGGTATTTTCGGTTTTCCCAAAGCGGAATGCGCCCGTATCATCGTCAGCGAGATTGTCTCTTTCACCGCGTCAGAAAAAACCACTCTCAAAGAGATCATTGTTTGCCTCATGGACGCAGAGATCATCACTTTTTTCGAAAATGAACTTGAAAACATAGGGCAGGGAAAATAACATGTGTGGCATCTTCGGTATTTTCAATCACAGCGAAGCTTCAAATATCGCATATCTCGGACTGCATTCCCTTCAGCATCGCGGCCAGGAGAGCGCTGGAATAGTCAGTTCTGACGGCTACAACATTTATTCACACAAGGAAATGGGGCTCGTTTCTGACATTTTCGATGAATCGACGCTTGAGAAACTCAGGGGAAACTCGGCTATAGGCCACGTGAGGTACTCCACAGCGGGGTCGAGCGACATCAAGAATGCACAGCCATTTGTTGTCGAGTACGCGAAGGGACCACTCGCGGTCGCACACAACGGGAACCTCACCAATGCCAAGATCATCAGAGATGAACTTCAGAATTACGGTTCCATCTTCCAGTCCAACATGGACACGGAAGTAATCGTCCACCTCGTAGCTCTGTCGCACGAGAACTCAACCCTGGAACGCCTTATCAGTGCGCTCCGCCGCACAGAGGGCTCTTATTCGCTGCTGGTTCTTACCGAGAAAGAGATGATCGCCGTGAGGGATCCGTACGGATTTCGGCCGCTCGTTCTCGGGAAATTGAAAGATTCCTTTGTGGTGGCGAGTGAGTCCTGCGCCTTTGACCTCGTGGAAGCCAACTACCTCAGGGAAATAGAGCCCGGCGAGATTCTCCACATCACCAAAGAGGGTGGCGCGCGGTCTATTAAACCTTTCAAAAAGGCGCCGCCGAATTTCTGCATCTTCGAATACATCTACTTTGCCAGACCTGACAGTGATGTGTTTGGAAGAACGGTCTACGGCGTAAGAAAAGCTTTCGGGAGGGAACTGGCGAGAGAAAACCCGATTGATGCCGATATGGTGATACCGATACCCGATTCCGGCATCAGCGCTGCCATAGGCTATTCCCAGGAAGCCGGCATACCCTTCGAGATGGGGTTGATCAGAAATCATTACGTGGGAAGAACTTTCATTGAGCCTAAAGACTCCATACGCCACTTCGGCGTCAAGCTGAAGCTCAACGCAGATCACGAGACCGTGAGAGGCAAGAAGATCGTGATGGTAGACGATTCCATCGTCAGGGCTACCACAGGCCGGAAGATAGTCAAGATGTTACGGCAGCAGGGGGCAAAAGAAATACACTTCCGGGTGACCTCGCCTCCTTACCGCTTCCCCTGCTTCTACGGCATCGACACCCCGAGCCGAAGGGAATTGATCGCCTCCTCCCACGAGGTGGCGGAGATCAACACGTACATGACCACCGACTCGCTCTCTTACCTGAGCATCGATGGCCTTAAACGAGCAATAGGCAACGGGGCTGACTCCTTCAGCTACAACTTCTGCGACGCCTGCTTTTCGGGGCATTACCCGTTGCGTTTCCCGTGGGGTATGGAACTGGAGCAGATGGAGTTGTTTGTACAGGACAAGAAATAAAAACCGCAATAAATACGAAGAGTAAAGTTTAACGTTTAAGGTTTAAGGTTGCTTGCCTCTCAGACGACGCGGTATGGGGAAAACGTGTGTATCTTTAAATATCATATAGTTTCTTATTATATCTTTAAGTGTCTTACTTTAAACATTAAACTCTAAACCTTAACTCTATCTTTTACTGGGGGTGCCATATGGAGGAAGAAAAGAAAAGACTGCTCAGACTGTTGAAAAAACTCTCCTATGAAGAAGGCGACTTCACTCTAACCAGCGGCAAAAAAAGCACGTTCTATATCGACTGCAAAGAGACGACTCTCAATCCGGAGGGTATGTACCTTGTGGGCCACCTCATGTACAATGCCGTGCGCCAGATACCGGATGCCCAGGCAGTTGGCGGCGTGAGTATAGGCGGCGATCCGCTGGTCTGCGCCACGCTCATGGTCTCCTACGCAGCCTCAGACCCTATCCTCGGTTTTCTCATCCGCAAGGAACCGAAGGGGCATGGAAGCAACCTCTGGATTGAGGGGGGCAAGAACCTTCAAAAAGGCATGAACGTTGTAATACTGGAGGATGTAGTCACAACCGGCGGCTCCTCCCTCAAAGCCATAGACATCGCAGAAAAAGAGGGCTTCAAGGTCGTAGGCCTTGTCGTGCTTCTTGATCGGCTTGAAGGAGGAAAAGAAGTAATAGAGTCAAAAGGTTACAACTACAAACGCATATTCACTCTTAACGATGTAAGAGAAATCAAATAAAGGTGGTAGCCTATTGAGCCGCGCACTTCAGTCACGCTCGTCGGACTTAAGCAGTGTGACGTTCTCCCGATAACTTAAAGGATAGTATCGGGAGTAGAGTATCTTTGCGGGAAGGAGACATTACATGCAAGTCATGAAGGATTGTCCCTATTGCGCGGAAACAATCAGAGGAGATGCTCGCATCTGCAAGCACTGCCACTCCAATCTGGCGGGCGGTCCCGAAGGGAAATTCGTCAAGGTTCGCCTCAAGGGCCGGGACAAGGTCTATCGGGGTGATCTTTTTGTTCCGATCCATCTCAATCGTGTGAGCGATGCCATTAACGACGAACGGCAGTTCCTGGTTCTCTCGGATGCCAAGGAAGAGGCCAAGCTCGCCGACATCCACGTGGGATTCATAGCGATCAACAAGAATTCGGTGGAGTGGGTGCGCCTGGTCGAAGACCGCGAGAAGGACGAAGAGAACCATTCTGCACACCAGTTATACTGAAGGTTTCAGATCCACTTCGATTTTTTGCTAAAGCCAAACAGAAGCTTTTAGCCCGCCTGCTTATTTTACGGACGCAGACGGCTTCTTTACCACCTCCGGGGCTCGCGTCGCCCCCTCCGGCGGCAAAGCCATCACCTGCAAGCGGGTACCCGGCCTCCCCCTCTCGCTCGGCGTGCTCGCTAGATAGATGCCCCGGGGTCGAGCCAGCAGAGGACCACGCTCTCAAGCGTGAGGAATGCATGACCGGTCCGCGCGAACGCGTGCTCCAAGTACCACGGGCTTGCCCGTGGGCATCTAGTG
>Ga0335069_10015020_pt1 | contig 10828 bp, 8 predicted proteins | sample Lox_Sample_11_FD_206714 | JGI IMG/M metagenome (GOLD analysis project Ga0335069, IMG submission 206714) | Soil microbial communities from Loxahatchee National Wildlife Refuge, Florida, United States - Lox_Sample_1.1 | ecosystem: Environmental > Terrestrial > Soil > Wetlands | place: USA: Florida... | reverse complement strand
GCTCAGCAGGCACGCATAGTCGGGCGGCACGCCGAGCGCGTCGAAGGCCGCGCGCATCCGCTCGAAATCCGCATCCGATTCCGCGAGCTGGATCATGCCGCGCGTGCTGCGCCCGAACGCGTGGCCCGCCTGCTCGAGCGCACGCCAGCGTGCGAGCGCATGCAGGAAGCCGGCCCGCGTGAGCCGGCTCGCGACGTTGTCGTCGCGCGTCATCAACGGATGAAACACGCCGGCGGGATTGCCCGACGCTTCGGCCGCGATCTGGTCGCGGCGCTCGATCAGCGTGACGTCCCAGCCGCGCGCGGCGAGCCGCTCGACGACCGCGCAGCCGGCCATGCCCGCGCCGATCACGATCGCGCTGCGGGTGGCGACCGGCAGCGCGCGCGGCGGTTCATGACGGCGCATGCGCCAGCGCGGCGCGAATTCGCCGACCAGCATCGTGCGCTTGCCCGCGAATCCGTCGACTTTCCGGTACGCGAAGCCCGCTTCCTCGAGCTCGCGCTTGACGACGCCCGAGCTGGAATATGTCGCGAACGTCGCGTGATCGTCGGCGAGGCGCGCGAGCGCGCGAAACACGCCGGGTGACCACATGTCCGCATTTTTCGACGGCGCGAAGCCGTCGAGATAGAACGCGTCGGCACGCAGCACGAGCTTCGGCAGCATCGCGAGCGCGTCACCGAACACGAGCGTCAGCACGACACGTCCCCCGTCGAATTCGAGACGGTGCAGGCCGGGCACGAGCATCGGCCATGCGTCGGAAAGTGCATCGACGTCGGCTGAAATGGTTGTATTAGCAACGATATGCGACGCGGCGCGGCGCAGGTCCTCGCGCGCGAACGGATGCTTCTCGACGGAGACGAAGTGCAGCCGCTCGCAGCGCGCGGGGTCGTCGCGCCATGCGGACCACGTCGCGAGGAAGTTGCAGCCGGTGCCGAAGCCGGTCTCGACGATGGTGAACGTGCGTCTGCCCTGCCAGCGGCCGGGCAGGCCGTTGCCCTGCACGAACACGTGATTCGCCTGGGCGAGTGCGCCGGCGGCGCTGTGATAGATGTCGCCGTAGGCGGGCGACACGAGCGTGCCGTCGTCGCCGAAGGCGAGCGTGGCGGGTACGAGTCGGTCTGGCATGCGAAACAAAAAACGTGGCGGCCAAGCCTGACAAGGCGTTGCGCGGCCCCGGCCGGCCGGCCGTTGGTAAAAACCAACGGCCGGCCGCGCGCGGGAATTCGGCTGCGTCTCCTGTCCGGTTGCCGCGGATCAAAAAACGGGTAGTCGGCGCTGCGGTCGGCGACTACCCGGCTAAATTCTTTGAAACCCTTGCCGTTATTGGGTTTGCGCTGCGCTATCATAGCAACCGCCGCACCGCGGGGCGGTTGTCCGGGATTCCGGACGGTTGCTCGTGCGGGCCAGGATTCGGCGCTGTACCGTCGGCCTCACCTATCGACGGCACGGTTCGCGCACGTATAATCGGCGCGTTCGCGCTGTCCGTGTCAACCTAACCTGAAAAAGGAACCTTTTAATGAACAAACAGGAACTGATCGACGCCGTCGCCGCTGAGACGGGCGCCAGCAAGGCTCAAACCGGCGAAACGCTGGACACGCTTCTCGAAGTCATCAAGAAGGCAGTGTCGAAGGGTGACGCGGTTCAGTTGATCGGCTTCGGCAGCTTCGGTTCGGGCAAGCGCGCAGCGCGCACCGGCCGCAACCCGAAGACCGGGGAAACGATCAAGATCCCGGCAGCCAAGACGGTCAAGTTCACGGCTGGCAAGGCATTCAAGGATGCCGTCAACAAGCGTTAAATTCAGCGCCTGTTCATGAAAAAACCCGCCATTTTGGCGGGTTTTTTCATACACGGCGTTTTCGCTGCGCCGCGAATCGCGGCCGCGGGCATGCCGATTACAGACATGCCGGTTGCGGGCGTGCCGGCTACGGACGATGCAGGATCTGCGCGTCGCCGGGCTCTTCGTCATCGTGCGCGTCGACATCCCATGCGGGGAACGGATCGTCGAATGCCGCCCACCCCGCTTCGCCGAGTGCGAACTCGGCATCGGTCAGCAGGCACGCGTCGAGCTTCGCGCGCCAGGCCGTCGCGTCGAGATCGACACCGATCAGCACCAGTTCCTGACGGCGATCACCGATCGACGCATCGTCGAGCTGGCCGTGCCAGTCCGCACGGATCTCGTCGATCAACTCGTCGTCGTCCGGCCATTCGGAGCGATCCTGCGCTGCCCACCACGAGCCTGCCGGCCCGTGCCGGCAGACGCCGCCCGCCTGCGACAGCGAACCTGCGATGCCGTTGCGCGTCGCGAGCCAGAAAAAGCCCTTGCTGCGCAGCACCCCCGGCCATTCCTGATGCAGCAGCGCCCAGAGCCGCGCCGGATGGAACGGACGGCGCGCGCGATAGACGAAATTGCCGATCCCGTATTCGTCCGCCTCGCCATGGACGTGCGGATGCGCGTCGTCGTGCGCATGCTCGAGCGACGCGAGCCAGCCCGGCGCGCTCGCCGCGGCGTCGAAATCGAAGCGGCCCGTGTGCAGCACTTCGCCGAGCGGCACTTCGCCGAACGTCGCGACGACCTGATGCGCACGCGGATTCAGCCGCGCGAGGATGTGCTGCAGGCGCGCGAGCGCGTCCGCGCCGACGAGGTCGGCCTTGTTGATCACCAGCACGTCGCAGAACTCGATCTGCTCGATCAGCAGCTCGACGAGCGTGCGGTCGTCCTCGTCCGTCGCGGCGATGCCGCGCTCGGCGAGCGCGTCGTCCGAGCCGTAGTCGCGCAGGAAATTGAACGCGTCGACGACCGTGACGAGCGTATCGAGACGGGCGAGCTCGGCGAGCGACGTGCCGTCATCGTCGACGAACGTGAAGGTTTCGGCGATCGGCATCGGCTCGGCGATCCCGGTCGACTCGATCAGGATCGCGTCGAAGCGGCCGTCCTCGGCGAGCCTGCGGATCTCGACGAGCAGGTCATCGCGCAGCGTGCAGCAGATGCAGCCGTTCGACATCTCGACGAGGCGTTCCTCGACGTGCGACAGCACCTGCGCGTCGCGCACGAGCGACGCGTCGATGTTGACCGCCGCGAGATCGTTGACGATCACGGCGACCTTCAGGCCCGCGCGGTTCGCGAGGATATGGTTGAGCAGCGTGGTCTTGCCGGCGCCGAGAAAGCCGGACAGCACGGTGACGGGCAACGGCTGGTTCATTGCGGTTCGCACCAACAGAAAGAATGAAAAGCGGCCGCGGCGCTGCCAAATCGGGGCACCATCGGCACGGGGCCGGGCGCGGGGCAAAGCTGCGGCGTGAGCCCGCATTGTGCATCAAACCTGCGCTCGCCGGCCTGAGCGGCGTCACGCATCAGCGTGAACAGGGGCCATGAGCGGCGTCACGTGCGTGGTGCGGGACGGGTCATTGCGGCTGCGGCAGCAGCTTCCATTGCGCGAGGATCGCGGCGATCTGTTTCGCGTAGTTGTCGCGCAACGCAGGCGTTTCGGAATGGTACGCGCCGACCGCCTGCCAGGTGTTGCCGTGCCTGTCCATCTTCTGGCGCAGGTGCCAGGCGGCGATGTAGACGTTCTTGCACGGCTCCATCAGCGTGTCGCGGCCAATGCCGTAACGCGACAGCGCAGGCAGATGAACCGAGTTGATCTGCATGAGGCCGTAGTCGGTCGAACCGTTCACGTTGCGGTTCAGCGCGTCAGGCCGATTGCGCGACTCCTGCCACGCGATCGCGCGCAGGATCAGCGGATTGACCTTCTGGTACTTCGCGGCCGCGTCGAAGCAGTCGGCGTGCGCGTTCGCGCAGGCGAACCACGCGCCGGCGGCGATTATCGCGATCGAACCGAGCCGTCTTCTCATCGGATCAGGGGGCCGGGAGTGAACCGGGGGGGCGGGAAAACCCGCGCCCGGAATTCGCGCGCTGTGCGCGCCCTCGCTCGTATCATAGCGGCAGCGAGTCCCGTGACGACAGGTATTGCTCCGGATTGCGGGTAATTACGGCTTGCCGGTTATACCGCATTTCCGTGTCAATTCATCTCGAATTGAAGCATAGAAGCGTTGCAGCGGGTGCCGTGCGGCGGGCGTGCTTACATCCGGCATATGCCCGGCGAGATGAATGTGGCGAGTGAGACAGTTCTCGGCTCGTCGAGATACTGCGGACATGAAAAACTGCTAATGTCACTGTTAGCAGAATTGGATCCAGGCAACATCGCCGGATGCGGTCAGAGCCGGCATCGACCCATTCATCCATGACAAGAACACACTTCGTAATGCGTCGCATCGCGACAGCTTTCGTCGTTGCCGGCATCGTCGTCGCGCAGGCCGCCCACGCGCAGGTCACGCTCAATTTCGTCAACGCGGACATCGACCAGGTTGCCCGCGCGATCGGCGCGGCGACCGGCAAGACCATCATCGTCGATCCGCGCGTCAAGGGGCAGCTCAATCTCGTCGCCGAACGCCCGGTTCCGGAAGACCAGGCATTGAAGACGCTGCAGTCGGCGCTGCGGATGCAGGGCTTCTCGCTCGTGCAGGATCACGGTGTCCTGAAGGTCGTGCCCGAGGCCGACGCGAAGCTGCAGGGCGTGCCCACCTACATCGGCAATGCGCCGCAGGCGCGCGGCGACCAGATCGTCACGCAGGTGTTCGAGCTGCGCAACGAATCGGCGAACAACCTGCTGCCGGTACTGCGTCCGCTGATCTCGCCGAACAACACAGTCGCCGCTTATCCGGCCAACAACACGATCGTCGTCACCGACTACGCGGACAACGTGCGCCGCATCGCGCAGATCATCGCCGGCGTCGACAACGCGGCGGGCGCGCAGGTGCAGATCGTGCCGCTCAGGAACGCGAACGCGCTCGACGCGGCGTCGCAATTGTCGAAGCTGCTCGACCCGGGCGCGATCGGCAACAGCGACGCGACGCTCAAGGTGTCTGTGACGGCCGATCCGCGCACCAATGCGCTGCTGCTGCGCGCGTCGAACGCGGCGCGCCTCGCGGCCGCGAAGCGGCTCGCGCAGCAGCTCGACGCGCCGACCAACCAGCCCGGCAACATGCACGTCGTGGCGCTGCGCAACGCCGATGCGGTGAAGCTCGCGAAGACGCTGCGCGGCATGCTCGGCAAGACCGGCGAAGCCGGCGCGTCGGCCACGTCGAACGACGCGAACGCGTTCAACCAGGGCGGCGGCGCAACCGGCAGCTTTTCGACCGGCACCGCGGGCACCCCGCCGCTGCCGTCGTCGATGAGCGGCTCGTCGTCTTCGTCGTACGGCGGCGGCTCGACGGGCGGCGGCCTCGGCACCGGGGGGCTGCTCGGCGGCGACAAGGACAAGGGCGACGACAACCAGCCGGGCGGCATGATCCAGGCCGACGCGGCGACCAACTCGCTGATCATCACCGCGTCGGACCCGGTGTACCGCAATCTGCGCACGGTGATCGACCAGCTCGACGCGCGCCGCGCGCAGGTCTACATCGAGGCGCTGATCGTCGAACTGAACTCGACGACGGCCGGCAACCTCGGCATCCAGTGGCAGGTCGCGAACGGCAACCTCCTGGCCGGCACGAACCTCGCGAGCGCCGCGGGCACCGTGGCCGGCAGCAATATCCTGCCGCTGTCGGCGGCGGTCTCGGCTGGCGGGCAGCAGGGCCTCCTCGGCCTGTCGCAGAACCTCACCCAGGGCCTCAATATCGGCTGGCTGAGCAACATGTTCGGCGTGCAGGGGCTCGGCGCACTGCTGCAGTATTTCGCGGGCGTCAGCGATGCGAACGTGCTGTCGACGCCGAACCTGATCACGCTCGACAACGAAGAGGCGAAGATCGTCGTCGGCCAGAACGTGCCGATCGCGACGGGCTCGTACTCGAACCTGACGAGCGGTACGACGACCAACGCGTTCAATACGTACGACCGCCGCGACGTCGGCCTCACGCTGCACGTGAAGCCGCAGATCACCGACGGCGGGATCCTGAAGCTGCAGTTGTATACCGAGGATTCGGCAGTCGTGAGCGGGACCACGAACACGACGACCAACCCGGCGGGCCCGACCTTCAACAAGCGTTCGATCCAGTCGACGGTGCTCGCGGACAACGGCGAGATCATCGTGCTCGGCGGGCTGATGCAGGACAACTACCAGGTGTCGAACAGCAAGGTGCCGCTCCTCGGCGACATCCCGTGGCTCGGCCAGCTGTTCCGCTCGGAAACCAAGCAGCGGCAAAAGACCAACCTGATGGTGTTCCTGCGCCCGGTGATCATCAACGACCGCGACACCGCGCAGGCGATTTCGGCGAACCGTTACGACTACATCCAGGGTGTGACGGGCGCGTATCGATCGGACAACAACGTGATCCGCGACAAGGACGATCCGGTCGTGCCGCCGATGCCGCTCGGCCCGAGCCAGGGCGGTTCGACGCTGAACCTGTTCGACCTCACGAAGATGCGCCGCGAGCCGCCGGCCGCGCAACAGCAGCCCGCGCAGCCGCAACCTCAGCAGCCGGCCGCGCAACTGCAGCCGCCGCAGTTACAGCCGCAGCCTGCAGCGCAACCGCGGAGCGTCCCGCCGCCGCCGCTGGTGTTGCCGCCGTTGACGCCCACGCCGGGAGTGCCGCAGTGAACGGCGTGCCCGCGTCCGCCCGCGACGACGCGCCGGCCGAGCGCCAGGCGCCGTCGCCTGTCGCCGCGCGCCTGCTGCCCTACGGCTTCGCGAAGAACGGGCAGATCCTCGTCGCACATCAGCACGACGACACGCTCGAGGTGTGGATCAGCGAGCGCACGAGCGAGGCTGCGCTCGCCGAGGTCGCGCGCAATTTCGGCGCGGTCGCTGTGCAGCGCGTGCCGGCCGACGAGCTCGTGCTGGCGATCAACCAGGCCTACGCGCGCCAGGACGGCAGCGCGGCGCAGGTGGTCGGCGAGGTCGAGGGCGAAGTCGACCTGTCGCGGCTGATGCAGGACATTCCCGAAGTCGAGGACCTGCTCGAATCGGAAGACGACGCGCCGATCATCCGGATGATCAACGCGCTGCTCACGCAGGCGGCCCGCGAGCAGGCGTCGGACATCCACATCGAGCCGTTCGAGAACGCGTCGGTCGTGCGCTTTCGCGTCGACGGCACGCTGCGCGATGTCGTGCGCCCGAAGAAGGCGCTGCACGGCGCGCTGATCTCGCGGATCAAGATCATGGCGCAGCTCGACATCGCCGAGAAGCGCCTGCCGCAGGACGGCCGGATCACGCTTCGGGTCGGCGGCCGGCCGGTCGACGTGCGGGTGTCGACGCTGCCGACCGGGCACGGCGAGCGCGCGGTGCTGCGTCTGCTGGAAAAGGACGCGCAGCGTCTGAATCTCGAGACGCTCGGCATGGGGCGCGACACGCTCGCGGAATTCGACCGGCTGATCTCGCGCCCGCACGGCATCGTGCTCGTCACCGGCCCGACCGGCTCGGGCAAGACGACGACGCTGTATGCGTCGCTGTCGCGGCTCGAGACCGCGACCACCAACATCATGACCGTCGAGGATCCGATCGAATACGACCTCGCCGGCATCGGCCAGACGCAGGTCAACGAGCGGATCGGCATGACGTTCGCGCGCGCGCTGCGCTCGATCCTGCGCCAGGACCCGGACGTGATCATGATCGGCGAGATCCGCGATCTCGAAACCGCGCAGATCGCGGTGCAGGCGTCGCTGACCGGCCACCTCGTGCTCGCGACGCTGCACACGAACGACGCGGCGTCCGCCGTGACGCGCCTGACCGACATGGGCGTCGAACCGTACCTGCTGGCGTCGTCGCTGCTCGGCGTGCTCGCGCAGCGGCTGGTGCGGCAGCTCTGCCCGGTCTGCAAGGAGAAACGGCACGAGGACGGCCGCACGGTCTGGCACCCGGTCGGCTGCGACAAGTGCGGGCAGTCGGGCTACACGGGTCGGCGCGGGGTGTATGAACTGCTGATCGTCGACGATGCGATCCGCGCGCAGATCCACCGCAACGCGGCCGACGCGGAGATTCTCGCGGCCGCCCGTGCGCAAGGGATGCGCACGCTGCGCGACGACGCCGAGCGCTGGCTCGCGGCCGGCGTGACGTCGCTCGAGGAAGTGCTGCGCGTGACGGGAGGCGCATAGCGCGATGCCTGCATTCCGGTTCGAAGCGATCGACGCGGCGGGACACGCGCAAAAGGGCGTGGTCGAAGCCGACAGCGCGCGCGCGGCGCGCGGCCAGCTGCGCGGCCAGGGGCTCACGCCGCTCGTCGTCGAGCCGGCGGCGAGCACGAGCCGCGGCGCGCGCAGCCAGCGCCTCGCGCTGGGCCGCAAGCTGTCGCAGCGCGAGCAGGCGATCCTCACGCGCCAGCTCGCGAGCCTGCTGATCGCCGGGCTGCCGCTCGACGAAGCGCTCGGCGTGCTGACCGAGCAGGCGGAACGCGACTACATCCGCGAGCTGATGGCGGCGATCCGCGCCGAGGTGCTCGGCGGCCATTCGCTCGCGAACGCGCTGGCCGGGCATCCGCGCGATTTTCCCGACATCTACCGCGCGCTGGTGTCGGCGGGTGAGCACACCGGCAAGCTCGGCATCGTGCTGTCGCGCCTGGCCGACTACATCGAGCAGCGCAATGCGCTGAAGCAGAAAATCCTGCTCGCGTTCACCTATCCGGCGATCGTCACCGTGATCGCGTTCGGCATCGTGACGTTCCTGCTGAGCTACGTGGTCCCGCAGGTCGTCAACGTGTTCGTGAGCACGAAGCAGCAGCTGCCGGTCCTGACGATCGTGATGATGGCGTTGTCGGATTTCGTCCGGCACTGGTGGTGGGCGATCCTGATCGCGACCGCGCTCGTCGTCTGGCTGGTGCGTGCGACGCTGTCGCGCGACGGCCCGCGGCTCGCGTTCGACCGCTGGCTGCTCACCGCCCCGCTCGCCGGCAAGCTGGTACGCGGCTACAACACGGTGCGCTTCGCGAGCACGCTCGGGATCCTGACCGCGGCGGGCGTGCCGATCCTGCGCGCGCTGCAGGCGGCCGGCGAGACGCTGTCGAACCGCGCGATGCGCGCGAACATCGACGACGCGATCGTGCGCGTGCGCGAAGGCTCGGCGCTGTCGCGCGCGCTGAACAACGTGAAGACGTTTCCGCCGGTGCTCGTGCACCTGATCCGCTCGGGCGAGGCGACCGGCGACGTGACGACGATGCTCGACCGTGCGGCGGACGGTGAGGCGCGCGAACTGGAGCGGCGCACCCTGTTCCTGACGAGCCTGCTCGAGCCGCTGTTGATCCTGGCAATGGGGGGCATCGTGCTGGTGATCGTGCTGGCGGTGATGCTGCCGATCATCGAGCTGAACAACATGGTGCAGTGATGGCCACGTGGCGGCGGCCGCTGCGCTCAGCGCACGTAGATTGCCGGGGCCGGCGTGTTGGCAGGAAGGAAGACCTCGGCGCGGGCGCCGTTGCGGTCGACGACGATCGAGCGGTCGCGGACTTCGGCGAGCTTCGCGCCGGGCGCGAGTTCGGCGCCGCGCGCCACGGCGCGCGGCGGTTCGCCGCCGATGGCGACGATCGCGGCCGCGCCGCGCTGCAGCGCGAGGATGCCGAACAGATGAATGTCCTGCACCGGATTGTGCTCGAGCTGGCCGCCGAACAGCGCAGCGGCGTCCTCGGTGCGGATCGGGGCGCGGGCGGTGGCGGCGGGCAGCGGCGCTTCGCGGGCCGACAGCGTGACGACCCAGTAGGTGGCCGTCGCGCACAATGCCGCGAAGAGGGAAACGGAGAGGATCCGGATCGAGAGCGCGTTCATGCAGGTTATTGTACGTATCTACGTGAATTTTGCGTTGAGTAAAAGCCCTTGCCGGGTACCGCCTTACAATGCGGGCTCGCGTCCGGGCCAGCCGCGGCTGGGGCCGCGGGCGCGTCACCCAATCGCCGAACAATTTCTTGTAAAGAGGTAGTCAGTCATGCAAACGTGGATCACTCGCCGTCACGGCGCCGACCGTCAGCGCGGCTTCACGCTGATCGAAATCATGGTGGTGATCGCGATCCTCGGGATTCTCGCGGCACTGATCGTGCCGAAAATCATGAGCCGCCCCGACGAGGCGCGCCGCATCGCCGCGAAGCAGGACATCGGCACGATCATGCAGGCGCTCAAGCTGTACCGCCTCGACAACGGCCGTTATCCGTCCCAGGACCAGGGCCTGACCGCGCTGGTCCAGAAGCCGGCCACCGACCCGATCCCGAACAACTGGAAGGACGGCGGCTATCTGGAGCGCCTGCCGAACGACCCGTGGGGCAACCCGTACAAGTATCTGAACCCGGGCGTGCACGGCGAGATCGACGTGTTCAGCTACGGCGCCGACGGCAAGGAGGGCGGCGAAGGCGGCGATGCCGACATCGGCTCGTGGCAGTAAGCCGGCCCTGATTTCCCCGACGCGACCCACGGCCAGCCATGCACGCGACCCGCACGCTCTTCCGCGACGGCGCGGCGCGCGCCCCGGTGATGTCATGCGATCGCCGCGTACGCGGCTTCACGTTGCTCGAAATGCTCGTGGTGCTGCTGATCGCGGGCCTGCTCGTGTCGCTCGCGTCGCTGTCGCTGACGCGCAATCCGCGCACCGACCTGCGCGAGGAAGCGCAGCGGCTCGCACTGCTGTTCGAGAGCGCCGGCGACGAGGCGCAGGTGCGTGCCCGCCCGATCGCGTGGTCACCGACCGCGCACGGCTTCCGTTTCGACGAGGAGACCGGCGACGGCTGGCGCCCGCTGCGCGACGACCTGCTGCGGCCGCGCGACTGGGACGGCGGCGTGACGGGCGCGGACATCGACTATCCGGGTTCCGACACGCGCGCGAGCCGGGTCGTGTTCGGCACCGAGAGCATCGACACG